>Ga0156231_1051_pt1 | contig 174556 bp, 154 predicted proteins | sample RifCSPlowO2_12_FD_107878 | JGI IMG/M metagenome (GOLD analysis project Ga0156231, IMG submission 107878) | Burkholderiales bacterium RIFCSPLOWO2_12_FULL_64_99
GCGCCCACAACACCTGCCAGAGGTGCGCTCAGCCGCCATTGCGGTCATGTCAGCACACCCAATCATGGTCAGCACTCATTTGTGCAGACCTTCCCTAAAGCAATGAGGCTGAAGAAGATTGGTTTTCGCATTTGAGCACCTCGTACTTACCAACCTATAGCCGCTTAGGCATTGCTGCAACCCTTTCGACTCCTGCGTATATCCGTCAACAACACCAACTATTCCATTTCAAATCGGCTACTCAGTCCAGTGAGCAGATCGACAAACAAGAACTCACTCCGGCGTGAGCCTGGCCCGGCTCTGCTCGGCATACTCAGACCAGCAGGTGATTCAACGAAATAGAGTCAGTGATCATGGAATAGGGCTCTCAAGTAGTCAGCGAGCCTAGCGTGATGTTCGCAGAGACTCTAGTGATCCGGAACGTTGGAGTCGAAACACGGCCCCCTGTGGAGACGTGGCAAGAAACTCAATTTTTACAGGGCCGGATCAATAGGGTCGACGGCGCTCGGCCCGTCCAGCGTTTGAAGGCCCGCCGGAAATTGGCCGGATCGTTGTAGCCCAGCGTGTAAGCGATCTCCTGCACGCTCAGCTTGCCTGCTTGCAGGTATTGCATAGCCAGATGCTCGCGCACCTCATCCAAGATCTGCTGAAAGGATGTGCCTTCAGCCACCAGGCGGCGGTGTAGGGTGCGCGGGGTGAGATGGAACTGGCGGGCCACCACCTGAAGGGAAGGAAAGCCATGTTGGCGCGTCAGCAGGTTACGGCGCACCTGGATGCTCAAGGCCGCGTTCACATCGCGCTTGTCCAACTCTTCACGGCACAGGCGTGCAGCATCATCGAAGCTGGCCGGGTCAGCCGAGCTCAGCGGCAAGTCCATGGCTGCATCCGGCAACACCAGACCGCACCAGTCTTGGCTGTAACGCACCTCGCAACCAAACATGTCCCGGGCCAGATCTTCATACGCAGGCTCGACCTGTTTGAAGCACACACGTCGCACCTGACAAGTGCCCAAGGTGATCTGGTCAATCAGGTTCTTGATGGTCAACAAGATGGCTTCGCTGACCACGAGATCCAGCCCGTCGAGTGGGCGGGCCACAGGAAAGCCCACCCATACCTCGTCACCCTGAACCCGCTGCGTGACCGTCACCAGTGTGGTACGCAGCGGCAAGAAGCTCTCCAGCAGCGACACAACCTGACGCAAGGTGCTGCTGCTCAAGGCCGCGTAACCCAGCCTGCCGTGAGTGTTGATGCGCAGGCGCTCCCCCACGAGCAGGCCAAGAGCGGGCTCCTTTGCGGCGCCCAAGGCCGCATGCATCAACTTCAGAAAGGGCACGAAGCCCAAGCCCCGGTGGCCGTCGGCCAAGTCCGCCATTTGCAGATCGGCTGCCGCAAGCACCTCGGGCACATTCACCCCCATGCCAGACAGCATGTCGGCGATAAGGCGCACGTAGTGGAGGGGCAGTGCTGCGTTGTGCACGGTTTGATTTTTTGAAAAGCGCCAATTGTCAATAAATGACCTTTTTGTGTCAAGACAACCTACCCTTGATCTACCCCAGGATTCATAGGATACAAATACTTAGCGCCATCAAACTAACAGTACGCCAATGTTTTCGTTTTTCAAGAAGTCCGGCCCCAACCAGGCCAGCATCAATGGGGTGCCCATCATGGTCAATCCCAAGGAGACCTTGCTCCAGGCAGCGTTGCGCGAAGGCATTGATTTCCCGAACAGCTGCCGCGTGGGTGGCTGCGCAGCCTGTAAATGCAAGCTGGTCGACGGCAAGGTCAAGGAGCTGACTCAGACCGCCTACATCTTGTCGGACGAAGATTTGGACGCCGGCATGATCCTGGCCTGCCAGTCGGTGCCACAAACCAATGTCACCATCGAAGTAGACATGGCCGCCCAGCAAGCCCGCCGCACCGTAAGTGGCCGGGTGGTGGCCTGCACCGCACTCACCCACGACATCGTCAGCCTGCGCATCCAACTGGACGACTCGCTGCCTTACAAAGCTGGCCAGTACGCACAATTGTCGGTTGACAGCCTGCCCGGGGTTGATCGCAGCTACTCGTTTGCCACCGCCTCGCAGCCCAATTCCCAGGTCAGTTTCCTGGTACGCAAGGTGCCCAATGGCGTGTTCTCCAGCCATGTGCATAAACATGATCTGGTTGGACAGCGCGCCAGCGTGAAGGGCCCCATGGGCGATTTCTGGCTGCGCCCCTCTGACGCCCCCTTACTGATGGTGGCCGGCGGCAGCGGCCTGGCCCCCGTTCTGGCCATCTTGGAAGACGCTCTGGCCCAAGGCGTCAAACGCCCCGTCACCATCTTGTTTGGTGCCCGCCAGCAAGCTGACTTGTACGCTCAAGACACGCTGGAAGCCCTTCGCACCCAATGGCCTGCGGCCTTCCGCTTTGTGCCCGTGCTGTCGGCCGAACCCGATGGCAGCAGTTGGGCAGGTGCGCTCGGCAACGTTGACAGCGCCCTGGCCGAGCACCTGCCCTACGGTGCCCATGCCTACCTGTGCGGCCCACCCGTCATGGTCGATGCCGTCAGCGCAGTATTGCGCGACCGCGGCATCGCCAAAGAACAAATCCGCGCCGACCGTTTCACGACCTTGCACGACTCTACAGGAGCACAGTGATGATGAACATTCTGCACTACCTCAAGTATTTCCTATTCCATATCATCGGCCTGCTGGCTCTGACGATGGTCACCCTAGGTGGCGCTTACACCACCTACGGTCTGATCACCATCTTGGTTTTCTACATGGTGGGCGACGCTGTCTGTGGCGACGACACCACCACACCCACCTTCAAGTATCCCGGCATCTTGACTGCGCAGCTGTGGATGGCTTTGCCCTTGCTGTTAATGATCATCTTCGCATCGCTTTGGAGTGTGAGCTCCGGCGACGTGCTGGGCTATGGCGCCTGGGTGCAGCAGCTCACGGGCTTCGATGCCCTGGCAGCCCGCGAAAGCACCTTCTGGGGCCACCACATCTCGACCATCCTGCTCTCCGGCCTGATGATCGGCATGGTTGGCACCATCACCGCCCACGAACTGACTCACCGCACCTGGGATCCGATCTCGATGTTTGTCGGTCGCTGGTTGTTGGCTTTCAGCTTTGACACCATTTTCTCGATCGAGCACGTCTACGGCCATCACCGTTATGTGTCCACCACTGAAGACCCAGCCACCGCACCTCGCGGCCGCAATGTGTACTTCCACGTCCTGGCCTCGACCATCAAGGGCAACATCAGCGCGTGGAACATCGAGAAAAAGCGCCTCAAGCGCGATGGCCACGGCGCCATCTCCTTGCGTAACGGCGTGATCCGTGGTCACCTGATGAGTTTGCTGTTGGTAGCGGTGGCATATGCCATGGGCGGCTGGCCTGTGGCTGGCTTCTTCATTGCCAGTGCGCTGTGGGGCAAATCGCTGCTGGAGATCGTTAACTACATGGAACACTACGGCATGGTTCGCGACCCCAAGCTCCCGGTTCAGCCTCGTCACTCTTGGAACACCAACAAGCGCATCAGTTCATGGTCGATGTTCAACCTGACCCGCCACTCGCATCACCATGCCCAAGGCGAAGTGCCTTATCAAGACCTCAAGCCCTTCCCTGAAGCGCCCATGATGATCGGTGGCTACCTGACCACCATCCTGGTGGCCATGGTTCCGCCTCTGTGGTTCAAACTGATGGACCCCAAGGTCAAGGAGTGGGATCTGAAGTACGCCAGCCCCGAAGAGTTGAAGCTGTCTGAGGCCGCCAACAAGCGGGCTGGCTGGGGGCTCAAGGCTTCTGCTTGAGCCATGGCGTTGTAAAAATAGGGCTACGGTGGCAGACCTGTGATTGATGCTAGACCTGCATTCATGGCTTCTTCAAGTCGCTGTTTTCCATCCCCTGCTTGAATTGCTGCGTTTCGTGCGCCGCCCGGTGCCAGCATAGTAACCGCCCTGCCGCTCAAGGCGTACGCTCATGGCTTTCCATTGCGCCTGACAGACGCACCCGTGCATCGGGTACCAGCTTGAAAGAGGTACCTTCGAGGTTTTGCACATCGGTGGCCGACCTCGTGTGCGATCGTGTAGGGCTTGGGCAAAATCCTCCAGGCGCATGCTCAGCGTCGCCCTGTGTCGGTCTTGCAAATTCACCGCCACGCCCGTGAATATGGGCAGAGCCTGGCAACAGGGATGGCCAAAACTCTGGGTTTTTCCCCGGTGGATGCCATGATCGGCTTGCGCGACCCGCTGGCAATGCTGGTACTACGTGTGCCGTGGGCAGAGGTAGAGAGGTCGCTGGCTCCGCTATTCGCCCGCAAGGCGAGCATGGCAGCATGCCGACATGTTCGGCCCGACGCCGCGGACGTTGCCGACGGGCTCAGCGCGGCTCGTCGCGCGCGCCTGCCCCTTCGCCTGATGGTGGAGCCGCTATTCCAGGCGGCGCCATGCCTTCTGATGGATGACACGGGCGTGCTAACCGAGGAGACGGTGGTGCGCACGTTCTCGATCCTGAAGGCGACAGACCTTCTCAGCCACTCGCGATCAGTGTTGGGAGCTTATATTTCAGGCCGCTGAGGCCGTGTCCTGCATCTCATAGGTCTGGACCAAGCGCTTGCGTTGCGCCGGCAAAAAGTTGATGCGCGAGGCATCGCCACCGGTGGCTTTAACCACTCGCTTGTCCATCACGGCAAACCACAGCGGCGGCACGTAAGCGACCAGGAACATGCCCGTGTAGCCCAGCGGCAGGAAGGTCGGAATGTCGTGGAAGCTGCGCAGCGACTGGTAGCTGCGCGTCGGGTTGGCGTGGTGGTCGGAGTGGCGCTGCAGCTGGAAGGTCAGGATGTTGGACAGCACGTGGTTGCTGTTCCACGAGTGGTGCGGCTGGCAGTGTTCGTAGCGGCCATCGGGCTTCTTCTGGCGCAGCAGGCCGTAGTGCTCGATGTAGTTGGCCGAGGTCAGCATGAAGGCGCCCAGGAAGGCCAGCACCATCAGCAGCACCAGGGCCTGCGTGCCCAGCCAGGCGGTCATGCCGCCCCAGACGATGGCGGTGCCGATCCAGCCCTGCACGATCTCGTTGTCCAGGCTCCAGGCCGACTTGCCCTGGCGCTCCAGGCGCTCGACCTCCAGGTCCCAGCCGCGGAAGTAGGCGCCGGGCATCTCGCGGAACATGAAGCGGTAGATCGTCTCGCCCATCTTGGACGAAGCCGGGTCTTCCGGCGTGGCCACGTGGCGGTGGTGGCCGCGGTTGTGCTCGATGCAAAAGTGCGTGTAGGCGCCCAGCGAGAGGTTGAACAGCGCGGCCTTGCGGGGCAGCCATTCCTTCTTGTGGCCCAGCTCGTGGCTCATGTTCATCACCAGGCCCAGCATGAAGCCGTTGATGATGACGGTGGTGACCACGCCATACCAGGGCACCGCGTGCGTGCTCAGGAACCACACGTTGAACAGCGTGGTGGCCCAGCCCACGGGGATGGCCAGGTAGATCATCCAGCGGTAGAAGGCGCGGCGCTCGAGGTCGGGCACGGCGGCTTCAGGCGGGTTGCTGGTGTCGTCGCCGATCAGCCAGTCCAGGATGGGCACCAGCACGAACAGCACCAAAAAGGGCAGGACGTACCAGGCGGCGTGGTCCTGGCCCATCAGGTGGGCCACCGGGCCCGTGGCCACGATGGCGGGGATCAGGGCTGGCAGCAGCCAGAGGGGCTTCTTCGGGTCCCGGTAGGACGCGGCCAGCGGGTCGGGCAGCACGGCGCTCATGTTGTTGTCTCCTCGGTGTGAGTCGGTGAAATGGAGTGATGCGATCTTGCGAGCGCAGGCCGAAATGGGGTACCGTCTGCGCTGGCAACTTATCGTCATTTTGTGACACTCACCGTGAGCACCCGAACCCCTCCCACGCAGGCGGCCGACTGGCTGGCGCCCGCGCTGCACCCCATCTACGCCCGGCTGATCTGCGCCGAGATGCGCCGCCGTGGCTTCGACGAGGCGCAGATCCTGTCCGGCACGCGGCTGAACTGGGCGTCACTGCACGAGGGCAACCGCTACCTGAGCTTCGACGAGGTGACCCGGCTGATCCGGCGCGCGGTGGCGCTCACGCAGGAGCCCTGGCTGGGCATCACCGTGGGCTGGGGCACGCAGCTGTCGGCGCACGGGCCGGTGGGGGTGGCGGCCATGTCGTGCGACAACGTGGGGCAGGCGCTGGCCCTGATCCAGCGCCACGCCGGCTTGCGTCAGAGCCTGATCTCGCTGGAGGTCGACCAGCAGGGCGACGAGGTCACCCTGTGGATGCGCGAGCACCTGCAGGCCCCGGATGTGCGCGAGTACATCATGGGCCACCTGATGGGCGCGGGCCTGCGCCTGCTCGACACGCTCACGGGGCTGGACATGACCCGCGTGGCCCGTGTGGAGTTCGCCTTCCCGGAGCCGCCGTGGGCCGATGCCTACCGCCGCTGGTGGCCTTCGGTGCGCTTTGGCATGGAGCGCTCGGCCATGGTGTTGCCGCTGTCGCTCCTGAGCCACCCGGGCCTGGCCCCTGACCCGCAGACCCACCGCATGGCCTTGCGCGAGTGCGAGCGCCTGTGGTCACAGCAGAACGACCCGCGTGACCGCCTGGGGCCCGTGGGCGACCGCATCTTGAGGCTCTTGCTGGCCTGCGAGGGCGGCTACCCGACCCTGAGCGAGTTGGCCGAGCGCGAGCACGTCTCCAGCCGCACCCTGATCCGCAAACTGGGCGACGAGGGCCTGACCTACCAGCAGCTGCTCGACCGCGTGCGCGAAGACCTGGCCTGCTGGTGGCTGCTGCACTCGGACATGAGCGTCGAAGCCATCGCCGACCGGCTGGGCTATCAGGACACGTCCAATTTCAGCCGCACCTTCCGGCGCTGGGTGGGCATGCCGCCGAGCGACTTCCGGCGATCAGCGGGTGCTCAGACCTTGAACACCGCCACCGACTGAACGAGCTCGGCAGCCTGGTGCTGCAGGCTCTCGGAGGCCGAGGCCGACTCTTCAACCAGGGCCGCGTTCTGCTGCGTGCCGTGGTCCATTTGCTGGATGGCCTGGCCGACCACCGACTCCCCGGCTTGCTGCTCGGCGCTGGCCGTGCTGATCTCGGCCACGATGGTGTTGACCCGCCCGATGGCATCCACGATCTGGACCATGGTGTCACCGGCCTGGTTCACCAGCGTGCTGCCTCGCTCGACGCGCTCGGCGCTGGCCGTGATGAGGTGCTTGATCTCGCGGGCGGCGCCAGCGCTGCGCTGCGCCAGCGAGCGCACCTCGGCCGCCACCACGGCGAAGCCTCGGCCTTGCTCACCTGCGCGGGCCGCTTCCACCGCCGCGTTCAGGGCCAGGATGTTGGTCTGGAAGGCGATGCCGTCGATCACCGAGATGATGTCGGAGATCTTGCGCGAGGCCTCGTTGATGCCCTGCATGGTCTCGACCACCTCGCGCACGACCCCACCGCCCTGTTCGGCGACCTGAGCGGCCGCCTGGGCCATGGCGGTGGCCTGCAATGCGTTCTCTGCGTTGCGCTGCACCGTGTGCCCCAGGTCCGACATGGTGGAGGCGGTTTGCTGCAGCGAGCCGGCTTGTTGCTCGGTGCGTTGCGACAGGTCCTGGCTGCCTTGCGAAATCTGGGCGCTGGCCGTGGCCACGGCTTCGGCGTTGCCGCGCACCCGCGTGACCACCTGGGTCAAGCTGGCCTGCATGTCGGAAAGCGCCGCCAGCAGGGGCGTGAACTCGTCGCGCTGATCTTCGTGGATGGTGGTGCTGAGGTTGCCATCGCGCACGCGCTCGGCCACCTCCCGTGAGCGATCCACCCGCATCTTCAGGGTGCGCCCGATCCACCAGGACAGCGTCACCATGGCGCCGCCGATGAACAGGAACACGCCCAACAGCACCATCAAGGTCTGCTGGATGCTCGATTGGATGTGCGCGATGTCGCGCTCGGCGCTGTCGCGCTGGTAGCTCACGGTCTCCGCCAGTTCTTTGAGCAGCGCGTTGCGAGCCGGGATGGTGTGGTCGACCAGGTAAGCAAAGGCCTCGTCCTTGCGGCCCTCGGCGATGAGCTTGACGTTGGCCTCCCCTTGGACCCAGAAAGCCTGCACCGCTGGCGGGATGGCCTCAAAGCGTTCCTTGCCGGCGCTGGTGAACAGTTGCTGCTCATAGGTCTTGAGCAGCTGCTCGATCAGCTGGCGTTTGGTTTGCACGTCCTGCAAGGCCGCGTCGCGTTCAGCGGGCGTGCGCGCCAGCATGGCGTGGCGCAGTTGCAGCGAGGCGCGGGTGACGTTGAGCTCGACCTGGGCGATCTCCGAGAGTTGCGGGATGCGGTGCTTGGCCGTTTGATCGCTGACGGTGGAGACGTCCTGCAGCCGCCAGACCGTGAACAGGGCGGCCCCGATCAGGCCGGCGCAAACCAGCACCGAAGCCAGGGCGATGCGGGCGGCAAGCCCGCGCGCACCGAAAAATGACATGTCGAGCTCCTTTCAGCATTCGTCGTTGTTGCCGGCGCAGAACCAGAGAACTGAAGACATCGTTCGGAGATTCGGTCGCAAATTGATACATCCAGCGCATTCAAACCTGCGAATCTGAAAAAACTGCCCGGGGAATTGGGTGCAGGCGAGGGGCGCCGGCTTCTTACAATCGCCCCATGCCTTTTGTTCACCTCCGCGCCCACACCGAGTTCTCCGTCGTCGACGGCACCGTCCGCATAGACGACCTGGTCAAGCTTGCAGCCAAGGTTCGAGGTCGGGCACGGCGGCCTCGGGCGGGTTGCTGGTGTCGTCGCCGATCAGCCATTCCAGGATGGGCACCAGCACGAACAGCACCAAAAAGGGCAGGACGTACCAGGCGGCGTGGTCCTGGCCCATCAGCTGGGCCACCGGGCCCGTGGCCACGATGGCGGGGATCAGGGCTGGCAGCAGCCACAGGGGCTTCTTCGGGTCCCGGTAGGACGTGGCCATCGGGTCGGGCAGCACAGCGCTCTACACATCCACCGCCGCGAACTGGGTCTCTACATCGCCACCATCGCACCCAATCTCGCCCAGGCTGCGCTGCTCGCCATCCTCGTGCTGGTGCCGATGACCTTCCCTTCCGGTACCTGATCCCCACCCGAAGCCATGCCATCGGGCTGCGCGAAGCCATGTCTATCTCTCCACTTTATTACTTCGTCGAGATGGGCTACGGCATCCTGCTTCAGGGCGCGGGATGGGACATCCTGTGGGTTTGGCGCTGCTGCTTGGCATGGCGATCTTCGGGTTGGGCGTGTGGCGATTCAAGCGTCAGTTTTGATTCGTAAACCAGTCATGTCTCGACCGTGGGTCACGCGCTGCCTCCCAAGTCTGCAGTCCCCACGGGAAACAGGAAGCGCCCAATGCACGCCAGCTTATTGTCCAGGCGCAACTGCACCGAGACCGTTGTGATACGTCGTCCCGCCCGCACAATGTGGGGCACCGCGCAAATCGTGCCGGCGAAAGCCGGTCGCAAGTAATCGAAGGTAAGCGTCGAGCAAGCAGGTAACTCGACCCGCGCCAGGGATCGTGCAAGATGGGTAGCCGCGACCACTTCTCCAAAGCTGGCAAGTACACCACCATGGAAGGTCCGGATCAGGGGATTGCCGACATGATTTTCGCAAAAGTCCATGAGGTAGCGTGTCTCGCCCTCAACGACCTCCTCCCGCATACCCAGAAACCGATGGAAGGGCACCGCCGGCACGAGGACCATTGCTGCCTCTGCACAATCTGTCATTGATTTAACCACCCTCGTCATGCCGCACTCCTGTCCGTCGTATCGAAAGCCGGTCCTAACGTATCGATGGCAAAGGATCCCGTCACCGTGGCAAGCGGCATCTCGTCACCCGCCGCATAAGCCCGGCCGGAGACAAAGGCCACGCTGTCTGTCCAGCCGATGCATTCGACCACCGCGCGCAGGCCGCTGCCCGCCGGAATGGCACGAAGGTAATCGACGCGCAGGTCAATGGTGGCGATAGGCCTGAGCGAGCGTAGCGCGGAGAAAATCGCCAGTCCACACGTCGTGTCAAGCAGGGTCACGAGTGTGCCCCGATGCAACGCTCCAAGGCCGTCGGCCAGAGCCTCAGAAAACGGCATCACCATCTCCGCCTTGGCGTCGGCCACCGCCACCACGTCGACGCCGAGGGCGTTGAACAGTGGATGCTGACTGCCGAAAAAAGCTTTTGCCATGGCAGCTTGGTCCAGTTGCGGCTTCATATGCGACATGCCTGCTCCTCAATTTGCACTGTAAATGTGTTCACTCAATAGATCAGAGCAGCGTCGATATAGCGACGCTCCGCCGCCCGTACGGCTTGCAGGGCATCTGCGAGCAATTTCGTAGGGAAGCATTCACTCTCGGAGCCTGCTTTCAGCGCCAGCGCCAGCGATGTCCAGCATGCGGCACAGTCTGTCATAAGCTGCGGCAGTTGCAGATCGCTGATGCGTGGATCAGCCGATGCGGCTTCGTTCAGAAATTCTGCGTACATTTTGCGAAAACCGCCGCCGCCCGTGCCGCGCCGTTCGATGATTTGATAAGCAAAACGCGTCGTCCAGCGCCAGTCGCCCTCGCGTTCCCAGCGACCAAGATCGGCCAGCCAGGTATCGAGCGCGGCCACGCCGGCATAAGGTCCGCCCTCCAGCAGTAAACGTGCGTTGTGGCGTATGGCTTCAGCCACCCGCTCGACCGAAAGCCGCGCATGAATGGCGGGAGGCGCGAACAAGTTGCCAGCATGAAAAAAAGGAGGCAGTTCCGCGAAGCGGGCACGGGCCAGATCGGAACGTGCCACCGGGATGGGCGCGGGGCGCTCGGTATCGGTCACCAGAATGCAGCCGTCCGCCGGTTGGCGCTGCCAGGCAACGATGGCGTGGCCGGGAAAATGCGTCCGGCTGGTAAAGTACGGCAAGTGAAAAATATCGGTCAGGAGCAGGGCTGGGCGCCCCTGGTCGAGCAAGCCATCCAGCGCCTGCGCGCCCTCCTCGACGGAGCTGTAACTTGTCCAGGCGAACGGTACGTCCAGCGCCTGGAATACCCGCTCCTCATATCCCAGCGAGCGCACATGGACCAGAAAAGGTACCGGGGCATCAGGCAGCGTCAGGTATGTGATGCCCAGCCCCGAGCCCAGCCCAAAACACATGGCCTCGGTCAGCGTCGTGCCATGGAACTCAAGCAAGTCCCGGATGGCCGAACTCCCGCAATGGCGGCCGGACCGATGGGGAATGTCGGGGGCCTGTGCCATATCTGCTGTGTGTAATGTCACTATCGACTTACCCTTCTTAAAGAATGATGAATGAACTTGGGCTCATATCGCTCCGTCGCAATTTGCGTTGCCGTAACCATTGGCCCATCCCATTACCCAAAAACGTTTCAGGTCAGGCTGGTGACCTCAGAACTTGCTTGAGTCAAGCCTGCACCAGAACCCGTTCACCTAACTGTACCCGAGGCCTTCACCAAACCGATCATACGAGCCTTTCTGGACAGGCCCCAGATCCATTTCACTGGATCGCCCCTGCCCAGCTAACACCTATGACTCTCACATTGAAGGCCAATAGGAGGTGTCATGAGCAAACTACGTTACACCCCAAAATTCAATCTTGAAGCGGTCAAGCAGGTCACAGAGTCTGCTGCGGCAGGTTACTGGTGGGCACTTCGCGTAACCCAATTTCCCAAAGCGCAGGAGGCCCATTCGCCCCAGGCCTTGAGATTGTTCGGCCCGGCGGCCTCATTGCGGTACCCGCTCTGGCCGCCCGCCGCAGCGCAGGCTGACCCTGGCACGCTGCAAAACGCCCGCCTGGGCACCATGCGCGCGCATCTTGCCCCTCATGTCGGCGCGCCTTGCGCCACCAACCACACCAATGTTTTGGCGTTGTAGGCCACGCACTTGAGCGTGATCGCCAGCTCGTTTCTGGCCAGCGTCATGGCCCGAACCACTTTGCCACCCAGCTGCTCCAGCCCGGCAAACACATGTTCGACGCGGGACCTTGTCTTGTTGATGCTGCGGTTGCGCGCGCCCAGCCGCTGTCGGGCTTTCTGGCCTGGCTTGGCTCGCCGGGCGATACCGTCGCCCAACTGGTGTCGGGCCAGCAATTCACGGTTGGCCTGCGCGTCATAACCCCGGTCTGCCAACACGCGTCCTCGGGTGTTGCCCGCGTCTAGCACCTCCCCCAGCGATTGACCATCGTCCACATTGGCTGGCGTCACCACGATGCGGCGAATCAGCTTCCAGCGTGCGTCCACGTTGCTGTGCACCTTGTAGCCATAAAAGCTCTTGCCATGCTTCTTGGTCCAGCGCGCATCTCGGTCGGTGTGCTGCAACCGCTTCGTGCTCCAACCCTCAGGTGCCTGGCCTTCGTTGAGCGCCTGGCGCTCTTCGCTGAGGGCCTGCGTGATGGGCGCTTGCACGATACTGGCATCCACAATCTGCCCGCCACGCGGGAGGTAGTCCTGCTGCTGCAACTGCTGGCTCACCGCAGCGAAGATGACCCGTCCACCCAGACCGCCCTTGGCCAGGCGTTGCTTGAAGCTCCACAGCGTGCGCGCATCGGGAATGTGGAGCTGGCCGTCGACGCGGCAAAACCGCTGAAAGCTCATGCGGTCGAGCATCTGGTGCTCGCACTCCTCATCGCTGAGGTTGTACAGCGCCTGCAGGAACTCCATTCGCACCATGACCTCGCTGGCGTAGGGCGGTCGACCGCCCTTGCTGCGCTCTGCACGTGGGCACGCCGTCTCAACCGATTGGGCCACTGCACTGAAGTCGATCAGTCCATCCATCGCCGCCAGGTTGGCAACGTAGCTGCCCAACTTGGCTTGCCGATGTGCCTGCACAAACAAGTCGGTGTCGGGCGGGTCTTGAAAGAAGACCGATGGCTTGATGCGCGGTGTGACCATGATCAGCATCTTGCCGCGTCAGCTAGCGCGGCGCCAGTGGGTTTCAAGAAGTGCCCTGGTAAGTCACCAAGACCAATTCCCCTAGAAGAATAAGGAGATTGCCTACCTTCTGATAGATAGATAAACTTAGCAACCTGTCCACAACACAAAAGACACTCCATTCGACTTTTCCAACCTGAAGAAATACCTCGCCTTGCTGCTGGCGCTCCAGCAGCCATGAAAGGCTTCCAAGAAATGGACAAGGCAGCACTGGCAGAGGGCGCCATCTCAAAGAAACACAAAGAGTTGATCGCAATCGCTGTGGCACTTACCACGCAGTGCGGCTACTGTCTGGAGGTTCATCGCAAGGCAGCAGTTGCTGCTGGTGCCAACGAGCAAGAACTGGCTCAGGCAACCTTCGTGGCCGTAGCACTACGTGCTGGCGCTGCTCTCACCCATGGCACGCATCTGATAACCGACCCTGCGTGAATTCACAAACCCATGAACCCATGAACCCATAAATCATGAAAATCTACGACTTTGAAGGCTTTCCCAACCCCGCCCGTGTGCGCATTGCCCTTGCCGAAAAAGGCGCCACTGACAAGATGCAATTTGTGCATGTCGACGTTTTGAAGGGCGAGCACCGCCTGCCCGGCTTTTTGGCGATGAATCCCAACGCTACCGTGCCTGTGCTGGAATTGGGCGACGGCACCACCATCAGCGAATGCACGGCCATTACTGAGTACATCGACCATGCATTCGACGGCATTTCGCTGACTGGCACGACCGCCAAGGACCGCGCGGTGATCCACATGATGCAGTGCCGCGCCGAACAGGGCGTGATGGACGCCGTGGGTACCTACTTCCACCATGCCACACCCGGCCTTGGTGCGCTGGAGCTGTACCAGAACAAAGAATGGGGTTTGAAGCAGCGTGAGCGTGCCATCGCCGGCATGCGCTATTTCGACAGCGTGCTGGCAACGCAGCCCTTTGCAGCCGGCCAGCACTTCTCAGTCGCCGATATCACTTTGTTCGTGGGCCTGAATTTTGCTGACTTCGCCAAGATCGAGTTGCCTGCGGACTTGCCTCATCTGAAGGCGTGGCGCGCTCGTATGGCCCAGCGCCCCAGCATGGGTGGCTGATTCGAACAGTCTCAACTGCCTTCACCTGACCACCCAAACGGAGTACCGATGGACCTCATCAACGCCCAGTTCGACCAACGGGTGCTACTGCATGGTGCCGACCTGCCCTGGGTGGACTCCCCTGTGGCAGGTGTACAGCGCAGAATGCTCGACCGCATAGGCGGTGAGGTTGCCCGAGCAACCTCCATCGTGCGCTACGCACCCGGCAGCCATTTCAGCCCGCACACCCACCACGGTGGTGAAGAGTTCCTGGTGCTTGACGGGGTCTTCCAGGACGAGCGCGGCGACTACCCTGCCGGCAGCTATATCCGCAACCCGCCCACCACACGACACACGCCAGGCTCCGAGACCGGTTGCGTGATCTTCGTGAAGCTGTGGCAGTTCGACCCGGCGGACCGCACCCCGGAGGTGATCGACACCAACAAGATCGGCCGTGTGGACGACGCCACCCGCCCCGGCGTGGCGGTGACGCCCTTGTTCGAGGACGAGCGCGAAACTGTGAGCCTGGAGACCTGGCTACCCGGCACACGGCTTGACGCCGTGATGCCTGACGGCGCGGAACTGCTGGTGCTGTCCGGCGGCTTCACAGAGGGCGCAGACGAACTGCGAGCCTGGTCTTGGTTGCGCGTCCCTCGAGGGGGGCGACTCACCGCCATCGCTGGGGCGCAAGGCACCACCGTCTGGGTCAAAACGCGCCACCTGAGCTTGGTGCAAGTCCCACCTTCGGCTTGACTAGCACTTGGCAAAGCGATATCGCAAAAATATGTACGGTTGAGACAACGGTACCATGGCTAACAAACGTACCGAACTGCAAACCCTGGCGCAGGCCATCGTCCAGCGATCGGGCTTGCGCGAACTGAGTTTTCGCCAACTCGCCGAACAGACGGGCGTCAAGTCGTCTAGCGTGCACTACTACTTTCCGGAAAAGCACGACCTCACCGCCGTGCTGATCACCAGCTACAGCGAGGCCTTCGCGCAGCGCTTGACAGCCATTGCCAACAAGCCTACAGCCTTAAAACGCAAGCTGTCAGCCTTTATTGACCTATTTGAAGAAGCTGCTCAGGACGACAAGCTGTGCCTGTGCGGCATGTTGGCCGCCGAGTTGTCCTCACTCGACGAGCACTGCCGCAGCCTCTTGAGCGGCTTCTTCAAACAGGCAGAAGCTTGGTTGGCCCAGATCCTGAAGCAACATAAGGGCGAACTGCTTAACCCCCTGCCCCCAAGCCGGTTGGCCGCCGTGATGATGTCCGGGCTGGAAGGCGCCTTGTTGCTGGACCGCGTGAACAGCGCTGGAGACCACTTGCATGCACAACGCCAACTGATCAACTCGTTTGCGGCCGGCACGGCAGTCTGAGACGGCACCACTTTCCGCGACAGGCTCACGCAGCAGCCCGGCTCGCCCACAAACGCCCGCCGGGACTGTCGACCATCCCGCAGCCCCCCATATCCCTTCGGCAAACGGACTGCGCGCCAAGACCGGGAGTGGCTTATTGCGCTTGAAGATGGCCAAGTTTTTCCCCTGACGCCAGAGATCCTTCGTAAGCAATGGGATGGACGCCCCCACCCGATGACGGCAGAGTGGCGCGTGTCGGCCACTTGAAACGGAAGGAGCGTCCACCATGCAGACACGACAATTGGCATCGACCTGGCCAAGAACGTATTCCAGGTCCACGGAGCGAACGAGCGCGGCAAGGCGGTGTTGCGCAAGCAGTTAAGGCGAGACCAGGTTGCCGCCTTCTTCGCGAACATGACGCCGTGCCTGATCGGCATGGAGGCTTGCGGCAGCGCTCACCACTGGGCTCGCAAGCTGCAGGAGCTTGAGCACACCGTGCGGCTCATGGCGCCTCAGTTTGTGAAGCCCTGTGCCTCTCCCAGCTTTCGGTACTTGGTCGAAATCGTCTGAAGCTTCTCGACAAAGGTGTGGGTAGGCGCGTAGCACGGCACGTCAACAGCTCGGTTGTCTGCCACTAATACGCCGCGTGCGCTTGCTGTATCCCACGCCCAGGACGAGATTGTCACCGGTCTGTTGGGTGCGGTGTCATCAAAGCCGAGCTCCAGCAAGATCCCGTCTTTGACACCTGCCAATGGGGCCGTGCGCGCTGCATAGGACAGGCGAATGCCACCGCTGCGCATCTTCTCGTCGTCGAAATCTTCATCACGCGCGACTTGAAAAATGCCCGGGATTCTGATTTTAGTGGCCAGCCAGTCATAGAAAGCCCGACGGGACGAGACATGAGCGACCTTGTTGTGATGGCGGCCGGTCTTGACCTCCAGCTCTTTGGGAGGCGCGATCCGGATGTCGATGTCCTCCGAGAATCGGTGGATGACACCGAAGCCCTTGGACAAGGATGTGCCGCCCTTGAGTTCGAAGTTGAACCCCTAAGTTCGCAGCCCCAAAAGGCAATGCATGATCCAGTAGTCCTTCCCGACCAATGTCGGATCAAGGCTTCGTTCGTCAGCGACCACGGCAAGCAGGTCGCCGAAGTCCTTGCGGTGATGCAGAAATTCAGGCACTCAGCCAACCTTTGGCTCGCTTGCGGGTCGCCACAGAGCCAAACGTCGAGAGCGCGCGTTTGAGCTTGTCGAGGTCAAACGAAGACAGCTTGCTCTGCGCTTGCCGCAAGACAGCATCGCGATCTTCAGCCAACTGCTCAAGGTTGTTGAGCAGATCGACAAACAAAAACTCCGGCGTGAGCTTTTTGGGGAAACGTGGTTTCACCCGGAAATCGAACTGCCGATTGCCCAGCTTGAACACACCATGCCGCTTGTGGTTGTAGACCAGTGTGCGGTTGTATAGCTGCGTGGTACCCAGGCCCACAGCGTTGTATGCCGAAGGCGAGAACACGAGGAAGTCACTGTCGCGAAGAAAGCTGCCAACCACCTCGGCATCCTCAGGCGGTACAGGACCGAAGCTGGACACCCTCGGCACGTAGTACATGCCCTGCGCCAATTTCTTCACAAGCCCCTCGGCGACCAACTCACGCACGTGACGGTCCACCGCATTGCTCATCTCTGCCAGATCCTCTCGCCGGTACACGCGCCCGGGGCGCAATAAGGCAGCCAGCCGTTCGGCGGCACCGCTTACCAGCATCCTCGATGGAGCAGAAACGCTTTCCACGATTGATTTCTCATTGAAATTTCATGCAATCTTAGGAGGAAATGGCGATCTTTGCAAGGCACCCAGCGTCGCCGGCCACGCTGTGTGCGGCGAGGCGGCTACCGCGAGGGGAAATCGCTGTCGACATCCAGATGACCAGCGCTTCCCGACGAGATAATGCAGCCACCAGTTGGGAGCAGATGAGCACGTCGTCAAGCACAGACCATTTGGGTAGCTAAGTGGGTAGCTAGACGCAAAAATCAGCAAAACTCAGACAAAAACATCAATAAATTCAACGCGCTAGAAAACTCATGAAACTCTCCACCTGGAACGTCAACTCCCTCTCCGTCCGCCTCCCCCAACTCCTGGACTGGCTTGCCGCCAATCCGGTCGATGTCCTGGTGCTGCAGGAAACCAAGCTCACCGACGACAAGTTCCCCCACGCTGACCTCGAAGCGGCGGGCTACCACGCGCAATGGTTTGGCCAGAAAACCTACAACGGCGTCGCCCTGCTGAGCCGCAGCCCCAGCACCGACATCGTCAAGAACATTCCTGGCTTTGCCGATGACCAGGCCCGCGTCATCGCTGGCACCGTCAACGACCCCGTCGTGGGCAGCGTGCGCGTGATCGGCTGCTACTTCCCCAATGGCCAGGCGCCCGACAGCGACAAGTTCGTCTACAAGATGAACTGGCTCACCGCCCTGCAAGCCTGGGTGCGTGACGAACTCTCCCGCCACCCCAATCTGGTCATCATGGGCGACTACAACATCGCCCCCACCGACGCCGACGTCTACGACCCGGTGCTCTGGAAAGACCAGATCCACTGCACGGTGCCCGAGCGCGAGCACTTCCAGCAGTTGTTGCAACCGGGCCTGACAGATGGCTTCCGCCTGTTCGAGCAGCCGCCCAAACCCTGGAGCTGGTGGGACTATCGCAACCTGGCCTTCCGCAAGAACCAGGGCCTGCGTATCGACCACATCTTGGTGAGCGACGCCCTCAAGCCGCGCGTCACCGCCTGCGTCATCGACAAGGCACCGCGCAAGAACGAGCGTCCCAGCGACCACGCCCCAGTGATCGTCACCCTGGGCTGATCGACCGCAAGGCCGGCACCCACAGAACCGTCCGCGCGGCCCTCAGCCCACCAGCAGGCGCCGCAACGGAGCAGGCAGCCCCCAGTTGGCCAAGTCGGTCAGCGGCACCCATCGCCCTGCCGGGGCCTGGGTACGCAAAGTCGGCTCCAGGAGCGTCGCCTCGGCATCATCCAGCACCACACGGCGGGCGTGCAGCCACCAGTCCAGGTGCGTCAGCACATGCTTCAGGCGGGGCTGGCGCTCCACGCGTTCGCTCACGGTCTCGCCCAGCAAGGCAGACACGGCCTCGTCGCCATCCAGCAAGGGCAGGGTCCACAGCCCTGCCCACACGCCTTTGTCCGGCATCTGCTGCAACCACACCTGCTCACGCCACACCAGCCACAGCCACCAGTTCTCGCGCTCGCTGCGCTTGAGCTTGCGGCTCTTGACCGGGTAACGCTCCGGGCCGCCCACCTGGCGCGCCACACACAAGTCCGACCAGGGGCACATCAGACAGCTGGGCTTGCGCGGGGTGCACACCGTGGCCCCCAGGTCCATCAGGCCTTGCGTGTAAGACGGCATCACCTCGGCGCGCAGCGGCAGCACCACCTGCGCCGCCGCGATCAAGGCCTTCTCGTGCGCCCGCACCGACAGGTCCTCACCCCAACCCAGCACGCGGCTGAGCACCCGCTTCACATTGCCGTCCATGATGGACACGCGCTCGTCAAAACAGAACGACGCAATGGCCGCAGCGGTCGAAGGGCCGATGCCTGGCAAGGTCTGCAAGGCCTCGCAGGTGGCCGGGAAGTGCCCACCATGCAGGTTCACCACGTCCTGCGCGCAACGATGCAGGTTGCGGGCGCGGCTGTAGTAGCCCAGGCCAGCCCACAGGGTCAGCACATCGTCCAAGGGCGCGGCAGCCAGCGCCTGCACATCCGGAAATCGATCCAGAAAACGCGCGAAGTAGCCCAACACGGTCGTGACCTGGGTCTGCTGCAGCATGATCTCCGACAGCCACACGCGGTAGGGATCACGCACCCGCTGCCAAGGCAGATGGTGTCGGCCATCCTGATGCTGCCAGGCGACCAAGCGCTCGGCCAGGTCAGGACTCACCCGCTGCGCACGTTGCAGCAGCAGGTCTGGATCAGACAAACTCATGCGGGCAGGTCAGCGCGGTGCTGCGACTCAGGCAAGTCCAGCTCACCATCAAACCTCCCCATAGACGAATCGGCCATGCCCAGACGGTCTTCACGCGCCTGAACCAGCAAATCGTCCACCAGCACATTCAGGCGGTTCTGCAACTGCATCACGCGCTCATCCTGTGCCTGCACGTCTTGCAGGCGGGTGTCGAGGTCACTGGCCGCCGACTGGATGCGGTCCAGCGACTCGTAGCGGCGCTTGAAGTTGCGGCGGCGTTCGCGCAACTGGCTGTCCACCTGGGCTGACGACGACTTGCTCCACAACTCGATGTCGTTGCTCACCGTCTCGAACACCACGCGCAAACGTGACACCAGCATGCGACGGAACTGCTCCTGAAAGCCCGGCTGGGCCAGACGGAAGGCTTGGCTCAACCCCAGATACTGCACATAATTGCGCTCGATCAGGCTGAGGTCTTCGGTGTAGCGACGCACGTCCAGCGGCGCATCGGCCACCAGACTGAAACCGAACTCGGCGTTCAGCTTAGCGTAAGACGCCACCAGCATGGCGTGGATCTCGTCACTGCGCTCTTGCGCCAGCTCCACCAAACCCCGCAGGCGCGCGCACAGCTCAATGAACGCCTTGCGGGCACCCAGAGGCAACCAGGAGCCGCCCAGCACCTGCTGCAGGGCTTCCACCTCGTGACGCAGCCGCTCAGCCGACAGATCGCGCAAGGCCTCCTTCAGCATGCGTGCGTGCACCATGCGCAGGGCCTGCAGGCGGGCCGTGCACTGCTCGAACTCATTGGCCTCCATCTGCACACGCTGCAGCATCAGCTGCACCTTGCCCGAGCTCTTGCCGCGCAAGCTGCGCAGCTCAGCCAACTGATCGGCGTACAGGCGGCGCATCTCGCCAAATCGGCGCGTGAGCTGGTGCTGGAACTGCACCGCGCCTTGCGTGGCCGCTTCGGCCAAATTCTCACGGCGACGCGGCAACAGACCTTCCGACAGCGCCAGCTCAAAGTCTTCCAGGCGGCTCTGCGCCAGGCCTGCCGCATCACCCGACAAGCGGGCCGCCAAAGCCTGACGCGCCGAGATCGGGAACACATGGTTCGCCGGAATTTCCAGTGTCTGCGCCACGCTTTCACACTGGCGTACGATGGCCTGCTGCACCTCGGCGGGCGAGCTCAGCGGGTCGACCAGCGAGTCGATCTTGTTGAGCGCCACGTAACGCGCCAAGGCCGGACCACAGAGGTGATCGCGCCAGATGGCCAGATCGGACTTGGTCACGCCCGTGTCGGCGCCCAGGATGAACACCGTCGCATGAGCCTGCGGCAGCAGCCCCAGGGTCAGCTCCGGCTCGGTGCCGATCGCGTTCAGGCCGGGGGTGTCCAGCACCACCAGGCCACGCTTGAGCAGCGGATGCGGCAGGTTGATGCGCGCATGTCGCCACACAGGCACCTCGATGCGGCCATCGGCCTGCAGCGGCGGGTTGTCTTCGGGGCGCTGATCGTCCCAGAAACCCAGCCGTGCAGCCTCGTCCTGCGTCACCAGACGGGTGCGCATCACCTCACCCAAAGCGGCCGCCATGCCATCCGGGTCGGACAAGTCCAAGTCAATCCAGGTCCAGGCTGCGTTCTGGCGACGGTACTCGGCCAGCGAGGCAGCCTCCAACCGGGTCTCAATGGGCAACAGCGACAGGCCCACCGGATCTTCGGCGTCATAGCCCAGCTCCACCGGGCACATCGTGGTGCGGCCAGCCGAGGCGGGCATCATGCGCCGGCCCTTGTCCGAGAAAAATATCGCGTTGATCAGCTCGGACTTGCCGCGCGAGAACTCGGCCACGAACGCCACCATGAGCTTCTCGCCCGACAGGCGGTGGCGCATGGCTTCAAACCACTCGGCCGACGCATCGTCAAGCAGATCGTGTTCACGGGCAAAGCGGGCCAACGCCGCCAGTCGGGCGTCGGTGTCGGCACGCCACTGGCCCAAGGCATCCAGGTGGCTGGCAAAGGTCGGCATCATGGCGGTGATCCTAGCGTAAGGAGGTCATGCTGTAACAAGGGCCAACACCCAGCCCACAGCAAAAAGTACGGCGCCAGCTGACAAACCCATCACGTCTGTCACCTTTTCTGACAATTGGGGCAAAAAAAGGTCGAGCGCTGCCCCTGAACCACCCGCTTGACCGGCGTGTTGCACACCCGGCAGGGTTCGCCCTCGCGGCCATACACCGCCGTTGCCAGCTGAAAATGTCCCTGGCTGCCGTGCGCATCCTTGAAGTCCTTCAAGCTGGAGCCCCCCAGGGCCACAGCCTGCTGCAACACCCCCTGCACCTCACGTACCAAACGCTCACAGCGCGGGCGACTGAGCTTGCCGGCTGCCAGCCTCGGGTCGATCCCAGACCGAAACAAAGCCTCACACGCATAGATGTTGCCCGCGCCGACCACGATGTCTCCCGCCAGCAGCGCCTGCTTGATCGAGACCTTGCGCCCTTTGAGTCGCTCATGCACATAAGGCCCATCCAGCGCGTCGTCAAACGGCTCCAACCCCAATCCGGCCAACAACTTGCCCGGCATACCTGTGGTCTGCGATTCGCCCCACACCACGGCGCCAAAGCGCCGCGGATCATGCAGGCGCAGCACCCCGCGCGACGTCACCAGATCAAAGTGGTCATGCGGTCCCGCCTCGCCCGCACGAGCGGCAAACGACAGCGAGCCCGACATACCCAGGTGAATCAACAAGCCGCCACAGCGACCATCGGCGGCACTCAAGGGCAACCACAGGTACTTGCCACGGCGCTGCACCACGCCCACCCGCCAGCCGACCAGGTCGTCGCCATCCACCCCCAGGGGCCAGCGCAAGGGCTTGCCGGCGTGCACCGCCAGCACCTCCGCCCCCTCGATGCGATCGGCAAAACTCAGGCGGGTGACTTCAACTTCGGGCAGTTCAGGCATGGCCGGATTATCTGGCGCTCCGCACACCCCTGCGCGCATCAATAGAATGGCCACATCCGTTGGAGACTCCATGCCTGTACACACGCCCGCGTTCACACCTGCGATGCCAGCCTTGCGAACCAGCCTGCTGGCTCTGGCCCTGCTGTGCCACAGCGCCTGGGCCGCGCCCGACAAACCGGCACCCCGCAGCGCCACACCTGTCGCCAGCGCCCCCGCCGCCAAGCCGCCTGTGCGCAACTCCGCCATGGACGCGCCGCTGTTCTACCAGGTGCTCATTGCCGAAATTCAGGCCAATGCGGGCGACCCCGGCTCCGCCTATCAGCTCTACCTCGACGCTGCACGGCGCCACAAGAGCGGCCAGCTTTTCCAGCGCGCGGTCGAGGTCGCCTTGCGGGCCCGCGCCGGAGAACAGGCGCTGACTGCGGCCAAGGCGTGGCGCCAGGCGCTGCCCCAATCTCGCCCGGCCGCCGAGTTCACCAGCCAGATCCTGATCGCCCTGGGTCGTACCAACGAGCTCGCCGCAGCGCTGCGCAGCCTCATTCAACTCACGCCCACACCCCAGCAGCCTCAGGTCATCTCCAACCTGCCTCGTAATCTCAGCCGACTGAATGACAAGCAGGCTGCCGCCCGCATCATCGACGAAGCCACCGCCCCCTGGCGAGCCCGCCCTCTGGAGCAAGCTGAAGCCTGGGCCGCCAGCAGCGAAAGCTGGCTGCGCGCCGCCAAGCTGGACAAGGCACGCGAGGGCCTCGATCGCGCCATCACCCTCAAGCCGGCTCTGCCCATGGCAGGCCTGCTCGCCATTGACCTGATGAAGCAGGCGCCTGACACCGAAGCGATCGTGCGCAAGCAACTGCAGCGCTCCGATGCCTCACCCGTGGTGCGCCTGGCCTACGCGCGCCAGCTGACCTTGCTGCAACGCTACAGTGAGGCCGAGCCCCAGCTCGAAACCCTGGTGCGCGACCAGCCCGATCAGATGGGTCACTGGCTGCTGCTGGCCGCCATCCGGCTGGAACTCAAGAAGCTCGACCAGGCCGAAGCCGCCTTGCAGCCCGTGCTCGCCCTCGCGCAGCACCCCCAGGGACGTGCGCCTGACGCTCCGCCCACCGACGGCAACAAGGCCGCCACCGCCCTGAACCCCGACCTCGAACAGGCCTACCTGCTGATGGCCCAGGCGGCCGACCTGCGCGGCAAAACACAAGAAGCCATCGACTGGATGGAGCGCGCCGACCCTCGTCGCGAGAAGCTGCTGACCCAGAGCCAGCGCGCCCGCCTGCTCATTCGCCAAGGGCGGATTCCGGAGGCACGCGCCATCATCCGTGCCATCCCGGAAGGCGAGCCCCGTGATGCCGTCCTGAAATTCCAGGCGGAGGCACAGATCCTGCGCGAGGCACGTCAATGGCAGGAGGCCTACGACGTCCTGCGCGAAGCCACCCAACGCTTCCCCGACGAATCCGACCTGCTGTACGACCGCGCCATGATGGCCGAGCGCCTGCGTCGCTTTGATGAGATGGAGCGCCTGCTCAAGACCGTCATCCAACTGGCTCCGGACAGCCCCAACGCTTACAACGCCCTGGGCTACACCTTGGCCGACCGTGGCGTCCGCCTCGACGAGGCACGCACCCTGATCGAGCGTGCCTTGGCACTGCGCCCGGGCGACCCCTTCATCACCGACAGCCTGGGCTGGCTGGAATTCAAGCTCGGTCGCATCGACGAGGCCCTGCGCCTGCTGAATCAGGCGTGGACGGCGCGCCCCGACGCCGAAATCGCTGCCCACCTGGGCGAGGTCTTGTGGCAACAGGGCCAGACCGAGCGGGCCCGCGAAATCTGGCGCCAGGGAGTGCAGCTCGACCGCGACAACGAAACACTGCAGCAGGTGCTGCAGCGTCTCAACGTGAAGCCCTGACCCGCATGCGCGCCTTCCCCCGCCTTTCAGCCTGTTCACACCGCCTGGGCCTGCTGATGCTGGCCGGCACCTTGAGCGCGTGCAGCCACCTCGCTGCGGTGCCGCACCCGCCCGCCGACACACCCGGTACAGCGGCATCAAGCTCCCCCGAGGCGCCGTCTCGTCTGGCCCTGCAAGGGCAACTCAGCATCAAACTGCTGGCCTGGCAGGACCTGCCCGCCAAAGGCCTGAGCCTGGGTTTTTTCTTCAGCGGCCACACCGACCAGGGCCTGCTCGACCTCATGACCCCCCTGGGCACCCTGATGGCCCAGGTGGGCTGGCAGGCGGACGAGGCCTGGGTCGTGAACGAGAACGGGCGTCAGACCTACCCCACTCTGGATGAGCTCAGCCGCCAGACCCTGGGTGAGGCCCTGCCCTTGCGCAGCCTCGTCCATTGGATGCAAGGTCAACCCGACTCCACGCAGCCCAGCACCCTGACCGAACAGCCCGGCGTGTTCGAGCAGGCCGGCTGGCGCATTGACACGCGCGAGCTCGCCGAGCAACGTATCCAGGCCACACGCAGTGCCAGCGATCAGCAACGCGCCATCCACATCAAGGTCTACCTCGACCGCTGACCCCGGCACCGTTTTTCCCCATGCCCAGCCTGCACGACCTGCCCGCCCCGGCCAAGATCAACCTCTTCCTGCACATCACCGGGCGCCGGCCTGATGGCTACCACCTGCTGCAGTCGGTGTTCATGCTCATCGACTGGCAAGACACGCTGCACATCGATACGCGCACCGATGGCCACATCCGGCGACACGACCTCAATGTGGCACTGCCCGACGATGACCTCTGCCTGAAGGCGGCCCGCTTGCTGCAGGCCGAGAGCGGCACCTCGCAAGGTTGCGACATCCGCATTCACAAAACCGTGCCCTGGGGTGCCGGGCTGGGCGGCGGCAGTTCCGACGCCGCCACGGTGCTGCTGGCGCTCAACCAACTGTGGGGCCTGCACTGGCCGCGCAGCCGCCTGCTGACCCTGGCCCTGCGCCTGGGCGCCGACGTGCCGTTTTTCGTGCGCGGACGCAACGCCTGGGTGGAAGGCATTGGCGAGCAAATCACCCCGCTGGCCCTGCCCGACGAGGTGCTGCAGACGCCATTGATGCTACTCAAACCCGCCATCACCGTACCCACGGCCGCGATTTTTGGCAGCGATGCGTTGAAACGGGATACAAAGCCTGCTATAGTTGCAGACTTTCTTGCAGCGCCCAAGCGCTTTGGTCAAAACGACTTGCAGGATGCCGCGGTGGCTTATCAAGCCAGCAGCGAATCCGGTAACGACATTGGTCAGGCACTTGAAGTCATGCAGAACCAGTTCGGCAACAGCCGGATGACAGGTTCAGGCAGCACGGTTTTTTCGTGGATCCCCCCCGATCAAATCAGTCACCTCGCCTCCATCCAGCCAAGCGACTTGGGTTTGAATGACGCATTGTGGATCGGTCGCGTATGTCGCGGTCTGCCTCAGCACCCACTGCTCAAGATGCTCGATCAGATCGCTGATTGATGCCATCGAAAGCGTGATGCAAATGAGCAACAGACTTGCAAAGCATGCAAAAGTTGATCTAGAATAGAAGGCTCTGAACAAGAGTACAGACTACTAGGTAGCAAGGCAGCAAAGACGCAAGTCAGCGCCACTTTGAGACCTGTGTAGGGGAGTCGCCAAGTTGGTTAAGGCATCGGATTTTGATTCCGACATGCGAGGGTTCGAGTCCTTCCTCCCCTGCCAAAATTTTTGAAATTCGGCACCATCACCGAATCACACACCTGCCCTACACCTTCCGCGAAGGCTGTTTGTCCTGATCACCGCATCAGGATCTCCTGAGGGCAAGGTGCTGGGCAGATGCTTTTTTTGACATCAGCACAAGACCCCAAGGTCGGCCCATCATGATCTCCGATACCGTTCTGTTCACCGGCAACGCCAACCCGGCGCTCGCTCAGGAAATCGCCACCAACCTCGGCATCACCTTGGGCAAGGCTTCGGTCGGACGCTTCTCTGATGGCGAAACCACCGTCGAGATCCAGCAGAACGTGCGCGGCCGCGAAGTGTTCGTGCTGCAGTCCACCTGCGCCCCTACCAACGACAACCTGATGGAGCTGCTGGTCATGGTTGACGCGCTCAAGCGCGCTTCCGCCCAGCGCATCACGGCCGTCATCCCCTACTTCGGCTACGCCCGCCAGGATCGCCGCCCGCGCTCCACCCGCGTGCCCATCTCGGCACGCGTCGTTGCCGACCTGCTCGAAACCGTCGGTGTCAACCGCGTCCTGACCATGGACCTGCACGCTGACCAGATCCAGGGCTTCTTCAACATCCCGGTCGATAACATCTACGCGTCGCCCGTGCTGCTGTCCGACCTGCAGGCCAAGAAGTACGACGACCTCGTGGTGGTCTCGCCCGACGTCGGTGGCGTGGTGCGCGCCCGTGCGCTGGCCAAGCAACTGGGTTGCGATCTGGCCATCATCGACAAGCGTCGCCCCAAGGCCAATGTGTCTGAAGTGATGCACATCATCGGTGAAATCGATGGTCGCAACTGCGTGATCATGGACGACATGATCGACACCGCCGGCACCTTGGTGAAGGCCGCTGAAGTGCTCAAGGAGCGCGGCGCCAAGAGCGTGTATGCCTACTGCACGCACGCCGTGTTTTCGGGCCCGGCCATCGAGCGAATCAAGGCCTCGGCCCTCGACGAAGTCGTGATCACCAACACCATTCCGTTGAACGAAGCCGCCAAGAGCACGCCGAAAATCCGCCAGCTCTCGACTGCCTTCTTGTTCGCCGAGACCATCCGCCGCATCACCGACGGCGACTCGGTCACCTCCCTTTTCTCGGAACAGAACTCCAACTTCTGATCCGATTTTCCTGACCGGGCCGTCACAGGTTCGGTCTTTTCAAAGCGCCTGGTCGCGGGCGCTTTCCATCACTGGAGCATTCCATGAAATTCACCGCCTTTGAGCGCAATCTGCAGGGGACCGGAGCGAGCCGCCGCCTGCGCAACACCGGCAAGACCCCTGGCATCGTCTACGGTGCTGGTCAAGAGCCCAAGAACATCGAGCTGGACCACAACGCGCTGTACCACGCCATGCGCAAGGAAGCCTTCCACTCGTCCATCCTCGAGATGGACCTGAATGGCAAGGTTGAAAAGGTCCTGCTGCGCGACTACCAGAAGCACCCGTTCAAGCAACTGGTTCTGCACGTCGACTTCCAGCGCGTTGACGCCACCACCAAGATCCACAAGAAGGTTCCTCTGCACTTCATCAACGAAGAGCAGTCGCCGGCCGTCAAGATCGACAAGTGCATCATCAACCACGCCGTGACCGAACTGGACATCGAGTGCCTGGCTGAGCAGCTGCCTGAGTTCCTGACTGTGGACCTGGCCAACGTGGTCAAGGGTCAAACCATCCACGTCAACGACCTGGTCCTGGACAAGCACATCACCGTGCGCACCCATGGCTTCAAGAACCCGCTGATCGCTACCGTGGTCGAGCCGGTCGAAGAAGTCATCGCCGCACCCGTGGTTGCTGCCGAGCCCGCCAAGGGCAAGAAGAAGAAGTAATTCTTCTTCGGCTCTGCCGTCAAAGCCGTCAGGCTTTGAGTCAAGCCCCGCTTTGGCGGGGCTTTTCCATTTGTAGGCCCCTCTCCATAATCCGCGACCATCATGATTCGACTGTTTGTCGGCCTGGGCAATCCCGGCCCGGAATACGAAGACACCCGTCACAACGCCGGTTTCTGGTACATCGACGAACTGGCACGTCGCCTGAAGGTGACGCTGCAGCCCGACCGTGCGTATCACGGCCTGGTGGCACGCGCGAACACGCCGCAGGGGCCGGTCTGGCTGCTGCAGCCACAAACCTACATGAACCTGTCAGGCAAGTCGGTGGCGGCGCTGGCGCGCTTTTTCAAGATCGCCCCGAGCGAGGTGCTGGTGGCCCACGACGAACTCGATCTGCTCCCGGGGCAGGTCAAGCTCAAGCAGAGCGGTGGACATGGTGGCCACAACGGACTCAAGGACATTCACGCCCAACTGGGCTCGCCCGATTACTGGCGCCTGCGCCTGGGCATCGGTCATCCCGGCGTCAAGCACGAGGTGGCCGCTTATGTGTTGCGCAAGCCACCCCAGGCCGAACGGGAAGCCATTTTCAAATGCATCGGGCAGGCAATCGACGCCACCGAATTACTGCTCGCCGGTGACACCGCCAAGGCCACGGCACTGATTCACGCACAGCCTCAACGACCCAAGCCACCGCGCAAGGTCATGCCCCCTGCCGAAGCCAAGCCGGACGGGAGCACCACGATCACGACATCTGCCCCGAATGACGACAAGCCCAACTCATGAGGCAAGCGATGTTCGGGGCCGGCCATTGCACAGGGAGGACACATGGCCCCGCACCTTCGATCTGTTTCACACCCTCACCGCGGACTGGTCTGGGCCATCGCGGTGATCGCCTTGAGTCTCTGCGCAGCCAGCTGGTCGGCCTCTGAGCCCGACGCGGAACGCAAAGCCCGCAAGCGGCCCAAGGCTCGCCCCGCACTCAGTGCGGCAGAACGACCTGCCCCCACCTCCGCTCGTGTGACACAGATGCATGCGTGCCACGACGAGCAAGGCCGAACCGAGTACCGTCAACATCCCTGCCCCGATGGCGGTCGACGACTGCTGGGACACGATGACCCACGCGAAGCCAGCCAGATTCAGCACAGCGCCGCGATGGCGCAGCGCGAAAAAGCCTTGCTCCACACGATGACGCGAGATCGGGAGCGACAAGCTCGCCTCGATATCCAGGCGCGCACACCCAAACCGACCAAGCAGGCTCAACAGCCTCGCAAGAAAGAGAAAGAGAAAGAGGTCGACGAAGGTCCATCGGATCGCGCACGCCGAGGCAAGCGAGAGCCCGCATTGCCTCGCTACCGATCGCTGACACCCCTCACGGCTGACACACCGCAAGAACGCGCCAAGCTCTGATCATCTCGGCCGAATCAGGTCGGTTGAGCCAGGGCCTGAGCCTGCAGCCGGTGGTACTTGGCCATCAGTTGTTCAGGCGTTTCCACGTGATCGGGATGGACAGGGATGCACTCGACCGGGCACACCTGCACACACTGGGGCTCGTCAAAGTGACCCATGCACTCGGTGCATTTATTGGGGTCGATGACGTAGATGGTGTCGCCCATCGAGATGGCCTGGTTGGGACACTCGGGCTCGCACACATCACAGTTGATGCATTCTTCGGTGATTGTCAGTGCCACGGCGTTGACCTGCTTGCTTCGCGGGGTGAATGAAACGGAACGCGGCCCGTCAGGCCGATGCTCTGGCCACACGCGCCTTCAGGCGCGCCAGCACCGAAGGCGCAACGAACTTGGAGACATCGCCGCCCAGCATGGCGATCTCGCGCACGAAGGTGCCCGAGACAAACTGGTACTGGTCAGACGGCGTCAGAAACACGGTCTCGACCTCCGGCATGAGGTGGCGGTTCATGCCCGCCATCTGGAACTCGTAGTCAAAGTCGCTGACTGCGCGCAGGCCACGCACCACGACCTGCCCGCCTTGCGACCTGACGAACTCGCTGAGCAGACCCGAAAACGCGACCACTTCCACGTTAGGGCACTCGCTGGCCAACTCACGGGCCATGTCCAGGCGCTCTTCCAGAGAAAAAAGCGTCTTCTTGTGGTGCCCAGCCGCCACGGCGAGCACCAAGTGCCCAAACAAGTGGCTGGCGCGGCGCATCAGGTCCGCATGGCCGAGGGTCATGGGATCAAAAGTGCCAGGGTAGACGGCAGTCAGCAAAGGGGACGAAATCAAACAGTACTCCTGCGCGGGCATCAACCCTCGGGTTGACCCGCAGTGTAAATCTCAGCCCACCGATCCGTCAGCCGGGGCGGCATCAGCCATGCGCTGGAAAAGGTGAAAGTGCACGGCCCCCGCCTGTCCGTGGCGATGCTGGCGCAAGCCGGCCGCGCGCACCGCATCATCCTCGTCACCAAACACCCGATCGGCTTCCAGATACAGCCACCCGCCGGCAGGCACGCAACGCGCAGCCGCGGCCAAGGCCGGGGCGAAGAGGTCGGCATCAAAAGGCGGGTCGAGGAAGACCAGATCGAAACGCCCGGCGCGCTGCGGCTGGGTCATCCAACTGAGCGCATCGGCCTGCTGAACCTGCACCTGCGTGGCTTTGAGCCGCGCCTGTGTGGCTTGCAGCGCACGCACCAACGCGGGATCACGTTCGAGCAGACAGACCTCGTCGGCCCCCCGCGAAGCGGCCTCCAGGCCCAGCGCCCCGCTGCCGGCAAAGGCATCGAGCACGCGCCAGCCTGACAGGTCCTGGCCCAGCCAGTTGAAGAGGGTTTCGCGCACCCGCGAAGGCGTGGGCCGCAAACCTGCCGCGATGGGCACGGGCAAGGGGGTGCGCTTCCATTGCCCTCCCAGAATCCGCACCTCTTGCGCTGCGGTGCGCGCCACTTTGCGGACAGCCGCCGTGGGGTCGGGAGCCGTGTGGGCGCTTTCCGGGCGACGGGAGCGGGAGGGGGGTCTGTTTGTCATGGCATGGGCATCAAAGGTGACATTGTAAAAAGCCTGCGCCCCTACAATCAGGGCATGTTCAGTTTCATCAAGAAAAAGCTGGGGTGGGGTTCTACGCCAGCCGAGTCGTCGGACCAGGCCCCCTCACCCGAGGCGCCCCAGACCGACACGCCTGCCTCCCCAACGTTGAAGGTGTCTGCCCCGGCCGTACCGGAAGCATCCACCGCCGCGACGCCGTTGCCGGTTGTTGACTCACCGGCCGCAGAGCTGGCACCCAACACGCCAGCCACCGAGCGCCGCTCGTGGATGGACAAGCTGCGCAACGGCCTGCGCAAGACGGGCTCCAGCATTGCCCAGGTGTTCACGGGCACCCAGATCGACGACGCGCTGTATGAAGAGCTGGAGTCGGCCCTGTTGATGGCCGATGCCGGCGTGTCAGCCACCGAGTTTCTGCTGCAGGATCTGAAGCGCCGCGTCAAGGAGGCCAAGGCCACCGAGCCGTCTCAGGTCAAGGCCCTGTTGATCGATGCCATCACCGAGTTGCTGCAACCGCTGGAGCAATCACTGGAAGTGGGGCACCACACGCCCACGGTGATCATGGTGGCCGGCGTCAACGGCGCAGGCAAAACCACCACCATTGGCAAGCTCACCCGCCACCTCGCAGATTCCGGACAACGCGTGCTGCTGGCCGCGGCCGACACCTTCCGCGCCGCTGCCCGCGAGCAACTGATGGTCTGGGCCGATCGCAACCGCGTCGAGATCGTCAGCCAGGAAGGCGGCGACCCGGCGGCGGTGACCTTCGATGCGGTCAAGGCTGGTCATGCACGCAGCTGTGATGTGGTGATCGCCGACACAGCCGGCCGGCTGGCCACGCAGTTGCACCTGATGGAAGAGTTGCGCAAGATCAAGCGTGTGATTGGCAAGGCCATGGAGAGCGCACCCCATGAGGTGCTGCTGGTGGTCGATGGCAATACCGGGCAAAACGCCCTGTCTCAGGTCAAGGCCTTTGACGAGGCCCTGGGCTTGACTGGCCTGGTCGTCACCAAGCTGGACGGCACCGCCAAGGGCGGTGTGCTGGCCGCCATCGCCTTGTGGTCGCGCGAGCGTCACAAGAACGTGCCGGTGTACTTCATCGGGGTGGGCGAGAAGCTGGAAGATCTGCAGACCTTCAAGGCCCGCGAATTCGCGCAGGCGCTGCTGAGCTGAGCGACGGGCGGTCAGCGCGACCGTTGTGACGGCGGGATGTCGTCCAGCGGTGCGGGCATGGTGGGCTCAAGGTCATCGAACCAGGTCGATGGCGGCGGGTCGCGGTGGTTCGCCGCATGGCGCCCCTCACCCGCATGCTCGGACTCGTCAAGGTCGTCAAGATTGAAGTCCAGCCCGTTTTCCTTGACCGACATACCCTGCATCAGACCACCGGTGCGCATGGAGGCCACCACCGCGGCAGCCTCGGCATCACGCCGAACACGGCTGTTCTCTGCAGAAGGCATCAAAGACTCTCGGTGAGAAACAGGGCCGACACGCGCGGCGTCCGGACCCAAAAGGGTTTCGCGCACGGTCAGCGGATCCGGCAGCGCCTCTTCGTTCCAGACGTGAACGGGGATGTGCGAGGCGCGCAGCACCTTGTCCATACGGGTATGGCGACGTCGGGTGCGATCGGTTTCTTGGGCCGAGGGCTGTCGGATTTCGACCACGGCCAGCACGTGAGAGGCCATGTCGCAGACCACCAGGTCCACACAGAGCGAGCCGACGCGGCGCAGCCACTCGGCATAAGAGTTGCGCGTGGGCACCTTGATGAACCGGGCCACGGGCACCTGTGCCAGGATCATGTGATCGGGCAAGGCCTTGCGCAGCAGGTGATAGGCCTCGCGCTCGGCGTGGGTGAGCAGACGGGTGGAGCCTGGCTCCCAGTCCATCACGGTGTCGAGGTTGTCATAGGCGGCGGGGCGCCCCGGTTTGCGCGGGCGGTGATCTCCGTCCTGGGGCGATGCAGGCCGGGTGACCTGCGTAGCGGCCAAGCGACTGCGTCCGAAGCGCCATGCGGCGGTCACGCCCACGGCACCGACACCCCCGACCAGCAAAACCGGCCACAACGACACCCAATCCATCATGTTCTGTACGCACGCGCATTGATCAAGTGGATACGCTAACAGCGGCTCGCACCAGAATCAATCGAAACTTGCGCGCAAGGCGTGACAAGCCGTGTCAGCGCCCCATGCCACCCATACCAGGCATGCCCTTAATGCCACCCATGCGCTTCATCATCTTGAAGAGGCCGCCGCCCTTCATCTTCTTCATCATGGTGCGCATCTGCTCGAACTGGTTGAGCATGCGGTTGACGTCCTGCACCTGCACGCCCGCCCCGATGGCGATGCGACGCTTGCGGCTGGCCTTGATGAGCTCGGGCTTGTGGCGCTCCAGGGGCGTCATGGCGCGGATCATGCCCTCCATGCGGCGCACGTCGCGCTCGGCCTTGTCCATGTCGGCCTTGCCTGCTTTGGAGGCAATCTCGGTGGGCAGCTTGTCGATCAAGCCAGAGAGCCCGCCCATGTTCTTCATCTGGCTGATCTGAGCCAGGAAGTCATCGAGATCGAAATCGGCGCCGGACTTGACCTTGTCGGCCAGTTTCTGGGCGGCGGCGATGTCGACGCCCTTTTGCACCTCTTCGACCAGGGCCACGATGTCGCCCATGCCCAGCACGCGACCGGCATGGCGCTCGGCATCGAACACCTCCAAGCCATCGATCTTTTCAGAGACGCCGGCAAACTTGATGGGCACGCCCGTGATCTGGCGCACCGACAAGGCAGCACCACCGCGCGAGTCACCGTCAAGTTTGGTGAGGACCACGCCGGTCAGGGGCAGCGCCTCCTTGAAGGCCTTGGCGGTGTTGATGGCATCCTGGCCCTGCATGGCATCGACCACGAACAGGGTTTCGACCGGATTGAGCTGGGCGTGCAGGGCCTTGATTTCGGCCATCAAGGCTTCGTCAATGGCCAGGCGGCCGGCGGTGTCAACCAGCAGCACATCGAAGTAGTGACGACGTGCGTAATCAATGGCCGCCGCCGCGATGTCAGCGGGCTTCTGCTCAGGGGTCGAGGGGAACCATTCGGCTCCGGCCTGCGCCGTCACGGTCTTGAGCTGCTCGATGGCGGCCGGACGGTACACGTCGGCCGAGACGGTGAGCACCTTTTTCTTGCGCTTTTCGATCAGGTGCTTGGCGAGCTTGGCCGTGGTGGTTGTTTTACCAGCCCCTTGCAGACCGGCCATCAGGATGACGGCCGGTGGCTGGGCGGCCAGGTTGATGTCGGCCACGCCCTCGCCCATGGTGGCGGAGAGCTCCTTTTGCACGATGCTGACCAGCACCTGGCCCGGCGTCAGGGACGAGACGACCTCCTGCCCCAGGGACTTGTCCTTGACGCGCGCAATGAAATCGCGCACCACGGGAAGCGCCACGTCGGCCTCCAGCAGCGCCATGCGAACCTCGCGCAACATGTCCTGCACGTTCGTTTCGGTGATGCGGGACTGGCCGCGCATGGTCTTGACCAGGCGACTGAGTCGTTCTGTGAGGTTGGATGCCATGAAATCGCTGCTTGTGCTCGTAAACTTGATCCATGATTTTATCGCCCGCCTTGCCCTCGCAACCCGCTCTCTGGCCCAGCGTGCTGGCCATACTGGCTTATTTCTTTGCCGCAGCCTGGCCAGGACGCCCGCAAGGGGGCCTTGTGCGCCGCGAACGCCCGATCTGGGCGGCGCTGCTGGTGGGGTGGCTGGCCCAGGCGGTGGCCATCGTGCTGGACACCGTGATCATCCAGGATGGTGCGATGGGCGCACGTTTTGGCTTTGGCTCGGCCTTGTCCATCACCAGCTGGCTGGTCGTGGCCGTGTATGCCTTCGAGAGCCGTCGTCTGGGCTTGCCCGGCGTGCGGCGGGTGCTGGCCGTGCTGGCGGCCCTCACGGTGGCCCTGGGTTGGCTGTTTCCGGGGCAGGTGCAATCGGTGCAAGGCGCCACCTGGGCGCCCTTGCATTGGCTGCTGGGCTTTGCCTCCTATGGCCTGTTCGGTGCGGCCTTGCTGCACGCCGTGCTGTGGCGCCATGCCGAGCAGCAGCTGCGCGCCCCGCCCAGTGCCTCGGGCACCTTGCCGCTGCGCGCTCGTCAAGGCGGGCAGGCGCTGGGCATGCCTTTGCTGCGCCTGGAGGCCCTGACTTTGCAGTTCGTGTGGGCGGGCTTCGTGATGCTCTCGCTCACCTTGCTGCTGGGCTTTTGGTTCACCACGCCCTGGCGCTGGGACCACAAGAGCGTGTTTTCGGTGCTGTCCTGGGTGGTGTTCGCCACCTTGCTGGTCGGGCGCGTGCGTTTTGGCTGGCGTGGGCGCCTGGCCATCCGCTGGCTGGTGGCCGGCTCGGCGCTGCTGCTGCTGGCCTATGTCGGCTCACGCTTCGTGCTGGAGGTGATCCTCCACCGCGGCAGCACAACCTGAGACCTCCATGTTGAAGTACCTGCTCATTGCCGTCGTCGTCATCTGGCTGTTGTACTCGCCCATCCTGCGGCGGGCGCGCCAACTCAAGCGTGACCGTCGCACGGCAGCGCCCACCGCGGCGCCAGGGCCAGCCAAAGCGCCCCAGGTGGAAGACATGGTCGCCTGCGCACATTGCGGTGTCCACCTGCCTGCCAGCGAGGCGTTCCGCGATGCGGTGAATCGCCCCTATTGCAGCGACGTCCACCGTATTGCCGGGCCCAGCGCTCGCCGAAGCGGCTCCTGACATGCCCCCCCAATCTCAGGCCCACGCCACCTCTTGGTTCGGACGCTACGACCCCGGTACGCCAGGAGACGGGTCTGGCCCGGCAGACATGCCCTGGCCGACGACCCAAAGCGATGCGCCAGAGGGTGCGCAAAGCCAGCAGAACAGCCTCTCTTTTCTGCGCACCTACCGCACCTTCCTGAGCGCACGCGCCCTGCTCGCCGTGGTGCTGATGGGCTTGCTGGCCGGCAATTGGCTGATGGGCAACCGGTCGCCGATCTGGATCGTTACGGCCGTGGGCTACGCCAGCATGGCCCTGCTGTTGTGGGCCTGGCCCTCCACCATGGCGAGCCAGCGTGCCACGAACCCACTCGCTCCTGCGATGCTGAGCCCACGGCAGGCGGTCTTGAGCATTGGTCTGGATCTGGCGTTCTTCTCATTGCTCCAGCACCTGATGAACACCGCACTCAATGCGCAGGCACTCTTGGCGCTGCCGGTGCTGATGGCCGGTGTGCTGATGCCCAGGCTGGTGGCCCTGGCCGTGGCGGCCGTGGGGTCGATCAACCTGCTGGCTGCAGCCTGGATCCAAGGCACGCTCACGTCCAGCCTGAGCGCCCAATTGACCGAGGCCGGCCTGACCGGTTTTGGCCTGTTTGCCATTGCCGCCCTGGCCAGCGAACTGGCCGCCCTTGTGGCGCGTGAAGAACGCAGCGCGCGCGGCAGCTTGGAGTTGGCACGCCAGCAGGCCCAGCTCAACCGCCTGGTAATGGATGAGATGAGCGAGGGTGTGCTGGTGGTCGACCGTCAAGGGCGTGTGCGCACCGCCAACCCGGCCGCACGCCGCCTTCTGAGCTCGCCAGGCCTCGCTCCGTCTGCCCCGTTCCAGTTGCGTGGCACGCCCGCCTGGATGGGGTTGGTGCAAGCTGTCGACCACGCGGTGAGCGCCCCCCTGCAGGCGGAAACCGGTCAGGAGGTGTTGCTGCGTTTCGATGATGGCAGCCGCCGCGACCTGCGGGTGCGGGTGCGCTTTACACGTGGACACAAGGCCATCCAGGCCGAAGACATGTGCATGTTGTGGCTGGAAGACCTGCGCATCGTGCGGGCCCGCCAGCGTCAGGACAAGCTCGCCGCCATGGGCCGCATGTCCGCCGGTATCGCCCACGAGATCCGTAACCCGCTGGCTGCCATTTCGCAGGCCAATGCGTTGATGGGCGAGGACGCCACGACACCGACCCAACATCGGCTGACGCGGATGATCTCGGAGAACGTCGTCCGGCTTCAACACATCGTCGACGACATCCTCGCCGTTGCGCCCGGCGCACGCCCCCCTGCACCGGCAATCGACCCGATGGAGACCGTCCAGGCCATCTGCAACGAATGGCGCCTCACCCACGGCCTCAGTGACGGCGCGGAGTCATTGCTTCAGCTTCGCACCCAGCAACTGGATCAGGCCACAGCGCCGCTGCGCGTGCGCTTCGAGCCCGAACACCTGCAACGTGTCCTGGTGAACCTGCTCGACAACGCCTTGCGCCATGGCAGCGGGCAACCCGGCGCCATCGAGGTCACGCTGACGTGGCGCCCTGCCCGGCAAAATGGTGCCATGCTGGTGCTGTCGGTAGGCAGCGACGGCGAGCCTCTGACGGCCGAGACAGAGCGGTCCCTGTTCGAACCCTTCTTCTCCACCCGCAGCCGGGGCACGGGCCTGGGCCTGTATATTTGCAAGGAGTTGTGCGAGCGCCATGGCGCTGCCATCGACTACCGGCAGCACCCCGCTGCCGTGCGTCACCGCAACGAATTTTTCGTCACGATGCCGATCGAACCTGAGGGATCCTCCCCCCACATCGCATGAGCTCCCCTGCCCTTCATCGCCTGCTGGTCGTTGACGACGAACCGGACCTGCGCACCCTCTACGAACTGACTTTGCTGCGCGAAGGCTACGACGTCGAGACCGCCGGCACCGTGGGTGACGCCTGGCAACACCTGCAGGACCAGACCTTCAGCGCGGTGATCACCGACATGCGCCTGCCCGACGGTACGGGCCTGGAGTTGCTGCAACGCCTGGAGGCGGCAGGACGCCACGAGAAGTCCATCGTGATCACGGCCTACGGTTCGGCCGAGAATGCCGTGAGCGCCCTCAAGAGCGGAGCCTACGACTATCTGACCAAGCCGGTCGACCTCAAGCAGTTCCGCTCTGTAGTGGCCGCCGCCATCGCGTCGGACACCCTGGTTACACCTGTGCCTGGTACGGCGGCCTCAATGCCAGCAACGCCTGCGCGTTGCGCGCCGCCTCCCCCGCGTGCCCTGTCCCGACTGGCAGGCCGCAGCGCCCCCATCCAGCAGGTGCGCGACCTGATCGAAAAGGTGGCGCGCAGCATGGCCCCGGTCATGCTGTGGGGCGAGTCGGGCACCGGTAAGGAACTGGTGGCGCGGGCCATCCACGATGTCAGCGTACGGGCCGAACGGCCCTTCATCCCTGTCAACTGTGGCGCCATCCCCGAGCACCTGCTGGAAGCCGAGTTCTTTGGCTACCGCAAGGGGGCCTTCACCGGCGCCCAGGAAGACCGCGAGGGCTTCTTCCAGGCGGCACATGGCGGCACCCTCTTCCTGGATGAAATCGGCGACCTGCCGCTGGCCATGCAGTCCAAGCTGCTGCGCGCCATTCAGGAACGCGCCGTTCGCCCCGTGGGAGCCACCCAGGAAGTGCCGGTAGATGTGCGTCTGCTCAGCGCGACCCACAAAGACCTGCAAGCCGAGGTGAAAGCCGGGCGATTCCGTCAGGACTTGTACTACCGCCTCAACGTCATCCAGATCGCCTTGCCGGCGCTACGCGATCGCCTGGAAGACTTGCCTGAATTGAGCGCCCGCATCCTGGAGCGCATCGCCCATGAAACCGGCATGTGCGCCCCCGCCACACTCAGCACCACGGCCATGCAGGCCTTGATGCAATACCCCTTTCCGGGCAATGTGCGCGAGCTGGAGAACCTGCTGCAGCGTGCCGTGGCCCTGAGCAACAACGCCACCCTCGAAGCCGAGGACCTGGGCATCGCGTGCGCACTGGATGCCGCACAGGATCCTGCGGATTCGACTTATGAGCCCACGGAACCCGCGCCGTTGACCGACCTGGTGGCCCCCGCCGATGCGGTGCTGACCACCGCACTTGCGCCCACCGCCCCGCCGGCAGCGCTCCCACCCCTGCCTTCCGATCTGGCCACACACCTCGACCACATCGAGCGTGACATCCTGGTGCGGGCGCTGGAGAAGCACCGCTACAACCGCACGGCTGCCGGCGCCAGCCTGGGTTTGTCGCTACGCCAGATGCGCTACCGCATGGCCCGGCTGGGCGTGCAGATCACCGATCACGGCGTGGTGCTGGGCGAACGCTTCGACCCCGATGTGGAGTGACTGCGAGCCCCTTTGGTCGGGCGGCTGGCTGCGCGACGCGCGCCCGGTGCCCTCCCCCAATTTCGGGCCACGCCCGATGGGGATGGCCGTGACCCTGGCCGTGATCCACTCCATCAGCCTGCCGCCTGGCGAGTACGGTGGCACCGAGATTGAGCAACTGTTCACCAACCAGCTCGACTGGGATGCACACCCGTACTTCGATCAGATCCGGGGCATGGAGGTCTCGTCCCACTTCGTCATCCGCCGAGATGGGGAGTTGCTGCAGTTCGTGTCGGTGGACGACCGTGCTTGGCACGCCGGCCGCTCCAGCTGGCGGGGGCGAGACAACTGCAACGACTACTCGGTGGGCATCGAGCTGGAAGGACTGGAAGATCACCCTTTCGAGGCGGCCCAATACGCCCGACTGGGCACCTTGCTGCGCACCCTGGCAACGCACTATCCGATCAGCCAAGTGGCTGGGCATGAGCACATTGCACCGGGACGCAAGAAGGACCCGGGCTGCGCCTTCGATTGGCGACAGTTACAAACACTCACAACCTGGCCGGATCAGTTTTTTCCTTGGGGACAGACCCAGGTGTGACGGCATTTTTCAGAGGGAAACGTCCGTTTTCCCCGATGTGAAGCGATGCCGAGTGCCAGCCACCCTAGAACCCTAGGGACACTACCCGTAGTGCTTGCGAAGCACAAAAACACCAGATATAGTGCTCGGACGCAGTGGCCTCCACGATCCCTCGCCGGATTCGGAAGCCTGAATACCGGTCCCGCCACGCTTGCCCGTGCGGACCGACGCATCCCAAGGGAACCCCATGCAAACGTCCACGTCCAGCACCTTGTCGCCCTCATCTTCTGCCTTTTCCGGCGCCTCCGCCGTGGCCACCGAGCCGCGCCAGTCCGCTTACGCCGGCTACCAGATCATCCGACGCAATGGTGCGGTCGTGGCCTTCGAACCCAGCAAGATCGCTGTCGCCCTGATGAAGGCTTTCCTGGCCGTGCATGGCACACAGGGCGCGGCCTCCGCTGGCGTACGGGAAGACGTCGACACCTTGACCGAAGCCGTGGTGCGCGGCCTGCTGCGCTCGCGTCCGAGCGGTGGCACCTTCCACATCGAAGACGTGCAAGACCAGGTGGAACTGGGCCTGATGCGCAGCGGCCACCACGAAGTCGCCCGCGCCTACGTGCTCTACCGCGAGCGCCGCACCCAAGAGCGCGCCAAAAGCGCCGCCGAGCAGCAAGCTGCCACCCTGCCCACCCTCACCGTGATCGACCGCGGCCAGCGCGTCCCGCTCGACCTGCCGGCCCTGCAAGCCCTGATCGAATCGGCCTGCGCAGGCCTGGGCGATGACGTCAAGGCCGCCCCCATCCTGGCCGAAACCCAGCGCAACCTGTACGACGGCGTCTCGATCGACGAGGTCTACAAGGCCGCCATCCTGGCCTCGCGCACCCGCATCGAGCACGACCCCGGCTACACCCGCGCCACCGCCCGCCTGCTGCAGCACACCATCCGCCGCGAGATCCTGGGTGAAGAGGTGACGCACGCCGACATGGCCACGCGCTACGCCGAGTACTTCCCCAAGTTCATCAAGAAGGGCATCGCAGCCGAGCTGCTCGACGAGAAGCTGGCCCAGTTCGACCTGGCCCGTCTGGGCGCCGCACTGAAGTACGAGCGCGACCTGAACTTCGACTACCTCGGCCTGCAGACCCTGTACGACCGCTACTTCCTGCACCACGACGGCCAACGCATCGAGATGCCGCAGGCCTTCTTCATGCGCGTCGCCATGGGCCTGGCGCTCAACGAGATCGACCGCGAAGCCCGCGCCATCGAGTTCTACGAGTTGCTGTCGTCCTTCGACTTCATGTCGTCCACCCCGACCCTGTTCAACTCCGGCACGCGCCGCTCGCAGCTGTCGAGCTGCTACCTGACCACCGTCCCTGACGACCTCGACGGCATCTATGAGGCCATCAAGGAAAACGCCCTGCTGTCCAAGTTCGCCGGCGGCCTGGGCAACGACTGGACCAATGTGCGCGCTCTGGGCTCGCACATCAAGGGTACCAATGGCAAATCGCAAGGCGTGGTCCCCTTCCTGAAGGTGGTCAACGACACGGCCGTGGCCGTCAACCAGGGTGGCAAGCGCAAGGGCGCCGTCTGCGCCTACCTGGAATCGTGGCACCTGGACATCGAAGAGTTCCTGGAGCTGCGCAAGAACACCGGCGACGACCGCCGCCGCACCCACGACATGAACACGGCCAACTGGATCCCCGACCTGTTCATGCGGCGCGTGATGGAAGGTGCCGACTGGACCCTGTTCTCGCCCGCCACCTGCCCTGACCTGCACGACAAGTTCGGCATCGCCTTCGAAGAGGCCTACACCGCCTACGAGGACAAGGCCGACCGTGGCGAGCTCAAGCTCTTCAAGCGCATCAAGGCCACTGATCTGTGGCGCAAGATGCTGTCGATGCTGTTCGAAACCGGCCACCCCTGGATCACCTTCAAGGATGCCTGCAACGTGCGCTCGCCGCAGCAGCACGTCGGTGTGGTGCACTCGTCCAACCTGTGCACCGAGATCACGCTCAACACCAATGACAGCGAGATCGCCGTGTGCAACCTGGGCTCGGTCAACCTGGCCCAGCACATCAAGGACGGCGCAAACGGTGGAGAGATTGACCACGTCAAGCTGCAAAAGACCGTGCGCACCGCCATGCGCATGCTCGACAACGTCATCGACATCAACTACTACGCTGTCAAGAAGGCCCGCGACTCCAACCTGCGCCACCGCCCGGTTGGCATGGGCATCATGGCCTTCCAGGATGCGCTGTACCAACTGCGCACCCCCTACGCCAGCCCCGAAGCCGTCGAGTTCGCTGACCGCTCGATGGAAGCCGTCTGCTACTACGCCTACCTCGCCTCGACCGAGCTGGCCGAAGAGCGTGGCCGCTACAGCAGCTACCGTGGCTCGCTGTGGGACCGCGGCATCCTGCCGATCGACTCGCTCAAGCTGCTGGCCGAACAGCGCGGCGGCTACGTCGAAGTCGACACCTCGGTGACGATGGACTGGGATGCCCTGCGTGCCCGCATCGCCCAGTTCGGGATGCGCAACTCCAACTGCGTGGCCATCGCCCCCACCGCCACCATCTCCAACATCGTCGGCGTCGATGCCTCGATCGAGCCTTGCTTTGGCAACCTCTCGGTCAAGTCCAACCTGTCAGGCGAGTTCACCATCGTCAACGAGTACCTGGTGCGCGACCTCAAGAAGCTGGGCCTGTGGGACGACGTGATGGTGATGGACCTCAAGCACTTCGATGGCTCGCTGCGCCGCATCGACCGTGTGCCCGAAGACATCAAGGCCCTGTATGCCACGGCCTTCGAGGTCGAGCCCATCTGGTTGGTGGAAGCGGCTTCGCGTCGCCAGAAGTGGATCGACCAGGCCCAGTCGCTCAACATCTACATGGCGGGTGCATCGGGCAAGAAGCTCGATGAAACCTACAAACTGGCGTGGGTGCGTGGTCTCAAGACCACCTACTACCTGCGCACCATGAGCGCCACGCACGCCGAGAAATCGACCGTGTCGCGCGGCCAGCTCAACGCGGTCTCCAACGCTGCCCCGGTGGCCGCAGCCGCAGCCCCTGAGCCTGCCAGCGACGTGAAGTTCTGCTCGATCGACAACCCCGACTGCGAAGCCTGCCAGTAAAGGCAGAGGGCGACACGCTGCAGCCGTGTCGCCCTGAACCCCCGTGTTCATGCACCTTCTGGCGTGTTTCGATGCACGCCCGCAACAACTGCGGGCTGCATTTGTCAAGAAGTGCTTGGTGTTTATCACAACACCCTTCCATAATCTGATGCCATAGGATATTTAACATGCTGGTCTGGGAAGACGATTCCTCCAACGCCTCATCAACACCTGTTGGTTCTGTGCCCCCTTCACCAGGCGCCGCACGGAACACGAAGGCGTCACCGACGATCAGCGACATCGCCGCCTTCGCATCGGTACCCCGCTCCACGACGTCGACTGCGCCCCTGGCTGGCAGTACCGCCACGCGCCGGGTCAACGCCGCCGACAAGCGCATCATCAACGGCCAGACCGACGTCAACCAGTTGGTGCCCTTCAAGTACAAGTGGGCCTGGGAAAAGTACCTCGCCACCTGCGCCAACCACTGGATGCCGCAAGAGGTGAACATGTCGCGCGACATCGCCTTGTGGAAGGACCCCAATGGTCTGTCCGAAGACGAGCGCCGCATCATCAAGCGCAACCTCGGCTTCTTCGTGACCGCCGACTCGCTGGCTGCCAACAACATCGTGTTGGGCACCTACCGCCACATCACGGCACCCGAGTGCCGCCAGTTCCTGCTGCGTCAGGCCTTTGAAGAGGCCATCCACACCCACGCCTATCAATACATCGTGGAATCGCTGGGTCTGGACGAGTCCGAAATCTTCAACGCCTACAACGAAGTCAAGTCCATCCGTGACAAAGACGAGTTCCTGATCCCCTTCATCGAGGCGATCATGGACCCGAACTTCAAGACTGGTACCCCTGAGAACGATCAGACCTTGTTGAAGTCGTTGATCGTGTTCGCCTGCCTGATGGAAGGCCTGTTCTTCTACGTCGGCTTCACGCAGATCCTGGCGCTGGGTCGCCAGAACAAGATGACCGGTGCGGCCGAGCAGTACCAGTACATCCTGCGCGACGAGTCGATGCACTGCAACTTCGGCATCGACCTGATCAACCAGCTCAAGCTCGAGAACCCACATTTGTGGACACCCGAGTTCAAGGCCGAGATCAAGGCACTGTTCCTCAAGGCTGTCGATCTGGAATACGCCTATGCCGAGGACACCATGCCACGTGGCGTGCTGGGCCTCAACGCCTCCATGTTCAAGGGCTATCTGCGCTACATCGCCAACCGTCGCGCCACGCAGATCGGCCTGGAGGAGCTCTTCCACAATGAAGAGAACCCCTTCCCGTGGATGAGCGAAATGATCGACCTGAAGAAGGAACGCAACTTCTTCGAAACCCGTGTCATCGAATACCAGTCGGGCGGCGCCCTGTCCTGGGATTGATCCAAGCCACACACAGAGCACTGGACCAGCCCACACATGAGCCCCCGGCCCACCCCATTCATCACACCCCGCCCAGATCCTAGGGGGCGGCGGGTGATGAGTCCCTGTGCTGCGCATGGCAGTGCAGTGCTCTTTGCAACTTGATCAAGGAGATACGTATGGCAACTGCAAAAAAAGTGGCACCTAAAAAAGCCGCGCCGGCCAAGAAGGTCGCTGTGAAGAAAGCTGCACCCGCCAAGAAGGCTGTGGCCGTGAAGAAGGCGGCGCCGGCCAAGAAGGCTGCTGTGCCTGCCAAGAAGGTCGCCGTCAAGAAGGTCGCTGTGAAGAAAGCTGCAGCACCCGCCAAGAAGGCCGCCGTGAAAAAGGCAGCGCCCGCCAAGAAGGCTGTGGCTGTGAAGAAGGCAGCGGCACCGGCCAAGAAGGTTGCCGTGAAAAAGGCTGCCGCACCAGCCAAGAAAGCTGTGGCCGTGAAGAAGGCGGCTCCTGCCAAGAAGGTTGCCTCCAAGCCTGCCGCGCCCAAGCCTGCTGCCAAACCAGCAGCCAAGAAAGCTGCTGCCAAGCCGGCACCTGCCAAGAAGCCTTCTGCCCCGGCCGCCAAGACCACGCTGAGCCCGCAAGCAGCCTGGCCTTTCCCGACAGGCAACAAGCCCTGAGGCTCGATTGCCTGGCTGATCTGATACCCGTGCTCGCGCGGGTATTCCAACCCGGCTCCGGCCGGGTTTTTCTTTTGTGCGCAGCATGAACCTACCCTCCCCGCCCTGGCCGTGTCTGCGACTGGATGGCAAGGGCCCTCAGCCCAAAGTCATCCTGGACGTGAGCGTCTCGCCCAATGCCAAACGCACCGAATTGGTGGGCTGGCATGACGGCGCCCTGCGCGTTCGCCTGTCGGCCCCACCGGTGGATGGCGCCGCCAACGAGGCCCTGCGCAAATGGCTCGCCGCCGAGTTGGGCGTGCCCCAAGCGCGTGTAACGCTGCTGCGCGGTGCCAGCGGTCGCCGCAAGCAATGGGCCATCGATGCCCCCGAGGCCGATGTGAGCGCCTGGCTGGGCCGCCAGAGCGTGCTGCAAAGCTGAGGACCTGGCACCGCAGGATCGGCGCCCGGATCGGGTGCGATCTGAGTGAAACCGTCTTTCTTGTGCCGCGTTCTGAGCGCAAAGCGCGCACTTGCCTTAAGCTACGCGGTTTGACGCCAACGCGTCGCGCAAAAAGCACATACCTTACATGGCCCAGTACGTTTTCACCATGAACCGCGTCGGGAAGATCGTTCCCCCGAAGCGCCAGATCCTCAAAGACATCACCCTGAGCTTTTTCCCAGGCGCCAAGATCGGCGTGCTGGGCGTCAACGGCTCCGGCAAGTCCACCTTCCTGAAAATCATGGCGGGCGTGGACAAGGACATCGAGGGCGAAGCCGTCCCGATGCCTGGCATCAAGATTGGCTACCTGCCCCAGGAGCCGGTCATGAACCCCGAGCAGACGGTTCGTGAAGCCGTGGAAGAAGGCATCGGCGGTGTGCTGGCCGCCAAAAAGCGCTTGGACGAGGTCTACGCAGCGTACGCCGAAGAAGACGCTGACTTCGACGCCCTGGCCGCCGAACAAGGCGAGCTGGAAGCCATCATTGCCGCTGGCGGCTCTGGCAACACCGACCTGCAGCTTGAGTTGGCCGCCGACGCCCTGCGTCTGCCCGCCTGGGATGCCCTGATCGGCAACCTGTCCGGCGGTGAAAAGCGCCGCGTGGCCTTGTGCCGCCTGCTGCTGTCCAAGCCCGACATGCTGCTGCTTGACGAACCCACCAACCACTTGGACGCCGAGTCCGTGGACTGGCTGGAGCAGTTCCTGCAGCGCTACAGCGGCACCGTCGTGGCCATCACCCACGATCGCTACTTCCTGGACAACGCCGCCGAGTGGATCCTCGAACTCGACCGTGGCGCCGGCCACCCGTACAAGGGCAACTATTCCGACTGGCTGGAAGCCAAGGAAAAGCGCCTGGAAGCCGAGCAAAAGACCGAAGACGCACGTTCCAAGGCCCTCAAGCAGGAACTGGAGTGGGTGCGCAAGAACACCAAGGGTCGTCAGGCCAAGAGCAAGGCCCGTCTGGCCCGCTTCGAAGAGCTGAGCGACGTCGAATACCAAAAGCGCAACGAAACCAACGAAATCTTCATTCCTGTGGCCGAGCGCCTGGGCAATGAAGTCATTGAGTTCAAGAACGTCACCAAGTCCTTCGGCGACCGCTGCCTGATCGACAACCTGTCGTTCAAGGTGCCCGCGGGCGCCATCGTCGGCATCATCGGCCCCAACGGTGCCGGCAAGTCGACGCTGTTCCGCATGATCCAGGGTGTCGAGACGCCGGACAGCGGTGAAGTCGTCATCGGCAAGACCGCGCAACTGGCGTTCGTGGACCAGAGCCGTGAAGGTCTGGCTGCCGACAACACCGTGTGGCAAGACGTTTCGGGTGGTCTGGACAACATCGTGGTGGGCAAGTTCGTGATGCCTTCGCGCGCCTACCTCGGCCGCTTCAACTTCAAGGGCAACGACCAGCAAAAACTGGTGGGCAACCTGTCGGGTGGTGAACGCGGTCGCCTGCATCTGGCCAAGACCCTGGCGCAGGGCGGCAACGTGCTGATGCTCGACGAGCCCTCCAACGACCTGGACGTCGAAACCCTGCGCGCGCTGGAGGACGCCCTGCTGGAGTTCGCCGGCTCGGCCATGATCATCTCCCACGATCGCTGGTTCCTCGACCGCATCTGTACGCACATCCTGGCGTGCGAAGGCGACTCCCAGTGGTTCTTCTACGACGGCAACTACCAAGAGTACGAAGCCGACAAGAAGAAGCGTCTGGGTGAAGAGGGCGCCCGCCCCAAGCGCGTGCGTTTCAAGCCCATCCGCTGAGCCATCCGGATTTACCCATACCAAGGCCCGTCCCAGACGGGCCTTTTTCATTCCCCGAAGTGAGGGTCTTCGGGGGCTATCCCTAGTGCCACCCTCATCAGGTCAACACGCTCCCCTCCCTAGAATCAAAAGGACTTTTATTGGCGCGCGGCGCCACATGGAGACCTTCTGATGACCTTTCGGTTTACACGCCTGCTCGCCTCCACCGCACTGGCTGTCTCGGCCTTGACCCTGAGTGGGTGCGCACTGATCCAGTCCAACGTCGCCGGCACCACGCTGAGCATCCTGGAAGACGGCTTCACCCCGCCCGTGCTGACGCTCAGCGACGTCGAGATGGGTTGCGGCTTTTCCATGATCAACACGCCGCTGGTCGGCGCGGCCCGCAATTTCTACGGTGACCCGTCCCTGATGGAAACCGTGATGCTGAGCTCGGCGGGCGTGTGCTCCGAGAACCAGGCCATTGCGGAAGAAATGCGCTACCTGCGCGCCTCGCGCGACAAGCGCGCTGACGAGGCCCTGGACGCCCGCATCACCCAGAAGCGTCTTCTGGCCACGGCGGCCGAACGTCAGTACACCGCCTTTCTGCGCATGAAGCTCAAGCTACAGCAGAAGTACTATTTCAAGTACGGCGAGGAGTGCCCACGCTTCAAGCGCGACTTCGACGAAATGGTCTACCTGCTCGGCGCTGTCAGCGGCCTGCAAGCCATGCAGAACGACATCGCCTCGCAGCAAGCCGTGGGCGTGCCGACCGACATTGCCCCCCAGGTGGAACGCGCCATGAACTGCCTGGACAACGTGAAGTGGTGGGGCGTGCCCCAGGCCGCACGCGCGGTGGTGTGGAGCATCATTCCGGGTGCCGATGCCGGCAAGGATGTGCAAGGCACGTTCGATACGGCCATGGGCATTGGCGAGCACAAGGGCGTGCGACTGGCCCACGTGATGGCCGCCATCGCCGCGCAGTCCACCGACAACAAGCCCCGTCTGCGCAGTGTCATCAAGCGCTTCAACAACGCGGAGAACTTCAAGCCCAACACCGAGTACCGCCTGCTGGACGCCATCGCTCAGTCCCAGATCACCAACATCTCCGATCGCCTCTGGACGCAAAACGCCGGCACTCGCACGCCGGTGGGCGCTCTGGGCAAGTTCTGGGATGAAAAGGCCGGCAACGATATTGACGCTGGCAGTTTCCTGAATTGATGGCATGTGTCCCGCACCACTCACAGGGAATTCCCTTCCCCTGGGTGCGGGCCGCAAAATGACCCCATTTCAAGCCCACATGGATATAGTTGTAAATGACTGTTTTAGATCACGCAAGTGATCAGATTCGACCGGCGAGACCGGTTCAAGCAAGGGCCCGCAGTCGAGGCCCTTGTCTTTTGGGCAGTAAGGAGACAGCATGAAGTTCGGCAAGTTCGGTGTGGCCGTGTGGGCCGTGGTGGGTGCCATCGGCAGTGTGCAGGCCAATCAGAAGTTCTGCGTGTATGACATGTTGGGCGCCACCGGCGACTTGTTCAACATGACCAAGGATTACGCCGTGGCCATGCAGCGCAACGGCGTCACCATCGAGCTCAAGGGCTACACCGACGAGCGCGTGGCCACCGAAGACTTCCGCACCGGACAGTGCGATGCCGTGATCGCCACCGCGTTCCGCATCCGCCAGTTCAACGCCGTGTCGGGCTCAATCGACACCCTGGGCTCCACCACCATCGTGCGCAACGGCAAGATCGACATTGCAGCCAGTTACGACGTGGTGCGCAAGCTGATCCAGACCTATGCGTCGCCCGCGGCCACCAAGCTGATGACCGAAGGCAATTACGAAGTGAGCGGGATGATCCCGATCGGGGCGGCGTATCCGATCCTCAACGATCGCAGGATCAACACGATCGAGGCGCTGGCAGGCAAGCGCATCGCCGCGTTCGACCACGACAAGGCACAGGCCGTGATGATTCAGCGCATTGGTGCGCAACCCGTGTCAGCCGACATCACCAACTTCTCGACCAAGTTCAACAATGGCGCGGTTGACATGATCGCTGCGCCGACTCTGGCCTACAAGCCGCTGGAGTTGGCCAAGGGCATTGGCAAGAACGGTGCTATCACGCGCTTTCCGATCATGATCCTGACCTACCAGATGGTGATCAACAAGACCAAGTTTCCGGACGGTTTCGGATTGAAGTCGCGCGAATACTGGAGTGGTCAGTTTGATCGAGCCATGCAGTTGATCAAGCAGGCCGATGCCAGCATTCCGCCCGCCACCTGGATGGATCTGAGTGCCGAGAACGCCTACAAATACACCCTGATGCTTCGGGAGTCCCGCATCGACATCACCCAGAAAGGCCTGTACGACAAGCGAGGGCTGAAGGTGATCAAGAAAATCCGCTGCAACGTGAACCCGGCTGACCCGGAGTGCACGACCAAGTCTGAAGAAGACTGGAAATGAACCCAGGTGCAGACCCCGCGCCTGGGTCTGCCCTCTGAATTACCCCTCCGACACACCGGTCGACTGAGCACCTCATGCAAACACCCGCTTCCCGCACGCTGATGGGCAGAACCGTTCTGGAATGGTTCTCCAGCCTGCCGGTTTTCATCATGCTGATGCTGACACTGATCATTGGCACCGGCGAAATGGTTCACGGCCAGTTGCTCAAGTTCGGCGAATCCATGTTCGGCGACCCTGCCGCGAACGTTCAGTACTTCATGCTTCGGGCTGAACCCACCAAACCTGAATGCGATCTGAACGTCAATGTCGATGCCGAGGTGGCGCGTCAAGCGTCCGCACCGGCCACCGCTACCGACGACATCGACGACCTGTTTGGCGGCGAGCCGACAGCCGTCGACCCTGTAACGTTGCGTAGCTCGGTGGAGCAAGCCTTGGCCATCTGCAGGGCCAAGCACGACATGTACCAGAAGGCCGTGGAACACCAGACGCCTCAGGTCAAAATCTACCGCACGATCGAGACCAGCTTCTTCGTGCTGTTCCAGGCAGGTACTGAAAACCGCTCGCTCATCCTGCTGCTGATGGTCGCCATTGCTGCGACCACCACAACTCTGGGCTTCCACCACATCGGCATTCGCCCGGGTCACTACACGCGCGACTACTGGGTGCAGTCGATCGCTCAGAGTATTGCCTCCGCCCTCCTGCTTTTTTCGTGCGTTCGCTATCTGCAGATCCTGCAGGACTCGGGTGTGCCGGTAGAGCACCCTACGCTGCATTACATCTGGATCACGCTCTTCACCGTGCTGCTGCTGATCAACCTCAAACGTGTGATCTTGCCAGCGAAGTCGCCGCATGGTGAGGGCACTTGGTCGACCGCTCTGTGGTCCATCCCGCTGTATGCCCAAATGGCCACCATCGCTGGGTTGTACTTCGTGATCAAGGGTCACCATGCGGGCCTGGCCATTTACATCAACCAGCTGATGGAATTGCCCAGCATCTTCATGAACCTGGGGCTGTTCATCTGGGCAGGCATGCTGCTCAAGCAGAGCCGCATCGTCGATTTGCTGATGAATGTGCTGCGCCCCTGGAGTCTGTCGCCTCAGTTGCTGACCTACTTGATCCTGCTGGGTGCTTCGTTTGCCACGGCCTATACCGGCGCGTCGGGCATCTTTGTGATCGCGGCTGGCGGCATCATCTACCACGAGGTGCGCGCTTCCGGCGGTTCACGCCAGTTTGCCTTGGCTGCAACAGCCATGTCGGGCTCGCTCGGTGTGGTGCTGCGCCCCTGCCTGCTGGTGGTGATGATTGCGGCGCTGAACAAACAGGTCACGACCAACCACCTGTATCACTGGGGCTTCTACGTCTTCCTGGTCACGTCCACGCTGTTCTTCCTGGCTTCCCAGCTGCTGCGTGAGCAACGTGCCACCATCGAGTCGCCGCGTGTGGCCATCCCCGGCATGCTGCGTCAGCTGTTCCCGCTGCTGCCGTACTTTGCCGTGGTGGTCGGTGTGGTCTTCATCTACGAGTTTGCACTGGACACCAAGCTCAACGAGATCACGGCTCCGACCATCATGCCGGTCATGCTCCTGATCATCCTGATCTTCGACAAGCTGACCAACAAGGGCAAAGCCGAGCTGACCCCTGACTACGCCAGCCATCGTCAAAATGGCGTCGAGAAATCGATCCGCTTCGCCACCAATGAAACCATCGGCCACATTGGTGCCCTGCTGAGCCTGATGACGCTGTCGCTGGCCATGGGTGGTGTGATCGAACGCGCGGAACTCATGGGGTACTTTCCCAAGGTGTTCGAGAGCCACTGGACCGCCATGGCCTTCCTGGTCGTCACCAAGGTGGTCCTGGGGATGTTCATGGACCCGTTCGGTGCGGTGGTGCTGGTGTCGGGCACGCTGGCACCCATTGCCTACGCCAACAACATTGATCCGGTGCATTTCTGGATGATGGTGCTGGTGGCATTCGAGCTGGGCTATCTCCTGCCACCCGTGGCCATCAACCAGTTGCTGACCCGTCAGGTGATTGGCGAAGATGAGGTCACGACCGCCGATCAGGAGGTGCGTCACCTGGGCTTCTACCGTCGCTATGAACGCTGGATTCTGCCGCTGTCGGTGATGGCGGTGGGCCTGTCCATCGTCGCCTTCGGGCCGCTGGCGGTGATGGACTTCCCACAACTGGCTTTCCTCAAGGACTGGCTGCCCCATCCGGCTCAGTAAACACCTGACCTGATCGCCTCACCCGATCACCCGTCGACCGAGTACCCCATGCACACCTCTTCCTCACGACACCTGATGGGCAGAACCACCCTCGAGTGGTTTTCCAGCCTGCCCGTTTTCATCATGCTGATGCTGACACTGGTCATCGGCACCGGTGAAATGTTCCACGGCCAGTTGCTCAAGTTCGGCGAATCGATGTTTGGTGATCAGGCCACGCAGGTTCAGTACTTCATGCTGCGTGCCGATCCCGTCAAGCCCGAGTGCAGCCTCTCGGTCGATGTCGACGCCGAAGTGGCCCGCCTGTCGGCCGCGCCGGCGCAGGGGGCGGGGGACGACCTCGACGACCTGTTCGGCGAGACGGCCACCGCCAAGGACCCTGCGATCGTGCGCAAGTCGATCGAGCAGGCTCAGGCCATCTGTCAGGCCAAGCATTCGATGTACGAGCGGGCCCTGGCCCTGCAGACACCACAGTTGATGGTCTATCGCACGGTCGAGACCAGCTTTTTCGGGCTCTTTCAGATCGGCACCGAGAACCGCCCTCTGATCCTGTTGCTGATGGTGGCCATTGCGGCGGTCACCACCACCCTGGGTCGCCACCACATCGGCATCCGCCCGGCGATCTACACGCGTGACCACCAGGCCCAGACCTGGGCCCAGGTGTTCGCCAACGGCTTCCTGCTGTTCTCGTGCGTGCGCTACTACCAGATCCTGCAAGACACGGGCGGCGTGCCCAAAGAGGAGGTCATGCTGCACTGGATCTGGATGACCCTGTTCACGATCATGCTGCTGATCAACGTGGTCCGCATCGTGCGCCCGCTGAAGACAGCGGAAGGTCAGGGATCCTGGGGCGCCGCGATGCTGGCCGTACCGCTGTACGCCAACATGGGCATCATTGCGGGGGTCTACTTCCTGCTGACAAACCACGATGCGGGATTGGCCATTTACATCAACCAGTTGATGGCCTTGCCCAGCATCTTCATGAACCTGGCGCTGTTCATCTGGGCCGGGATGCTGCTCAAGCAAAGCCGCATCGTCGACCTGCTGCTGGACGTCATCCGTCCCTGGAGCCTGTCGCCGCAGTTGCTGACCTATCTGATCCTGTTGGGTGCTTCGTTTGCCACGGCCTACACCGGCGCGTCGGGCATCTTCGTGATCGCGGCGGGTGGCGTGATCTATCACGAGGTGCGTGCCGCAGGCGGCACCCGCCATTTCGCCCTGGCCGCCACGGCCATGTCCGGCTCGCTGGGTGTGGTGCTGCGTCCCTGCCTGCTGATCGTGATGATCGCAGCGCTGAACAAGGAAGTCACCACCAATGGCCTGTACCACTGGGGCTTCTATGTGTTCCTGCTGACCTCCACCCTGTTCTTCCTGGTCTCGCAACTGTTGCGCAAGCAACGCGCTGCGATCGAATCGCCTGCCGTGGCCATTCCCGCGATGCTGCGCAAGCTCATCCCGGTGCTGCCCTACGCCATCGTCACGGTGATCATCATCATGATTTATGAGCATGGCCTGGAGACTCAGCTCAACGAGATCACGGCGCCGACGATCATGCCGATCATCCTGCTGCTGATCCTCATCTACGACAAGATGACCAACAAGGGCAAGGCCGAGCTCACGCCCGATTACGCCAGCCACCGTCAGGAGGGCGTCGAGCGCTCCGTGCGCTTTGCCACCACCGAATCCATCGGGCACGTGGGCGCCCTGATGAGCCTGATGACCTTGTCGCTGGCCATTGGCGGCATCATCGAGCGCTCGGAAATCGTGCACATGTTCCCGCAGGTATTTGAGACACCCTGGCACGCGATGGCTGTTCTGGCCCTGATCATGGTGTTCCTGGGCATGGTGATGGACCCTCTGGGCGCCATCGTGCTGGTGTCGGGCACACTCGCCCCGATCGCCTATGCCAACAACATCGATCCGCTGCATTTCTGGATGATGGTGCTGGTGTCCTTCGAGCTGGGCTATCTGTCGCCGCCCGTGGCCCTGAACCAGTTGCTGACACGTCAGGTGATTGGCGAGGAGGAAGTGAACCTGGCCGACGCGGAGGTGCGCCACCTGGGCTTCTACGCTCGCTACGAGCGCTGGATCTTGCCGGTGGTGGTCATGCTGATGGGCTTGGTGATCGTGGCCTTCGGTCCGCTGCTGGCGCAGCATGTGGACGCCTTCGCCTTCTTGAAGGACATCCTGCCGATGCCCACTGAATAAGGTCACGCACCCAGCCTGATCGGGCGGCAATGTTATGGTCACGCCATGACTTGCCGCCCTTTTTTTGCTCCTGTTGTGCTGACTTCACTGATGCTGCTGAGTGCCTGTGTCAGCACACCTCAAGCGGGTCAGGGTTTGGCGTCAAACCCTGACAAGACCGCTGCGCCCAAGACGCCGTCGGCCGCCAGTTCGCCAGCCGCCACACCCGGCACAGGCGCCCCCTCCTCCACGGGCGCCCCCACCAGCGCACCATTTTTGTCCGTCATCCAGGGGGCACAACGTCAGGAGGGCCTGCTGCCGCTGTGGCGCAAGGAGGACAAGGTCTGGCTGGAGTTGAGCGCGAAGACGCTCAACAAGCCCTTGTTCTTTTCGCCTAAGCTGGCCTCGGGCATTGGCGAAGGGGGCTTGTTTGGTGGCTTGATGCAGAGCCGATGGGCCCAGGTCGGTCGCCCGCAATGGGTCACGTTCCGTCAGGTACACAAACAGGTGCAGTTGCTGGCCGTGAACGCGGCCTACACCGCACAAGCGGGCACGCCCCAGGCACGGGCTGTGGATGCGGCTTTTTCTCCCAGTCTGCTGGGCAGCGCCCCCCTGGCCAGTGCCCCCCACCCGCAGACCGGCGCGGTGCTGATTGACGTGACGCCAATGTTGCTCAGCGACATGCTGGGCCTGGGCATGCAGTTGCAGCGCACCTACCGGCAAGGCTACAGCCTGGATGCACGCAACTCGACCGTGCTCCAGGCGCGCGCCACCCCGGACAAGGTGGTCTTCGAAATAGCCCAGCACTTTGCCACCGGCAGCCTGGCCGTGCCCACGCCAGGTGCAAGCGCGGGCGGTGCCGCAGCGGCGGCCAGCCCCAGCACCCCCCAGGCTGTGCCCGATCCGCGCAGCCTGTTTCTGACCGTGCACTACACCCTGTCAGCGCTGCCCGAGCAGCCCATGCGCCCGCGCCCGGCCGATGCGCGGGTGGGCTACTTCGCCACCACGGTCACCGACTTCACCGACGATCTGGCGCGCACGCCACGGCAGCACTTCATCAACCGCTGGCGACTGAGCAAGAAAGACCCGAGCGCCCCCTTGTCGGAGCCGGTCCAGCCCATCGTGTTCTGGCTCGACCCCAGCATCCCCGAGGCCTATCGCCCCACGATCACAGCCGGGGTGCTCACCTGGAACCTGGCGTTCCAAGCCATTGGCTACCACAACGCCATCGAGGTGCGCACGCCGGCGCCCGGTCAGCCCATCGACACCCAGGCCACGGGCCAGGCCTCCATCCGCTGGATGACCAATGCGCAGCCCCGCTTTGGCGCCATCGGCCCCTCGCACGTGGACCCGCGCACAGGAGAGATCCTGGGCTCGGACATCGCGTTGGAGAGCCTGTCCTCTCGCAGCATCCGCACCGTGCGCAGCCAGATCCTGAGCAGCAGGCCGGCCACCACGGATCAAGCCGGCCATGCGCACGATGAACACTGCCTGCACGGTGACCTGGCGGCCGAACAACTGGCCCTGGGGCTGGATGTGCTGGAAGCGCAAGGTGTGATCGACCCGGACAGCCCACAGGTGCGCGACTTCGTGCTGGCCTACCTGAAAGACACCACCATGCACGAGGTGGGCCACACGCTGGGCTTGCGCCACAATTTCCGCGCCTCGCGCTGGCGCACCGCCCAGGAGTTGACGCACCCGCAACTGACCGCTGAGCACGGCGTCAGCGCCTCGGTGATGGACTACGCGCCCATCAACCTGCCTGCGCCGGGCCAATCGGCAGGCGCCCCGTTTCAGACGACGCTGGGGCCCTATGACTTCTGGGCCATTGCCTACGGCTATGGTGATCTGCCCGAAGACCCCCAGCAGGCCAAGGCTGCCTTGAAGGCCCTGGCCCAACGCAGCGCCGAGCCGGCCATGGCCGAGGCCCTTGCCTACGGCACCGATGAAGACAACAGTGGCGGACTGGACCCGCAGGCCTTGACGTTCGACCTGGGACGCGACCCAGTGGCCTTTGCCCACACTCGGTTGGCCATCGTGCGCGACCTGCTGGCACGCCAGGCCACACGGGTGTTGACCCCACAAGACGAGGCCACCCTGCTGCGCCGCAGCGTCAGCTATGCCCTGCGCGACCTGGCGCGCACCAGCCAGACTCTGATGCGGCAGGTGGGCGGCGTGATCACCCGCCGCGATGCCCCTGGCAGCGGACGCGACCTGCTGGAGCCACTGCCCGCCGCCGCCCAACGCGAGGCTTTGCAAGTCCTGCTGAGCGATTTTCTGTCGGACCAGGCAGTCGCCCTGCCCCCGGCCTTGCTGCGCCGCTTGGCGCCCGACTACCTCGATAGAGAGAACACCAGCGACACCGATTTCTCGGTGGCCGAGCAGTTACTCAGCCTGCAGCGGGCCGTGCTCAATCACCTGATGACCGACACGCTGGCCGAACGCCTGCTGGACAACGCCGACAAGATGAGCGACCGCGAAGCGCGCCCCCTGACCGTGGCCGAACTGCACCAAGGGGTGCGACAGGCCGTCTGGGCACCCACACACCGCAGCGCCCATCCCGCCGCAGCCTCCTGGCAGCGCAATCTGCAGCGCGAACATGTCAGCCGGCTGGCGGCCAGCGTCCTGCGCAGCGGCGGCGGGCGGGCCGATGCCCGCGCCATCGTGCGCCTGGAGGCCGAGACGCTGCTCCGACAACTGCAGGCCAGCGCCAGCAGCGATCGCACCGAGCAGGCGCATCGGCGCGCCTGCATCGACATCCTGCAAAGTGCCCTGCAGGCCCAGGTGGTGCGCAGCAGCCCCTGAAGAGGACCGCTTCACCCCATGGGGTGAAGGCGCCCGAGGCAGGCAGCGTGGACAATAGCGGCTCACCGCGCTGAATGACTCTCATGGACCTGCCCACCCTCTTCTCTGAATCCGGCCCGCTCGCCCGCGCCTTCGACGGCTATTGCGTGCGGACTGAGCAGATCGAGATGTCCCAGGCCATCCAGACGGCCATCCGCGAAGCCAGCACCGTGGTGCTGGAAGCCGGCACCGGCGTGGGCAAGACCGCCGCCTACCTGGTGCCCGCCTTGCTGGAAGGCGGCAAGGTCATCGTCTCAACCGGCACCAAGGCCCTGCAAGACCAGCTGTTCCACCGCGACCTGCCCGCCGTGCGCGATGCGCTGGCCGTGCCCATCAAGGTGGCCCTGCTCAAAGGACGCAGCAACTACCTGTGCTGGTACCACCTGGACCGCACCAACCAGGACGCCACCTTGCTGGGCAGCCGCCAGGAGGTGCGCGACCTGGGCTTGATCAACAGCTTCATCCACCGCAGCCCCACCGGTGACAAGGCCGAGTGCCCCACGGTGCCCGAGCACGCCACCATCTGGGCACGCGTCACCTCCACCCGCGAGAACTGCCTGGGCAGCGACTGCCCCCGCTACAGCGAGTGCTTCGTCGTCAAGGCCCGCCGCGAGGCGCAGGACGCCGATGTGGTCGTGGTCAACCACCACCTCTTCTTTGCCGACCTGATGCTGCGCGAAGAAGGCGTGCCCGAGCTGCTGCCCAACGCCCAGACCATCATCTTCGACGAAGCCCATCAGCTGCCGGACACGGCCACGCTGTTCTTCGGCGACTCGATCTCGACCCTGCAGTTCTTGGATCTGTTGCGCGACACGCTGGCCACCGGGCAGGCGCAGGCGCGCGACGGCGCCAACTGGAACGATGTGCTGGCCCCGCTCGACCGCGCCGCGCGCGATCTGCGCCTGTGCTTTGGGCCGCAGCTGCAACGCCTGTCACAGGCCCAGCTCGGACTGGACCACCCGCTGTGGCCGGCCCTGAGTCAGCTGAAAGAGGCACTGGCCCATGTGCGCGACGTGCTCGACAGCCAAGCCGATCGCTCCCCCGATCTGGCCCAGTTGCACCGCCGCGCCAACGAGCTGATGCAACGCCTGACCGCCTGGGGCGCGCCTGAACGCGAAGGGGAGCCCGAACTGTGCTGGATCGACGTGGGCTCACACGGCGTGCAACTCCACCGCACGCCCATTTCGGTGGCCGAGGTGTTCCGCCGCCAGCGGCTGGGCCTGGGTGAGGCCGAGATCGCGCCCGACGAAGAGGTGGACGAAGACGACGAGATCGTGCGCCATGCGCTGGATGACGACGAAGCGGCCATGATGGACGCCTTCGGGGACGTCGAACCTGTGGCCCCGCTGCGCCCGGGCGCCCTGCCGGACGACGATGAGGTCGATGACCTGCAGGCGTTGCTGGCTGGGGGGGATGTGGGCGCCAATGAGGCACGTCAGGCCCCCGGTGGTGCAAAGACCGCTGCCGAGCCCCCCAGCATCGCCCCGCCCCCTCGCAAGGCCTGGATCTTCACCTCGGCCACGCTGGCCGTGAAGAACGACTTCAGCCACTTCACCCACGCCCTCGGCCTGGAAGATGCCGCGTGCCAGTCGTGGTCCAGCCCCTACGACTACCCGTCGCAGGCCATGCTGTACGTGCCCCACAACGTGCCGCAGCCCTCCGACCCCGGGCACACTGACGCCGTGGTCGATGCGGCCCTGCCGCTGATCCGGGCCAACCGGGGCCGCGCCTTTGTGCTGTGCACCAGCCTGCGCGCCGTGGCCAAAGCGGCCGAGCGCCTGAAGCAGGTCTTTGGCGACGCCGGTGACCCCTTCCCGGTGCTGCAACAAGGCGACGCGCCCCGCCCCACCCTGCTGGAAGACTTTCGCCGCGCCGGCAACGCCGTGCTGGTGGGCAGCCACAGCTTCTGGGAAGGCATCGACGTCAAGGGCGATGCCCTCACCCTCGTGGTGATCGACAAGCTGCCCTTTGCCCCGCCCGACGACCCGGTGCTGGCCAAGCGCCTGGAGTTGCTTGCCAAGGCCGGCGGCAACCCCTTCATGAGCCACCAGGTGCCGCAGGCCATCATCGCGCTCAAGCAGGGCGCTGGGCGCCTGATCCGCAGCGAGACCGACCGCGGCGTGCTGATGATCTGCGACACCCGCCTGATCGACAAGCCTTACGGGCGCCGCATCTGGCAAAGCTTGCCTCCCATGCGCCGCTCACGGGTCGAGCAGGACGTCGTCGACTTCCTTCTCACCCTGTGAGCCTCGCCCGCTGAGGCTGGCACCGGCCCGTCACAGTCAGCCGCTCAGCGCAAGGTCCCCACATAGCGCTGGCGCGGCACCACCGGGTCAAAGTCCGATGAGGCAAAGCGCGAGGCCCCGAAGTCACCCGTCGCCCTGGGTGATTCGGCCGGTGGCGCCGCACGCCGCTCAGGCTTGGGCGTTGGTACCGGTGGCAACAAGGCCGATTCCAGTTTGTCCGCCAACCTGAGCAGCTCCGGGTGGTCTTCCGTGCGGGCCACCCGGATGACTTCGCGGGCGTACTCGGGGCTGTGGATCAGCCACTCCACATCCGTGACCCGCCCGTTGACCCGCCTGAGCACCACATGCAGGTGCGCTGCGATGGCAAACTTTTCACTGTCGAGCATCTTGTACTCCTGAGACAACCACGGGCTGAACCACCCGAAGGGTGCGGGCCATCACTCGACCCGCTCGCCGTGCTGGCTGAGGTCCAGCCCGTCACGCTCGGCCTGGGCCGACACACGCAAACCGACCACGCGGTCCACCACCCACAGGATGGCCGCCGTCACCAGGCCGCTGTAGGCGAGCGTGGCCCCGACACCGGCCAGCTGCACAGCCACCGAGCCGCTCACGCCACCGATGGCCGGCGCCGCCAGCACGCCCGTCAGGACCGCGCCGATGATGCCGCCCACGCCGTGCACGCCAAAGACATCGAGCGAATCATCCGCGCCCAGCCAGCGCTTGAGGCCCGTGGCCCCCCAGTAGCAGCCAACCCCGGCGAGCACGCCCATGACGATGGCCGACTGCGGGCCGACAAAGCCCGAGGCCGGCGTGATGGCCACCAGGCCCGCCACCGCGCCACTGCACAGGCCCAGCAGAGTGGGAGTGCCACGCACCAGCCATTCGGCCAGCATCCAGCTCAGGGCCGCTGCGGCCGCCGCCAATTGGGTGACCAGCATGGCCATCCCGGCACGTCCATCTGCCGCACCGGCCGAGCCGCCATTGAAGCCCATCCAGCCCACCCACAGCAGGCAGGCCCCGATCATGGTGTAGCCCAGGTTGGCCGGCATCAGCGCGGTTTGACCAAAGCCAATGCGCCGCCCCAGCATCCACGCGCAGACCAAGCCGGCGATGCCCGCATTGATGTGGACGACGGTGCCACCGGCGAAGTCCAGCGCGCCCATTTGCGCCAGCCAGCCGCCCGGCTCCCACACCCAGTGGGCCACGGGCGCGTACACCAGCAGGGACCACAGGGCCATGAACCACAGCAACGCCGAGAACTTCATGCGCTCGGCAAAGGCACCGGTGATCAGCGCAGGCGTGATGATCGCAAACGTCATCTGGAACATCACGAACACGGCCTCGGGCACCGTGGGCATCAGCGAATGCACCGACACCTCACCCGTGCGGATGTCCATCATCAGGTGATCCAGGAAAGCGCCCTTGAGGCTGCCGATGAACGCGTTGCCCGGCATGAAGGCCAGGCTGTAACCCACCGTCCACCACAGCACGCTGACCAGGGCGCACACGGCCAGGGTCTGCGCCATCGTGGCGAGGATGTTCTTCTTGCGAACCATGCCCGCATAGAAGAGCGCCAGGCCAGGCACGCTCATCAGCAGCACCAGCGCGGCCGAGACCATCAACCACGCGGTGTTGCCCGCGTCGAGTTGGGTCATTTGGATGACAAAGGGACCGGGAGCGGTGGGCGTTACGGCTTCGGCCAGAGCCCACCCAGGCGCCGACAGCATGGCGGCGCCCACCATGCCAGTCGCGCCACATCGTTGAAAGAGACGAGTCATCGGGTACTACCAAGGTTAGGGAACACCCTGAACCTTCAGCAAGAACCAGACCCGCTTTGCGCATCATCCCGATGCGCGCTGGCTCACAGCTCCAAGTTGTCGATCAAACGCGTCTTACCCAGGCGCGATGCTGCCAGGCAGACCAGGGGCTCGCCCTGGGCGAGCTCGGCGTCGGTGGGCAGCATCAGGTCACGTTGACGGCGCACCATCACGTAATCGGTCTGCCAGCCACGCTCGTTGAGGGCCGCTGCGGCCTTGGTTTCGATGCGGGCGATGGCCGCCTGATCCAGTTGCTGTCCGGAACGTGCCGCCCCCACCTGCGCCTTGACGGTGCGCAGGGTGTTGACCAGTTGCACCGCCTCGGCGCGCTCGGCCTCGCTCAGGTAGCCATTGCGCGAGGACAAGGCCAGCCCGTCGGTCGCGCGCAGGGTTTCGCCGCCATGCACGGCGATGGGCAAGCCCATCTGCGCCACCATGTTGCGCAGGACCATCAGCTGCTGGTAGTCCTTCTTGCCGAACACCGCGATGCGCGGCTGCACGATGTTGAAGAGCTTGTGCACCACCGTGCAGACGCCGGTGAAAAAGCCCGGCCGGAACGCACCTTCGAGGATGTCGGACAGCTCGGTCGGCGGCACCACCTTGTAGCCTTGAGGCTGCGGATACAGCTCGGCCTCGGAGGGGGCAAACAGGATGTCGCAACCGGCTTCGGCCAGCAGCTTGGCATCGCGCTCCAGGGTGCGCGGGTAGGTGTCGAAGTCTTCGTTGGGGCCAAACTGCAGGCGGTTGACGAAGATGCTGGCCACCACCGGGCTGCCCGAGTCGCCCACCAGTTCACGCGCCTGACGGATCAGGGCCAGGTGGCCGTCATGCAGGTTGCCCATGGTGGGCACGAAAGCGGACGCGGCGGGCGCCAGGGCGGTCTCGGCACGCAACTCGGCGATGGTGTGGATGATCTTCATGATGGATCGCAGGTCAGTAGGCGTGCAGGGCTTCGTCGGGGAAGCTGCCGTCCTTGACGGCGGCCACGTAGCGGCGAATGGCGTCGTCGGCCGATCCGCCCTCGGCGGCGAAGTTGCGCACGAAACGCGGCAGCTTGCCGCGCGTGATGTTGAGCATGTCGTGCAGCACCAGCACCTGTCCGGCCGTGCCCGAACCGGCGCCGATGCCAATGACCATCATGCCGGGGTTCTCTTCCTGAACCTGGCGGGCCACGGCAGAGGGCATCAGCTCCAGCACCGTCATGGCGGCACCAGCCTGGGCCAGTTCGCTCGCGTGCTTGCGCAAGGTGGCAGCGCCGGCTTCGTCACGGCCCTGGATGCGGTAGCCGCCCAGCGCGTGCACGCTTTGCGGGGTCAGGCCCAGGTGGCCGCACACGGGAATGCCGCGCTCGGTCAGGAAGTGCACGATCTCGGTGGTCCAGCCACCGCCTTCGAGCTTGATCATGTGGGCACCGGCCTGCATCAAGGCCACGCACGAGCGCAGGGCCTGCTCGCGGCTTTCCTGGTAGGCGCCAAAGGGCAGATCGCTGACCACCCAGGCGGTCTGGTTGCCACGGGCCACACAACGGGTGTGATAGACCATCTCGTCGAGCGAGACCGGCACGGTGCTGGTGTGACCCTGCACGATCATGCCCAGCGAGTCCCCCACCAGGATGCAATCGACCCCAGCCTCGTCCACGAGGCGCGCAAAGGTCGCGTCGTAGGCGGTCAGCATGGTGATCTTCTCGCCCTGGGCATGCATTTCGCGCAGGCGATGCAGGTTCATGGGCTTGCGGGAAACGGGGGCAGCAGCGGTCATCTTGAAGGGGGACCTGGGCAACAGGCCCCATGCAAAAGGGTGACGGGATTCTAGGCCGGCTCGTAGGCGAGCCGCACGTAGATGGGCGCAAAGGCCTCGGCCTGCGTGATCTCGAGCAGGCACTCTTTGGCCAGCTCCAGCAGGGCGATGAAGGTGACGACCAGGACAGGGGTGCCGCGGGTCACGTCGAACAACTGCTCGAACTCAACAAAGCGCTTGCCTTGCAGGGTGCGCAGCACCATGCTCATGTGCTCGCGCACCGAGAGCTCTTCACGGGAGATGGTGTGATGGGTGTGTAGCTTGGCACGCTGGAGGATGTCCAGCCAGGCTTCGCGCAGATCGGCCACGCTGACGTCAGGGTGACGCACGTTCAGCGAGGGGTCGCTGTGCACCTCGACGCGCAGAAAGTCGCGCCCCAGCACGGGCAATTGATCGAGTCCGGCCGCGGCCAGCTTCATGCGCTCGTACTCGATGAGGCGGCGCACCAGTTCGGCACGCGGGTCTTCGGCCTCGTCGGCGCCCTCCACCTTCTTGGGCGGCAGCAGCATGCGCGACTTGATCTCGATGAGCATCGCCGCCATCAGCAGGTACTCCGAGGCCAGCTCAAGGTTGTGCTTGCGGATCTGATCGACGTAAGCGAGGTACTGGCGCGTGACGTCGGCCAGCGGGATGTCGAGGATGTTGAAGTTCTGCTTGCGGATCAGGTAGAGCAGCAAGTCGAGCGGGCCCTCGAAGGTTTCGAGGAAGATCTCGAGGGCATCGGGCGGGATGTAGAGGTCGGTGGGCATGGCGAACAAGGGCTCGCCATACAGCCGCGCCAAGGCGACCTGATCGACCACCAAGGGCAGGCCCTGGGCATCCAGGCCCGGCACCGACATCCCGCCATCAGAGGCGGTCAGGGCTTCGTGCGTCACCGCTCAGCCTGTGCTCTGCCTGCCGTCAGACGCTTCAACCCTTGGTCTGGTAGACGTAGGGCTTTTGGTCCACGCGGGCTTCGCGCTGGGCCTTTTGCGTGTCCAGGTCCACCGGGGCACGGTCCCACAGCAGGAAGCGGCCCTGACGCTGACGCTCTTCGAGCTGCGGGTCGCGCTGCTTGAGGCTGTCGATGAACTGGGTCGCGTCGGACTTGTAAGGCTTCCAGAAAAGGGGCATGGTGTGGTCCTGCTTAGGGGTATCAAGCCCGCTATTTTATCGGGCTTGCGGGATATCACTCAAACATCTCTGTCGACATCGTCTCACGCCCAGAGGGTGAAGCACAGGACACAATGCCATCCATGCAGGAAATCGAACTGAAATTCCAAATCCCGGCCCTGGCACTGAGTGCTGTGCAGGCCGAGCTCACCGCCCTGGATGGCGGTCACCATGCGCCCTTACGTCTGCGGGCAGCTTATTTCGACACGCCCGAGCGCGCCCTGGCTCACGCCAACATGGCCCTGCGCGTGCGCCAGGAAGGGCGTCAGTGGGTGCAGACCGTCAAGGCCGGCGGCAGCAACACCATGATGCGCCTGGAGGACAACCAGCCTGCCAAAGCGCCCAAGGCGGGGCAAGCGGTGGTGGCCGATCTGGACCGCCACCACGGCACGCCGGCCGAGGCCGCCTTGCGCGCGGTGCTGGGCTGGGACCCGGCGCAAGACCCCAGTGGCACCGCCACGGGCTTGATCGAGCTGTACCGCACCGACATCACCCGCCATCGTGCCCGCGTGACCGTGGGCGCGGGCACCCCTTATGAAGGCGTGGTGGAGCTGGCCCTCGACCTGGGTCACATCCACGCGGGCGAGTTGAACGTGACAGTGCGCGAGCTGGAAATCGAGTCGATTTCCGGCCACCCCATGGCCGTGATCGAAGCCAGCCGCGACTGGGTGAGGCGCCATGGCGTGTGGCTGGACACCCAGACCAAGGCCCACCGGGGTGACCGGCTGGCGCGACTGGCCTCCAGATCCGACACCCCACCGTCTGAAGCAGAGGCCGAACACGCCACGCTGGCCCGCCCCGCGCGACTGCAGCCAGACAGCACGCTGGACCAGGCCTGGCGCGCCGCGCTGGAAAGCTGCCTGGAACAGATCAGCGCCAACATGAGCGAGCTGGGCACGGCCCCCGCTGTGTTGCAGCAAACCGGCTACCAGTGGCGATTGGGCTTGCGCCGCCTGCGGGCGCTCGCTCGCCTGCTCAAGCCCACGAGTCTGCCCTTCCCTCACGCGGCCTTGGCGCACGCCGATGCGCTCTATGCGCAACTGGGCTTGTGGCGTGATGCGCAGGCCCTGGCCTGGCTGCCCGCCAAGATCGTTCGCAAGGGGGGGCCGGATCTGCTCTTGCCCTACCCGGACATGTCCGCCACCCACGATGAGGCGGTGATCGCGCTGGCGCGCTCGGGGGCGGCGACCACGCTGTGCCTGGACCTGCTGGCGGCGCTGCTGCACCCACCGGGCGACAACGCCGAGTCGCAACAGCCCTATCGGCCCTGGTTGGTGCAGCGTCTGGGTCAATGGCGTACACGCTGCCGAGAGGCTGCGCGACACGCTGGCAAGCTGTCAGAGGTGGAATTGCATACCCTGCGCAAGCGCGCCAAACGCCTGCGCCTGATGGCCGACCTGTTTGCGCCCGCGTGGAAACCCAAGCGTTACCAGGCGCACGGGCGAGCCCTGAAGCGGACGCTCGACGCCATGGGCCACATCCAGGACGAGGCCGTGGCCGAAGGCTGGTACGCGCGTGCCGCCGCAGAAGACGCACGCGCCCGCTGGGTGCAGGACTGGCTGCACGGACGCCGTCGCAAGCTGCGCCGCCAGGCCAACCGGGCCTTGCGCGACTGGCGAAGCGTCAAAGCGCCCTGGTGAGCGACCTCAGCGAATGCGCATGCCCGGCTCGGCACCAGGGAAGGGTTCCAGCACGTACACGCCCGGGTTGGCCTTCTCGTCGGCGTGCGAGGCCGCCAGCACCATGCCTTCACTGACACCGAACTTCATCTTGCGCGGCGCCAGGTTGGCCACCAGCACGGTGAGCTTGCCGATCAGCTGCTCGGGCTGGTAGGCCTCCTTGATGCCGCTGAACACGTTGCGCATGCGGCCTTCGCCTGCGTCCAGCGTCAGGCGCAGCAGCTTGGTGCTGCCTTCCACATGCTCGGCGTTGACGATCTTGGCAATGCGCAGGTCCACCTTGACGAAATCGTCGATGGTGATGGTGGGCGCAATGTCCTCGCCACCCGGTTGCACGGCTTCCACCACCGGCGCTTCTTCGGGCTTGGGCTCGAACAGGGCGTCCAGCATCTTGGGGTCCACGCGCTGCATCAGGTGCTGATAGGTGCCGATGGTGTGAGCGCCCAGCAGGCGTTCCGCATCGCCCATGACCAGCGGCTGCACCTGCAGGAAGGCTTCCACGTTGCCGACCAGCGCTGGCAACACCGGCTTGAGGTAGATGCTCAGCAAGCGGAAGGCTTCGATGCAGACGGTGCAGACCTCTTGCAGGCGGGCGTCCTGGCCCTCTTGCTTGGCCAGCTCCCAGGGCTTGTTGGCATCCACATACTCGTTGACACGGTCGGCCAGCAGCATGATCTCGCGCAGCACCTTGCCCAGCTCACGCTGCTCGTAATGCTCGGCGATGACGGTGCGCCCGGCCTGCAGCGTGCCCAGCAAGGCCTGGCCATCGGCGCCCAGCGTGGCGGTCAACTGGCCAGCAAAGCGCTTGCTCAGGAAACCGGCGGCACGGCTGGCGATGTTGATGAATTTGCCCACCAGATCGCTGTTGACGCGCGCGGTGAAGTCGTCGCGGTTGAAGTCGACGTCTTCCACGTTGGCGTTGAGCTTGGCGGCGATGTAGTAGCGCAGCCATTCGGGGTTCATGCCGATGCTCAGGTACTTGAGCGGGTCCAGACCGGTGCCACGGCTCTTGGACATCTTCTCGCCGTTGTTGACGGTCATGAAGCCGTGCACGTTCACCTGGTTGGGCAGCTTGCGGCCGCTGAACTTCAGCATCGCGGGCCAGAACAGGGTATGGAAGTAGGTGATGTCCTTGCCGATGAAGTGGATCTGCTCCACCGCCGGGTCGGCCATGAACTCGTCGAACGAGCGCGTTTCACCATACTTGGCCAGCGGGCCGCCGGCCGAGAAATAGCTCTTGAGCGAGGCCAGGTAGCCAATCGGCGCGTCCAGCCACACATAGAAGTACTTGCCCGGCGCATCGGGGATCTCGATGCCGAAGTACGGTGCGTCGCGGCTGATGTCCCAGTCGCCCAGGCCGCCTTCGCCGTTTTCGTCCTTGGTGAACCACTCCTTGATCTTCTTGGCCACGCCGGGCTGGAGCTTGCCGTCCTGGGTCCAGCTTTGCAAAAAGTCAAAGCAGCGCGGATCGGACAGCTTGAAGAAGTAGTGGTCCGAGGTCTTGAGCACGGGCGTGGCGCCGCTCAAGGCCGAGACCGGGTTCTTCAGTTCGGTGGGGGCGTACACGGCGCCGCACACTTCGCACGAGTCGCCGTACTGGTCCTGGGCACCGCACTTGGGGCACTCGCCCTTGACGAAGCGATCGGCCAGGAACATGCCCTTTTCGGGGTCGAACATCTGCTCGACCGGGCGCACGGTGATCAGGCCTTCGGCCTTGAGCGCACGGTAGATGCTCTGTGCCAGTTCGTGGTTTTCGGGGCTGTCGGTGCTCGACCAGTGGTCGAAGCTGATGTGAAAGCCATCCAGATACGGCTTGCGGCCCGCGGCGATGTCGGCCACGAACTGCTGCGGTGTCTTGCCGACCTTCTGGGCGGCGATCATGATGGGCGCGCCGTGCGCGTCGTCGGCGCCCACGAAGTGCACCTGGTGACCCTGCATGCGCTGGAAGCGCACCCAGATGTCGGCCTGGATGTACTCCATGATGTGGCCGATGTGGAAGTGGCCGTTGGCATAGGGCAGCGCGGTGGTGACGAAGAGCTGGCGTGGCATGGTGGGAATCAAGTGAACGAGGAACCCGGTCAGGCAAGACCGAAGTCCCTGTTGGCAGTCGGGGGGTAACCGGTAATTTTAGGGCGCGCTAGACTGCCCGTCTCAAAAGAATGACATGCCCCTTGGAATGAGCACCCCCACGCCTCTTGAAGCCGCCGCCCTCGACACCCTGCGCAGCGTCATCGACCCCTTGACCGGCCAGGACTGGGTGAGCACGCGCCACCTCAAGTCCCTCACCGTGCACAACGGCCAGGCCCGCGTCGAGATCGCGCTGGGCTACCCAGCCCGTTCGCAATGGCCCGCTTACACCGCGCTGGTGGAAGCGGCCCTGACGCCGGTCGATGGCATCACCGCGGTGGACGTGGCCTGGTCCACCCAGATCCTGACGCATGCCGCCTCACGCGGCCAGGCGCTGCTGCCGGGCGTGAAGAACGTGATCGCCGTGGCCTCGGGCAAAGGCGGCGTGGGCAAAAGCACCACGGCCGTCAACCTGGCCTTGGCCCTGGCGGCCGAAGGCGCCCGCGTGGGCATGCTCGACGCCGACATCTACGGCCCCAGCCAGCCGCTGATGCTGGGCATTCAGGGCAAGCCGCCCAGCCCCGACGGCAAGACCATCACGCCGCCGGTCAACCATGGCTTGCAGATGATGTCGATGGGCCTGCTGGTGGAGAACCAGGCGGCGACCATCTGGCGTGGCCCCATGGCCAGCCAGGCGTTCGATCAGTTGCTGCGCCTGACCAACTGGGGTGAGCCTGACCAGCCCTTGGATTACCTCGTGGTCGACATGCCCCCCGGCACCGGCGACATCCACCTGAGCATCAGCCAGCGTGCGCCGCTGACCGCCGCCATCATCGTCACCACCCCGCAGGACATCGCCCTGCTGGACGCCCGCAAGGGCCTGCAGATGTTCGAGAAGGTGTCGGTGCCGGTGCTGGGCGTGGTCGAGAACATGGCCGTGTTCTGCTGCCCGAACTGTGGCCACGAAGAACACATCTTTGGCCAGGACGGTGGCGTGCGCATGGCCGAGGAGTTCCACGTGCCGCTGCTGGGCTCCATGCCGCTGGATTTGAAGATCCGCCTGCAGGCCGACAGCGGCCAACCCACGCTGGTGGCCGAGCCGGACAGCAAGGTGGCCGGCCTGTACAAGGACATGGCCCGCAAGATGGCGGCAGGCTTGTCGAAGCTGCCCAAGGACTACAGCGGCAAGATGCCTGCGGTGAGCGTGCAGGCCAAGGGCTGAACGCAGCGTCGCGTCAGCGCTCGGTGCGGCGCTGATGGTGGCGCGAGGCGTCGAGCGTGAAGTAAAAGCACGCGCCCTGCCCGACCGCAGCCTCTGCCCAAATGCGGCCGCCATGGCGCCGCACAATGTGCTGAACGGCCGCCAGGCCCACGCCGTTGCCCGGAAAATCCTTGGCACTGTGCAGGCGCTGGAACATGCCAAACAATTTGTTGGCACACTCCATGTCGAAGCCCGCGCCGTTGTCGCGCACAAAAAACACTTCGGGATCGGTCTCCGGGATGACGCCCACGCTCACACGCGGGCAATCCACCTTCTCGCTGTACTTCAGCGCGTTGCCGATCAGGTTCTCGAGCACCCGGCGCAACAAAGCCGGATCGGCCTGCGCCACCAGGCCGTCGGTCACCACCACCTCCGCACGGGCGGCACCGTTGAGCACACCCAGTTGCTCGCGCGCCACCTCGCGGGCCAGTGCGCTCATATCCACGCTCTGGCGGTGCAGGGGCTCGTTCGTCAGTTGCGCCTGCGCCAGCAGGGCATCGATCATCGTGTTCATCCGCTCCGCAGCTGCCAGCACAAGGTCAAGGTGCTGATTGGCCTGCGCATCGAGCTGTGGGCCGTAGTCTTCCTTGAGGATGCGGGAGAAACCCTCCATCACCCGCAGCGGCGCCCGCAGATCGTGGGACATGGCGTGGTTCAGCGAAGCCTGCTCATCCGCGCCCAAAGCGGGAGGCGCCTGCCAGTCAGAAGGCCAGGCGGAACGCGTTGAGGCAGAAGCGGGGGGGTCACCAGCATTGTGCATGTGACCGATTGTACGGACCGGTAGCAGCGGGTTTCCGCCTCTGGCGTACAAATTCACAGTGCCGCTACATTTACCAAGAGCCCATCTCTGCACCTCTCTCATCCAGCCTCAACATCCACACGTGATGCCCATTCTCTGGATCTTGATCCTTCTTGCGCTGGCGGTGCCGGTCGCCATGCTGCTGCGTCGGCGTCTGCGTCAGAACGCACAGGCCGCGACGCTGGCACAGGCTCAATTGGATCGGGCCCTTCAGCAGATGAGTCGCCTGACCCTGGTGGCCACGCGGGTCAAGAACGGCGTGGTGATCATGGACCGCCTGGGCGTCATCGAATGGGTCAATCCGGCCTGGCTGGCCCTGACCGGCTGGGCCGAAATGCAGGTGATCGGCCAGGCGCTGCCCGACTTGTTGTCACACGACGTGCGTGACAGCGAAAGCCTGCCCCAACTGCGTCAGCACCTGCAGGCGGGCACGCCCTTCCGCCTGAGCTACGAGGCCTCGCGGCACGGGACAGACACTCCGTACTGGGGCGAAATCGATGCCTTTGAAGTGCTCGATGACGCCGGGCAAGTCAGTCAGTATGTCTGCCTGTTCACCGACATCACCCGCCGCAAGGCACAGGATGTTCAGCGCGAGCAGGAGCGCGCTTTTCAGGAAGCCCTGCTGGCCAACCTGCCTGTGAGTCTGTTTGTGGTCGACCCGGTCAGAGACCAGATCGTGACCATCAACCGACATGCGGAGGTCGAGTTCAACCTGCAGCGCGACAAGGTGGTGGGCCGCTCCATTCAGCAGGCCATGGGCCAGGAGGTGTTGCAGCGGGTGCAGGCACCCATGCAGGCTGCTACCGTGTCCGGTCAACCCGTGGAGCACGATTTCAGCTGGCAGGACGGTCCGCGCACGCGCGTGATCAACGCTCGCCACTTCGCCCTGCGTCACGCCGATGGGCGCCCTCGCCTGCTCATCTCCTTGGTGCGCGACATCACGGTGGCCCAGCGAGCCCTGTCCGACCTGGAGGAGTCGGAGCGCCGCTTCCGCGAACTCGTCGAGTCGATGGACGATGGTGTGTATGTCAGCGATGGGGAGCGGGCACAGTGCCTCTATCTCAGCCCCCAGACAGGCTCACTGCTCGGGCTGTCTCCTAACGATGCCACCAACATCTCCGACAGGCTGCGTGCTCTGGTGATCGCCGAAGACCGCACCACCCTGGCGCACCAGGAGGAGCAGGAACGGCGATCCGAGTCGACCGACGCCTTGCTACGGCTGGACATCCCCGGCCGCGGCGTCCGCTGGATGCGTCACAAGAGCCGCTCCAGGCACCTGCTCAGCGGCGAGTCGCGCATCTACGGCCTGCTCTCTGACGTGACCGACGAGCGTCAGCAGGCGTTGGACCTGCAACGCGCCCGCGACCAGGCCGAAACCGCCAGCCACGCCAAGAGTGAATTCATGGCCAACATGAGCCACGAAATCCGCACGCCCATGAACGGCATCCTGGGCATGACCGAACTTTTGCTGGGCACTGAACTCAGCGACAAGCAGCGCCGCTTTGCCCAGGCCGTGTACCGGTCGGGAGAAAGCCTGCTGGAGATCATCAACGACATCCTGGACTTCGCCAAGATCGAAGCCGGCCATGTGGAGCTGTCCAAAGGCGACTTCGTACTGCGCACCCTGGTTGAGGACACCCTCGAGCTGCTCGCTCCGCGCGCCCACGAGCGCGGACTGGAGCTGAGCTTCCGGGAGGAACCCGGCCTGCCACCGGTGGTGTATGGTGACCCTCTGCGCCTGCGCCAGATCCTCACCAACCTGGTGGCCAACGCCATCAAGTTCACGGAGCACGGCGAGGTCGTGATCGACATCCGGCGTGCAAGCACCGACAGCGCCCGCCTCGCGCCCACAGACCAGACGCCAGACACCATGACGCTGGCCTTCCAGGTGCGCGACACTGGTATCGGCATCACGGCCGAGAACCTGCCCCGCATCTTCCAGGCCTTTGTCCAGGCCCAAGGCGGCATGACACGTCGCTACGGCGGCACCGGGCTGGGTCTGCCCATCAGCAAGCAACTGGTCGAGCTCATGGGGGGCAGCCTGAACGTCTGCAGCACTCCCGGCGTCGGTTCGGCGTTCAGCTTCGACCTCCCCGTGGGCATCAGTCACACCCAGATGGCGCACGATCTGGTCAGCGAACCGCACCTGCCCGCCTACAAGGTGTTGGTGGTGGATGACAACGAGACCAACCGCACGGTGCTGGAGAACATGCTGAGTGCCTGGGGCATGAAGGTCATCCTCGCCCAAAGCGGGCGCCAGGCACTCGACCTCCTGCTCACCGAGACGCAAGTGGACCTGGACATCGACCTCGCGTTGGTGGACATGCACATGCCCGAGCTGGATGGCCTGAGCATGGTCGAGATCCTGCGCCGCAGCCGTCGCTACCCGCAACTCAAGATGGTGCTGCTGTCATCGCTGTCTTCGGCCGACGAAGTTCGGCGCGCTCAGGATGCCGGTTTCCACAGCGTGCTGCGCAAGCCGCTGCGCAAGACCGAGCTGCGCCAGACCCTGCAGAGCCTGTCGGCGCAATTGGGCGGTTCGGAGGAACACGCGCAGGCCGGACTACACAAACGCGTGCTGGTGGTCGAAGACAACCCCGTCAACCAAGAGGTATGCGGTCAGATGCTGCGCCGCCTCGGCTGCGAGGTTCGAGTGGCCAGCTCGGCCCTCGAAGGCTTGCGCCGCCTGGGTGAGCAGCGCTATGACCTGATCCTGATGGACATCCAGATGCCAGGCATGGACGGCATCGAGGCCCTCACCTGGTTCCGCAACGGTACCGGCAAGCGTTTCACCTTCCTGACGCCGCCAGAGACCCCGGTGATTGCGGTCACCGCCAACGCCCTGGAAGGCGATGAACAGCGCTTCCTCGACATGGGCTTTGACGACTACCTCTCCAAGCCCTTCCGCCAAGGGCAGCTGCAACAGATGCTGGTGGCGCACACCACCCCAACCGGCATCACAGGCGCAGCAGTGACGCCGCCCAGTCGCGTGACGCGTCCTCAGCCCGCCAGCCCCCCAGCCTCCACCGCAACTGCGCAGCTGCTCGACCCCGACGCCCTGCGGCGCCTGCGGGAGCTCGATCCCAAGGGCGAGAACCACCTGCTCGAGAGGGTGGCTCGGGCTTTCGAGACCTCACTGTCGCGCTTGCTGCCACAATTGAGCGAGGCAGGGCAGCAACAGGATCTCGCCACAGTGGCCCATGTCGCGCATACACTCAAATCATCGTCGGCGAGCATTGGCGCGCTCAAGTTGTCGCAAATGTGTGCCGATCTCGAGAGCATCATCCGCCGCCAGACAGGAGAAGACTTGAGTTCACGCATCCGGGACATTCCACTTGAAGCCGAACGCGTCCAAGCTGGGTTGCAACACGTGCTGGAGACACAGACATGACACGGGGCAACCCGATGACCGACGACGAAGACCAGGAACAACCCAAGGTCTTGCTGGTCGATGACGACGAAGTCACACTGCTGCTGACTTCGATCGCGTTGCGCGAGCGCGGCTTTGCCGTGACGGAGACCACCTCGGGTGAGCGGGCCCTGCGCCTGCTGGCCGACTGGCTGCCCGATGTGGTGGTGCTCGACGCGGTCATGCCGGGCCTGGACGGCTTTGCCACCTGCCAGGAACTGCGCAACATCCCCGGTCACGAATCGATCCCTGTCTTGATGCTCACGGGCCTGGACGACGATGCCTCCATCACCCGGGCGTACGAGGCCGGCGCCACGGACTTCTTCGTCAAAAGCACCCAATGGAGCCTGTTGGCCGGTCGCCTGCGCTACCTGCTTCGCTCGGCCCGCACACGCATCGAACTGGAGCGCAGCAAAGCCAAGTTGGCACGCGCCCAGGATCTGGCCCGCATGGGCAGTTTCGACTGGCGCAAGGGCTCAGGCAACCTGGACCTGTCGGTCGAAGGGCTGCGCGTATTTGGCCTGAGCGCCAACGACCACGTTGGCCTGCGCCAGGTTCTGCGCATGATGCCCGCCGATGAGCGCCTGAGCTTCCAGTACCTGCTGCACGAAGTCTGGCGTCACAGCACTGTGCTCTGCCAGGACGTCAAGATCAACCTGAACGACGGGCGTCAGCGCATCCTTCACCTGGAAGCCGAGCCCGAGTTCAACGAACACGCGAACCTGATCGGCTACACGGGCATCGTGCAGGATGTGACCGACCGCCGACTGGCCGAAGACCAGATCAAGCATCTGGCCAATTTCGACACCCTCACCAGCCTGCCCAACCGCCGCCAGTTGTTCCAGCGCAGCGAGCGCGCCATCGAGCATGCCCGGCGCCTGCACCACGGTGTGGCCCTGCTGCAGGTGGGTCTCGATCGCTTCAAGATCATCAATGAAAACCTCGGGCATCATGCCGGCGACGAGTTGTTGATCGAGGTGGCTCACCGCCTGCGCAACTGCGTGAGACATTTCGACCAGATGCTCGACGGTCACCTCGACCTGCAATCGGCTCGCTCGCATCGCAACCTGGAGGCCGTCGGCCGCCTGGGCGCCGATGAATTCGTCGTGCTGCTGCCCGAAGTCAGCCACCACGACGAGGCCATCGCGACAGCCCACCGCATCCTCGATGCGCTGCGCGCCCCGCTGACCATTGGCGGCCAGGAGTGCTTCGTCACGGCCAGCATCGGGGTGGCGGTGTACCCCGCTCACGGCGTCAACGCCGCCGACCTGCTGCGCCATGCCGATGTGGCCATGGACCTCGCCAAAAGCCAGGGCCGCAACATGGTTCAGGTTTACGACACCCATCTGGCCAGCAAGGGCCGTGTGCGCCTGGATCTGGACACGGCACTGCACAAGGCGCTGGAGCGCCAGGAACTGGTGCTGTACTACCAGCCCAAAGTCGATGTGCGCACCCATCGCATGGTGGGCGTAGAGGCGCTGATGCGCTGGCAGCGAGGCGACCAGCTCGTCTCACCCGCCGACTTCATCCCCTTGGCCGAAGCCACCGGTCTGATCAACGAGATGAGCCTGTGGGCGATCACCGAAGCGGCACGGCAGGCCAAGCAATGGCAGATTCAGTTCGGCTTCGATGCATCCATCGCCGTCAACCTGCCCAGCCGCCTGTTTGAGCAGGATGACCTGGTCGAGCGGATTGAACAGATACTCTGCCGCGAAGCCATCTCGCCGCGTGCCCTGGAGCTGGAGATCACCGAAACCGGCCTGATGAAGGACCTGCAAGGCGTGGTGCCCTCGCTCACTCGCCTCAACCAGATCGGCGTCGAGATCTCCATCGACGACTTCGGCACGGGGTACTCGTCCCTCGCCTACCTGACCAGCCTGCCCATCAGCGAGCTCAAGATCGACCGCTCCTTCGTGCGCGATCTGGGTGAGACACCGCAAAGTTCGGCCATCGTATCGGCCATCATTGCGCTGGCACGCGCGCTGGGCCTGCGTGTGATCGCCGAAGGCGTGGAAACCACCGCGCAGATGGAGGTGCTCTACAGCCTGGGCTGCCACATCTGCCAGGGCTTCCTGTTTGCCCGCCCGATGCCAGCGGCCCAGATCGCCACCTGGTTGAACGACGTCCTCAATGCCAACGGCTTGCCACGCGTCAGCGAGTCGGTCGCCCTCCCCCTTCCGCCCCTCAGCACGCACAGCTGAATCATGTCTACCACTTCCGGCCAGCGACCTTCCGCCGATCTCACCCCCGCCCAGATTGCCAAGGCGGCCCTCGTTCGCCTGGCCCAGAATCGGCAAGAACCCACCCCCGAGAACTACCGCAAGGCCTACGCCCTCGAAGCCGGCGAGGACGCCGGTTTTGCCGGCATCACCCAGCCCGCGCCACTGGATGGACTGCCCCCGTCGCCTGACGATGGCACACGCTGGGCCGACCTGATCACCCGCATCCTTCGCGGTGCAGAGCGGGGCGGCCGACAATGGACCGCCGCCCGCAAGAAGGACAGCCTTCAGCGCGTCATCGACGGCAGTCGCAGCTCGGCCACGCGCCTGCACCAGCGCCTGAACCAACTGGTCAGCAGCTGGGACAGCGACACCCTGGACAGCACCTTGCTGGAAGACGATGGCGCAGCGCCCCCAGCAGCGGCGGTCACAGCCGAAGCCGTTGACAGCGTCCCTCAGAGCGTACCGGTTCCGCCAGCACAGCCTGCACCTGAAACCACCGGCAGCCCCCTGGCATGGCCAGCCCTGGCCCAGCACACGCTGGCCCAACTGGAGCAGACTGTGCTGATTGCGCTGCCCCAGGATCAGGCTCAATCCAGCGAAACGGCCAACGCTTTGCGCACGGCCCTGGCACACAGCCGGGAGCCTGGTATGGACGAGCCTGCCGCCGTCCAACAGCAACTCACCCAGGCCTGCGAACAGGCCCAGCGGGTCATCGAACACCGTCACCACCTGGTCGCCCAGCTCACAGAGCTGTGCCACTCGCTGACCGACAGCCTGGTGGACCTGTCCGAAGACGACAGCTGGGTTCAAGGCCAGTGCCAGGCCATGCGTCACCAGCTGGATGAGGGTTTGCACAGCCGTGGCGTGCGCCACATGCAGCAGTTGCTCAGCGACACCCGCACCCGCCAGCTGGAACTCAAGCGAGAGCGTGAAGCCGCACGCAAGGCCCTCAAGGACCTGATCCACCAGATGCTTCAGCAGATCGCACTGCTGGGCAGCACCACCGACCGCTTTCAGGGCAAGCTGGGCGTCTATGCCGAAACCATCGGCACGGCGGACTCGCTGCAGAGCCTGGCCGGCATCGTGCGCGAAATGGTCGAGGAAAGCCGCGAGGTTCAATCCGTCGTCGCGCAAACGCAAACCCGCCTGCAAGACGAACATGCGCGCGCGACCGAGCTCACCGACCGCGTGCGCGAACTGGAAGACGAGATCCGCAAGCTGTCGGAAGAGGTGTCGACCGACCCGCTCACCCAGATCGCCAACCGGCGCGGCATGATGCGCGCCTTCGAGGCCGAGCAAGCCCGCGTCGAGCGCCAGGGCACCCCGCTGGCCTTGGGCCTGCTGGACGTCGATAACTTCAAGAAGCTCAACGATCAGCTCGGACACCAAACGGGCGACGAAGCCCTCAAGTTCCTCGCCCGGCGTGTGAGTGAATCCCTGCGCCCGGTGGACGTGGTGGCGCGCTATGGCGGTGAGGAATTTGTCGTCATGCTGCCCGACACCCCCCTGGAGGAGGCCCAGAAGGTCTTGACCCGATTGCAGCGCAACCTCAGCGCCGAGTTCTTCACCCACGACGAACACAAGGTGTTCATCACCTTCTCCGCCGGGGTCACGACTTACCGCCCAGGTGAAGCCATTGAAGCGGCCCTGGACCGCGCGGACGTGGCCCTCTACGAAGCCAAGCGCACGGGCAAGAACCGCACCTGTACAGGTTGATCAACGCGCTCTGATCAGTCCATATCCTGCGCAGCCAACCTGCGCAGAGCCGCAGGCACCTTCTCCGGCAGGTCGTCGGCCACCAGGCCTGGCCCAAAAGCCTGCGCCGCCTCGCCATGCAGCCACACAGCCGCGCACGCGGCCTGCCAGGCAGGCATCCCCTGCGCCAGCAAGCCCACAATCAAGCCGGCCAGCACATCGCCCGAACCGGCCGTGGCCAGGGTGGGCGGCGCCGAGGCATTGATGACAGCACGACCATCGGGTGCGGCCACCACAGTGTCTGGCCCTTTGAGCAAGACGATGGCCCCGCTCAGTTGGGCAGCCTTGCGGGCCTTGGCCAGTTTGCCTTCGCACCCCGCCAGGGTGGACGGCGCAAAAATCCGGGCGAACTCCCCATCGTGCGGCGTGATGACCACCGGGCGACCGTGTCCGGCGATGGCCGCAAACAGCAAGCTGGGGTCATCCTGGAACACCGACAAGGCATCGGCATCCAGCACCACCGGGCGGCCACTGGCCAACACGGTCAACACCAGGGCCTTGAGGCCACCGGGGTGCGTGCCACCCAGAGCACCCGGTCCGATCAACACGGCGCTCAGCCGCGCGTCGTCCAGCAAGGTCTGCAAGCCCCCCTGCCACTGGTTCGGGCCTTCACCCACCAGTGGGTGGACCATGATGCTGGTGAGGCTGGCGGCATACACCGGCCAGACTGCCTGTGGCACACACACCGTGGTCAGGCCCGCCCCCACCCTGGCCGCCGCACGGGCAGCCAATCGAGGGGCACCGGTCATGAGCGGCCCGCCCCACACCAGCGCATGCCCACGGTGATACTTGTGGCCCACCACGTCGGCCCGGGGATACACGGTCTGCCACAAGGCCGGCTCGTTCTGCCAGGTTCGCACCTGCAAACGCGTCAACACGGCATCCTGCACCCCGATGTCGGCGAGCACGAGTTCGCCGCACAACTGCCGACCGGGCATCAACAGGTGCGCTGGCTTGAATCGGAAGAACGTGACCGTCACATCGCAGTGCACGGCCCCGGCTGACACGCCGCTGTCGCCCCAGACGCCACTGGGCACGTCGACCGCCACGATGGGCAGACCCTTGCGCTGCGCCTTGGCCAGCACGCGCGCCGCCATGCCTTCCAAGGGACGCGTCAGGCCCGCACCAAACAGGGCATCGACCACCAGAGCCTGACCGTCCAGGTTGGCCTCATCCAGCACGGCGCTGAAGGCTTCCCCCGGCGCGCAAGCGACACACCGAGTCTGCCAGTACGCCCAGGCCAGGTGCGCATCACCGGCCAGCCTCTCAGGCTCGGACAGCATGGCCACCCGCACAGGCCAGCCCTGCTGCAGCAACTCGGCGGCGGCAACCAAGCCGTCTCCGCCGTTGTTGCCAGGGCCACAGAGCACCACCGTCGCACGCGGCGACCAGCGTTGCACGACGGCCTGCGCCACCGCACGGCCCGCTGCCTGCATCAGGGTGAAGCCAGGTGTGCCGGCCTCGATGGTGAGGGCGTCGGCCTGCGCCATTTGCCCCACCGTCAGTAATTCACATGCCATGTTGGTTGCAAGGGCGGCGCTGCGCCCCAAGCCAGATCAGCCCCCAGTGTGCCGCCAACACCCTCACTCAGGGGGCATGCAACGTCACTTCCCCCCTGAAATCGCCAACAAGACCACACGAATCACAAGGACAACCGCACCGTACGTTTTGTGAACTGTTTAGTATTTATTTGTACCTAGCGGTATTCAGCGCACACGCGCTTGTCACGCCACCCTCAACCCATCGGAGTCATCATGAACGCACTGAGCAAACGTCAATTCCTGAAACTGAGCCTCGCCAGCGGTGTCGCGCTGTCTCTGTCCGCCTGTGGCGGGGGCGACGAGCACGACATTGTTGAGGTGTTGAGCGACTACCCGGAGTACAGCCTGTTGGTGGAGGCCGTGCAGGCCGCAGGTCTGGTGGGCACGCTCAAGGGCAGCGGCCCCTTCACGGTGTTCGCCCCGAACAACACGGCTTTCGCCAACCTGCTCAGTGAATTGAGCATCACCAAGGACGCCCTGTTTGCCAACAAGCCGCTGCTGACAGCCGTGCTGACGTACCACGTCCTGCCGGCCCGGGTGAGCGCAGCCGACATCCCCTTTGGCCGTGCCATCACCACGGTTGAAACGGGCATCCTCAAAATTGACAATGCCGCCGGCGGTCCCGTCATCACCGACGAACGCAACCGCACCGCCAACATCAAGGTCACGAATCTGTATGCACGCAATGGCGTGATTCATGGCATCGACAAGGTCATCCTGCCGGGAGACAAGGACATCGTGGCCACGGCGCAGTCGATTTCAGACTTCAGCATCCTGGTCGAAGCTGTGATCGCAGCCAACCTGGTGAGCACCTTGCAAGGCCCGGGCCCATTCACGGTGTTCGCGCCCACGAATGCAGCCTTTGCGGCAGCATTGAGCGAACTGGACGTCAGCAAGGAAGACCTGTTTGCCAACACCACTCTGCTCACCCAGATCCTCACGTACCACGTGGTGCCGGCACGCGTGCTCAAGGCTGAGGTGCCCCTGAACACGGACATCACCACCGTGGAGGGCACAAGCTTCCAGGTCAACAACAGCCTGCGGATCGTCGACGTTGCGAATCGCTTGCCCAACATCGTCACCACAGACGTACTCACAACCAACGGCGTGATCCATGTGATCGACCGGGTCATCCTGCCGTTCGATCCTTCTGCGCCTGTCTGATCAGTCAACACCACGCGCGCCTCGGCGCCTCGCACCACGTCATCAAACGGACAGAGCACGCCCTCTAAAATCGAAAGCTGCTCTCTCAGACAACGTGGAACGAGGTTGCCGACATGATCCCGCTCGAGATCCGACAGATCGGAAATGCCGCCCTGCTGCTGCGCGAGGCGATCGCGCAGCAGCCGGTTGGCCATCACCCCAGCATTGAGCTGGAACGCAAGGCGCTGGCCCTGCTCACGGCCTCACTGGCCGAGCAGGGCTACCTGCTGGAAGACTTCGACGGCAGCGAAGACAACGACGAAGGGCTTTGAGCCCCAGCGCCTCAGCCCGCCCTGACCGGTGCAGCCGGCACCACGGACGGAGGCCAATCGACGTGTGAAATCCAGGACACGGCGAAGACGCCCAGCGGTTGCGATCTGGCGCCATGCGCCACCACCTCGGCAGACCCCGCGGACTTGCACGAACCCAGAACAGCCACGAAGGTGACCTGCAGCCATGCTGGCAAGGTCACCCAGTGATTTGATCCTGCCCGCATTGCTTTCCCCCTGGTGTTTTCGGACGTTTGTATCACCTGAGACGTGACAAAGATGTGACGCTGCGCATGCCTGAGTAAATCAGATATATCATATAAATGATTTACACCATTAAGGAGTACGCCTTGATCGATCCCCAGAAGTCCGACGCGGCCGAAGCCACCCACACGTCCAACACGTCCAACACGTCCTCCACTGACGCAGTCTCGACCACCGCCGAAACTGTGGTGACCGCAACCGAGGTGGCGCCCGCCCCGGCGGTGAAAGCGCCCGCACAGCCCAAGAAGGCGACGCGTGCGCGCGCCACGGCCAAGGCCTCGCCCGCCGCGCAGCCAGCCGCCAAGCCTGTGGCCGAGCCCAAGCTCGCGGTCGCAGCCAAGCGCACAGCCACCCCGGCCAAGCCAACGCCCAGCGTGACCACGATCACCGCCAAGGTCGCATCCAAAGTGAAGCCGGTGGCCACACCAAAGGTCAAGTCGGCCGACAAGAAAGCCTCGACGCCTACCCTGGGCAACAAGGTCGCCCCCAAGGCAGAGAAGGTCAAAGCCAAGCTGATCCGCGACAGCTTCACCATGCCGCGTGAAGACTGGGACCTGATTCAGTACCTCAAGGAGCGTGCCCTCGCCTTCCAGCGCCCCACCAAGAAGAGCGAGCTGCTGCGCGCAGGTCTGCAGGTGCTGGTGGGTTTGAGCGACGCCAAACTGCAAGCTGCGCTCGAGCGCCTGACGCCATTGAAGGCCGGTCGCCCCAAAGGGTCGGGCAAGTAAACCAGGCCAACGCCTGCCGCCGTTGAGGCAATTCAGGCAAGAAAAAAGCGAGTCCTCGGACTCGCTTTTTTTATTTTGGCGGGTGCGGTGAGATTCGAACTCACGGAGGGCTACAAACCCTCGCCGGTTTTCAAGACCGGTGCCTTAAACCGCTCGGCCACACACCCATGGGTTCGCATTGTAGTGGCGGATCAGGCCTTGCCTGGCTTCTGCGCCTGCGGACAAGCGATCTGAATCAGCTCCCGCGTGGCGCCGTCGATACGCACCGCCGTCAGATGCCCGCCCCACAGGCAGCCCGTGTCCAGCGCCAGCAGGTCGTCCCGGTTGATCAAGCCCAGCGTAGACCAGTGGCCGAACGCCACCGGTGTGCCCTCGGTGCGCCGACCCGGCACCTCGAACCAGGGCAGATAGCCCTCGGGCGCACCGCCGGCCCCCTCCTTGGTCGCAAACTCCATGGTGCCGTCGACCGCACAAAACCGCAGGCGCGTCAGGCTGTTGACCACGCAGCGCCAGCGATCCACGCCCTGCAGGCCCTCATCCCAGCGGGCGGGCTCATTGCCGTACATCGTGGTCAGAAACTCACCCACCTCCGGGCTGCGCAGCATGGCCTCCACCTCACCGGCCAAGGCCACGGTCTGGGCCGCATCCCATTGCGGCACCACCCCGGCATGTACCATCAACCAGCCATGCTCATGCACCGCCATGCGTTGCTGGCGCAGCCAATTCAACCAGTCGTCCCGGTCCGGGGCGTCCAGAATCGGGGCGAGCGTGTCGCTGCGGTGCATCTTGCGCACCCCATGCGCCACCGCCAGCAGGTGCAGGTCGTGGTTGCCCAGCAGGCAGGTCGCCGCGTTGTCCAGGCCTCGCAGGCGCCGCAGCACCCCCAGCGAGTCCGGCCCCCGGTTCACCAGGTCCCCCAGCACGAACAGGTGGTCGCGTGACGGAGAAAATTCAATCGTCTGCAGCAAGCGCTCCAGCGGTTTGCAGCAGCCCTGCAGGTCACCCATCAAATAGATCATGGCGTGATTCTGCTACGCTTGAGGCATTGAAACGACCGGCCCGACTGTGTCGGCGCCCTCTATGGACTTAGCGCTACTGATTTTCCTGGTTCTGATCAACGGCATATTTGCGATGTCTGAGATGTCGCTCGCCGCCAGCCGCAAGGCCAGATTGCAGGTAATGGCCGAAACCGGTGACTCCGGCGCCGTGGCCGCCATGGTCTTGCACGACAACCCCACACAGTTTCTCTCTACCGTCCAAATCGGGATCACGTCCATCGGCGTTCTCAACGGGATCGTCGGTGAAGCGGCCTTCTCACCACCGCTGGCCGATTGGCTCCTCACCTGGATGCCTGTCACCGAGCGGGCGGCCAGCATCACGGCCACCGGCCTGGTCGTGGTGATCATCACCTTCATCTCCATCATCTTTGGCGAACTGGTCCCCAAACGCGTAGGCCAGATGTACCCCGAGCCCGTGGCGCGCCTGGTGGCCAAGCCCATGCTGTGGCTGTCGCGCCTGGCCCTGCCCTTCGTGAAGCTGCTGGCCGCCAGCACCGAGGGCATCCTGCGCCTGCTGGGTGTGCGTGACACCGGCAACCGCAGCGTGACCGAAGAGGAAATCGCAGCCCAACTGGAAGAAGGCCTGGACGCCGGCGTGATCGAGGCGCACGAGCACCAGATGGTGCGCAATGTGTTCCGCCTGGACGAGCGCCACATCGGTTCCATGATGATCCCGCGCAGTGACATTGCCTGGCTGGACATTGAACTGCCGCTGGCCGACAACCTGGCCATCATCGCCGAGCATGGCTATTCACGTTACCCGGTCTGCCGGGGCGGACTGGACGACGTGGTCGGCGTGATGACCGCGCAGCAGTTGCTGCACCAACTCACCCAGCATCAGGCCAACAGTCTGGCCGAGGGGCTGCTGCCCGCGGTGTTCGTGCCGGAAACCCTCTCGGGCATGGAGTTGCTGGAGCACTTCCGCGGCTCCGACACGCAGATGGTGTTCGTGGTCGATGAGTACGGTGAGGTGCAAGGCGTGATCACCTTGCGTGACGTGCTCGAAGCCATCACCGGTGAGTTCACCCCCTCGGAAGCGGGCGACGCCTGGGCCATCCAGCGCGAGGATGGCAGCTGGCTGGTGGACGGCCTGATCCCCATCCCCGAGCTCAAGGACCGTCTGGAGATCAAGTCACTGCCGGACGAAGACCGGGGGCGCTACAACACCCTGGCGGGCATGGTGATGTTGCTGCTCGGCCGCCTGCCGCAGACCACCGACACCGTCGAGTGGGACGGCTGGCGCTTCGAGGTGGTCGACATGGATGGCAAGCGGATCGACAAGATCCTGGCCACCCATTTCCAGGAAGACTGAGCAGTCTCACGGCCTGGTGGTCAAGGCTGCCGGCTCGCTCAGGTCCCAGTAGCGGGGCGACAGGGTGCGCCAGCACTGCCCCAGCACCAGACTCCGTGGTGATGACGCGGGCGGCGGCTCGTGCCCGGCGCGCGGTCGCTCGTCACTGCGCCACAGATAGGCCCCGCAGGCGGGTGTCGCCATGACCGGAAAACCCAAGCCCAGATAGCGGGCCAGCACCGTGGGCGCCGGATGCCCGTAACGGTTGCGACGCCCGGCTTGCACGATGGTCTGCTCTGGTCGAACTGCTTCCAGAAAAGCCTGGGTGGACGATGTTTGGCTGCCATGGTGGGGCGCGATCAACACTGTGCTGCGCAAAGAGGCCTCGGACAACGCACCATCAGGCCCGTGTGTGGGAACGCCTGGGGCCCAACGTGCAAGCAAGGCGCGCTCTTGCTCCGCCTCGATGTCGCCTGTCAGCAGCACGCTGCGCGGATCCCCCTCGGTGGTAGACACCCGCAGCACACACGACAGCGCATTCGGTGCCAGGCGATCACGCCGATCGGCATCGGCCACGGTGGGATGCAGCACCTCGAAGCGCACCTCGTCCCAAAGCCAGTGCTGGCCGGCCACGCAAGGCGAGTGTGGCACCACGCCACGCCGACGCGGGCGCTGCCACTGGCGCACCTCGTGGGCCTCGTCCAGCGTGCTGTGCAAGGCAAGCACCGGCAGCGCCGCCAACACCGAGAGTGCGCCGCCCACATGGTCGCTGTCTGCGTGGCTGATCATCAAGGCATCCAGCTCGCGCACTCCCAGGGCTCGCAGCAAGGGCACCAGCACGCGCTCGCCCATGTCCCCCCCAGAGGGCTGTCGCGCCCCGGTGTCAAACAACAGGCTGTGGCGCGCGGTGCGCAGCAGCACCGCCGTGCCCTGCCCGATGTCCACGGCCATCACCGAGAACTGACCCGTGCGAGGTGGCGGCACGATCTGCCAGCCCTGGGGCAGACACACCACGGGCAGCAGGCACGGCAGCACCCACAGCCGCCAGCGCCAGGGCACGGGCTGCACACAGAGCCAACCTGCGCCCACCGCCACAGCCTGCGCCCATCCCGGCAAGGCCGGCGCCTGCCAGACCGCCCAAGGCCAGGCGGCCATGTGCGACAGCACGGCGGTGGTGAGTTGCACCAGTCCGGCACCCACATCCCACAGCGGCGACCACACCACGCCCAACAAGGCCAGCGGCGTGATGCCCAAGGTGAACACCGGAATGGCCACCAGATTGGCCAGCGCCCCCACCAGCGACACCTCCTGAAAGCACACCAGCGCCAGCGGCGCCAAGGCCAAGGTCACCCGCCACTGCGTCCGTACCAACTCACGTACTGCCTCCTTGCCGCGGGCGCGCCAAGAAGGCGCATCCGACGTAGGCAACGCGCCCTCATCGTGCCCCGACGACATCAGGATCGCCACCGCCACAAAGGACAACCAGAACCCCGGCTGCCACAGTGCCCACGGGTCGAACACCGTGATGCAGGCCGCGGCGCTGACCCATACCAGCGGCCAGGGCCAACGACGTCCACCTCCGTGCAGCACGGCCATCACCGCCATCATCAGCACGGTGCGCTGCGCCGGCACACCCCAGCCGGCCACCAGGGCATACAGTGCCGACCCCGCCACAGCCAACACCCGCGCCGCCGCGGGTGCGGGCAAGGTGTGTACCCCACGTTGCCAGCGGGGCCACACCCGACGCACACCGAACGCCACCAGCCAGCCCATCATGGCAATGTGCGTACCGCTGATGCTCACCGCGTGGGCCACACCAGTGCGTCGAAAGATGTCCCAGTCCGCGCGTTCGATGGCCGACTGGTCGCCAACGGACAAGCCCACCAAAACACCTGCGGCCCGCCCCTCGCTCACCCGCGCCTGAATGGCCTCGCGTACACGCTGCCGAAGGCGCTCGATGAGCCCAGGCTCCCACCAGCGCGGCTCACTCACCTTCACGGGTGGGGTCACCCGATGGCGCACGCTGCCGGTGGCCCGGATGCCCTGCTCGAACATGCCACGTGTGGCGTCAAAACCGCCTGGATTGGACAGACCATCGGGTTCATGCAGGCGCACGTTCAAGGCCCACACCTGCCCTGCGGCCACAGCCGCCATGCCGGCTTGGGCATCGGCGTACAGGCGAATGTGTTCGGGCAAGCGTGTGCCAGCAGGCGGGGTGGGAGCTTGCAGCAACCGAGCATCAAAGCGCCAGGTCCCACCGGACAGGGGCTGCGGCAGGCCCGTTACCCGCACGCGCACCGGCACCTCATCCCAGCCAGAAGGCCAGACCTGGGTGGCGCGCTCTTGCGCCCGCCACCCTGTGCTGCCCCAAGCCAGCAACACCATCACCGGGCACCACAGCCAACGCCGCCAGGCTGTCGCGCCACGCAGGCGCTGCCACAGCAGGAGCGCTGCGCACAGGCTCAACGCCATCCACAGGATGCATAGGTAGAACTGAGGTGCACGCAGCGCCGGTTCACTCAACTGGTTGGCCACGCCCACCAACCAACTCAATGGCAGCGCCAGCCACAAGGCCATGCCCGTCGGCGCGCGACGCACTGAGCCTGCGTCTCTCACGATGGTGTCCTCCGCAGTGGCAGACACCCCATGGCCCACCCGGGCCGATTGTCGGGAGAAGCAAGGGGCCCACACTCACCCTGAAGAGGTCACCCTCCTGGGCGATGGACAGTGCCCCGGAGTGGACGCTCAGCGCATCTGCCCGACGTTGAACACCGAGACCATTTGCATCAACTCGGCAGCCTGGTTGCGCAGGCTCTCTGCTGCGGCTGCACTTTGCTCGACCAGCGCAGCGTTCTGCTGCGTGCCCTGATCCAGCGAGTTCACGGCCAGGTTCACCTGATGGATGCCGCCCGTCTGTTCCTGCGCCGAGGTGTGGATCTCGGAAATCAGTTGCGTCACGTGGTTCACCTGCCGCACGATCTCGGCCATGGTCTCGCCCGCCTCGTTCACCAGTCGGCTGCCCAGCGCCACCTTGTCCACCGAGTCGGCAATCAGGCTCTTGATTTCGCGCGCCGAATTGGCGCTGCGCTGCGCCAGATTGCGCACCTCGCCTGCCACCACTGCAAAGCCACGCCCTTGTTCGCCGGCCCGGGCAGCTTCCACCGCCGCATTGAGCGCCAAGATGTTGGTCTGAAAGGCAATGCCGTCCATCACCCCGATGATGTCGGCAATCTTGCGGCTGCTGTGCGAGATCTCGTCCATGGTGTGCACCACCCGGCCCACCACCTCGCCGCCTTGGTTGGCCACCTGAGCCGCCTGACCAGCCAGTTGGGCCGCCTGCTGCGCATGGCTGGCGCTCTCCTGGACACCGTCGGTCATTTCCTGCATGGACGCGGCGGTTTCTTCCAGGGCCGCCGCCTGCTGTTCAGTGCGGCGCGACAGGTCGCCATTGCCTGTCGCGATCTCGGCCGAGGCGATGGCAATGCTGTCAGCCGACTGGCGCACCCGCGCCACGATGTCACGCAAGGAGTCTCGCATGCGCTGCAGGGAGCTCGCCATCTCCCCGATCTCGTCGTGCCGACGCACCTCAATGTGCGCCGTCAGGTCCCCCTGGCCCACCTGATCGGTGGCCTGCCCCAGAGACTGGAGCGGATCCAGCACCGCTTTGGCCAGTTGGCGCGTGGTCAACACCAGAACCACCGCGATGCCCCCCATACCTGCCACCACCCACAAGAGCACGGTCATGGCACGCGCCTGCGCCTCGGCGCGCAAAGCTTCGGAGCGTGCCGCCTCATGTTGCACGTAATCGCGCTGGGCATCCAGGTAAGCAGCCACGGCAGGCAAGACCTGCGTTTTCAGCGCCTGCAAAGCGGCCTCTTCCTGCCCATCTTTTTTGAGCTTGCGCGCCTGATTGCGCAGGTCAATGTAGGCCTTGCGCTTACCCGCCACGGTGTCGAGCAAGGCCTTCTCCTCAGGTAACTGCGAACTGGCCTCCAGCCCTTTCTGCAGCTCGGAGATACGCGCCGACGTGGCATCCACATCCGGTTTGAGTCGGGCATCAAGCTCCGTATCCACTGACTGCAAGACCGCCACCACACGTGCCGCATTGGCTTCGGTCAGCCCTGACCAGGTGTAGGCGTCTCCCAATTTGGCTTGCTGGTCACTCAAAGCCTGGGCCGATTCTGCATCCACCCGCTTCATGGTCCAGGCGGCACCCACACCCATGGCCACCGCCGCCAAGCCGATCACCAAAGGGGGCAGCCAAAGGCGGCGGGCAATCGTCAGTGTTTTCCGTGTGCTCATGTCAGAGGGTTTCATCGGTGTAGGATCCAAGCTTATTGCCCCTCTTTTCTGCCACAGCCATGTCCATCGAACAACGCTTGCAAACCCTTGGCATCACCTTGCCGCCCGTGGCCGTTCCGGCCGCTGCCTACGTGCCTTTCGTGCGCACAGGCAACCAGATCTTCCTGTCCGGGCACATCGCCAAGAAAGACGGCAAAGTCTGGGTGGGCAAGCTCGGGCAGAACATGACGACCGACGAAGGTAAGCAGGCCGCCCGCGCCGTGGCCATCGACCTGATGGGCACCCTGGCCGTGGCCGCCAGCGGTCTGGACAAGGTCGTGCGCATCGTCAAGGTCATGAGCCTGGTCAATAGCACCCCCGAGTTCACCGAACATCACCTCGTCACCAATGGCTGCTCGGAACTGCTCGGCGAGGTCTTCGGTGAAAAGGGCGTGCACGCCCGCAGCGCCTTTGGTGTGGCCCAGATCCCATTGGGCGCCTGCGTCGAGATCGAACTGATCGCCGAAGTGGCCTGACGCCATGCGCACCCTGAGTCCCCGCCTGATGCTGTTGACACTGGGCCTGGCGTGCGCCGGCTCGGTAGGCTTGGCGCTGCTGGCGCAGCATCGCTTTGACATGCAGCCCTGCCCCTGGTGCATTCTGCAGCGCATCTTGTTCATCGCCTTGAGCGTGCTGGCCCTGGTTGGTGCGACCCTGCCCAGTGATCTGGGTCGGCGGGTGCTCTCGGCACTGAGCCTACCGCTGGCCCTGGGTGGCATTGCCGCTGCCCTGTGGCAGCACTTTGTTGCAGCCAAAACCAACTCCTGCGCCCTGACCTTTGCTGACCGCGTGAACAGCTACTTCGGGCTGGACACCCGCTGGCCTGAATGGTTCGAGGTGCGCGCCAACTGCTCCGACGCTGCCGTCAGAGTGTTGGGCGTGCCGTTCGAGTTCTGGGCGTTGGGCCTTTTTGCGGTGGCCACGGTCGTGCTGGTGATCAACGTCATCACACCCAAGCGTCGTGCTTGACCAGGACCCAGCCCTGCCGACCGCCCTGGTCGACTTCCCACCTCCACCCGAGGCGCCCCAGGGCCCGCGTCAACGCTGGCGATTCGACCGCCCCAGCCGCTGGCTGGTGGCCCATGACCCCAGCCAGGTGGCGGGCCTGCTGGATGCGGCTCACACACTGGCGCAAGGCGGCCAATGGTGCGTGGGCTGGGTGGCGTACGAAGCCGCGCCCGGCCTGAACCCGCACCTGCCCGTCAAGGCCCTGCCACCGGGCCAGCCATATGCGGTCTGGGCTGTGTTCGACCAGGCCCTGGCCTGGGATGGTCAGCCGGTAGCCAGCCCTCCTGCCGGCAACGACGCAGAGGCAGACATCCCACGCCCATTGTGGCAAGCCGGCCCCTGGCAGGCCGACCTGGACCAGTCCGCCATCGAACAGAAGGTCGAGCAGATCCGGTCGCTGATCCAGGCGGGCGAGGTCTACCAGATCAACCTCACCGGTCAGTTGCACAGCCCTTTCCAGGGCGAACCTGCCGCCCTGTGGCCCTGGTTCATGGCCCTGCGCCGCAGCCAGCCGCAAAGCTATGCCGTGATGCTCGATGCCCGGGCTGCCTGCCGTGTGCCCGGCGCGGTGCTCAGCGTCTCGCCCGAGCTGTTCTTTGACTGGGATGGCGAACAGATCACCACCCGTCCCATGAAGGGCACCGCCCCACGCGGCATGGATGCCGACAGCGATGTCGCCGCCGCCGAGCACCTGCGCACCAGCCCCAAGGAGCGGGCCGAAAACCTGATGATCGTGGACCTGCTGCGCAATGACCTGTCGCGCGTGGCCGAGGTGGGCAGCGTGCGCGTGCCTGACCTGTTCGAGCTGCACGCCCTGCCCACGGTCTGGCAGATGACCTCCACCGTCACCGCACGCAGCCGCGCAGGCCTCCGCCTGAGCGAGGTGTTCACCGCACTGTTCCCGTGCGGCTCCGTCACCGGTGCCCCCAAGCGCCAAGCCATGCACCACATTGCGCGACTGGAGCGCAGCGCACGGGGCGTTTACTGCGGGGCGGTCGGGCTCATGGCCCCAGGTGGACGGGTCACCTTCAACGTGCCCATCCGTACCGTCACGGTCGACACCCTGCCCCCCCCGGCTCCCTGGCGCGCCCACTGCGGCATCGGCAGCGGCATCACCCTGGACGCCACCGGAGCCGGTGAAGCGCGGGAGTGGCAGGCCAAGCGGGCCTTCCTGCACCGCGCCGATGCGCCCTTCCACTTGCTTGAATCGCTGCGTCTGGAAAGCGGCCAGTTCGCACGCCTGCCGGCGCATCTGGCCCGCGTCCAGGACGCCGCCCGGGCGTTTCACTTCGCTGACGAAGACCAGCTCCCAACCCTGGCTCATCGTGTGAGCGACACCTTGAGCGCCCTGGCTCGCACGCACCCCACCGGCGTCCACAAGGTGCGCCTGCTGGTCGACGACCGCTTGCACGTCACCGCCGAGGCCGCCCCGCTGCCCGACACCGCCGCGTCCATCCGGGTCGCCCTAGCCGCACAGCCCATGCCCCCGGCAGATGCCTTCATCCGCCACAAGACCACCCGGCGCACGGCCTACACCCCCTTCGCGCCGCCACCGGGCTGTTTCGACACCCTGCTTTACAACGCGTCGGGCGAACTCACCGAGTTCACCATTGGCAACCTGGGCCTTCAACTCGATGGCCAGTGGTACACACCCCCGCTTTCATGCGGCCTGCTGCCGGGCGTGATGCGCGCCACGCTGCTGTCCGAAGGCCACCTGCAGGAGCGCCGTCTCACGCTGGACGATCTGCATCACGCCCAAGGCCTGGCCCTGCTCAACAGCGTGCGCGGCTGGCTCACCGTCGAGCTGTCTGCCCTGCTCGCCAGCCTCACGCCGCCTTGATCGCTTGAAAAACCCTGGGGCCGCACGGCCTGCCGCTTCCCTGGCAGACTGTGGCCCTGTCTGACACCCCACACGGACTTCACCATCATGCGTCTCCTGCACACCATGCTGCGCGTCGGCAACCTGCAACGCTCCATCGACTTCTACACCCAGGCCCTGGGCATGACCCTGCTGCGCACCACCGACCGGCCAGAGCAGCAGTACACCTTGGCCTTCCTCGGCTACGGTCGCAACCCCGAGCACGCCGAGATCGAGCTGACCTACAACTACGGTGTCGAGCAGTACGAACTGGGCACCGCCTACGGCCACATCGCCCTGGGCGTCGACAACGCCGCGGCCGTGTGCGAAGCCGTGCGCGCCAAGACCGCCACCCTGGGTGGCAGCATCAGCCGCGAAGCCGGCCCCATCAAGGGCGGCAGCACCGTGATTGCCTTCATCACCGATCCCGACGGGTACAAGATTGAGTTGATCGAACGCCCTGAGGCGGCCAGCGAGTTGCAGACGTCCTGAAACACCTCAGCCACCGGTACGTGCCGCACAGGCCAAACGCCAGGCAGCAAAAAGGGACCCACGGGTCCCTTTTCTCATCCACGCACCTACCGCCTCATCGCTGCGCCGCGATACGGGGGGTGTCCACCTTCACATCCCCACACTGCGCACGGTGGCGCAGCGCATGGTCGATCAGCACCAGGGCCAGCATGGCCTCGGCGATCGGCGTGGCACGGATGCCGACACAGGGATCATGGCGACCAAACGTCTCCACGGTCGCCGGCTGGCCGTTCAGGTCGATGGACTGACGCGGTGTGCGGATCGAGCTGGTCGGCTTGATGGCGATCGCCACGCGCAGGTCTTGGCCAGTCGAAATCCCACCCAGCACGCCACCGGCGTGGTTGCTGGCAAAGCCATCGGGGTGCAGCTCGTCACCATGCACGGTGCCGCGCTGGCGCACGCTCTCAAAACCCGCACCAATCTCCACGCCCTTGACCGCATTGATGCCCATCATCGCGTGGGCGATATCGGCATCGAGCTTGTCAAACAGCGGCTCGCCCAGGCCCACCGGCACGCCGCTGGCCTCGACGATCAGCTTGGCGCCGCAGGAATCCCCGTCCTTGCGCAACTCGTCCATGTAGGTTTCCAGTGCGTCGATCTGGCTCACATTGGGCGCAAAGAAAGGGTTGTTGGGCACATGCTCCCAGCCCTCGAACGCAATGGGGTGCTCACCCAGTTGCGTCATGCAGGCACGGATCTCGGTGCCGAACTGCTCGCGCAGCCACTTCTTGGCCACCGCGCCAGCGGCCACCATCGGGGCCGTCATGCGCGCCGACGAACGCCCGCCCCCGCGCGGATCACGGATGCCGTATTTGTGCCAGTAGGTGTAGTCGGCATGACCCGGGCGGAAGGTCTGCAGGATGTTGCCGTAGTCCTTGCTGCGCTGGTCGGTGTTGCGAATCAGCAGGGCAATCGGGGCGCCCGTGGTCTTGCCTTCGTAGACACCGCTCAGGATCTCGACGGCATCGGGCTCGTTGCGCTGGGTCACATGGCGCGAAGTACCCGGACGACGGCGGTCCAGATCAGGTTGAAGGTCCGCTTCAGACAAGGCCATGCCCGGAGGACAGCCATCGATGACGCAGCCGATCGCCGGGCCGTGCGATTCGCCAAAATTCGTGACCGTGAACAAAAGACCGAGGGTGCTGCCTGCCATAGAGCGCCAACCAGAAGTGCAAAGGGAAGCGCTTATTGTCCCCCATCAAGGCACTCCCAGCGATCCGGAAAGCAAAACGCCCGGCTCAACCGGGCGTTTGTGCATCATCAGGCCGCCGGATTCACAGCAGCGCCTGGCGTTCCTTGCCAGTTTCCTCTTCGTTCACCGGCCAGTCGCGGATATAGGCCTTGAGCATGCGGTTCTCGAAGTCCTGACCATCGACCACGGCCTTGGCCACGTCGTAGAACGAGATCACGCCCATCAGCGTTCGGTTGGTCATCACCGGCATGTAACGCGCATGGCGGCTCAGCATCATGCGGCGCACCTCGTCCAGCTCGGTCTCGGGGGTACAGGTCAGGGGGTGATCGTCCATGACGGTGCGTACCGTCAGGCTGCCGAACACGCCGCTGTTGCGCACGGTGGCCTTGATCACCTCGCGAAACGTCAACATGCCCACCAGATCACCGTGGTCCATCACCACCAGCGAACCAATGTCGTGATCGGCCATGGATGCGGCCGCCTCGGCCAAAGGCTGCTCAGGCTGTATGGTGAACAGCGTGCTGCCCTTGACGCGCAGGATGTCACTGACTTTCATGGAAGTTCCTCCTCATTCCCGATTCAAAAGCGGTCGGCAAGGCAATCAATATAGCCCCACCCCCTTGACGCATCAAGCTTTCGTGCAATCTGCAACGCACCTGACTCGCCGCACAGGGCATGCCCTCATTGCGACAGACCACAGCGCATCTGAAAAGCGGGCAGACCCTGATGTCGGTCAATTTCTCGTTGCAAGCTCATCGCAACACGTGCGCCAGGGTCAAGTCCTCCAGATGCAACGCGCTCCAGAATCCCTCGGTCACGGCCTCGCGCTTCAACAACACTCCTGCCAATAGCGGGGCCGCAGGTGTGACCACTGGGTCGCAGAGCAACACGAAGCGCCCCCCGTGATCATCCCCGGCCTCGTTCAGCAGTCCAACCCAGTCCAAGGCCTGCAAGGCCTCCAGCAACGGCTCAATCTGCAGCGGATCGGTGCGCAACTCCCTTGCGAGCGCCTCATTGCTCAGGCCACGCTCCGGCGTTTGTTGCACCGCCCACAAGGCCTTCAAAATGGCCAGCGTCAAGGCGAAGTGGTGTCCCGGCGCATCGGGCCAGCGCTTCACCTGAGACAGCAGGCTGGGCGTGTAGGCCACCACCACCGCCCCCATCAGCAAAATGAGCCAGCTCAGGTAGATCCACACCAACAGAATGGGTACCGCTGCGAAGGCACCGAAGATGGTCGCGTAAACCGGCACTTTGGACAGGTAAAGCGCCAGCCCTTTTTGCGCCAGCTCCAAACCCACCGACGTGAACACCGCCCCGCCCCAGGCGTGGTCCCAGCGCACAAAGGTGTTGGGCACATAGCGGTACAGCGCGGCAAAGCCCGCCGTCTGCAAGGCGAACACGATCAGACTGAGCGTCAGTCCCATGCCACCCGGCAATTCGTCGACGAGGCCCCGTGAGGCCGACAACACGTAGGACGTCATCCACAAGCTGGCCCCGACCAGCAAGGGGCCCAGCGTCAGCGCAGCCCAGTACACCAGCACCCGCTGGGTGATCGGCCGCGCACGGCGCACCCGCCAGATGCCATTGAGCGTGTGGTCGATCGTGAGCATCAGGGCCATGGCCGTGATGCCCAGCGCGACCATGCCCAGCCCGCCCAACTGGCTCGCCTTCCCAGCAAACTTCGTCAGCGACAGCAAGACCTGCTTGGCGATCGCATCGGGCACCAGGCCCTGAATGACCTGCTGCTCCAGCACCTTGCGAAAGCGCGAAAACACAGGAAAGGCGCTGAACAAGGCCAGCATCACCGTGAACAAGGGCACCACCGCAATGGTGGTCGTGAAGGTCAGGCTGCCCGCCGTCAAGCCCAGCCGATCTTCCCGAAAACGCTGTCGCAAGGTGTCGTAGGTCTGGCGCCAGGGCCACTGCTGCAAGGTCGTTGCCAGCAAGGTCCAGCGTTGCCGGGCACGCCCCCAGAAAGTCGAATGTGACGTCATCTGGCTATGATGCCAGCCATGCGCCCACCAACTGGGCATCCACCCGCCGTGCGCGCCTGATTTTTCATCCATGACCACCTCCGACACCCCCTCCCCCGCCTCCGACAACGAGCCCGCCGACCGGGACACCTTCTTCGCCCACCACCCACCCGAGCGCCGCGTCACCATCGAACGCCTACGCCTGCTGTGTGTGGCCTCGCTGGTGAGCCTCATCGGCCTGGGTGTGGCGTGGGAGTTGTGGCTCGCCCCCCTGCCCCAAGGCACCGGCATGCTCGCCCTCAAGGTGCTTCCCCTGTGCCTGGGCGTGGCCGGCCTGCTCAAGCACCGGCTCTACACCTACCGCTGGCTCACCCTGCTGATCTGGCTGTACTTCACCGAAGGCGTCGTGCGCGTCACCGGTGATGCGGGGCTGTCTCAGATCCTGGCGGGCATCGAAGTCGTGCTCAGCGTGGTGCTGTTCACCGCTTGCTCGGTCTACATCCGCCTGCGCCTGCGCGTGCTGCCGCCCAAACCCAAGAAAGGCACGGCGGCATGACGGATGTGCCGTCGTCCCCCTGCGGCCAACATGAGGCCTTGCTCGAAGCCTTGCGTCAGACAGTGGGGGCTGCGGCCGTTCTGAGGCCCGACGCACACGATCCACTCGATCGATACCAGGTCGACTGGCGCAAGCGTTACCGCGGCCAAGCCCTGGCCATCGTGCGCCCCGCCTCCACAGACGAGGTCGCCGCGGTTGTGCGCCTGTGTGCCCGTCACCGCGTCAGCATCGTGCCCCAGGGCGGCAACACCAGCTTGGTCGGGGGCTCGGTGCCGGACGACAGCGGCCAGCAGATCGTGCTCAACCTGGGGCGACTCAAGCGCGTGCTCGCTGTCGATGCCGCAAACCTGTCCATGACCGTTCAGGCCGGCTGCTTGCTCGCCGACGTGCAACGCGCCGCCGACGAGGCGGGCTTGTTGTTCCCGCTGAGCCTGGCCTCTGAAGGCAGCTGCACCATTGGCGGCAACCTCGCCACCAATGCCGGCGGCACCCAGGTGCTGCGCTACGGCACGGCCCGCGAGCTGTGTCTGGGCCTAGAGGCGGTCACCGCCCAGGGCGAGGTCTGGGATGGTCTCAAGAGCCTGCGTAAGGACAACACTGGCTACGACCTGCGCGACCTGCTGATCGGCAGCGAAGGCACCCTGGCCATCATCACGGCCGCCACCCTGCGGCTCTATCCGCGACCCACCCACCACCAAGCCGCCTTGGTCGGCTGCGCCACACTGGTGCAATGCGTGAGCCTGCTGCAACAGGCTCGCACCCAGCTAGACGCCCGCCTCACGGGCTTCGAGGTCATGCACCACGCCCCGGTGGCCTTGGCGCTGCACCACCTGCCCGAACAAGCCCAGGCGGCCCGCGCCCTGCTGACACCCGAACAGCCCACCTTGCCCGCTTGGACGGTGCTGCTGGACACCGCCGACACCGGTCGCGCCAGCACCCTGACCGACGACCTGGAAACCCTGCTGCACGAAGCCCAACAACAAGGGCTCATCGAACGCGCGACCCTGTCCCAGACCGACGCGCAATACCGCGCGATGTGGACGCTGCGCGAAGCCATCCCGATGGCAGAGAAAATCGAAGGGCACATGGTCAAGCACGACATCGCCGTGCCCACCTCGCTCGTCCCCGCTTTTGTCGAGCAGGCCGAAGCCACGCTGCAACAACGGGTTCCCGGGTGCCGCATCGTCTGCTTCGGTCACCTCGGGGATGGCAACCTGCACTACAACGTCCAGGCCCCTGTCGACATGAACACCGAGGTCTTCCTCGCGCAACACGAGGCTGCCATCCACAGTTTGGTCTACGACCTGGCCCTCAGCCTGGGTGGGACGATTTCTGCAGAGCATGGCATCGGTCAGCTCAAACGGGCCGAACTGGGGCAACGCCAAAGCGCCACCCGCACGGCCTGGATGCGCGCCATCAAGCTGGCACTCGACCCCGACCAGCGCTTCAACCCCGGTCGACTGGTGCCCTGAGTACCCTGACCACGCGCTAAATCCGGTGGCCCACCCAGGCGGGCCAGCCCTCACTGCAGCGGACCCTTGAGTCCTTCGGGGATGGGCAGACTCAACACCTCGATGCCCTCCTCACGCAGGGCTTCGCGCTCCTCGGGCGAGGTCTGACCGCGAATGGCGCGCTCCGGCGCATCGCCGTGATGGATGCTGCGCGCCTCATCTGCAAAACGCTCTCCCACATCTTCGGTATGGGTCACCACGTGACGAACCACTTGCAGGTAAGCGGCTTGCAAAGCCTGCAGCGCTGCATCGGCGCTCTGGGCCGCGTCATCCCCGGCTGCCCGGACCGCTGGCGCTGCCGCTGCCCCCGCGCCCGACACCAACTCCCCCACGTTCGCCGACGGTGAGTGCGTACGGCTACGACCCGCCGAAGGCAAGGGCTCGGCCTTGAGATGCGAGACATTCAAGTGCGGTGCCGACGGGCGGCGCACCACCTCGTGGTCACCACACACCGGGCAGCTCACCAAGCCGCGCGCCTGCTGAGACACCAGGTCATCGGACGAGGCAAACCAGCCCTCGAAATGATGGCCGTGCGCACAATGAAGGTCCACCACCAGCATCGTCAGGATCCGGTCGCGGGGTTCACACCGTCTGCCACTGCAAGGGCCAGCGCCCGGCGCGCCACTGCAACAACCACATCATGCCCACCACCGTCTTGGCGTCGGTGAGCTGGCCATCGCGCATCCAGTCTTCCAACTCCTGCTGTGTGGCCGTGAACACATCGAGGAACTCGCCTTCGTCGAGATGCCGCTCCCCCAAGCTCAGATCGTCGGCAAACCAGACCTCGATGACCTCGGTCGCATAGCCGATCACCGGGTGCATCACACCGGCCTTGGCCCAACGGCCGGCCCGGTAGCCCGTCTCTTCCAGCAACTCGCGCTGCGCACAGGCCAGGCCGCCCTCCCCCGCGTCCAGCTTGCCAGCCGGGAACTCGATCATGGTCTGACGCACCGGATAACGGAACTGCCGCTCCATGACCAGCCGACCATCGGGCAGGATGGCCACGATCATCACGGCACCGGGGTGCACCACGTACTCGCGCGTGGCTTCCCGACCGTCGGGCAGGGCCACCCGGTCGCGACGCAGCTCCAGGAAATGCCCCCGGTACACCGCCTCGGACGTCAGCGTGTCCTCACGCAGGTGCGCGTCAGAGGCTGGGGCAGATGAGGATGGCTCAGACTGGGACATCGCCCGGGACTCCGTCGAGGTCAGTGCTTGCGCAGGTAGCGCCACACGAAGCCGGGAAACGCCAGCGTCAGGAACACGCACAGCCACACCGCCACGAACTCCCAGCGCAGCGGGCTGACGCGTCCGAGGTATCCCTCCAGCGCGCGGCCTAGCAAGGCCACGAGCACGGCAAACACCAGCAATTCGAGCAAGCGCCACGCGACGGTCTTGGGCGCCCGCCGGGGCCCGACCACGAACAAGCGATCATTGAGAAAAGGGAAATTGGCCGCGATCAACGCGGCCAACAGCACCAGAAGCACAGCCCATGCGGGCACGAGGCCCGTCATGGTGCTTCACGACGACACAAGGTCATCTTCATGTCGACATCAACCTGCCAGAGACTGGGTGATCACATTGGCGCACAGCGTCATCAGCGCGCCGGGCAAGATGCCCAGGGCCAGCACGGCCAGCGCATTGATCGACAGCAGCGCGGGAGCGGCGCCACCTTGAATGGCCGGCGCCTGAGCAGCCGGTTCGTCAAAGTACATGACCTTGATCACACGCAGGTAGTAGAACGCAGCCACCAGCGACAGCAACACCGCCACGATCGACACGGTCAACAGGACAGGATCGTTGGTGGTGATCAGCGCCTGCAGCACGGCCAGCTTGGCGTAGAAGCCCACGGTCGGCGGGATGCCGGCCAGCGAGAACATGAACACCGCCATCACACCGGCCAGCAAGGGGCTGCGCTTGTGCAGACCGGCCAGGTCGGAGATCTCTTCCGACTCGAAACCCGGGCGCGACAAGACCATGATCAGACCGAAGGTGCCCAAGGTGGTCAGCACGTAGGTCAGCACGTAGAACAGCGAAGAGCCGTAGCCGTTGCCCGCCGACACCGTGTTACCGGCCACCACGCTGGGGATGAAACCCAGCAGCATGAAGCCCAACTGCGCGATACCCGAGTAAGCCAGCATGCGCTTGAGGTTGCTCTGCGCAATGGCGGCCAGGTTGCCCACGGCCATCGAGGCCACGGCCAGGATCATCAGCATCTGCTGCCAGTCGGTGGCGCTGTTGATCAGGCCTTCCACCAGCAGGCGGATGGTGATCGCGAACGCGGCCAGCTTGGGCGCACCCGCCACCAGCAAGGTCACCGCGGTGGGGGCGCCCTGGTAGACGTCGGGCACCCACATGTGGAAAGGCACCACACCCAGCTTGAAGGCCAGGCCGGCGACGATGAACACCACGCCGAAAGCCAGCACCTGCTTGTTAATCTCACCGGTCAGCGTGGCCTGATAGACCTCAGCCAAATCCAGCGAACCCGTGGCGCCGTACATCATCGACAGACCATAGAGCAGGAAACCCGAAGCCAGGGCACCCAGCACGAAGTACTTCATGCCGGCCTCGGTCGCCTGCACGTCGTCACGACGCAGGGCTACCAGGGCATACAGTGACAACGACATCAACTCCAGGCCCAGATAGATGGCCAGGAAGTTGTTGCCGATGATCATGATCGAGATGCCCAGCAGCGAGAGCATGCTCAGGGAGAACAACTCTCCCTTGAGCAGGTCACGGCTGGCAGCATAACCCTGCGCATAGACCAGCGTGCCCATGACGGCCAGGGTCGCGCACAGCGACAACAGGTGCCCCATCGGATCGGTCACCACCATACGCTGCATGGCATACACCGAAGCACCGCTGTCAAGCGCGCTGAGGTGCAAGCCGGCCACCACCGCCAGCGACAGCATGGTCAGGAAGTAGGTGGGCTTGCGTTGCGGACAGGTGACGAACAGATCGAGGATCGCCACCACACAGGCCATGCCCAGCAGGACGATCTCGGGGGTCACCGCGAGCCAGTTCAAATCAGTCATTTTGTGTCGGCCCTTAGTTCAACTTGCTCAGGGAGACGTGCTTGATCAGCTCCGTCACCGAAACGTGCATCACATCGGTGAAGGGCTTGGGCTGCAGGCCCATCCACAGCACGGCGGCCGCCAACACGGCCAGAATCAGGAATTCGCGGGCATTGATGTCCTTCAGTTCGCGAACGTGGTCGTTGGTCACATCGCCGAAGTACACACGCTTGTACATCCACAGGTTGTACGAAGCGCCCAGGATCAAGGCGGTGGCAGCCAGCAAACCGATCAGGAAGTCGTACTCGACCGAACCCAGAATCACCAGCCACTCACCCACGAAACCAGCCGTACCCGGCAGGCCGCTGTTGGCCATCGTGAACAACAAGGCAAAGGCCGCGAACTTGGGCATGGTGTTGACCACACCGCCATAGCTGGCGATTTCACGCGAGTGAACACGGTCGTACAGCACACCGATGCTGAAGAACATGGCACCCGACACGAAGCCGTGGCCAATCATCTGCACCAGGCCACCGACGATGCCCAGCTCGTTGAAGATGAAGAAGCCCAAGGTCACGAAACCCATGTGTGCGATGGACGAATACGCCACCAGCTTCTTCATGTCCTGCTGCACCATCGCCACCAGACCGATGTAGATCACAGCGATCAGCGACAGGGTGATCACCACCGGGGCGAACTGATGAGACGCGTCCGGGACGATCGGCAGCATGAAACGCAGGAAGCCATAGCAGCCTAGCTTCAGCATGATCGCAGCCAGCACGATAGAGCCGCCGGTAGGCGCTTCCACGTGAGCGTCAGGCAACCAGGTGTGCACCGGCCACATCGGCACCTTCACGGCAAACGCAGCGAAGAACGCACCGAACAGCAGCGCCTGCGGCGTCGCCGGCAGCGGCAGCTTGTGCCAGGTCAGGATGTCAAAGCTGCCACCCGACTTGTAGTACAGGTAGACCAGCGCGATGAGCATCAGCAGCGAGCCGAGCAGTGTGTACAGGAAGAACTTGAACGCAGCGTAGACGCGACGCGGACCGCCCCAGATACCGATGATGATGTACATCGGAATCAGCGTGGCCTCGAAGAACACGTAGAACAGCATGCCGTCCAGCGCCGAGAACACGCCCACCATCAGACCTGACAGGATCAGGAAGGCGCCGTAGTACTGGTGCGGACGGTCTTCGATGACTTCCCAGCCAGCCAGCACCACGATGATCGTGATGAAGGCGGTCAGCGGCACGAACCACATCGAGATGCCATCGACACCCAGGTGATAGAACACGTTGAAGCGTTCGATCCAGGATGCCTTCTCGACGAACTGCATCGCAGCAGTCGTCGTGTCGAAGTCGGTCATCAGCGGCAGGGTCACCAGGAAGCTGATGACCGAACCGATCAGTGCCACCCAGCGGGCGATGCCGGCATGTTGCTGCCGGCCAGCGACCAGCAGCAGGATCCCGAATGCCACTGGAATCCAGATGGCCAGAGAGAGGATATTGGACATTGTTTGCATGAACCGGTCCTCGCGCTCAGTGCTGCAGGAACACGAACCACGTCATGAAGGCGAGCACCCCCAGGATCATGACCAGCGCGTAGTGATAGAGGTAACCCGTCTGGAACAGACGTGTCAGAGAACCAATCAAGCCCACCACCTTGGCGGAGCCGTTGACGATCAGACCGTCGATGATGGCCACGTCGCCCACCTTCCAGAAGATGCGGCCCAGCAGTCGTGCGCCAGCAGCCAGCACCTTCTCGTTGAACCAGTCAAGGTAGTACTTGTTCTCGCCGATCACGATCAGCGGGCGCAGCACCTTGGCCAGGGTCGCAGGGATCTGCGGGGCGACCATGTAGAACACGTAGGCCGTGATCACACCGGCCAGAGCCAGCCAGAACGGTGCAGCCTGGAAGCCGTGCAGGGCCATGGCGGTGGCACCGTGGAAGTGGTGCGCCAGCTCGGCCATGGCCGGATGCTTGGCCGCATCCACGAAGATGGCCGACTTGAGGAAGTCACCGAACAGCAGCGGGCCGACCGTCAGGAAACCGATCACCACCGAAGGGATGGCCAGCAGCACCAGCGGCGCCGTCACCACCCAGGGCGACTCGTGCGGCTCATGAGCATGGCCATGACCGTGGTCGTCATCGTGGTGATCGTGCTCACCCGGGAAGGGTTTGTGATGGAAGTTTTCCTTGCCGTGGAAGACCAGGAAGTAGACACGGAAGCTGTAGAAAGCCGTGACGAACACGCCAGCCAGCACCGCGAACTCAGCGAACCCAGCCGCAGGCAGGTTGCTGGCTTCCACCGCCATGATGATCGAGTCCTTCGAGAAGTACCCCGAGAAGAACGGCGTACCGATCAGGGCCAGGTTGGCCAGCAGGAAGGTGATCCAGGTGATGGGCATGCGCTTCCACAGGCCACCCATGTTGCGGATGTCTTGGTCGTGGTGCATGCCGATGATCACGGAACCGGCGCCGAGGAACAACAAGGCCTTGAAGAAGGCGTGCGTCATCACGTGGAACATGCCCACGCTGTAGGCCGACACGCCCAGGGCCACGGTCATGTAACCGAGCTGCGACAGCGTGGAGTACGCCACCACACGCTTGATGTCGTTCTGGATGATGCCCAGGAAGCCCATGAACAGCGCGGTGATCGAACCGATGATCACAATGAAGTTCAGTGCTGCGTCCGACAACTCGAACAGCGGCGACATGCGCGACACCATGAAGATGCCGGCCGTCACCATGGTGGCGGCGTGGATCAGCGCGGAGATCGGGGTCGGGCCTTCCATCGAGTCAGGCAGCCACACGTGCAGCGGGAACTGAGCCGACTTGCCCATCGCACCGATGAACAGGCAGATGCAGATCACCGTGATCAGCGCCCAGTCGGTCTTGGGCAGTGTGAGCAGGCTCAGCTCATTGCCCTTGGCGAACAGCTCGGTGTAGTTGAGCGTGCCGGTGTAAGCCAGCAGCAGGCCGATGCCCAGGATGAACCCAAAGTCACCCACACGGTTGACCAGGAAGGCCTTCATGTTGGCGAAGACGGCCGTGGGCTTCTTGTACCAAAAACCGATCAGCAGGTAAGACACCAGGCCCACCGCTTCCCAGCCGAAGAACAGCTGCAGCAGGTTGTTGCTCATCACGAGCATCAACATCGAGAACGTGAACAGCGAGATGTAGCTGAAGAAGCGCTGGTAGCCGTCGTCCTCTTCCATGTAGCCGATGGTGTAGATGTGCACCATCAGCGACACGAAGGTCACCACGCACATCATCATCGCGGTCAGGCCGTCGACCAGGAAGCCGACTTCCATCTTGAGCGTGCCCAGCGTCATCCACTCGTAGACGGTGCCATTGAAGCTGGCCCCATCGACGGCGACGGCCTTGAGCGTCATCGCCGAGATGATGAAGGAGATCAGCACGCCCAGGATGGTGAGCAGGTGCGCGCCACGGCGGCCAATCGTCTTGCCGAACAAGCCGGCAGCGATCGAGCCGACCAGCGGCGCCAGGGGCACCGCCAGCAGCGAATTGAGAGAAAGTTCAGACATGGTTGGTATCTCTCCCGATCAGCCCTTGAGGGTGTCCAGATCACTCACGTTGATCGCCAGGCGATTACGGAAGACCAGCACCAAAATGGCCAGACCGATGGCCGACTCGGCGGCCGCCACGGTGAGGATGAAGAAGACGAAGACCTGACCGGCCATGTCCCCCAGGTAGTGGGAGAACGCCACGAAGTTCAGGTTCACGGCCAGCAGCATCAGCTCAATGGCCATCAGCAGCACGATCAGGTTCTTGCGGTTCATGAAGATGCCGATGATCGACATCGTGAACAGGATCGCGCCGAGCGACAGATAGTGCCCCAGGGTGATCGACGTCATGCTTGGCCTCCAGCCTGTTTGTTGGCATCGGCTTCGGCCGCAGGGGCCTCCACCACGGCCGCCACCTTGTGCACGCGCAGGCGGTCGGCCTTCTTGACGCGGACCTGTTCGGCCGGCTTCTGGAAGTGAGCGTCCTTGCGCTTGCGCAGCGTCAAGGCGATGGCAGCAATGATGCCCACCAGCAAGATGACGGCAGCCACCTGCACCGGGAACAGATAGTTGGTGTACAGGTCAATGCCCAAGGCCTTGGCATTGGGCAACGCTGCCACCTCGGGCGGCATGGCCTTGGCAACCGGCAGGTCGAAACCGCGGGTCAGCACGAAGGACATTTCCAGCGCGATCACGACACCGATGAGCCCGGCGGCTGGAAAGTGCTTCCAAAAGCCTTGACGCACGGAGTCGGAGTTGATGTCGAGCATCATCACCACGAACAGGAAGAGCACCATCACAGCCCCCACGTACACGAGCACGAGGGAGATGGCGAGGAACTCGGCTTGCAGCAGCATCCACACGCACGAGGCACTGGCGAACGCCAACACCAGATGCAGGACGGCGGTCACCGGGCTCTTGGCGGTGATCACGCGGAAGCCCGCGTAGACCAGCACGAAGGCGAAGGTATAGAAAAGTAGGGCTAAGGTGTCCATAACGGGTCAGCGGTATTTCGCGTCCGCCTCCTTGTTGGCTGCAATTTCCTTTTCGTAACGATCACCCACCGCCAGGAGCATGTCCTTGGTGAAGTACAGATCGCCGCGCTTTTCGCCGTGGTATTCGAAGATGTGGGTTTCCACGATCGAATCCACCGGGCAGCTCTCTTCGCAGAAGCCGCAGAAGATGCACTTGGTCAGGTCGATGTCGTAGCGGGTGGTGCGGCGCGAGCCGTCATCACGCACATCGGACTCGATGGTGATGGCCATGGCCGGGCAGACCGCTTCACACAGCTTGCAGGCGATGCAGCGCTCTTCGCCGTTGTCGTAACGGCGCAAGGCGTGCAGGCCACGGAAGCGGGGCGACAGCGGGGTCTTTTCTTCCGGAAACTGCACCGTGATGGTCGGCTTCAGGAAGTGACGACCGGTCAGCGCCAGGCCTTTCAACATGTCCAGCAAAAAAAAGCTGGTCACGAACTCTTTGAGGGACGTAGCAGACATTTCGATGGCCCCTTATTTCCAGATGTTCCAGGGCGACATCATCCAGCCGCCGACGATCACCAGCCAGATCAGCGTGATGGGGATGAAGATCTTCCAGCCCAGACGCATGATCTGGTCGTAGCGGAAGCGAGGGAACGAAGCACGCACCCACAGGAACATCGTCACGATGATGAAGGTCTTGATGCCCAGCCAGATCCAGCCCGGGATGAAGTTCAGGAACTCCACCGGTGCCAGCCAGCCGCCGAAGAACAGGATCGCGCACAGCGTCGAGACCAGGATCATGTTGGCGTATTCGGCCAGGAAGAACATGGCGAACGACATGCCCGAGTACTCGATCATGTGACCGGCCACGATTTCCGACTCACCTTCCACCACGTCGAACGGGTGGCGGTTGGTTTCGGCCAGGCCAGAGATGAAGTACACGACCATGACCGGCAGCAGCGGCAGCCAGTTCCACGACAGGAAGCTCAGGCCCATCTCGGCGAACTGGCCCTTGTCCTGGCTCAGCACGATGTCGGACATGTTCAGCGAGCCGGCCGTCATCAGCACGATCACGAAGCAGAAACCCATCGCGATTTCGTAGGACACCATCTGGGCCGAGGCGCGCAGCGCACCCAGGAAGGCGTACTTCGAGTTCGAAGCCCAGCCGGCGATGATCACGCCATAGACTTCGAGCGAGGTGATGGCCATCAGGAACAGCAGGCCGGCGTTGACGTTGGCCAGCGCGACTTCCGGGCCAAAAGGGATCACAGCCCATGCGGCAAGAGCCGGCATGATGGTCATGATCGGGCCCAGGAAGAACAGGCTCTTGTTGGCCGCCGTCGGGACGATGATCTCCTTGAAGATCAGCTTGACCGCGTCAGCGATGGGCTGCAGCAGGCCACGTGGGCCGGTGCGGTTGGGGCCCGGACGAATCTGCGTCCAGGCAATCGCCTTGCGCTCCCACAGGGTCAGATAAGCCACGCAACCGAGCAGCGGCAGCACCAGCGCCACGATCTTGATCAGCGACCAGACCACGGGCCAGGCTGCGCCCAGGTTGGCGGCACCAGCGTTGTACAGGGTATCAATCATCTGTTGTCTCCCCTACCCTTCAGGCTTTTTCGACGCGGATGGCGCCGAAGGAAGCACCCAGGGTGGCGGTGGCCACGGTGGCAGCCGGCACACGCACGACGTTGGCGGGCAGGCTGGCATCCAGGACCGCAGGCAGCACCGCCGAGGCGCCGTCTTGGGTCACCTTGACTTGCGCGCCTTGCGACAGACCCAACTCGGCCCACAAGGCTTGCGGCAGGCTGGCCACCGGGCCCTTGGCATCGGCCGTGGCCTGCAGCGCCGGGGCGCGGCGCACCAGGGCGTCGGCACTGTAGATGGGCACATCGGCCAGACGCTCCAGACCACCGGTCGAAGCACCGAGGATGATGGCAGCCGAGGTGGCGTTGTTCAGCTTGGTCGGCAGTGCCACGAGGTCGCCCAGGGCGGCGGCCTTGACCTCTTCCGAGGTTTCAAAGCCAAAGCCGGCCACACCCAACATCGTGCCCAGCACGCGCAGCACCTTCCAGGCCGGACGGGCATCGCCTTGCGGCTTGACCGAACCGTGGAAGCTCTGCACGCGACCTTCGGCGTTCACGAAGGTGCCCGAAGTTTCGGCAAAGGCGGCAATCGGCAAAATGCAGTCTGCGTAGTCCATCGCCGAGGTCTTGAACGACGACAGCGACACGACCATTTCAGCGCCCTGCACCGCAGCCATGGCAGCGGCGGGGTTGGCGGCATCGAACTCAGGCTCGACGCCCAGCAGCAGCATGCCCTTGAGGCCCTTGCCAGCCAGCATCTGGCCAGCGTTCAGGCCACCTTGTTGCGGCTGGGCACCCACCAGTTGCGCGCCGACCGAGTTGGCCGACTCACCGAAGAAGCCCAGCTTGGCGCCGGTCTGCTCGGCGATCCACTGGCCCAGGGCCTGCAACGACGAGGCTTGCGGGTGTTGCACGGCGGCATTGCCCAGCAGCACGGCAGCACGTTGGCCAGACAGCAGCGAAGCAGCGATCGCCTTGGCGGCATCGGTAGCGTTGCCAGCGACCGGGGCGCTCACGCCCTTCTCGGCGGCCACAGCGGCAGCCACGTCGGCCAGGGCTTGCACCCAGGCGCTCGGTGCCACGGTCACGCGGTTGGCGATCGGCAGCAGCCAGTCGTCGTTCACGCCGCCGATGGCGGAGATCTTGGCGCCGCGCTTGGTGGCCTGACGCAGACGCGCGGCAAACAGCGGGTGATCCTTGCGCAGGAAAGAGCCGACAACCAGCGCGCGGTCCATTGTGGACAGCTCGGCAATCGGCTGGCCCAGCCAGCGTGCACCAGCGCCGGTGGCAAAGTCAGCCTGACGCAGGCGGGTGTCGACGTTGTCGGAGCCCAGGCCACGCATCAGCTGCGCCAGCAGGTACAGCTCTTCGACGGTGCTGTGCTCGGTGGCCAGCGCGCCGATGGTGTTCGCGCCTTGTTCCTTGCTGATGCACTTCAGGCCTTGGGCCACGTATTCCAGCGCGGTCGTCCAGTCCACTTCACGCCACTCACCACCCTGCTTGAGCATGGGCTTGGTGATGCGCTGGTCGCTGTTGAGGGCTTCGTAGCTGAAACGATCGCGGTCGGCGATCCAGCATTCGTTGACGTCTTCGTTCTCGAGCGGCACGACACGCAGCACCTGGCCGTTCTTGACCTGAACGATCAGGTTGGCACCGGTGGAATCGTGCGGGCTCACGCTCTTGCGACGCGACAGCTCCCAGGTGCGGGCGCTGTAGCGGAAGGGCTTGCTGGTCAGGGCACCGACCGGGCACAGGTCGATCATGTTGCCCGACAGCTCGGAGTCCACCGTCTGACCGACGAAGGTTTCGATTTCGGAGTGCTCGCCACGGTTGACCATGCCCAGCTCCATGACGCCGGCCACTTCCTGGCCGAAACGCACGCAGCGGGTGCACTGGATGCAGCGGCTCATCTCTTCCATCGAGATCAGCGGACCGACTTCCTTGTGGAAGACCACGCGCTTTTCTTCGTTGTAGCGAGAAGCACTGCCACCGTAGCCCACAGCCAAGTCCTGCAGCTGGCACTCGCCACCCTGGTCACAGATCGGGCAATCGAGCGGGTGGTTGATGAGCAAGAACTCCATCACGCTCTGCTGAGCCTTGATGGCCTTCTCGCTCTTGGTGCGCACGATCATGCCTTGCGTCACGGGCGTGGCGCAGGCAGGCATGGGCTTGGGCGCCTTTTCGATGTCCACCAAGCACATCCGGCAGTTCGCCGCGATGGAGAGCTTCTTGTGGTAGCAAAAATGCGGGATGTAGGTGCCAGCTTTCTCGGCAGCGTGCATGACCACGCTCCCTTCCTGGCACTGGACTTTCTGTCCGTCGATTTCGATTTCAACCATGGGTGTCGCGCCGATCAGAGGTAGGCAGGGACCGTACAGGTCTTGTGTTCGATGTGGTGCACGAATTCATCGCGGTAGTGCTTGATGAAGGCGCGCACCGGCATGGCAGCGGCGTCGCCCAGGGCGCAAATCGTGCGACCCTGGATGTTCTCGGCCACGTTGTCCAGCAAGTCGATGTCTTCCGGACGACCACGGCCGGTTTCGATGCGATCGACCATGCGCCACAGCCAGCCCGTGCCTTCGCGGCAAGGGGTGCACTGGCCGCAGGACTCGTGCATGTAGAAGTAGGACAGACGTTGCAGGGCCTTGACCATGCAGCGGGTTTCGTCCATCACGATGACGGCGCCCGAACCGAGCATGGAGCCGGCCTTGGCGATGGCGTCGTAGTCCATCGTCACGTCCATCATGATGTGACCCGGGATCACGGGCGACGACGAGCCGCCGGGGATCACAGCCTTGAGCTTCTTGCCACCGCGCACGCCACCGGCGAGCTCCAGCAGCTTGGAGAACGGTGTGCCCAGCGGGATTTCATAGTTGCCAGGCAACTCGACGTCACCACTGATGGTGAACAGCTTGGTGCCGCCGGCGTTGGGCTTGCCCACCGCCAGGAAGGCCTCGCCACCGTTGCGGATGATCCAGGGAACGGCCGCAAAGGTTTCGGTGTTGTTGATGGTGGTCGGCTTGCCGTACAGACCGAAGCTGGCCGGGAATGGCGGCTTGAAGCGGGGCTGCCCCTTCTTGCCTTCCAGCGATTCCAGCAGCGCGGTTTCTTCACCGCAGATGTAGGCGCCGAAACCATGGTGCGCATGCAGCTGGAAGCTGAAGTCGCTGCCCATGATGTTGTTGCCCAGGTAGCCTGCGGCACGGGCTTCTTCGAGGGCGGCTTCAAAGCGCTCGTAGGCTTCGAAGATCTCGCCGTGGATGTAGTTGTAGCCCACGGTGATGCCCATCGCGTAAGCCGCAATGACCATTCCTTCGATGACGGTGTGCGGGTTGAAGCGCAGGATCTCGCGGTCCTTGGCCGTACCAGGTTCGCCTTCGTCGGAGTTGCAGACGAGGTACTTCTGGCCCGGGAAGGTGCGGGGCATGAAGCTCCACTTCAGACCGGTCGGGAAGCCGGCACCGCCACGACCACGCAGCGAAGAGGCCTTGACTTCGGCAATGACCTGATCTTGGGTCATGCCTTCGCCGCCGTCCTTGCCGAGGATCTTGCGCAGCGCCGCGTAACCGCCGCGCGACTCGTAGTCCTTCAGGCCCCAGTTGCTGCCGTCAATGCCAGCGTAGATCTGCGGTTCGATGTGGCGGCCGTGGAAAACGGTTTCCTTGCCGGTCGCCTGGAATTTGGAAAGGTCAAGCATCTTGTCTCACCCTCACTTGGCCTGAGCCTTGAGCGCGTCGACCAGCTCGTCGAGCTTGTCGTTGCTCATGTAGCTGACCATCTGGCGGTCATTCACCAAGGCCACGGGTGCATCGGCGCAGGCGCCCAGACACTCGCAGTGCGAGACGGTGAACAGGCCGTCGGCCGTGGTGCCGCCGTCTTCCACACCCAGCTTGTCGCACAGGTATTGCAGGGCCTTCTGGCCGTCGCGCAACTGGCAAGGCAGGTTTGTGCACACGTTCAACTTGTACTTGCCCACGGGCTTTTGGTTGTACATGTTGTAGAACGTGGTCACCTCATGCACGGCAATGGCCGGCATGCCGATGTGATCGGCGATGGCCTGCTCGGCCTCAGGGGAGACCCAGCCTCGTTCCTGCTGGATGATGGACAGACAGGCCATGACCGCCGACTGACGCTGGTCAGCCGGGTACTTGGCGATTTCGCGGTCGAAGCGCGCTTTGGTTTGTTCGCTCAGCATGATTTGCTCGGTCACTTAGCGGTCGATTTCACCGAACACGATGTCCATCGTGCCGATGATGGCCACGGCGTCGGCCAGCATGTGGCCACGGGACATTTCGTCGAGGGCGGCCAGGTGCGGGAAGCCGGGGGCGCGGATCTTCAGGCGGTACGGCTTGTTGGCACCGTCGGAAGCCAGGTAGATGCCGAACTCACCCTTGGGGTGTTCAACGGCGGCGTAGGCTTCGCCTTCGGGCACGTGGAAGCCTTCGGTGAACAGCTTGAAGTGGTGGATCAGCTGTTCCATCGAGGTCTTCATCTCGACGCGCGACGGCGGCGCCACCTTGTGGTTGTCGGTGATGACCGGACCCGGGTTGGCACGCAGCCAGTCCACGCACTGCTTGATGATGCGGTTGGACTGACGCAGCTCTTCGACGCGGACCACGTAGCGGTCATAGCAGTCGCCATTGGTGCCAACGGGAATGTCGAAGTCGAGCTTGTCGTAGACGTCGTAGGGCTGGTGCTTGCGCAGGTCCCACACGACGCCGGAGCCGCGCAGCATCGCGCCGGTCAGGCCCATCTGCATGGCACGCTCGGGCGTCACGACGCCGATGCCCACGGTACGCTGCTTCCAGATGCGGTTATCTGTCAGCAAGGTCTCGTACTCGTCGACCATCTTCGGGAAACGCTGCGTGAAGTCGTCGATGAAGTCCAGCAACGAGCCCTGACGGTTCTCGTTCATGCGAGCGATCGTCTTGGCGTTCTTGATCTTGCTGACCTTGTACTGCGGCATGGTGTCCGGCAGATCGCGGTACACGCCACCCGGACGGAAGTAGGCCGCGTGCATGCGCGCACCCGACACCGCTTCGTACATGTCGAAGAGGTCTTCACGCTCGCGGAAGCAGTAGATCAGGATGTTCATGGCACCACAGTCGAAACCGTGGGCGCCCAGCCACAAGAGGTGGTTCAGAACGCGGGTGATCTCGGCGAACATCACGCGGATGTACTGCGCACGGACCGGCACCTCGATGCCCATCATCTTTTCGATGGCCAGGCAGTAGGCGTGCTCGTTGCACATCATCGAGACGTAATCCAGGCGGTCCATGTAGGGCAGCGACTGGATGAAGGTCTTGGATTCGGCCAGCTTCTCGGTGGCGCGGTGCAGCAGACCAATGTGCGGGTCAGCACGCTGGATGACTTCGCCGTCCAACTCGAGGATCAGACGCAGCACGCCGTGCGCGGCCGGGTGCTGCGGACCGAAGTTCAGGGTGTAGTTCTTGATTTCTGACATGACTCAGGCCTTGTGCATCAGTGGAGACCACCGTAGTTGTCTTCGCGGATGATGCGCGGGGTGATCTCGCGCGGCTCGATGGTGACGGGCTGGTAGACCACGCGCTTTTGCGCTTCGTCGTAGGTCATTTCCACGTAGCCGGTCGTCGGGAAGTCCTTGCGGAAAGGATGGCCGATGAAGCCGTAGTCCGTCAGGATGCGGCGCAGGTCGTTGTGACCGTCGAAGATGATGCCGTAGAGGTCAAAGGCCTCACGCTCGAACCAGTTGGCGCTGCTCCACAGATCGGTGATGGAGGCCAGCACCGGGAAGTCGTCGTCGGGGGCAAACGCCTTCAGGCGCAAGCGCCAGTTCTTGCTAACAGACAGCAGATGGGTGACGGCGCAAAAACGCGGCCCATCGGCATAGATGCTAGGGCCGCCGTCTTTGTAGGCCGAGTAATCCATACCGCACAGGTCCATCAGCTGCTCGAACTTCAGTTCGGCGTGATCGCGCAGGGTCTGGCAGATGGCGTGGTAGTCAGCGGCGGACACGGTCAGGGTCAGTTCACCCTTGATGTTGTCCAGGCGCTTGATCTTGTCACCGAGGATGCGTTCCAGGGCAGCTTGCAGGGTGGCGAGTTTCTGGCTCATGCAATGGCTCCTGATCAGCGGGCAATGGTGTTTTCGCGGCGGATCTTGGCCTGCAGTTGCAGGATGCCGTAGAGCAGCGCTTCAGCCGTCGGGGGGCAACCGGGCACATACACGTCCACCGGCACGATGCGGTCACAGCCGCGCACCACCGAGTAGCTGTAGTGGTAGTAGCCACCGCCGTTGGCACACGAGCCCATGGACAGCACCCAACGGGGCTCGGCCATCTGGTCGTACACCTTGCGCAGCGCGGGCGCCATCTTGTTGCACAGCGTGCCGGCCACGATCATCAGGTCGGACTGACGGGGGCTGGGGCGGAACAACATGCCAAAGCGGTCGATGTCGTAGCGCGCCGCACCGGCGTGCATCATCTCGACCGCGCAACAGGCCAGACCAAACGTCATCGGCCACAGTGAACCGGTCTTGGACCAGTTGATCAGCGTGTCGGCCGACGTGGTGATGAAGCCCTCTTTGAAGACGCCTTCGATACCCATGTGTATTACCTCTTCAGATTCCTGTAGGGGACGGGCAAGACGGGATCACTCCCAGTCGAGCGCACCCTTCTTCCATTCGTAGACGAAGCCCACGACCAGGATGCCCAGAAAGAGCATGACGGTCAGGAAGCCTGTCATACCCACTTCCTTGAGCGCCACAGCCCAAGGGAACAGGAACGCGATTTCCAGGTCAAACAAGATGAAGAGGATGGCGACCAGGTAGTAGCGCACATCGAACTTCATCCGGGCGTCTTCGAAAGCTTCGAAGCCGCATTCGTAGGGGGAGTTCTTTGCCTCGTCAGGGCGACGAGGGCCGAGCAAAAAGCCCAGCAATTGGGGGGCGACACCAACGCCAACGCCAACCAGAATGAAAAGGATGACCGGCAGGTACTGCTCAATGTTCATCATGATGTGGGGCCTCAGATGGAACAAATTGTGTGATTGGACCACACGGACAAAAGAAAAGCGCGCCCGGCATCATGACCATCAGGAGGATCCTGACTGACATCAACCAAAGCGCGCCCACCAGAGCGTTTCACGCCATGGACACATGCCTGTGAGGGCAAGTGCCACCGCCATTTGACCAGCTGGAAAAGCGTTACCGTTGCTGATCATAGGGGGCGCAAAGACTCGTTTAGAAATCTTATGGTGCCGACGGCGAGACTCGAACTCGCACAGCTTTCGCCACTACCCCCTCAAGATAGCGTGTCTACCAATTTCACCACGTCGGCGATTGAATCTTTTGGATTCGCTCGTTGTTTGCTTCGGCTTGCATGAGGCTGGCTCACCGAAGACTCACATTCTAAACCGAAAAATCGGCTTGTTGAACCGATGCCCCACTAGAGGACATCAGTTTCATCACTTCGACGGAATCAGCGCAGCACCCGATGCAGGCGCAACAGGAGCCGAAGCTGCCGCAGGCGCCGAGGCGGCCTGCTCCAGGATGCTGGCGCCTTGCGACGACGCACCACGCAGGTTGCCAAAGTACGCCAACGCGAGGGTGGCCACGAAGAAGATCGTGGCCGCCACCGCCGTCGAGCGGGAAAGAAAGTTGGCACTGCCGGTGGCGCCGAACAAGCTGCCCGACGCACCGGTGCCGAACGAGGCACCCATGTCGGCACCCTTGCCGTGTTGCACCAGCACCAGACCAATCATGGTCAGGGCCGAGATCACCTGCAGCAACAGCACCACAGTCATCAACGTTTGTTGCATGAAAGAAACTCCTGAATCAGTCTTGTCGCGCGGCCAGGTCAGGCTGCGCGAGCGATGGCCGCAAAGTCGGCCGCCTTGAGAGCTGCACCGCCAATGAGGCCCCCGTTGATGTCGGGCTGCGAGAACAGCTCGACCGCGTTGTCGGGCTTGACGCTGCCGCCGTACAGCAGCGGGATGTCCGCCGCCTTGGAAGTGGCCTTGGCCAGCTGCGCACGCAAGCTAGCGTGCACGGCTTGAGCCTGAGCGGGCGATGCAGTCTTGCCCGTGCCGATGGCCCAGACAGGCTCATAGGCCACGACCACCCGGGTGATGTCCTCACCCAGGGTGTCGATGACCGCCTGCAGTTGCCGTCCGACCACGGCCTCGGTCTGATCGGCCTCACGCTCGGCCAGCGTTTCGCCGACACACACGATGGGCACCAGACCGTGCGACAGGGCCGCCTTGGCCTTGTCGGCGACCAGCTGGTCGCTTTCAGCGTGGTAGCTGCGACGCTCGGAGTGACCCACGATGGCGTACGTGGCACCGAACTCACGGATCATGGGACCCGCGACTTCACCGGTGTACGCACCCTGGGTCTGCGCCGAGATGTCTTGTGTGCCGACGGCAATGGCGCTGCCCTGCAGGGCATCGGCCACGTCCGCCAGAAACACGAAGGGCGGGCACACAGCCACATCCGCATGGGGCGCTGTGGTGGCCAGATCGGCCACCAGAAGACCCTGAATCAGCTCTGCATTGAAGGCACGGCTACCGTGCATCTTCCAGTTGCCAACGACCAGTTTCTTCATGACGCTCATTGCTGCTGTTGTTGCTGTTCCTGAGCGGCACCGCCCTCGCCTTGCTCGGCAGGTTGCTGCTCGGCACGGGGCGCACGGTCAGCGCGATCACCGCGGGGAGCGCGATCGCCACGGTCACCGCGGTCGCCACGATCACCACGGGGACCACGGTCGCCACGCGAGCCACGGTCGCCACGCTCTTCACGCTCAGGCATGCCTTCCGGACGCTCTATCAGCGCCTTCATGGACAGCTTGACGCGGCCCTTTTCGTCGGTCTCCAGAACCTTGACCTTGACGATCTGGCCTTCGGTCAGGTAGTCGGAGACGTTCTCGACGCGCTCGTGGGCGATCTGGCTGATGTGCAGCAGGCCGTCCTTGCCAGGCATCAGGTTGACCAGGGCGCCGAAGTCAAACAGCTTGGTGACAGCGCCTTCGTAGGTCTTGCCGATTTCGACTTCGGCCGTGATCTCGTTGATGCGCTTGATGGCGAAGTCGGCCTTTTCAGCGTCGGTCGAGGCGATGGTGATGACACCATCTTCGCCGATGTTGATCTGGCAACCGGTTTCTTCACACAGGCCACGGATGGTGGCGCCGCCCTTGCCGATCACGTCACGGATCTTCTCGGGGTTGATCTTGAGGGTGTACAGGCGAGGCGCGAACTCCGAGACTTCTGTGTTGGCGCCCGACATGGCTTCGACCATCTTGCCCAGGATGTGCAGACGGGCTTCCTTGGCCTGAGCCAGTGCCACCTGCATGATTTCCTTGGTGATGCCCTGGATCTTGATGTCCATCTGCAGGGCGGTGATGCCGCCGGTGGTGCCGGCCACCTTGAAGTCCATGTCACCCAGGTGATCTTCGTCACCCAGGATGTCGGTCAGGACGGCGAACTTGTTGCCTTCCTTGATCAGGCCCATGGCGATGCCGGCCACGTGGGCCTTCATCGGGACACCAGCATCCATCATGGCCAGGCAGCCGCCGCAGACCGAAGCCATCGACGAGGAGCCGTTGGACTCGGTGATTTCGGAGACGACGCGCACGGTGTAGGCGAACTCGTCCTTCGGAGGCAGCAGCGGCACCAGGGCGCGCTTGGCCAGACGGCCGTGGCCGATTTCGCGACGCTTGGGGGTGCCCACACGGCCGGTTTCGCCAGTGGCGAACGGAGGCATGTTGTAGTGGAACAGGAAGGAGTCGCGGAAGTCGCCGGTCAGGGCGTCGATGCGCTGTGCGTCTTGTTCGGTGCCGAGCGTGGCCACGACCAGCGCCTGGGTTTCACCACGGGTGAACAGGGCCGAACCGTGCACGCGGGGCAGCACGCCGGTGCGGATCTCGATGGGGCGCACGGTGCGGGTGTCGCGGCCGTCGATGCGGGGCTCACCGGCCAGGATCTGGTCACGCACGATCTTGGCTTCGATGTCGAACAGCAGGCCTTCGACCTTGACGCCGTCAAAGGCGATGCCCTCTTCGCTCAGTGCCGTCTTGACTTCAGCGTAGGCGGCACGGCAGGCGTGCGTACGGGCTTGCTTGGAGCGGATCTGGTAAGCAGCGCGCAGCTTGTCTTCGGCCAGAGCGTTGACCTTGGCGATGAAGCCTTCGTCCTTGGCGGGCGGCAGCCAGTCCCAGGACGGCTTGCCAGCGTCGCGCACCAGATCATGGATGGCGTTGATGGCGATGTTGCCTTGTTCGTGACCGAACACGACACCACCCAGCATGACGTCTTCCGACAGCTGGTCGGCTTCGGACTCGACCATCAGCACGGCGGTTTCGGTGCCGGCCACGATCAGGTCCATCTTGGAGTTGGTCAGCTCTGCGATGCTGGGGTTCAGCACGTATTCGCCGTTGATGTAACCCACGCGAGCGGCACCGATGGGGCCGTTGAACGGGATACCCGAGATCGACAGCGCGGCGCTGGAGGCGATCATGGCGGCGATGTCGGCCGAGACTTCAGGGTTCAGCGACACCACGTGGATGACCAACTGCACTTCGTTGAAGAAGCCTTCGGGGAACAGGGGGCGGATGGGACGGTCGATCAGACGCGAGGTCAGCGTTTCCAGCTCGGAAGGCTTGGCTTCGCGCTTGAAGAAGCTGCCCGGGATCTTGCCGGCAGCGTAGGTCTTCTCGATGTAGTCGACGGTCAGAGGGAAGAAGTCCTGGCCAGCCTTGGCGACCTTGGCGCACACGACGGTGGCCAGCACGACGGTGCCTTCGATGTCGACCAGCACGGCGCCGGTGGCTTGGCGGGCGATTTCACCCGTCTCCATCGTGACGGTGTGCTTGCCCCATTGGAAGGTCTTGGTGACTTTGTTGAACATGGTCATGGATGAGTTCTCCGGTTTGGTTTTGCGGGCGACACGTGCCGCCCGGTGGGGGTGCCGTCACTCAATCGCGATGCCATTCCAGCGAGGTTGAGGCCTCAGCCTCGTTGGAATGACACAGCGTTCGCAGGAGTCGAGTGGCTGGCGTCAAAAAACAAAAAGCCTGTGCTGGAGGGATCCAGACAGGCTTTTTGTCATCATGGGGTGCTTACTTGCGCAGGCCCAGCTTCTGGATCAGGGCCACGTAACGGGCGGAATCCTTGGACTTGAGGTAGTCCAGCAGCTTGCGGCGACGGCTGACCATGCGCAGCAGACCGCGACGACCGTGGTGGTCCTTCTTGTTGGCCTTGAAGTGGGGGGTCAGTTCAACGATGCGAGCGGTCAGCAGGGCCACTTGCACTTCAGGAGAGCCGGTGTCGTTGGCGCTACGGGCGTTGTCTTTGACGATGGTTGCGGTGCTGATGTCTGAAACGGACATGGTGTTTCCTAGATTACATATGCAGGCCTCGGGACCATGGCCTGGTGGCCGGTGCCCTGGGTTTCTGCGTTGGACTTGCGACTCCGGGTGAAACCGACCCAGGTCGTGCGATGCATGCCACCACGAATGCAATGGCAAGCCCGCAAGTATAGCAAAAAGTCAGATGCTGGACAAATCCCAGCGCGGCTTGACGTCGAACGTGGGCTCGACGCTGAGGCGGGCCTGCCCGCTCTGGATGCGCATGGCGGCGGCCAGGGCGATCATGGCGCCGTTGTCGGTGCACAGGTGCATCTCGGGATAGTGGACGCGGATCTGACGGCGGGCACAGGCCTGGTCCAGTTGCGAGCGCAGCAAGCGGTTGGCGCCCACGCCGCCGGCCACGACCACGCGCTTGAGGCCGGTGGACTTCAGCGCCAGCAAGACCTTCTTGACCAGCACTTCGACGATGGCCGCCTGGGTGGACGCGGCGAGGTTGGCGAGGACCGGTTGCGCCTCGGGGGTCGCCAGCAAATCGGGGCGGTCCAGCCAGCCCAGACGCACCAGATGGGTGCGCACAGCGGTTTTCAGTCCCGCAAACGAGAAATCGAGGTTGCCGCTGTGCAGCATGGGTCGGGGCAGTTCAAAGGCTTTCGGGTCCCCTGATTCGGCCAGACGCGCGAGATGCGGGCCGCCGGGATAGGGCAAGCCCATCAGCTTGGCAGACTTGTCGAAGGCCTCCCCTGCTGCGTCATCGACGGTCTCTCCCAGCATCTCGTAGCGCCCAACGCCGTCGACCCGCATCAACTGGGTGTGGCCGCCGGACACCAACAAGGCGACGAAGGGGAACTCGGGTGGGTCGACCGACAGAAACGGGGACAGCAGGTGACCTTCAAGGTGGTGCACGCCCAGCAGGGGCTTGTTCAGGGCGGTGCCCAGGGCGCAGGCCATGCCAGCGCCCACCAGCAAGGCACCCGCCAAGCCCGGTCCACGGGTGTAGGCGACCACGTCGATGTCAGCCAGTGTTTGCCCGGAATCGGCAAGCACCTGGCGCGCGAGCGGCACGACGCGGCGGATGTGGTCACGGGACGCCAGCTCGGGCACCACACCGCCGTAGGCCTGGTGCATGTCGATCTGGCTGTGCAGGGCATGGGCCAGAAGGCGGGGCTCGCCTTCGGCGGGCAGGGAAACCAGGGCCAGGCCGGTTTCGTCGCAGGAGGACTCGACCCCGAGGATCAGACAGGGGCGCGGCAGGGCGGAGAGCGCTGGCGCGCACAGGGTGGCGGACGTAGAGGACATCCCTCCAGTGTAGGGGGCCCCACCTGTTCTCGCCACGCGAGGGCTCAGAACCCGGGTATTCGGGCGCGGATGTTGCATGCGCTCCTGGCATGAATGCCGAAGTGTCCACCCTGCGTGTCGTGATCGTCCTGCCGCTGCCCCTGTCGTTCGAGCCCGATGACATGGAGCAGGCGGAGGTCGAGCGCGCCCGGGTGCTGCGCATTGCGCTGCTGGAGGCGGGCTACAACGTGGTGGCCACCCTGCCCGGCGATGCCTTCCTGCCTGAGCGCATCGGGCAGATCCAGCCCGATCTGATCGTGGTGGACGCGGAATCGCAGGGGCGCGACATCCTGGAGCACGTGGTGATGGCCACGCGCGACGAGCGCCGCCCGATCGTGATGTTCTCGGGCGACGAGGACACGGCCTATCTGCGCAAGGCGGTGGCAGCGGGGGTGTCAGCGTATGTGGCTGCAGGCACGCCGGCCGAGCGCATCAAACCAGTGCTCGATGTGGCCATGGCGCGCTTCGAGATGGAGGAGTCGCTGCGTCGGGAGCTGGCCGATGCTCGCTCGGAGCTGGCCGACCGCAAGGTGCTGGATCGTGCCAAAGGCTTGCTGATGAGCCGCCAGGGCCTGACCGAGCCGCAAGCCCATGCCCGGCTGCGTAAGGCCGCGATGGACAAGGGACTGAAGCTGGTCGAGGTGGCGCAACGCCTGATCGACGCGGCGGATCTACTGGGTTGAGCCGCTCCCTGCCCCACCTTGGCGTGTGGCTGCACCAGCACAAGGCGGAAACGAAGCGCATGCGGGTACGCATGGGGCAGTCACGACGCCATCACGGGGTCATCGCGGGGCAAGAGGCCCCTGAAAAACCTGGCACAAGGTTTGCATATACCCAGGCAAGCAAAGTCAACGGCGATTTTGCAGCCTTGGTAGCCCGTGACGGGTACCAAGCATCCGACAAAGGTGTCTTCTGACGTGCGAGCCCATCTGTGTGATGCGCCTGCACGGCGGTTGGCACCTTTTTTGTTTGTCCAAAGGGAAAGTCTTGCACCATGAACACCCAGGATCTGAAAATGACGCGCCGCACCATCTTGAAGAGCGCCGCTGCCGCGAGTGCGGTGGGCGCCGTGCCCGGACTCCAATCCGCTGTTTGGGCGGCAGGCTCGGACAAGCCCGAGCTGGCCGAAGTGAAAATCGGCTTCATCCCGCTGACCGATTGCGCCTCGGTGGTGATGGCCTCGGTGCTGGGCTTCGACAAGAAGTACGGTGTCAAGATCATCCCGACCAAGGAAGCCTCGTGGGCTGGCGTGCGTGACAAGCTGGTCAACGGCGATCTGCACATGGCGCATGTGCTGTATGGCCTGGTCTACGGCGTGCACCTGGGCATTGGCGGCCCCAAGAAGGACATGGCCGTGCTGATGAACCTGAACCACAACGGACAGGCCATCACGCTGTCCAAGGCACTGGCGTCCAAGGGCGCGGTCGATGGCCCCTCTCTGGCCAAGTTGATGGCACGCGAAAAGCGCGAGTACACCTTTGCGGGGACGTTCCCCACCGGCACGCACGCCATGTGGATGCACTACTGGCTGGCAGCGGCGGGCATCAATCCGCTGTCGGGCGCCAAACTCATCACCGTGCCGCCGCCGCAGATGGTGGCCAACATGCGGGTGGGCAACATGGATGGCTTCTGCGTGGGTGAACCCTGGAACCACCGCGCCATCATGGACGGCATCGGGGTGACGGCCAACACCACGCAGGACATCTGGCAAGACCACCCGGAAAAGGTGTTGGGCTGCACGGGCGACTTCGTCAAGCAGTACCCGAACACCGCCCGCGCCGTGATGATGGCCGTGATGGAAGCGGGCCGCTGGATCGACGCCAGTCTGCAGAACAAGCTCAAGATGGCCGAGACGATTTCGGCCAAGTCGTATGTGAACACCGGGGTGGACGCGATCAACCAGCGCATCCTGGGTCGCTACCAGAACGGCATGGGTAAGACCTGGGACGACCCCAACCACATGAAGTTCTTCAACGACGGCAAGGTGAACTTCCCTTACCTGTCCGATGGCATGTGGTTCCTGACGCAGCACAAGCGCTGGGGTTTGCTCAAGGCGCACCCCGACTACCTGGGTGTAGCCAAGCAGATCAACCAGATCGAGTTGTACAAGCAGGCCGCCAGCGGTCTGGGCCTGTCGGTGCCCAAGGACGTGATGCGCACCAGCAAGTTGATCGACGGCGTGGTCTGGACGGGCAAGGATCCGGCCAAGTACGCCGACAGCTTCGCCATCAAAGCCTGAGACTGAAAGGAGCCCATCATGGTCAGTGCCGTTTTTCACAGCCCCTCGGAGGTCGATGACGCCTTGCCGGCAACGTCGCCCCACCCTGCGCAGACTGCGCCTGCGCCCACGCTGAAGGCGGCCCCCACGCCCCCCGCAGCGGCACCCAAACCGCCCGTGGACTGGCTGGGATGGGCCTTGCGCACCGTGTCACCGCTGGCGGGCATCGCCCTGCTGATCGGGATCTGGGCCTTGCTCACGCAGAACAGCAGCACCTTCCCCACGCCACTGGCCACCTGGCAGGCCGCCGTGGTGCTGTTCGCCGACCCGTTCTACAGCAACGGCCCGAACGACCAGGGCATCGGCTGGAACATTCTGTTCTCGCTGGAGCGCGTGGCCGTCGGGTTCGGGCTGGCCGCCGTGGTAGGCATTCCGCTGGGTTTCCTGATCGGTCGCTCGCAGATCGCCAGCAGCATGCTCAACCCCATCATCAGTTTGCTGCGCCCGGTCTCGCCCCTGGCCTGGTTGCCCATCGGCCTGCTGGTGTTCAAGTCGGCCGACCCGGCTGCGATCTGGACGATCTTCATCTGCTCGATCTGGCCCATGATCATCAACACAGCCGTGGGCGTGCAGCGTGTGCCCGAGGACTACCTGAACGTGGCCAAGGTGCTGAACCTGAGCGAGTGGAAGATCACCACCAAGATCCTGCTGCCTTCGGTGTTGCCTTACATGCTGACGGGCGTGCGCCTGTCGGTGGGCACGGCGTGGCTGGTGATCGTGGCCGCCGAGATGCTGACCGGGGGCGTGGGCATCGGCTTCTGGGTGTGGGACGAGTGGAACAACCTCAATGTCCAGCACATCCTGATCGCGATCTTCGTGATCGGCATCGTCGGCCTGCTGCTGGAGCAGGCGCTGGTGGCCATCGCCAAGCGCTTCAGCTTTGAATGACCCGCACACCTGAAAGGAGCACGTCATGACCCAATTCATCGACATTCAGCACGCCGAGATGGTGTTCCACACCAGAAAAGGGCGCTTCCATGCGCTGAGCGACATCAACCTGGGCATTGCCCAGGGCGAGTTCATCACCCTGATCGGTCACTCCGGTTGCGGCAAATCGACACTGCTCAACCTGATCGCGGGGCTGCTGACCCCGACGCAGGGTGGGCTGATCTGCGATGGTCGCGAGATTGCCGGTCCGGGGCCTGAGCGGGCCGTGGTCTTTCAAAACCACTCGCTGCTGCCCTGGCTGAGTTGCCACGACAACGTTTACCTGGCGGTGGAGCGGGTGTTTGGCGGCAAGGAGCGCAAGGAGCAACTCAAGCAACGGGTGCATGACGCCCTGGCGCTGGTGGGCATGAGCCATGCCACCCATAAACGACCCCATGAGATTTCAGGGGGAATGAAGCAGCGCGTGGGCATTGCCCGTGCGCTGGCCATGGAGCCCAAGGTGCTGCTGATGGACGAACCCTTTGGCGCCCTGGACGCCCTCACCCGCGCCCACCTGCAGGACGAGTTGCTCAAGATCGTGGCCAAGGCGCATTGCACCGTGGTGATGGTGACGCACGACGTGGACGAAGCGGTGCTGCTGTCGGACCGCATCGTGATGATGAGCAACGGCCCGGCGGCCACCATTGGGGAGGTGTTGCCAGTGCCCTTGGCCCGGCCGCGCAACCGCGTGGCCTTGGCCGAAGACCCGACCTACATGGGATGCCGCAAGGCGGTGCTCGACTTCCTGTACACCCGACACGGGGTGGCAGACCGTCAAGCGGCCTGATTCGGCAGCGCACGGCATCGTCTGGCACGCGGTTTGCATGAACCCCGTCGATCACCCGATTCACCAGAGCCGGGTGATCTTCCTCAGCGGGGGTCTGTGGTCCGCGAAGATGCCATCGACCTCTTTACGCCTTTCGGTCCTCGGATCGGAAGGCGTTTTTTTGCGCCATGCCCCAGAACAGCGCGCCCACCAGGATCATGGGCACACACAACCACTGCCCCATGCTCATGTTGAAGGTGAGCAAGCCCAGGAAGCTGTCGGGCTCGCGGAAGTATTCGGCGATGAAGCGGAAGCATCCATAGCCCATGAGGAACATGCCCGACACGGCGCCCAGGGGCCGTGCGCGACGCGCATACAGCCACAGCAGCGCGAACAGCAGCAAGCCCTCCAGACCGAACTGGTAGATCTGCGACGGGTGACGCGCGATGTCGGTGCCCGACTGCGGAAAGACCATGGCCCAGGGCAAGCTGGGATCGGCCGCACGGCCCCACAGCTCGCCGTTCATGAAGTTGCCGAAACGACCTGCCGCCAAACCGATGGGCACACAGGGTGCCACCAGATCGGCCACTTCAAAGAAGTGGCGTCCCTGACGTTTGGCGTAGATGGCCATGGCGGTGATCACACCCAGCAAGCCGCCGTGGAAGGCCATGCCCCCCTGCCAGACCGCCAGGATTTCGGAAGGGTGGCTGAAGTAGTAGCCTGGCTTGTAGAACAACACGTAGCCCAGGCGCCCACCCAGCACGACGCCCAGCACGCCGAAGAACAGTACGTCTTCGACCATCTGGCGGTCCCAACCGCGCTGCGCAAAGAACGGCTGTTTCGCCCGCGCGTTGGCGAACAGATAAAACAGGGCAAACGCGGCCAGGTAGGTCAGCCCGTACCAGTGGACCTTGAGCGGCCCCAGGGCAATGGCGATCGGATCAAATTGTGGGTGAATCAGCATGGGGCGAACGATAACGCAAGTCTGCGACCGTTCATGGCATCAAGGCTGCTCGCCGGCGTCAGGCTGGGTCAGTTGCTCACGGATCATGGTCATGAGCAGGTCGTCAAAGGTGTAGAACCCGTAGGGACGTTTGCTCAGTTCCCCCAGCGCAAAGGCCGCGCCGGTGCCAAAGGCTTCGCGGCGAATGGATTCGTGGGTGATACGCACCGTCTGGTGGGGAAACCCGAAAATGACCTCATGGAGTCCGACGATGCCACCCAGGCGCAGCGAGGTGATACGGTCGTTGTCCAGGTCCAGCGTCTGGGCGATCTTGCGCGCGGTACCCGACATCTCAGGTTTCTCGCGGAAGTGCTGCTCCAGGATTTCGACATCGGCAAACGGCGCGATGCCGCGCAGCATCCGCGCCGACAGGATCAGGAAGTTGATGCCCAGGGTGATGTTGGGCGAGCACAGCACGCGCGCCTGCTCACCCAGGGTGCGTGCATAGGCCAGGCTTTCGTCGCTGTACGCCGAGATGGCACTGACCAGCGTGAGGTGACGCTTGCGCACCTCTTCGCCATACAGGTGAATCGACTCGGCGGTCGAAAAATCGACCAGCGCATCCACCGGGTGGGCATCCAGCCACGCCCCGAAGTCCCCTTGCGACATCGCAAAGACCGGCAGGCCCAGGGGCTGAGGCTGCCCTTCAGGCAAAGCGTGGCGCTTGGCAATCCACACCAGTTCAAAGCGCGGATCGCCCTTCAATACCTCGGCCACAGCCTGCCCCGCCTTGCCGTAGCCCATCAGTCCCACTTTGATCATGTGATGCTCCTTGTTTCATGTCGACACACCCTGTTGTTGGGTTTACATTTGCACAAATGTACCAATTTCAAGGCGATGGCGCAAAAAAAAATGGGCCTGCGGTGAGGCAGGCCCTTCAAGACACTCCATATCACTGGGGTTGCAACGACGCGTATTTGCGCCTTCGTTACCTCGCCATTATATTGTGACAAATGCTTTCACAAGTCGGCCAAGGGAGTTTGAGCAGCCACCCCCACCTCTTCCACGCCAAGTTGAACGATCAGTTGCCCCAGGTCGGTATGCAGACGTGTGAGCGTGTCCAGGTCCAGTCGCTGCAAAGCGTCAGGGAGCAAGCCGGCGAAAGGTCCATGCGTGTTGGCCAAGAGGGCCTCTCCCTCGGGCGTGGCGTGCAAGTGCACGACCCGGCGGTCTTCCTCGTCGCGGGCACTGCGGATCAGGCCTTTCTTCACCAGGGCGCGCACGAGATTGCTGGCTGTGGACTGATGGATGTCCATGGCATGCGCCAACGCCCCTACCTCGGTACCCGCATGGCGGGAGACGATGCTCAAAGCCCACAGTTGCGCCCCCCCCAGCCCAGACTGGGATTCGATGCGCTGAAAGTGCGTCTTGATGGCGTTGAACACCACGCGAAACTGCCGCAGCACGGTGGCAGCCTGGGGCGTGAGCGCCACCGCATCGGACTCGGATGCTGACGGAAGACTGAGTCTGGACATGAAAACCTGTTGTGACTGAAAACATGACGCCGCCCGACACCCCACCTGACGAGACCGCCGAGCACGCCAAAGAACTGGCAGATTGGCGCCCTTGGGCCGCCCGGGCTGTGGTGCTGAGCTTTGCCACGTTGGCGGGCCTGAGTGTCGTGTTGCTTACTTGGCTGAGTGAGCATGCCCTGGCGGCATTTTTTGCCCTGTCAGCATACTCGCCCTGGCTGACTTTGGTGTGGACACCCACCCTCACCGCCGCCTTGGTGTGGTGTACCAACCGCTATTTTGCCGGCGCCGCCGGCTCAGGCATCCCCCAGGTCCTCGCGTCGCTCGACGTGCGCACTCCTCCCGAGCAGCGCCACCTGTTCATTTCCCTGAAACTGGCGGCGGCCAAGATCGTGCTGACGGTCGGCGGCTTGTTGGCCGGACTGGCCACCGGCCGCGAGGGCCCCTCGGTGCAGGCGGGGGCCGGGATCATGCACGCAGCCCGCCACTGGCTGCCTCAGCGCAGCAGCATCAATGACCACGGTCTGATCGTGGCCGGTGGCGCAGCCGGCATTGCTGCGGCCTTCAACACACCGTTGGGTGGGGTCATGTTCGCCATCGAAGAGTTGTCGCGTCGGCCCGAGCACCGCTCCAGCGGGCTGCTGATCGCTGCCATCGTGCTGGCGGGCCTGATTGGCATGTCAGTGTTCGGCAACGTCAGTTACTTTGGGCAGATTTCGGCGGGGAATTTCGGATGGTCGGCATTGTGGCCCGGGGTGCTCATTGCCGTGGCCACCGGCTTGTTGGGGGGCCTGTTTGCGCGTTTGCTGGTGCAGGCCGCACGTGGGGGATCGGATCGCTTCAGCCAGTGGCGCAAGCGCTATCCAGTGCGCTTCGCGGCGGGCTGTGGGCTGGCCGTGGCCGTCATCGGCTTGGTCAGTCAGGGGGCCTCATCGGGCAGCGGTTATGACGCCACGCGCGCCCTGCTCGAAGGCAAAGACCCTACCAATGGCTTTTATGTGCCCTTGCGCTTCATCGCCACCTGGCTGTCGGCCTGGAGCGGCGTGCCTGGCGGGGTGTTTGCGCCTGCGCTCGCGCTGGGCGCCGGCATTGGCAATGAGGTCGCCCAGTTGACCGGACACCTGAACACGCCCGCACTGATCGCCTTGGGAATGGCGGGCTTTCTTGCGGCCGTCACCCAGGCCCCGATCACGGCTTTCATCATCGTCATGGAAATGATCGAAGGCCATGGACTGGTGCTCAGTCTCATGGCCTGCAGTGTGGTCGCCAGTGGCGTGTCGCGGCTGATCAGCCCGCCGATGTACGGCGCGATGGCCGCCGCCCAGCTCAAGCGGCTGGACAGCGACCGCGCCGATCCTCAGCGCTGAAGCTGAGTGATGTCACGCACCGCGCCAGTGTCAGCCGAGGTGGTCATCAAAGCATAGGCCTGCAGCGCGGCCGAGACGACGCGCTCGCGGTTGGCAGGCTTCCAGGCAGCGGCCCCCTTGGCGTCCATGGCGGCACGGCGAGCGGCCATGTCGGCATCGCTGATGGCCAGGTGGATGCGGCGGTTGGGAATGTCGATCTCGATCGTGTCGCCATCTTCCACCAGGCCGATGGCGCCGCCTTGTGCCGCTTCAGGCGAAGCGTGACCGATGGACAGGCCGGAGGTGCCGCCCGAGAAGCGACCGTCGGTCAGCAAGGCGCATTCCTTGCCCAGGCCACGGCTCTTGAGGTAGGACGTGGGGTAGAGCATTTCCTGCATGCCGGGGCCGCCCTTGGGGCCTTCGTAGCGGATGATGACCACATCGCCCGCCTGCACCTGCTCACCCAGGATGCCTTCGACGGCGTCTTCCTGGCTTTCGTAGACACGGGCCTTGCCGGTGAACTTCCAGATGGACTCGTCAACACCGGCGGTCTTGACGATGCAGCCCTTCTCGGCGATGTTGCCGTAGAGCACGGCCAGGCCGCCGTCTTGCGTGAAGGCATGCTCCTTGGAGCGGATCACGCCGTGTTCACGGTCGAGGTCGAGCTTCTTCCAGCGGCTGTCTTGCGAGAAGGCCACCTGGGTGGGCACGCCACCGGGGGCAGCCTTGTAGAAGTGGTGAACAGCCTCGTCGTTGGTGACCTTGATGTCCCACTGGGCGATGGCGTCGGCCATGGTGGGGCTGTGCACGGTGGGCAGGTCGGTGTGCAACAGGCCGCCGCGGGCCAGCTCGCCCAGGATGGCCATGATGCCGCCAGCGCGGTGCACGTCTTCGATGTGGACATCAGGCACGGCAGGGGCGACCTTGCTCAGGCAAGGCACCTTGCGCGACATGCGGTCGATGTCGGCCATGGTGAAGTTGACGCCAGCTTCGCGGGCCGCTGCCAGCAGGTGCAGCACGGTGTTGGTGGAGCCGCCCATGGCGACGTCGAGCGCCACGGCGTTCTCGAAGGCCTGGAAGGTGGCGATGTTGCGCGGCAGGGCCGATTCGTCGTCCTGCTCGTAGTAGCGCTTGGCCAGATCGACGATGGTGCGGCCGGCCTTGCGGAACAGCTGTTCGCGGTCGGCGTGGGTGGCCAACGTGGTGCCGTTGCCAGGCAGGGACAGGCCCAGGGCTTCGGTCAGGCAGTTCATGGAGTTGGCGGTGAACATGCCGGAGCACGAACCGCAGGTCGGGCAAGCCGAGCGCTCAACGGCGGCCACTTCCTCGTCGGAGCAGTTCTTGTCGGCGGCCTTGACCATGGCATCGACCAGGTCGAGCGAGATGACCTTGCCCTCAAACTTGACCTTGCCGGCTTCCATCGGGCCACCGGAGACGAAGATCACGGGAATGTTCAGGCGCAGCGCGGCCATCAACATGCCCGGGGTGATCTTGTCGCAGTTGGAGATGCACACCAGCGCGTCGGCAGTGTGGGCATTGACCATGTACTCAACGCTGTCGGCGATCAGGTCGCGCGAAGGCAGCGAGTACAGCATGCCGCCGTGGCCCATGGCGATGCCGTCGTCCACCGCGATGGTGTTGAATTCTTTGGCCACACCACCGGCGGCTTCGATCTCGCGAGCGACCAGCTGGCCCAGGTCCTTCAGGTGCACGTGACCGGGCACGAACTGGGTGAAGCTGTTCGCAATGGCGATGATCGGCTTCTCGAAGTCACCGTCCTTCATGCCGGTGGCACGCCACAGGGCACGGGCACCGGCCATGTTGCGGCCGGCGGTGGAGGTACGGGAACGATACTGAGGCATGGAGGGGCTCCGGGCAGGTGGGTTCTCTGAAGAGAATCGATTTTAGCCCGCGACACTTGCCCCTGCTGTCCGATGCCCTTACTTGCGACCACCCCGTTTCAGGCCCAGCGCATCGATGGCTTTCTGACGGCGCGCGACACGGCGCTCATCGTCACGCTGCATGGCCTTTTTGCGGGTGTAACCCGTCGCGTCGCTCCAGGTCCACCAGGCCACGGCCAAGGCGAAAGGCAGAAGCAACATGACCCAATCATTGGCCCAAGTCCAGCTTGCCATGGGGCCAATACCGAAAAACTGCATGAGCGCCATCACGACGCCTATTGCCACGAACCACATTGCATCACTCCTTCTGCCATGAAACTGGCACGAAGCACCCCGGTCAACCCCACCATGGGATTGCACGTTATTGTTGAGACATTTTCAACTGGAATGGCCGCGAGCGGAAAAGGAAATCCATGAAGATTGCCACCTTGAGCCTCTTGACCTTGTGCCTGAGCGCCGCAGGCGTCACCCCCGCGATGGCGGATCAGGCTTTGGCGCAACGCAAAGCCTGCCTGAGTTGCCACGGTGTGGACAAGGCGGTGCTGGGTCCGTCTTTCAAAGACGTGGCCAGCAAATACCGCGGCCAGAAAGGCATGGAGGCCAAACTGGCGGAGAAAGTGCTCAAGGGCGGTGGTGGCGTGTGGAAGATGCCGATGGGGCCCATGCCCGCCCAAAGCCAGGTCAGCTCCGCCGAGGCGCGCCAGTTGAGCGCCTGGGTGCTGTCGCTCAAATGACACTCTCATGAGCCTCTCATGATGCGCCCCTGACGCTCATGCCACCCAAATGATGGGGGCACTCAGGCCGTCACAGCCGCCTGTCGCAGCGCCTTGGCAGCGGCCACCATGTGAGCGAGCGCCGGGATGACCTCGGGCCACTGGCGGGTCTTGAGGCCACAGTCCGGGTTGACCCACAGGCGTTCGGCCGGGATGCGTTCGGCGGCCTTCTGCATGAGATGCTCGATGTGGGCCTGCGACGGGATGTTGGGAGAGTGGATGTCGTACACGCCCGGACCGATCTGGTTGGGATACTGAAAGTGCTCGAAGGCATCGAGCAATTCCATGTCGGAGCGCGAGGTCTCGATCGTGATCACATCTGCGTCCATCTCGGCGATGGACGCAATGATGTCATTGAATTCCGAATAGCACATGTGGGTGTGGATCTGGGTCTCGTCGGCCACGCCGTTGGCCGTGATGCGGAACGACTCCACCGCCCAGCCCAGGTAAGACGGCCATTGCGACTTGCGCAGCGGCAGGCCTTCGCGCAAGGCGGCTTCGTCGATCTGGATCACGCGCACGCCGGCCTTTTCCAGGTCCAGCACCTCTTCGCGGATGGCCAGGGCCAGCTGGTAGCAGGACACCTGGCGCGGCTGATCGTCGCGCACGAAGGACCAGTTCAAGATCGTGACCGGGCCGGTGAGCATGCCCTTCATGGGGCGCTGGGTCAGAGCCTGGGCGTACTGGGTCCACGCCACGGTCATCGGCTGGGGGCGACGGATGTCACCAAACAAGATGGGTGGCTTCACGCAGCGTGAGCCATAAGACTGCACCCAGCCGAACTGCGTGAAGGCATAGCCTTCGAGTTGCTCGCCGAAGTACTCGACCATGTCGTTGCGCTCGGCCTCACCGTGCACCAGCACATCCAGGTCCAACGCCTCTTGCTCGCGCACGCTGCGGGCGATCTCGGCGCGCATGGCGGCTTGGTAGCCGGTTTCGTCCAGGCTACCCGCTTTGTAGGCGCTGCGCGCCTGGCGGATCTCGGCGGTTTGCGGGAAGGAGCCGATCGTGGTGGTGGGGAACGCCGGCAGCTTGAGCAAGGCCGCCTGCTTGGGGGCACGCTGGACGTAGGGGCTCAGGCGTTGACCGAGTTCGGGGCTCAGCGCGGCCACAGCGGCTTTGACGGCCGGGTTGTGAACCCGCGGTGAGCCGCGCCGGGCGTCGATGGCAGCCTGGTTGGGGTCCAGCTGGGCCTGAACCGCAGCGCGGCCGTGCTTCAGTGCGGCGGCCAGCACCTGAAGCTCGTCCAACTTTTGCAAGGCAAAGGCCAGCCAGGAGGCCACCTCGGCATCGAGTTGCGGCTCGCTGCGCAGGTCCACCGGCACATGCAGCAGCGAACAGGAGGGCGCGATCCACAGGCGCTCGCCCAGGCGTGCCGCGAGGGGCTCCAGCCAGCCAAGCGTGGCATTCAGGTCGGTCTTCCAGATGTTGCGGCCATTGATCACCCCCAGCGACAGCACCTTGTGGCTGGGCAGCAGGTTCAGCAAGGAAGGGAGGTCCTCGCGACCTTGGATGGCATCGAGGTGCAGACCGGCCACGGGCAGGTTCGCCGCCAGGTGCAGGTTCTCTTGAAGCGGGCCAAAGTAGGTGGTCAGCAGCAGCTTGACACGGCTGCTTTTGAGGTGGTGATAGGCGGTGGTGAAGGCGTGCTTCCAGTCTGCGTCCAGCTCGGTCACCAGCAGGGGCTCGTCGATCTGCACCCAGGTGACGCCTTGCTGGGCCAGGGTGTCCAGCAACTGTGCGTAGACCGGCAGCAGGCGAGACAACAAGGCGAGCTTGTCCGAGCCGTCCTTGGCCTTGCCCAGGGCCAGGTAGGTCACCGGGCCGATGATCACCGGCTTGGCTGGGACACCTTGTTGACGGGCCTCGGCCAGTTGCGCCAGCAGACGGGAGGCGTCCAGCTGGAAGGTCGTGTCCGCCGTGAACTCGGGGACGATGTAGTGATAGTTGGTGTCAAACCACTTGGTCATCTCGCCTGCGGCCACGCCGGCGCCACAGCACGCCGCATGGGCATCGGCGGACTGGGCGGAGCGGCCACGGGCCACGCGAAAGTAGTTGTCCAGCGCGTCGCCCTGGAAACCCTGGACACGTTCGGGCAGGTTGCCCAGCGTGAAGCTCATGTCCAGCATCTGATCGTAAAAGGCGAAGTCGCCCACGGGCACCAGGTCGAGGTCAGCCTGATTGGCCCAGTGACGCTGGCGCAGTTGCGCGCCCAGGGCCAGCAAGCTGTCACGCGAAGACGCGCCCTTCCAGTAGGACTCCAGTGCGAACTTGAGTTCACGCTGGGCGCCGATGCGGGGAAAACCGAGGTTGTGTGTCGTGGTCATGGGATGGATGTGCGAGCGAGGTGTCAACGATGGGCGCAAGACTACGCACCCCACACCATGAAGTAAAATGGTATTAATTCAACAATCAATGAAACTTACTCATACATCATGTTGGAACGCATGCACCTGGCCATCGTGCAGGAGGTGGAAAAGCAGGGCTCGCTGACGGCCGCGGCCAACGTGTTGTGCCTGACGCAGTCGGCGCTCAGTCACTCGATGCGCAAGTTGGAGCGGCAACTCGGCACGGACATCTGGTTGCGCGAAGGCCGCACCCTGCGCCTGACGCAGGCGGGGCAGTACGTGCTGGCTGTGGCCAACCGGGTGTTGCCGCAGTTGACCCTGGCCGAAGATCGCCTGCGCCAGTTCGCGCAGGGCGAACGCGGCACACTGCGCATCGGGATGGAGTGCCATCCCTGCTACCAGTGGCTGCTGAAGGTGGTCTCGCCCTATCTGGCGGCGTGGCCCGATGTGGACGTGGACGTGAAGCAGAAGTTCCAGTTCGGCGGCATCGGGGCGCTGTTTGGCTATGAGATCGACCTGCTGGTCACGCCGGACCCGCTGTTCAAACCTGGCCTGCATTTCGAGCCCGTGTTCGATTACGAACAGGTACTGGTCGTGGGACGCGATCACCCACTGGCCCGCGCGGACCAGGTGGAGCCGCGAGACCTGCTGGACGAGGTGCTGATCACGTATCCGGTGCCCACCGACCGTCTGGACATCTACACCCAGTTCCTGATGCCTGCCGGGGTGGCGCCGAGACGGCACAAGGCCATTGAAACCACCGACATCATGTTGCAGATGGTGGCCAGCGGTCGAGGCGTCGCCGCCCTGCCCCGTTGGCTGGCGCAGGATTACGCCCAAAAGATGAACGTGTCTGCCGTCCGCCTGGGCAAGCATGGCATCGCCAAGCAGATCTTCCTGGGTGCCCGCCAGGCCGACATCGACATCGACTACCTGCGGGCCTTTGTCGAGCTGGCGCGCGGCTCGACCCAGTTGGTGCCAAGCGCAGCGTCAGCGCCCTGACAGCGCCCGACGCGGCCCACAAAAAACAATGCCCTCCGCAAGGGAGGGCATGAGATCGTTGGATGCTGATCAGGGGCGCAAAGGCTTGTGGCCCTTGCGCCTTGCAGACATCAGTCGTCCTTGTAGATGTCGACGTCCTTGGTCTCACGAACCAGGAACAAGCCGACCACAAAGGTCATCATGGCGATGATGATGGGGTACCAGAGGCCGTTGTAGATGTTGCCCGTCTGAGCCACGATCGCGAAGGCAGTGGTCGGCAGCAAGCCACCAAACCAGCCGTTACCGATGTGGTACGGCAAGCTCATCGAGGTGTAGCGAATGCGGGTCGGGAACATTTCCACCAGCATGGCGGCAATGGGACCATAGACCATGGTCACATAGATCACCAGCAAGGTCAGGATACCGACCACCAGAGGCTTGTTGAGCTTGGCAGGATCAGCCTTGGCGGGGTAACCAGCTTCACGCACCGAGTCCACCACGGTCTTCTTGAACGCGGCATCCTTGGCCTTGGCCTCTTCAGGCGACAGGCCCACAGCAGAGTAAGACTCAATGACCTTCTCGCCGACCTTGATCTGGGCCACACCAGAACCATCGATGCTCTCGTAGTTCACAGAGTTGTTGGCGAGCACCTGTTTGGCGACGTCACACGAGCTGGTGAACTTGGCGGTCCCGGTCGGGTTGAACTGGAACGAACACTCGGCCGGGTTGGCGATCAGGGTCACCGGAGCGGTGGCTTGAGCGCGAGCCAAGTCTGGGTTGGCGGCCTCCGTCAGAGCCTTGAACAGAGGGAAGTAGGTCACAGCCGCGATCAGGCAACCACCCAGGATGATCGGCTTGCGACCGATCTTGTCAGACAGCGTGCCGAACACCACGAAGAATGGCGTTGCGAGCAGCAGCGACACTGCCACCAGGATGTTGGCCGTGGGACCGTCCACCTTCAAGGCTTGGGTGAGGAAGAACAGGGCATAGAACTGACCCGTGTACCAGACCACACCTTGGCCGGCGACGAGGCCGAACAGGGCGATCAGCACGATCTTCAGGTTGGACCATTGACCGAAGGACTCGGACAGCGGCGCCTTGGAGGTCTTGCCCTCTTCCTTCATCTTCTTGAAGGCAGGCGACTCGTTCATGCTCAGGCGAATCCACACGCTGATGGCCAGCAGAGCGATCGACACGATGAACGGCACGCGCCAGCCCCAGTCCTGGAAGGCGTCTTCGCCAATCGCAGTACGGGTACCCAGAATGACGAGCAGCGACAGGAACAGACCCATCGTCGCCGTGGTCTGGATCCAGGCGGTGTAGGCACCCCGACGGCCGTGCGGCGCGTGCTCGGCCACATACGTGGCGGCACCACCGTACTCACCACCCAGCGCCAAGCCTTGCAGCAGACGCAGGACGATCAGGATGACCGGAGCGGCCACGCCGATGGTGTTGTAGTTGGGCAGGATGCCCACGATGAAGGTCGAAACCCCCATCAGCAAGATCGTGACAAGGAAGGTGTATTTGCGCCCGATCATGTCACCCAGGCGACCGAACACCAAAGCACCAAATGGTCGGACGATGAAGCCGGCTGCGAAAGCCAGCAAGGCAAAAATGAAGCCGGAAGTGGGATCAAGGCCCGCGAAGAATTGTTTGGCGATGATGGCTGCCAACGAGCCATATAGGTAAAAGTCGTACCACTCGAATACCGTGCCCAAGCTGGAAGCGAAAATAACTTTCCGCTCCTCAGCCGTCATCGGCGCATCTTTGATATTGGTGCTTGCCATATTGGGTGCTCCTTGTTTACAGGGTCGAGCCTGCTTTTGGCAAGCTCGACCCCTAATTTAAGGGTCTTTGCATTCCATGTGAATAAGGGGGAATGCTAGGGAATGGTGCGCGCCAACCACTCCACGTCTAGGTGTTTTCACGCATAGCCAAGATCTCTTTTCAAAGAATTGAGCACAGATAATAAAAAACCCGCTCCAGGAATACTCCTGAAACGGGTTTGTATTTGCCCAATACCTTTTTGGTACCGACTCAATTGGCCTGTGACAGCTGATCGAGAATGGCTGGGTTTTCCAGCGTGCTGGTGTCCTGAGTCACCGACTCGCCCTTTGCGACCACGCGCAGCAGGCGGCGCATGATCTTGCCGGAACGGGTCTTGGGCAGGTTGTCGCCAAAACGGATGTCCTTGGGCTTGGCAATGGGGCCGATGGCATGGCCCACATGGTTGCGCAGCTCGGTGGCGATCTGCTTGGCCTCGTCGCCTTCCGGACGGGGCCGCTTGAGCACCACGAACGCGCAGATGGCCTCACCGGTCAGGTCGTCCGGACGGCCCACCACGGCGGCCTCGGCCACCAACGGGTGCGACACCAGCGCGGACTCGATTTCCATCGTGCCCATGCGGTGGCCCGACACGTTGAGCACGTCGTCGATACGACCGGTGATGGTGAAGTAGCCGGTGACAGCATCGCGGATGGCACCGTCGCCCGCCAGGTAGTACTTGCCGCCGAAGTCATCGGGGTAGTAGCTCTTCTTGAAACGCTCGGGGTCGTTCCAGATCGTGCGGATCATGGAAGGCCAGGGCTTGCGCACCACCAGCACACCGCCCTGCCCCCACGGCACTTCCTTGCCGGCTTCGTCGACCACGGCGGCGTCGATGCCAGGGAACGGCAACGTGCAGGAGCCCGGCGTCAGTTCGTGGGCGCCTGGCAGCGGCGTGATCATGTGACCACCGGTTTCGGTCTGCCAGAAGGTGTCGACGATGGGGCAACGGCCGCCACCGATTTCGCGGTGGTACCACTCCCAGGCGGCCGGGTTGATGGGCTCGCCCACAGTGCCCAGCAGGCGCAGGCTGCTGAGGTCGAAGTTGCGCGGATGCACGGCAGCATCAGATTCGGCGGCCTTGATCAGGGCGCGGATGGCAGTGGGCGCGGTGTAGAAGATCGTGACCTTGTGGGCCTGGATCATGCGCCAGAAGCGGGCTGCGTCGGGGTAAGTGGGCACGCCTTCAAACACCACCTGGGTGCCACCCAGCGCCAGCGGGCCATAGGCGACGTAGGTGTGACCGGTGATCCAGCCGATGTCGGCCGTGCACCAGAACACATCGTCGGGCTTCATGTCGAAGGTCCACTTGGTGGTCAGCGCCGCGTGCAGCAGGTAGCCACCGGTGCTGTGCTGCACACCCTTGGGCTTGCCGGTGGAACCCGACGTGTAGAGCAGGAACAGAGGATGCTCGGCATCAACCCACTCGGGTGGGCAGACGTCGCTTTGCGCGCTCAAGACGTCGCTCATCCAGACGTCACGACCGGCCACCATGTTGACCTGACCACCCGTGCGGCGGCAAACGATGACCTGGCGCAGGCTGTCGCAGCCACCCAGACCGATGGCCTCGTCAACGATCGCCTTCAGAGGCAGCGACTTGCCACCGCGCAGCTGCTCGTCGGCGGTGATAACCATCACGGCGCCCGCGTCTTCAATGCGGTCACGCAGACTTTGGGCCGAGAAACCACCGAACACGACCGAGTGCGTGGCGCCAATGCGGGCGCAGGCCTGCATCGCGACAACGCCTTCCACCGACATGGGCAGGTACAGCACCACGCGGTCACCCTTTTGAACACCTTGGGCCTTGAGCACGTTGGCCAGCTGGCTCACGCGGGAGAGCAACTCCCGATAGGTCACATGGGTCACCTTGCCGTCATCCGACTCGAAGATGATGGCCACCGTATCGCCACGGCCGGCTTCAACGTGGCGGTCGAGGCAGTTGTACGACGCGTTGATCTGACCATCGTCGAACCAGCGGTAGAACGGGGCCTGACTCTCGTCGAGCGCTCGCGTGAAGGGCTTGTGCCAGGTGAGGAACTCGCGGGCCAGGCGGGACCAGTAGCCGGCGTAGTCTCTTTGCGCCTCGGCGCAAAGTTCGTCGTAGGCGGCTCGGCTACCGATGTGGGCTGTGCGGGCGAATGCCTCGGACACGGGATGGAGGGTGCTGGGGGTCTGGTTGGTACCAGTCATGGTGAGGGCTCCTGGGTTGCAACGCTTGTGGCGTTGGCTGATCAATTGGCAGGGCCTTCACATCATGCGCGTTTGCCCCTGCCAACCCGCGACAATGCGCCTAACTCTAAAATTTCACACCCCGGATTTTCCCGACACCCCATGACCACACCTCGTCAACCCCTCAAAGCGGGCATCTTGCCCACCTTCATTTTTGCCAGCCGTTGGCTGCAGTTGCCGCTGTATGTCGGCCTGATCCTGGCGCAGGCGGTGTATGTGTTCCATTTTTGGGTGGAGCTCGTGCATCTGATCGAGGCCGCGTTCGGCAACCAGGATGCGCTCAAGCTGATCTTTCAGGCCTCCGGCCAGAAGGCAGATGTGGTGCCCACCCACCTGACCGAGACCACCATCATGCTGGTCGTGCTGGGCTTGATCGACGTGGTGATGATCTCCAACCTGCTGATCATGGTGATCATTGGCGGGTACGAAACCTTCGTGTCCCGCCTGAACCTGGAGGGGCATCCAGACCAACCGGAGTGGCTGGACCACGTCAATGCCTCGGTGCTGAAGGTCAAACTGGCCACGGCCATCATCGGGATCTCGTCGATCCACCTGCTCAAGACCTTCATCAACGCGGAGAACTACTCCGACAAGGTGCTGATCTCACAAACCGTGATCCATGTGGCCTTCCTGTTCTCGGCCATGGCCATTGCCATGACGGACAAGCTGTTGCATCAGGCCACGCACCGCGATCACTGACGGGCACAAGCGCCATAAAGCGTGCGGGGCTCAGCCCCGGCGCTTCACTGCTGCCTTGGCCTCGGCCTTCGCTTGGTCGACAGGCTGATGACCGGCTTTGGAGTCCACACGCAGGTGCAGCGCCGCCTTGGCCATGAGGTTGGCCGAGACGGGCGCGGTCAGGAAGATGAAGAAGGTGATCAGCATCTCGTGGATGCTCCACTGACCGCGCAAGGCCTGGATCAGCATGCTGGCCAGCAGCACGCCCCCGAGGCCCAGCGTGGAGGCTTTGGTCGGCGCATGCAGTCGCATGAAAAAGTCGCGAAAGCGCACCATGCCCAGGGCGCCCACCAGCAGGAACACGGCCCCCACCAGCAAGAGCAGGGCAGCCAGGGCTTCGAGCCACACATCGGGTGTCAGGTTCATGGTTCAGGTCTCGGGATGTGTGCTCACTCGATCACGTCACCGCGCGTGATGAAACGGGCCAGGGCCACGGTGGAGACAAAGCCCAGCATGGCCACGATGAGGGCGGCTTCGAACAACAGCTCGGTCTGCCAGGTGAGCCCCAGAAGGATGACCAGCGCCACCACATTGATGTAGAGCGTGTCGATGGCCAGAATGCGGTCCGGCGCGGTCGGGCCACGCCACAGGCGCCAGGTGCACAGCAACATGGACACGGCCACGGCTGCGACGCAGATCTGCAATGCCGTCTCGATCATCCCAGGATCTCCATCAGAGGCTGTTGGTAACGGCGGTCGATGTCGGTGGCGACGGCCGCAGGGTCATCGCAATCGAGGGCGTGCACCCAGATGCAGCCCCCCTCTTCGTCCACTATGGCCGACACGGTGCCGGGCGTCATCGTGATGATGGAGGCCAACAAGGCCTGTGCGGTGGGCTGCGTCAGCGTCAGGGGCACCTTGACCCAGGCAGGATGGGGCACGCTGCGAGGGTTCAGCACCAGACGCGCCACGGTGATGTTCGAGACGATGATGTCCCACAACACCGAGAGGCCCAGGCGCAACGCACGGGCGACCGAGCGGGGCTGCGCCGCAGGACCCAGAAAACCGCCCAGCAGACGCGGCAAGCCCCAGCCGAGCACGCAGGCTGTCAGGACATTGCCGAGGTCCAGCGACTGCTGGAGCGTCAGCCAGGCCAGCGCCAGCAGCACCGACAGGACCGGGCGACGGGCGCGCTGCCAGGTTGATGTGTGAGCCGGCATCGTCATGGTTGAGCCTCCTGCGGATGTACCGATGGTGCACCGGACGCCGGCATGCGGTAAGGCCGCACGCTGACGGGCACCTCACCGGTCGCGGGATCGATGCCCAGCACGGCGCGGGCATAGGCAGCACGGTCCAGCAACTGTGCCGCGGTGGCATCGGTGTAGCGCTGCAAGGGCGCGGCGTAGGCGCTCATGACCACGCCCATCAGGCACAGGATCAAGGTGGGCCAGACCAGGCGCGGGCTCGCACCCGACGCTGCAGAGGGTAAGTTGGGGCGCACGTTCCAGAACAGCAGGCTGCCGGCACGCGCCAGCGCCAGGATGGACAGGAAGCCGACGGCCAACACCACCGACCAGACCCAGACCTGCATGGGGCTGTGCCAGGAGGCTTTCAGCAGCATGACCTTGCCCAGAAAACCGGGCAACGGTGGCAGCCCGGCCACCGACGCAGCCGCCAGCAACAGCATGAGGCCCAGCAGCACTGGCTGCGCCACGGGGCTGGCCGGGGCCAGTTCATCGGCCACATCACCACGCTGTGCGGCCACCAACTCCACCAGCAAAAACAAGCCCGCCACCACCAGGGTGCTGTGGGCCAGGTAGTAAAACGCCGCCGACCAGGCCGCCGGTGTGAACAGCCCCAGGGCCGCCAGAATGGTGCCGACCGAGGCCACCGTCAGCCAGGCCACTAGGCGCGGCAAGCTGCGCGCGGCCAGAGCCCCCAAGGCGCCCAGCACACTGGTGCCCATGGCCAGGGGCAGCAGCCAGGGTTCGGCCACACGGGCAACCTCACCGGCCCCGTCGCCAAAGATCACACCATGTACACGCAAGATGGCGTACACGCCCACCTTGGTCATGATGGCAAACAGGGCCGCCACCGGGGCGCTGGCCGCGGCATAAGTGCCCGGCAACCACAGAGACAGGGGCAGCAGCGCGGCCTTGAAGCCAAACACCACCAGCAGGATCAGGGCGGCACTGCGCGCCAGCACGGCCTCCATGCCCGAGAGCTGCCCGACGCGCAGCGCCAGGTCGGCCAGGTTGAGCGTGCCCGTGACCGCATAGAGCAGCGACACGCCGATCAGGAACAAGGCGGACGCCAGCAGGTTGAGAACGACGTAGTGCACCCCGGCCTGGAAACGCGTCTTGCCCTGACCATGCACCATCAGCACGTAAGAGGCGATCAGCAAGACCTCGAAGAACACGAAGAGGTTGAAGATGTCGCCCGTCACGAAGGCCCCACACAGCCCCATGACCTGAAAGTGGAACATGGCGTGGAAGTGGCGGCCGTGGGTGTCCCAGCCGCCGCTGGCGTACCAGAGCACGGGCAAGGCCACCAGTTGCGTGAGCACCAGCATGAGCGCCGAGAGCCGGTCGATCACCAACACGATGCCGAACGGTGCGGGCCATTCGCCCAGGCGGTACACCTGCAAGGTGCCCTCGCTGGCCTGGTTCACCAGGCACACTGCCACCCACAAACCCAGCGCCAGCGACAACAGGCTGATGCGGCGGCCCCACTGGCTGCGCGCCTGCGCATGGCCACTGGGCGCATCGCCCAGCAACAGCAGCGCCATCGCGGTGAACGCGGGTAGGAGCACCGGAAAGATGGGCAGGTGCTGCGTCCAGAAAGCGTAGAGGCCGTTCATCCGCGCCCCTCCTCGCCCGCTGGCGCACCGTCCACATGGTCGGTGCCGGATTCGTGGCGACTGCGCAAGGCCATTTCCACGATGAAGCCGGTGGTCGCAAAACCGATCACGATGGCCGTGAGCACCAAGGCCTGCGGCAGCGGGTCGGCCATGCGTTCCTGGCCGACCACGGCCGGGGCATTCCACCACAGGCGGCCCATGGCAAAGATGAACACGTTGACCGCATAGCCGAGCAAGGACAGGCCGAGCACCACCGGGAAGGTGCGACCGCGCAGCATCAGGTAGATGCCGCAGGCGGTGACCCAGCCCACGCCGCTTGCCACCAGAAATTCAAGACTGACCGTCATGCACGACTCCTCACAGGGGCCGACGTCGCGCCCCGCCCTTCCTTGCTGGCATGCCCCAGCACGGACAGGGTCAACAAAGTGGCACCGACCACCGTGATGTACACACCCAGATCAAACAAGGCGGCACTGGCCAGTGGCACCTCGCCGAAACCCGGCACATGCGGGTGACCGTGCGCGCTGGTGAGGAAGTTGCGCCCCCACAGCAGCGCACCGACCCCGGTCAGCCCGGCGATGCTCAAGCCCGTGCCGATCCAGCGTGTGAAGCGCCGCCCTTGCGCGCCGTGAAGCAAGGCTTCCGTCCGCTCCTGGCCCTGGGCCATGTACTGCAGTACCAGCGCCACCGCCGTGATCAGGCCGGCGATGAAGCCGCCACCGGGCAGGTTGTGCCCGCGCCAGTAGATGTAGGCAGACATCACCAAAGCCATCGGCAGGATCAGGCGCGCGGCCACACGCAGCATCAGCGGCTGACGCGCAAACGTCCACGGACGGCCAGCCTCGTCCTGCGCAGGCCGGCGCACCTTGAAGCCATCGAGCATGGCCAGCACGCCCACCCCGGCGATGCCCAGCACCGTGATCTCGCCAAAGGTGTCATACCCCCGGAAATCGACCAGGGTCACGTTGACGACGTTGGTACCGCCGCCGCCCGGCAGCGACTGCGCCAGGAAGTACCAGGAGATCGCGTCATGGTCGCGCGTCAGCACCATCCAGCACAAGAAGGCCACGCCCAGACCGGCCACCGAGGCCAGTCCGGCGTCACGCAAGCGACGCCCACCAGAGGACTCACGCGGCGTGCGCGCGGGCAGCAGGGCCAGCCCCATCAGCATGATGACGGTGGCCACCACCTCGACCGACAACTGCGTCAAGGCCAGATCGGGAGCGGACAGCGCCAGGAAGGTCAGTGCCGTGACCATGCCGACCACACCGGTCAGCAAGACGGCCTTGAAACGGTCGCGATGCCCCAGCACCAGGGCGGCACTGCCCACCAGCAGCACGAGCCACACGGCGATCGCCGAGGCCGGCGCGGGCAACAAAGCACGTTGCCCTGCGGTCAGCGGCACCGCGCTTTCCAGGAAAGGCCAGGCGGCCACGACGATGACCGACACCAGCATCCAGGCCACATGGCGCTGCAGCGAGCCGATGTCGGTCAGGCGGATGACGGCCTGCGCACCCTGGATCAGGCCATCCAGCGCTCGGGTGAAGAACAGGCGGCCGGTCCAGCCACGCGGGTGGTGCAGGTGCAGCTTCCAGTGACGCTGCAAGCCGACGTAAAAGACCACACCGCCCAGCACCGCCAGGCCACTCATCAGCAGGGGCAGATTGAAGCCATGCCACAGGGCCAGGTGATAGGGCGGCGTAGGGCCACCGAGCACAGCGCGCGCGGCCACCTCGACCAGCGGGCCGAGGGTGTAGGCCGGGAACATGCCCACGGCCAGGCTGGCCAGCACCAGCAGCAACACGGGCAAGCGCATCAACCAAGGCGGGTCGTGCGGGTGGGGATTGGGCAGATCCTGGCGCGGCCCGTTGAAGAACACATCGTGCACAAAGCGCAGCGAGTAAGCGACCGAGCAGGCACCCGCCAGCGTGGCCACCACGGCCACCCACATGCCATCGGCCCAGGCGCCGGCCCAACCAGACTGCGCCGTCACGGCCTCGCCAAAGAACATCTCCTTGGACAGGAAACCATTGGTCAGCGGCAGGCCCGCCATCGCTGCTGCGGCGATGATCGCCAGGGTGCCCGTCCAGGGCAGCACCGACATCAGGCCCCCCAGGCGGCGCATGTCGCGGCTGCCCGTCTCGTGGTCGATGATGCCCGCCGTCATGAACAAGGCGGCCTTGAAGGTGGCGTGGTTGAGAATGTGGAACACCGCCGCCACGGCCGACAGGGGCGAGGCCAGCCCAATCAGGAAGGTGATCAGACCCAGGTGGCTGATGGTGGAATACGCCAGCAAGCCTTTCAGGTCATGACGGAACACCGCCACGTAGGCCGCAAAGGCCAGCGTCAGCAGGCCTACCCCCGACACGATCACCTCGAACAGGCCCGAGCCACCCAACACCGGATACAGGCGCGCCAGCAGGAACACCCCCGCCTTGACCATGGTGGCCGAGTGCAGGTAGGCCGACACCGGGGTGGGCGCGGCCATCGCCTCGGGCAACCAGAAGTGAAACGGCCACTGCGCGCTTTTGGTGAAGCAGCCCAACAGGATCAGGATGAGGGCCAGCGGAAAGTGCGCGTGCGCCTGGATGCGCTCGCCCTGGTCGAGCATGACACTGAGATCGAAAGTGCCGGCAATCTGCCCCAGCACGATGACGCCCGCCAGCAAGGCCAGACCGCCGCCGCCGGTCACGGCCAGCGCCATGCGGGCACCCGCGCGCGCATCGGCACGGTGACCCCAGTAGCCCACCAGCAGGAAGGACGAAATGCTCGTCAGCTCCCAGAACACCACCAGCAAGAGCAGGTTGTCGGACAGCACGATGCCCAGCATGGCCGCCATGAAGAGCATGAGCAGGGTGTAGAGCTTGCCGGGCGAATCTTCGGGGCCCAGGTAGCGGTGGGCGTACGTCACGATCAGCAAGCCGATGCCGGTGATCAGCAGCCCGAACATCAAGGCCAGGCCATCGAGCCGCAGGCCCAGTTGCAAGCCCAACTCAGGCGCCCAGGGGTACTGCACCAGCAAGGTCTGTCCGGCCAGCACCTCGGGGGCCATCGACAACAGGCACAGCAAAGCGGCCAGCGCCACCCCGCCTGCCGCCAGGGCCGTCAGAGCGCGGCCGTGTACCGAGGTGAGCTTGCCCAGGCCAAAACAGGCGAGCGTCCCCACCAGCAGGGGCAGCAAGACCGTGAGAAGCAGCAAATCCATTGGAACAAATCAAAGTGCCGGAGGCGACATTGTAGGTAAGCCCGCCCATTCGGGTCCTGCGCAGTAAAATCTTGCCCTTGTACTGCCCACCCCACTCCACAACGCCCCACAAAGGCCCTGACATGACGACCATTCGCTACGACGATCTCGTTGAAAGTGTCGCAGCCGCGCTGCAATACATCAGCTACTACCACCCGGCCGACTACATCGCCCACCTGGCCCGCGCCTACGAACGCGAAGAAAGCCCGGCGGCCAAGGATGCGATCGCGCAGATCCTGACCAACTCGCGCATGAGCGCCGAGGGCCGTCGCCCGATCTGCCAGGACACCGGCATCGTCAACGTCTTCCTGAAGATCGGGATGAACGTGAAGTGGGAAGGCTTCGGCGCTCACAGCATCCAGGAGGCCGTGGACGAAGGCGTACGCCGTGGTTACAACAACCCCGACAACAAGCTGCGTGCGTCGGTGCTGTCCGACCCCATCTTCGAGCGCAAGAACACCAAGGACAACACCCCGGCCGTGGTCTTCATGGACGTGGTGCCCGGCGACACCGTCGACGTGACCGTGGCGGCCAAGGGTGGCGGCTCCGAGAACAAGTCCAAGGTCTACATGCTCAACCCGTCTGACAACATCGTCGACTGGGTGCTCAAGACCGTGCCGACCATGGGCGCTGGCTGGTGCCCGCCCGGCATGCTGGGCATTGGCGTGGGTGGCACGGCTGAAAAGGCCGCCTTGCTCGCCAAGGAATCGTTGATGGACGACATCGACATGTACGAGCTGCTGGAGCGTGGCCCCCAGAACAAGCTGGAAGAGCTGCGCATCGAGCTGTACGAGAAGGTCAACGCCCTGGGCATTGGCGCCCAAGGCCTGGGCGGCTTGACCACCGTGCTGGACGTCAAGATCAAGACCTACCCGACGCATGCGGCCTCCAAGCCGATTGCCATGATCCCGAACTGCGCGGCCACCCGCCATGCGCACTTCGTGCTCGATGGCTCGGGCCCGTCGTTCCTGACCCCGCCGAGCCTGGACCTGTGGCCCGACGTGCACTGGGCGCCGGACTACAACAAGTCCAAGCGCATCGACCTGAACACGCTGACCAAGGAAGAAGTGGCTTCGTGGAAGCCGGGCCAGACCCTGCTGCTCAACGGCAAGATGCTGACCGGCCGCGATGCTGCACACAAGCGCATCCAGGACATGCTGGCCAAGGGCGAAAAGCTGCCCGTGGACTTCACCAACCGCGTGATCTACTACGTGGGCCCGGTGGACCCCGTGCGCGACGAAGCGGTTGGCCCGGCTGGCCCCACCACGGCCACCCGCATGGACAAGTTCACCGACATGATGTTGGAAAAGACCGGCCTGATCTCGATGATCGGCAAGGCTGAACGCGGCCCGGTCGCCATCGAGTCCATCAAGAAGCACAAGTCGGCTTACCTGATGGCCGTGGGCGGTGCCGCCTACCTGGTGTCCAAGGCCATCAAGTCTGCCAAGGTGGTGGGCTTTGAAGACCTGGGCATGGAAGCCATCTACGAGTTCGACGTGGTCGACATGCCCGTGACCGTGGCCGTGGACAGCGGCGGCACCAGCGCCCACATCGAAGGGCCCAAGACCTGGCAAGCCAAGATCGGCAAGATCCCGGTCACCGTGGCCTGAGCCTCGGACCGCACCCAGCCCTGACGCCTGCAAGCGTCAGGCCGCACCCAGCCCCGACAGGCCCTGCCTCTCGGGGCTTTTTCATGGACTGGGCGGCCACCCCGGCGCCGCTCGCCTCGAACCGGTCAGAGCAGCTCGTCCGGCGCGAAGGGCGCCATGAGTTTGAGGCTGAGCTTGAGCCACAAGCTGGCATCGGGCTCACTGTGCAGTTCCGTCAGACGGTCCCCATCCTGGTAGCGCCAGCGCAGGCGGCCCCGGTCATCCAGGCTCACCTCGTAGCTGTTGCTGCGAACGTCTTGGTAGAGCTGCAGCAGCTGCGAGGCCAGCGTCGGACTGCTCACCACCAGGCCCATCTCCGAATTGAGCTTGGCCGAACGCGGATCGAGGTTCATCGACCCGACCAAGGAAGTGCGGCCATCGACCACCAGGACCTTCGCATGCAGGGAGGCCAGCGATGAGCCAAAGGCGCCCAGACGGCTGCGGCGCTGTTCCTTGATGCGCGTGCGCAGTTCGTACAGTTCGATGCCTTCTCGCAGCAGCGCTTCGCGGTGGCGCACATAGCCAACATGCACCGCAGGCGCATCCGTGGTCGCCAGCGAATTGGTGAGGATGCGCACCTGCACGCCCTGGCGTCGCAAGGCCCGGAACATCGCCATCTGTGACGGCCCCGGCACCAGATACGGCGTGATGAGCACCAGCTCCTTCCTGGCTGAACCCATCAAGCGATCCACGCTCGCCACCGCATCGGGCGTCGGCGCGACCACGGGCTCGCCCTCCAGCTCCAGCTTGGAGGGACGGTCGGCGAGCACTGCCGAGGGTGCCCAGATCAGACGCAACTGGCCTTGCGCAAGCTCGTGGGGGAACTGGTGGGCAGGGGCCGGCGCTCGATCCGAAGGCGACGGCCCGACCGGCATCGCGCTGTCGCGGGCCAGTTGAACGACGCCTTTGGCGCCAAGGCCTGAGGTCGGCGCGACGGGCGCACTCGGGCCGAGCCCCGCTGGCACGCCCATCTCGTTGGGGGGACTGTCAACCAGCGCAGCCACCGGGTAGGCCAAGGGGTGGTTCCAGAAGCGGTCAAAGATCCGGGACAGCGCCCGCACATTGGGGCCGGCCACGATCAGGTCGACGTCCAGAAAGTTGCTGTCGGGGTTGCGCAGGAAATAGGTGTCCCCCACATTGCGTCCCCCGGTCACCGCCAGCGCGTTGTCCGCCACAAACATCTTGTTGTGCATGCGGCTGTTGATGCGATCGAAATCGGTGAGCGAGCCCAGCAAGCGCGAGACAGTACTGAAACGCCCCGAGGGGAAAGGGTTGAACAGGCGCACATCGATGTGGGGATGGTGCGTCAGGGCGAGCAGGCCATCGTCCTGCCCGGAGGTGTTGAGGTCATCGAGCAGCAGTCGCACCCGCACGCCGCGGTCGGCGGCCGCGCGCACGCGCTGCATCAGCGCATAGGCGCTGGCGTCACTGCGGATCAGGTAGTACTGCAGGTCGAGGGTCTTCTCTGCCCGGTCGGCCAAAGCCGACAAGGTGGCAAAGGCCTCCTCGCCCGACACGAGCAAACGAAACCCGGACATCCCCGCCACCGGGGCCTGTGCCTGCGCCAGGCGCCCGAGGGGGGTGGTTTGGTGCGCTGGCAGCGCATGGCTGACCGGCTTGTCCGGTGGCGGCGGCAAGCTGGCGCAGCCGGCCGTGGCCACCAAGGCCCAGCCCAGCACGAACAGGCGCAGGGCTCGGGTGCGCATGGCCGGGGCCGATGTCAATGCACGACGCGGGAGAACTGGAAGTTCCCGGCCTCGTCCACATCGACCGGGATCACATCCTTCGGACCGAACTTGCCTTGCAGGATGAGCTTGGCCACCGGGTTCTCGATGCGCTGCTGGATGGCGCGCTTGAGCGGACGGGCCCCGAACACCGGATCGAAGCCGACCTTGGCCAGCTCGGCCAGCGCCTCGGTCGACACGTCCAGCGCCATGTCGAGCTGTGCCAGACGACCTTCCAGGCCCTTGAGCTGGATCTTGGCGATCGACGCGATGTGCGCCTCATCGAGCGCGTGGAACACCACGACCTCGTCGATGCGGTTGAGGAACTCCGGACGGAAGTGCTGCTTGACCTCGACCCACACGGCATCCTTGATGGCCTCGGAAGACTGCCCCGCCATCTGCATGATGTGGTGCGAACCCAGGTTGGAGGTCATCACGATGACGGTGTTTTTGAAGTCCACGGTGCGGCCCTGCCCGTCGGTCAGGCGCCCGTCGTCGAGCACCTGCAGCAGCACGTTGAACACATCCGGGTGTGCCTTCTCAACCTCGTCCAGCAGGACCACGCTGTAAGGCTTGCGACGCACCGCCTCGGTCAGCGCCCCGCCCTCTTCGTAGCCCACATAGCCCGGAGGCGCCCCGATCATGCGGCTGACGGAGTGCTTCTCCATGAACTCGCTCATGTCGATGCGGATCAGGTGATCCTCGCTGTCGAACAGGAACCCTGCCAGCGCCTTGCACAGCTCGGTCTTGCCCACGCCGGTGGGCCCCAGGAACAGGAAGGAGCCATAGGGCCGGTTGGGGTCAGACAGGCCGGCGCGAGAGCGGCGGATGGCGTCCGATACCGCCACGATGGCCTCCTGTTGACCCACGACCCGTTCATGCAGCTTGTCTTCCATGGCCAGCAGCTTGTCGCGCTCGCCCTGCATCAGCTTGGACACGGGGATGCCGGTGGCGCGCGCCACCACTTCGGCAATTTCTTCGGCGCCCACCTGGGTTCGCAGCAGTTGCGGCCGGCCCACGCCGTCCTTGCCGGCCTTGCCCTTGGCGTTTTCCTTCTCCTGGGCGTCCTTCAGGCGCTTTTCCAGCTCGGGCAGCTTGCCGTACTGCAGCTCGGCCACCTTGGTCAGATCGCCCTTGCGGGTCAGCTCTTCAATCTTCTGGCGCACCTTGTCGATCTCTTCACGCACGCTCTGGCTGCCCTGGGCCTGGGCTTTTTCGGCCTTCCAGATCTCGTCCAGGTCGGCGATTTCTTTTTGCAGCTTGGTGATCTCTTCGTTGAGCAGCTCGAAGCGCTTCACCGAAGCCTCGTCCTTCTCGCGCTTGACGGCCTCGCGCTCGATCTGCAGCTGGATCATGCGGCGGTCGAGGCGGTCCATCACCTCGGGCTTGGAGTCGAGCTCGATCTTGATCTTGGCCGCGGCCTCGTCGATCAGGTCGATGGCCTTGTCGGGCAGGAAACGGTCGGTGATGTAGCGGTGAGACAGCTCGGCCGCGGCCACGATGGCCGGGTCGGTGATGTCCACACCGTGGTGCACCTCGTACTTTTCCTGCAGGCCGCGCAGGATGGCAATGGTCGCTTCCACCGTGGGCTCGCCCACGAGGATCTTCTGGAAGCGGCGCTCCAGCGCAGCGTCTTTCTCGATGTACTTGCGGTATTCGTCCAGCGTGGTCGCGCCGATGCAGTGCAGCTCGCCGCGCGCCAAAGCGGGCTTGAGCATGTTGCCTGCGTCCATCGCGCCATCGGACTTGCCCGCACCGACCATGGTGTGGATCTCGTCGATGAACATGATGGTCTGGCCTTCGTCCTTGGCCACTTCTTTCAGCACGCCCTTGAGACGCTCTTCGAAGTCACCGCGGTACTTGGCACCGGCCAGCAGCAAGGCCATGTCCAGCACCAGCACGCGCTTGCTCTTGAGCGAATCGGGCACCTCGCCGGCCACGATGCGCTGGGCCAGGCCTTCGACGATGGCGGTCTTGCCCACGCCGGGCTCCCCGATCAGCACCGGGTTGTTCTTGGAACGGCGCTGCAGCACCTGGATGGCGCGGCGGATTTCCTCGTCGCGGCCGATCACCGGGTCGAGCTTGCCCTGACGGGCACGCTCGGTCAGGTCCAAGGTGTACTTCTTGAGCGCTTCGCGCTGGCCTTCGGCTTCGGGGTTGTCCACTTTCTGGTCTCCACGCACGGCCTTGACGGCGGCATCCAGTGACTTGCGGGTCAGGCCATGGTCGCGGGCCAGCTCGCCCGTCTCGCCCTTGTGATCGGCCAGCGCCAGCAAGAACATCTCGCTGGCAATGTAGTTGTCGCCCTGCTTGTGCGCCTCTTTCTCGGCCCCCTGCAGCAGGCTGACCGTGTCGCGGCCGGCCTGCACCTGCTCGGCGCCCTGCACCTGGGGCAGTTTGTCGATCTGCTTGGTCAGGCCCGCCATCAGCGGGCCCACCTTGACCCCGGCGCGCTCCAGCAAAGCCTTCGGACCGTCGTCCTGCTGCAGCATGGCCAGCAGGATGTGGGCGGGCTCAATGTAGGGATTGTCGCGTGTCACCGCCAGGCTCTGGGCCTCGGTCAGCGCTTCCTGAAATGTTTGTGTGAGTTTGTCGAGTCGCATGAGTGCTCCCGTGGCCCCGGAGATCGGTGCCGATTGCCCTTGAAGATAGGGCGATTCAGTGACATTTCAAGGGGATCGACCCTGATCCCCCAGCCTGCTTGCGTCAGATCAAGCAAGATCAAACGCCTGGCCGGGCCGTGACCACCCGGTTGCGCCCCGCCTGCTTGGCCTCATACAGGCAGGCATCAGCCTGCGCCAGGGCATCTTCCAGCGTGCGCTCGGGCTGATGGAAGGCCACCCCGATGCTCATGGTGATGGACACCGGACCGCCACGCGTTTCGCAGGGGGTCGAGGCCAGCACCTGCCGCAAACGCTCGGCCACGGCACTGGCCTCCAGATGGCTGCGCACCGGCAGCAAGACCGTGAACTCCTCGCCCCCGTAACGCGCCAGCAAGGCGTCGTCACGCAGACGCTCCCGCGTCACCTGGGTGATCTGGCGCAGGACATCGTCGCCCACCTGATGACCGTATCGATCGTTGACCGCCTTGAAATGGTCCACATCCATCATCAGCACCGCCACCGAGGTGGGCAAGTGCGCCTGCAAGGAGAGCATGCGCTCGCCCAGTTCGCGCAGGCCGCGTCGGGACAGGGCCCCCGTCAGGTCGTCCGACAAGGCACGGTTGCGCAGTTGCTGGTTGAGCCGCTGGTTGATGATGGCAAACACCACCGAAGCCACCGACAGAGGCAACACCGCAAAACCCAGCGCCGTGATGGGCAAGAGCCAGTCGGGCGCGTAAAGCCAGTGCGCCGGGTAGGGGCCACCATCGGCATTCACCGAGTGCGCCAGGGTGATCAACCAGATCAAGGCAAATGCCGTCGCCACGATCAGCAGGCTGAGCTCGCTGCGCTGGATGCGGGGACTGCGCAGGATCAACCACCCCTGATCCACCGCCATGGCCAGGCTGACCACCGCAAACACCCAGGCCACCGCCTGCACATAGGCGGTGGCCGAGCCCAGCGCAGCCACACCCCACAGGATCACGGCGGCAGCCCCCGTGAGCATCCATCCCAGCCGTGGCGGGGTGCGTCGCCCATTGAGTTGTCGAAAGGCCCAGGCCAGCAAAGCCACACCAGCCGCCGTCAAGCCGATCGCCACCTGGGTGACCACCGGGCGCCATGCGTCCGGACTCAGCACGATCAGCAGCAGCGAGGCCAGAGCACAAAAAGCCCAGCGGTACAACGCGAGGGCGGTTCGGACACGGTTCTGATCGGTGCGAATCTGCGAAATCAAGCCCAGCCCCACCAGGGAGCCGGCGCCTGCTGCGCCATAACAGGTGAAGACGTCGATGGCCAACATGAGACGCCTTGATTCCTTCAGGGCTCAGGGCTGAGCCACATTGGGCGGCGCATGCAGGCCACCCCAGCGTGCCGCCGCCTGGTCATCACTGATGCGCGCGTCCACCCACCGGCTGTTGCCACCGGCCGACTCCTTCTTCCAGAACGGCGCCTGGGTCTTGAGCCAGTCCATCAGGAACTCGGCGCAATGAAAAGCATCGCCCCGGTGAGCCGAACTCACCACCACCAGCACGATCTGGTCGCACACGGCCAGAGGCCCCACGCGGTGAATGACCTTGACGCCGCGCACATCGAAGCGCCGACGCGCCTCGACGATCAGCTCGGCGATGCTGCGCTCGGTCATGCCCGGATAGTGCTCCAGCTCCATGATGGCGGGCTGGTTGCCGGATGCGGCCACTTGCACCCACTCACGCACCGTCCCGACGAAGCTGACCACCGCCCCCACTTGCGGATCCTGGCCGCGCAAAGCCGCGACCTCGGCACCGAGATCAAAGTCGTCCGGGCTCACACGCACGCAGGCCAAGGCGTCCTGCAAGGCGATGTCCTGATCGCTCATCTCAGCCGCCCGTCACCGGAGGGAAAAAAGCCACCTCGTCACCGTCCTGCAAGGCTTGCTCGGCGTTGCACAGGGTCTGGTTGCAGGCGGTGCGCAGGCCCTTGCCCAGGTCCAGTGCCGCCGCGTGCGCGGCCGAGCGGCCGATCAGCCACAGTCGCAGCTCGCCCACGGTGCGCGCGGCGGTGTCCGCCCAGGACAAGGTTTCAAACGGGCCAAGCTGTTCGCGAACGGCGGCGAAGTAGCGCACGGTGATGCTCATGGTATCGAGCCAGCCCTCAAGGCTGACGGGAAGAGATGGAAGGTTGTACCAACTCTGCCATGAAAATGAACTTCACGGGATCGCCCGGTTGAACGATGGTGCCGGACGGCAGGTCCACCACGCCCTCGGCCCACGCGGCCGAACTCAGCACACCCGAACCCTGGTGAGGGTGCAGCACCACCCTGCCCTGTTCGTTCAAACGTGCCCGCAGGAACTCGCGGCGCTTGTCGGGCTTGGGCCAGTTGAAATCGGCGACCAGAGACACGGCCTGCGGCAGGTGCCAGCCCTCGCCAGCCAGCAGGCCCAGCACCGGACGCACCAGCAAGAGGAAGGTCACGAAACTGGCGACCGGGTTGCCAGGCAGCCCCATGTAGAGGGCCCGACTGCCATCGGCACGGTGGATCCAGCCAAACACGAAGGGCTTGCCCGGCTTGATGGCCAGCGCCCAGAAATCCAGCCCACCTTCGGCCAGCACGGCATTGCGCAGGTGGTCTTCTTCACCCACCGACACCCCGCCACTGGTGATGATGAGATCGTGCTGCTCGGCGGCGGCGCGCAAGGCAGCACGGGTGGCAGCCAGGTCATCGGGCACCACACCCAGGTCGCACGCCTGGGCGCCCGTGGCCTGCACCAGGCCGCGCAGCGTGTGGCGATTGCTGTTGTAGATGGCGCCCGGCGGCAAGGGCTCACCCGGCATCACCAATTCATTGCCCGTGGTCAGCACGCCCACCTTCGGGCGGCGGAACACCGCCAGCGTGGCAGCGCCCACCGAAGCAGCCACCCCCAGCCCGGCCGGCGTCAGGCGGACGCCGGCGCGCAGCACCGTCTGGCCCTGGGCGATGTCCTCGCCGCGGCGACGGATGTTCTGGCCGACCTGGATGGCCTCCTTGAAGTGCACGGCGCCGGTGGCGGCGTCCACGCCGGTGTGCTCCTGCATCACGACGGCATCGGCGCCGTCGGGTAATGGGGCACCCGTGAAGATGCGGGCACAGGTGCCCGGTTGCAGCGAGGCGCCCACCTGGCCGGCGGCAATGCGCTGGCCCTGCGGCAGGGTCACGGCAGCGGCATCAGCACCAGCCTGGCCCGCCAGTGGCAGGTCGGCCGCGCGCAAGGCGTAGCCGTCCATCGCGCTGTTGTCGAGCGGCGGCACGTCCACCTTGGACACCAGATCCTGGGCCAGCACGCACCCCAGGGCGTCAAAGCTGTCAACGACGTCGGTCGCGCGGGGCGTCTGCCCCAGGTGCTCGACCACCGCCGCATGCAGACGAGACCAGGCCTCGTCCAGCGGCATCAAGGGTTTGAACGCAGCCGCCATGGCGCCACTCCTGCAGAGAACCGGAACACTGATCGCTTCGTGAAAAGCGCGCTCAGTCGTTGCAGTGCTGGACGATGTAGTCCTTCACTGTCTGGGTGTGGTTGGGCACCACCACGAAGCGCTTGGGCAGGTCTTCCAGACCGTCCAGGCCCTGAATCCAGTGTGGACGCTCAGGCTGGCGGCCCGTTGCCTCGACGATGGTCTCGGCAAACTTGGCCGGCAAGGCGGTTTCCAGCACCAGCATGGGGACGCCTGCCTTGATGTGCTCGCGCGCCACCTTTAGGCCGTCGGCCGTGTGGGTGTCGATCATCACGCCGAAACGCTCGAAGGTGTCCTTGATGGTGGCCAGGCGGTCGCTGTGCTTGCTGGTGCCCGAGACGAAACCGTAGCTCGCCACCTTGGCGAACTCGTCGGCCGACAGGTGGAACTCGCCCTTTTGCTCGATGGCGTCCTTGAACAGCGACTTCACGCGCGCGCCGTCACGGCCCAGCAGGTCGAACACGAAGCGCTCGAAGTTGGACGCCTTGGAGATGTCCATCGAGGGCGACGAGGTTTCGTACGTCTCGGCGCTGCCGCGCACGCGGTAGCTGCCGGTACGGAAGAACTCGTCGAGCACGTTGTTCTCGTTGGTGGCCACGACCAGTTGGTCGATGGGCAGGCCCATCATGCGGGCCACATGGCCGGCGCAGACGTTGCCGAAGTTGCCCGACGGCACCGTGAAGCTGACCTTCTCGGCGTTCGACTTGGTGGCGTAGAAATAGCCGGCGAAGTAGTACACCACCTGGGCCAGCAGACGGGCCCAGTTGATCGAATTGACCGTACCGATCTTGTACTGGCGCTTGAAGGCCAGGTCGTTGGAGACGGCCTTGACGATGTCCTGCGCGTCGTCGAACACGCCTTCGACCGCCAGATTGTGGATGTTGGGGTCCTGCAGGCTGAACATCTGGGCCTGCTGGAACGCGCTCATGCGGCCGTGCGGCGAGAGCATGAACACGCGCACGCCCTTCTTGCCGCGCATGGCGTATTCGGCTGCACTGCCCGTGTCGCCCGAGGTGGCGCCCAGAATGTTGAGCTGCTCGCCACGGCGGCCCAGTTCGTACTCGAACAGGTTGCCCAGCAACTGCATGGCCATGTCCTTGAAGGCCAGCGTGGGTCCGTTGGACAGGGCTTGCAGCGCCAGCCCCGGCTCCAGCGGCTTCAAGGGCGTGATCTCGTCAAAGCCGTACACCACCTTGGTGTAGGTACGGGCGGTGATGTCTTTGAGGTCGGCGGCGGGAATGTCGTCGATGTAGAGCGACAGCACTTCAAACGCCAACTCGGCGTAGCTCAGGCCGCGCCACTTCGCCAGCGTGGCATCGTCGATCTGCGGGTAGGAAGTGGGCAGGTACAAGCCGCCGTCCGGCGCCAGGCCTTCCAGCAGGATCTCGCAAAAGTGGCGTTCGGTCTGATCGCCCCGGGTGCTGATGTATTTCATGCGAGTTCTTCCTTGCGCAGCTTGACGATCGGGGCCAGCACGGTCGGCAGGGCCTGCATCGCGGTCAGCGCCTTGTTCATGGCGCCTTCCTTGGTGTCGTGGGTCAGGATCATCAGGTCGGTCTGGTTACCGTCTTCACCGCTGACCTCGTCGGCCTCACGCTGGATGACGGCATCGATCGAGATGCCCTGCTCGGCCAGGATGCCGGTGAGCTTGGCCAGCACGCCGGTCTGGTCGGCCACGCGCAGGCGCAGGTAGAAGGCGGTGATGACCTCTTCGATCGGCAGGATGGGCAGGTTCGACAGTTGGTTGGACTGGAAGCCCAGGGCCGGCACGCGCGAGGCGGCAGGCGCGTCGATCTGGCGGGCAATGTCCACCAGGTCGGCGATCACGGCCGAGGCGGTGGGCTCGGAGCCGGCGCCCTTGCCGTAGTACATGGTCGTGCCCACGGCATCGCCCTGCACCAGCACGGCGTTCATGGCGCCTTCGACGTTGGCGATCAGGCGGCGCATCGGCACCAGGGTCGGGTGGGTGCGCAGCTCGATGCCGTTGTCGCGGCGGCGGGCAATGCCCAGCAGCTTGATGCGGTAGCCCAGTTGCTCGGCGTACTTGATGTCGGTGGCCGACAGCTTGGTGATGCCTTCCACGTGGGCCTTGTCGAACTGCACCGGCACGCCAAAGGCGATGGCGCTCAGCAGCGTGGCCTTGTGGGCGGCGTCCACACCTTCGATGTCGAAGGTCGGGTCGGCTTCGGCGTAACCCAGACGCTGCGCTTCTTTGAGCACCACGTCGAAGTCCAGGCCCTTGTCACGCATTTCGGACAGGATGAAGTTGGTGGTGCCGTTGATGATGCCGGCCACCCACTGGATCTGGTTGGCCGTCAGGCCTTCACGCAGCGCCTTGATGATGGGGATGCCACCGGCCACAGCCGCTTCAAAGGCCACCATCACGCCCTTGTCGCGGGCCGCAGCGAAGATCTCGGTGCCATGCACGGCCAGCAGGGCCTTGTTGGCGGTGACCACGTGCTTGCCAGCAGCAATCGCTTCCAGCACCAGGGCCTTGGCAATGCCATAGCCACCAATCAGCTCCACCACCACGTCGATCTCGGGGTTGGCGATCACGGCACGTGCATCGGCCACCACCTGGGCCGCATCGCCCACCACTTCCTTGGCGCGCTCGGTGTTGAGGTCGGCCACCATGGCGATCTCGATGCCACGGCCCGCACGGCGACGGATCTCCTCCTGGTTGCGGCTCAGCACCGTGAAGGTGCCACCGCCGACGGTACCGATGCCCAGCAGGCCGACTTTGACAGGACGCAGTTGTTCTTGGCTCATAGGATTCTCTTCTCTCGGTGCGCGCCACCTTGTGGGCGGCGTGACGTGTTCAAAATGGATGGGGGGACAGACTCGCCGTGGGCGACGCCGCCTCAGGCAGAGGCCGTGCCGTGACGCTTGCGATAGCCTTCCAGGAAGCGGGCAATGCGGCCAATGGCCTCGGCCAGGTCGTCGCTGTTGGGCAGGAAAACCAGGCGGAAGTGGTCGGGATGCGGCCAATTGAAGCCCGTACCTTGCACAATCAGCACCTTTTCTTCGGCCAGCAACTCGTAGGCAAACTGCTGGTCGTCGGCGATGGGGTACATCTTGGGATCGAGGCGCGGGAACATGTAGAGCGCGCCCTTGGGCTTGACCACGCTGACGCCCGGGATCTTGTTGAGCAGCTCGTAGGCCAGGTCGCGTTGCTTGCACAGGCGGCCCGTGGGCGCGACCAGGTCCTTGATGCTCTGATAGCCGCCCAACGCGGTCTGAATCGCGAGCTGACCGGGCGTGTTGGCGCACAGGCGCATCGAGGCCAGCATGTTCAGGCCTTCAATGTAGTCTTTGGCATGGCGCTTCTCGCCCGACACCACCATCCAGCCGGCGCGGTAGCCGCATGAGCGGTAGTTCTTGCTCAGGCCGTTGAAGGTCAGGAACAGCACGTCTTCGGCCAGCGAGGCCATCGAGGTGTGCGTGTTCCCGTCGAACAGGGTCTTGTCGTAGATCTCGTCGGCCAGCACGATGAGCTGATGCTCCCGGGCAACCTGGATGATCTCTTTCAACAGGCTGTCCGGATAGAGGGCGCCGGTCGGATTGTTCGGGTTGATGACAACGATGGCCTTGGTGCGCGGCGTGATCTTGGCGCGAATGTCGGCGATGTCGGGGTTCCAGTCGGCCTGCTCATCGCAGATGTAGTGGACCGGACGGCCACCGGACAGCGAAACGGCCGCCGTGTACAGCGGGTAGTCGGGTGCGGGCAGCAGCACCTCGTCATCCTCGTTGAGCAGGGCGTTGAGGGCCATCACGATCAGCTCGGAGGCGCCGTTGCCCAGGTAGACGTCATCGACCGTCACACCCTGGATGCCCTTTTCCTGGCAGTAATGCACCACGGACTTGCGCGGGGCAAACAGGCCTTTGGAGTCGGTGTAACCGGCCGCACCGGCCAGGTTGCGGATCATGTCCTGCACGATCTCGTCAGGTGGCTCCAGCCCGAACACGGCCAGGTTGCCGATGTTGAGCTTGATGATCTTGTGACCGTCTTCTTCCATCTGGCGCGCCTTTTCCAGCACGGGCCCACGGATGTCATAACAGACGTTGGCGAGTTTGCTGGACTTGGCGATGGGTTTCAAAACGGGCTCCACTGCAGACGAAATAGGGGAAAGCTAGAATTTAACCACACCCGCCCACTCCCGGGCGCCCTGCTTCGCACGGCGAACGCGGGCTTTTCCGAGCCATTCCTGCCATGAAACTGCATGCCGACCGCGCCGAAGGCGTCAATGTGATCAATGCCTGCACCGTGGATGCCGTGTCCGTCAACGGCGAAAGCTACGCGCACAGCATTCTGGTGTCGCATGTCGGCCCGGTTCAAGCCTGGCCAGTGGCCAGGCTCGACGACCTGCAGGAAGCCCACTTTGCCGACATCCTGGCCGCCGCCCCTGAGGTGGTGATTTTCGGCAGTGGTCCCCGCCTGCGCTTTCCGCATCCGTCCCTGCTGCGCAGCCTGATGGCCGCCCGCATCGGAGTCGAAACCATGGACACGGCAGCGGCCTGCCGCACCTACAACGTGTTGGCCGCCGAGGGGCGCCGCGTGATGGCTGCGCTGCTTGTGCACCCCTGATCCCGACTGTCAAACAGAGGGCATTCCACCCAGAGGGACGACTTTACAAGAAGCAATGGTCCGATACTTTATAATAGAGGGCTACTTTTCACGCAGGCAGCTGATCACTACAACATGACACCCGCCCTCAACAAATCTTTGCCGGAATTCGAAGCGCTCGCCACCGGCGGCGTGAAATTCACACCCCAGAGCTTTGTCGGACAGACCGTGGTGCTGTACTTCTACCCGAAGGACCACACCCCTGGATGCACGACCGAAGCCATGCAATTCCGCGACATGCACAAGGAATTCGTCAAGGCTGGTGCCGTGGTGTTCGGCGTCTCTCGCGACAACCTGGTCTCGCACGACAAGTTCAAGCAGAACCTGGAGCTGCCCTTCGAGCTGATTGCTGACACAGAAGAAAAACTGTGCCACATGTTCGGCGTGGTCAAGAACAAGATCATGTACGGCAAGAAGGTCAAGGGCATCGAGCGCTCGACCTTCCTGATCGGCCCGGATGGCATCCTCCGTGCGGAGTGGCGCGGCCTGAAGGTGGCCGGCCACGTCGAAGAGGTGCTGCAAGCCGTGCAAGGCCTCAAGCAGGAAGCTGCCTGATCCTGCACGATGCCTTGCATCTGACCCAGAGCGCCCTGCGGGGCGCTTTTTTCATGCCTGGACACACCGACCATGGGGGGGGCGAGTGTTGCGCGACACGGACAAAACAGCCCCTCGCGCGGCCGACCCCCTGCCTGCGCCACAGAGTGTGCATAATCAATTTCATGAACCTGAGCTTTTTGCAACTCGGTCACCTGTCGTCCAGCCGATCCGCCGCGTGCGCGCCGCACACCCGCCTGATCGCCCCCTTCAAGGCCGCACACTGCCCTGTGCGGCCTTTTTGTTTGTGAACTCTCGCCACGGACCGCACCATGCCCCTGCCCAAGCCGCCCACCAAACGTGCTGACATGCTGACCGATGTGGACTTCACATCGCAGCCCAAAGCCGCCAAGACCACGGTCAAATCCACCTCCAAGTCGGCCCCCTCGGGCAACGCGCGCCAGAACGTGGCCGCGATCTTGAGCGCGCCGACTCCGGCCCCCACCCTTGAGCTTGTCAAACCCGCGAAGGCGCCTGCTGCTGCGCCGACCGCCACCGTGAGCGAAGCTCCACGCCCGACACGCAAGGCCAGCCGCAAGCCCACCACCCCCGTGAAAATCGCAGCGACACCGATCGTGGCCGACAAGGGCCCAGGCAGTCCAGCGGCCAAGCCAACCAGCACGGCCCCGACTGCCGCGCCTGTGAGCTACACCGGCCCGAGCGTGCGCCGCAAGCGCGATGTGGGCGGCCCGGCCAAGCTCTTCGTGCTCGACACCAATGTGTTGCTGCACGACCCGATGTCGCTGTTCCGTTTCGACGAGCACGACATCTACCTGCCCATGATCACGCTCGAAGAGCTGGACGGGCACAAAAAGGGCATGACCGAAGTGGCGCGCAACGCCCGCCAGGTCAGCCGTGAGCTGGACACCCTGGCCACCGACCTGAGCACCCGCCAGCAGGTGGACCCGGCCTCGGGCATTGCGCTGGCCAAAACCGGCCACATTGAAGCCAAGGGCAAGCTGTACTTCCAGACCACCGGCCTGGCGGTCGAGCTGCCTGTCGGCCTGCCCCAGGGCAAGGCCGACAACCAGATTCTGGGCGTCGTCCAGGCGCTGCGCACCCAACACCATGGCCGCGAGGTCGTGCTGGTGTCCAAAGACATCAACATGCGCATCAAGGCCCGCGCGCTGGGCCTGACCGCCGAAGACTATTTCAACGACAAGACCCTGGAAGACGGCGACCTGCTCTACACCGGTGTGCAGGCCCTGGCCGCCGACTTCTGGGAGCGCCACGCCAAGGGCATGGAGAGCTGGCAGCAAGGTGGCATCACCTTCTACCGCATCACCGGCCCCGCCGTGCCGACGCTGATGGTCAACCAGTTCGTGTACCTGGAGAGCCCGGGCGTGACGCCTTGGTATGGCAAGGTCACCGAGATCACGGGCAAGAGCGCCGTGCTCCGCACCCTCAAGGACTACGCCAACAACAAGCACTCGGCCTGGGGCGTGACCGCCCGCAACCGCGAGCAGAATTTCGCGCTGAACCTGTTGCTGGACCCGGAATGCGACTTCGTGACGTTGACGGGCTCGGCCGGTACCGGCAAGACCCTGATCACGCTGGCCGCTGCCCTGAGCCAGGTGCTCGACGAGCGCCGCTACACCGAGATCATCGTCACCCGCGTGACGGTGCCGGTGGGCGATGACATCGGCTTCCTGCCTGGCACGGAAGAGGAAAAGATGTCGCCCTGGATGGGCGCACTGGACGACAACCTGGAGGTGCTGGCGCGTGGCGACAGCACGGCCGGTGAATGGGGCCGTGCGGCCACCACCGAGCTGGTGCGCAGCAAGATCAAGATCAAGAGCCTGAACTTCATGCGGGGTCGCACCTTCTTGAACAAGTTCGTGATCATCGACGAGGCGCAGAACCTGACGCCCAAGCAGATGAAGACGCTGATCACCCGCGCAGGTCCGGGCACCAAGATCGTCTGCCTGGGCAACCTGGCCCAGATCGACACGCCTTACCTGACCGAAGGCAGCTCGGGTCTGACCTATGCGGTAGACAAGTTCAAGGGCTGGCCACACGGCGGCCACGTGACCCTGGCCCGCGGTGAGCGTTCGCGCCTGGCGGATTTCGCCTCCGAGGTGCTTTAAACCCAGCGGGATGCCCGCCGTACCCCGCTGAGTGCGGGGTCCATACGAAAAAGCCGAGGTCAATGCCTCGGCTTTTTTCATGGGCGCGCGCGGGGTTAATCGCGCTCGAACACCGCCATGCTCTCGACGTGGGCCGTGTGCGGGAACATGTTGACCGCCCCCGCGGCCACGCAGCGGTAGCCGCCCTGGTGCACCAACAAGCCGGCGTCGCGCGCCAGGGTGCCCGGGCTGCAGCTGACGTAGACGATGCGTTTGGGCGGCACCCAGTCAGGCACCAGGGTGGGATCCTGATGCAGGTCGGCCACGGCCTTGGCCAAGGCGAATGCGCCTTCGCGGGGAGGATCAACCAGCCACTTGTCGGCGTGGCCATAGCCGGCCAGCTCCTGCGGGGTGATCTCGAACAGGTTGCGTGCCACAAAGCTGGTGCGCTCGGCCTGCCCGTTGGCCAAGGCGTTCTCGCGCGAGCGGGCCACCAGGGTCTCACTGCCTTCGATGCCCAGCACCTCGCGCGCCTGGGTGGCCAGCGGCAGGGTGAAGTTGCCCAGGCCGCAGAACCAGTCGATCACGCGCTCGTCTTTCTGCACGCCCAGCAGGCGCAGCGCCCGGCCCACCAGCACCTGGTTGATGGCGTGGTTCACCTGGGTGAAGTCGGTCGGCTTGAACGGCATGGTGATGCCGAACTCGGGCAGGGTGTAGTCCAGCGTGGGCAGGGACTCGTCCAGCGGGTGCACGGTGTCTGGGCCCTTGGGCTGCAGCCACCACGAGATGGCCGTTTGGCCGCCCTCGGCGGGGCTGTGCTGCTGAGCAAAGGCCTTGAGACGCTTCGCGTCGGCCGCCGTCAGGGGCTCGAGGTGGCGCAGCACCAGCACGGTGATCTGTGTGCCCACGGCCACTTCGATCTGCGGCAGGCGGTCGCGCTGGTCCATGCCGGCAATCAGTTCGCGCAGCGGCACCAGCAGGCGGCTCACATGCGGCGGCAGGATCTTGCAGCTTGTCATGTCGGCCACGTAGCGCGATTTGCGCTCGTGAAAGCCCACCAGCACGGTGCCCTTCTTGGCCACGTAGCGCACCGACAGGCGGGCGCGGAAGCGGTAGCCCCAGGCCGGGCCTTCAATGGGACGCAGCAGGGTTTCGGGCTTGACTTTGCCCAGGTGCCAGAGGTTGTCTTCCAGCACACGCTGCTTGACGGCGACCTGGGCGCTGGCGTGGAAGTGCTGCATCTTGCAGCCGCCGCACAGGCCGAAGAAGGTGCAACCAGGCTCGACGCGCTGGGAGCTGTCGCGACGACGTTCGGTCATCGTCGCCTGCTCCCAGTTGTTCTTGCGGCGGTTCACGCTGACGCGCACTTCCTCACCGGGCAGCGCATCTTCGATGAAGACGACCTTGCCATCGGCGCGGTGGGCCACGCCCTGCGCCTCCAGGTCCAGGGATTCGACTTTCAGCCACTCGAGGTGGGGTTGAACGGGGGCCACGACCGGCTCGGCGGCGTCGCCAGAAACAGAAACGGGGGATGCATCACTCATCCCCCGATTGTCTCAGGACTGTGGCCTGTTCTTTCAGACGCTGCGTGCGGCCTCGCAGGTCAGTGTCGGGAAATCAGCGTGAAGGCAGCTGGCGCGCCGGGTCGATGGGCTTGCCTTGCTTGCGGATTTCGAAGTGCAGCTGGACGCGATCAGCGTCGGTGGCGCCCATTTCAGCGATCTTCTGGCCCTTGCGCACGGCCTGGTCTTCCTTGACCAGCAGCGTCTGGTTGTGAGCGTAGGCCGTCAGGTAGTCACCGCTGTGCTTGATGATGATGAGGTTGCCGTAGCCACGCAGGCCCGAGCCGGCATAGACCACACGGCCATCACCGGCGGCCACGACCGGGTCACCGGCCTTGCCGCCAATGACCAGGCCCTTGCGCTTGCCCTCTTCGAACTGGGCGATGGTGGGGCCGTTGGCAGGCCAGATCCAGGCGGGCTCGTCGCCGCTCTTCACGTCAGGCTTGGTTTCGGGCGCACTGGCCGCTGTGGCCGAGCTGGAGCCGCTCGCAGCCACCGACGCCGCAGATGCGGCTGGCGTCGAAGCCGCTTTGCCATCGACCGGGCGGGCCTCGATGCGCGCGGTGGTCACGGGCTTGGCGGAGGCCATGCCCCCGGCACTGGCCGCGGAGGTGGCAGCCGCCTCGCCCACCGGCGGGACGATGCGGATCACCTGACCGACTTCAATGCGGTTGGGGTTCTCGATGTTGTTCCAGGCGGCAATGTCGCGCCAGCTCTGGCCGGTTTCCAGGCCAATGCGGATCAGGGTGTCACTGGGCTTGATGGTGTAGTAGCCCGGCTTGCCCGCGTTCTCGGCACCCGGCGGCAGGCGCTGAGCTTGGGTGGTGCTGGCGCGCTCCTCCACCGGCGCACGGTGGATGGGCGAGGCGCAACCGGCCAGGATGGCCACAACGGCCACCGCAGCGGTCAGTCGAAAGGAAGGTGTGATGTATTGCATGAGACCAATCGTCGTGCCTGAGACAGGATGTGCCTCAGGTCGTCAAACATCAGGTGGTACCCGATTTTAGGGGGACGAACAAGACCGCGCCGGCGCGGGTGTGCTGAAAACGGCCATCGGCCAGGCGATCCACGATGACGAGCACCTGCCCGCCACGCTCGTCTTGGGTGGGGGCCACAAGCCGACCACCCGGCGCGAGCTGGTCGAGCCAGGCTTGCGGCAGCGCGGCGCCACCCGCGGCAGCGATGATGGTGTCGTAAGGCGCCGAAGGCGCATGACCAATCATGCCGTCACCATACACCAAACGCACATCGGGCGAGGTGGGCACGACGGCGCGCAGCTGGTCGAGGTTGCTGCGTGCTTTGTGGTGCAAGTCGCGCAGCCGTTCAATGGACACCACTCGGCGCGCCAGGTGGCCGAGCAAAGCAGCCTGGTAGCCACAGCCAGTGCCGATTTCCAGGCAATTGCCCAGGGGCTGTGTGGCCGCGGGCGCGCTCGGCACATCCGGTCTGGCCTGCCCCGGTCGCACGCACAACAGCTGGATCATGGCGGCCACGACCGAGGGCTTGGAGATGGTCTGGCCCAGGCCGATGGGCAGACTGGTGTCCTCATAGGCTTGGTTGACCAGCGCCGTGTCCACAAACAGGTGGCGTGGCACGGTGGCAAAGGCCTTGAGCACGCCAGGATGGTCGATGCCTTCGGCCTGCAGGCGCTGCACCATGCGCATGCGCACCTGAACGGAGTCCAGACCCAGCCCTTGCGGGGCGCTGTAGCGCTGGCGATCGCGCTCGGCGAGGTGCAAGGGCGCCTGGGGGCGCAACACTTCGCGGGACACGCGGGGCGCGGGTGTGCTGCCAATGGGGGTGCGCGACCCACCGGCTCGGGGGGATGCCACCTGATCGAGTTGCAGCGGAAAGCGCCGCGGCCTGCGATCGTCGGGGGGCACGCTCACCGCGGCTCCAGCCAGCGCTGCCACGTGGGCAGGTGCTGGTGATCGGTCATGTCGACCTTCAGGGGGGTGATGGACACCTGACCCTGGCGGACGGCGTGGAAATCGGTACCTTCGCCATCTTCGCGGGCCTCACCGGCCGGACCGATCCAGTAGAACAGGTCGCCGCGCGGATTGGCCTGGGCCACGGCGGGGAAACTGGCGTGGCGACGGCCCAAGCGGGTGACGGCCCAAGGGGCACTGTCAGCCTGCGCGGACGAGGGAATGTTGACGTTCAGCAGCCACGGGTGGCCGGCCGGCGGCTGCGCCAGGGCCTGCTCGATCACGCGACGGGCCACCCGGGTGGCCACATCCAGGTGCGCCCAACCCTTGTCCACCAGCGAGAAGGCAATGGCCGGGATGCCGAACAGGTAGCCCTCGGTGGCGGCGGCCACGGTGCCGGAGTACAGGGTGTCATCCCCCATGTTGGCGCCGTTGTTGATGCCAGACAGCACCAGGTCGGGCTTGGGGATGAGCCCCGCCGTGAGGGCCAGGTGCACGCTGTCAGACGGCGTGCCGCTGACGTAGCGGAAGCCGTTGGCCGCCGTGTGCAGGCTCAGGGGCTGGTGCAGGGTCAGAGCGTTGGAGGTGCCGCTGGCATTGCGCTCGGGCGCAAACACATCGACCTCACCAAGGCCTTGGCAAGCTTCCACCAGCGCGGCAATGCCGGGCGCCAGGTAACCGTCGTCGTTGGCAATCAGGATTCGCATGGGTGGATTGTAGGAGGAGCTGCCATCCACTATATAGTGTGGAACACATCAAACCCGGCCCACCCAGAGGCGGGCTAGGGGAGGAGCGACATGACCGTCAAGGTTCTGATTCTTGAAGACAACCCAGTGGCTCGAGGCTTTCTCTGTCGTGTCGTGAGCGAAAGCTTCAGCGACATCAGTGGCATTGTGGAAGCGGGCGATCTGGCGGCGGCGCGGCGGGAGCTGGGCATCGTGGCCGGTGGTCAGGCGGTGCCTGGGCCTGCGCCTTTTCACCTGATCCTGCTGGATCTGGAATTGCCCGATGGCAGCGGCCTGGAGTTGCTGCGACAGTTGAGTGGCTATCCGGCCACGCGCATCGTCACAACCTTGTACTCGGACGACGAGCACCTGTTCCCTGCCCTGCAATACGGGGCCGATGGCTACCTGCTCAAGGAAGACCGTTTCGAGGTGCTGGTGGAAGAGCTGCAGAAGATCGTGCGCGGTCAGCCGCCCCTGTCTCCGGCCATTGCGCGGCGCCTGCTGCACCACTTCCGCACAGGTGAAGGGCATTCGGGCTGGGGCGCGCTGTCACCGGCCGGGTCGGGCTCGCCAGCACAGGTCGAACCTGACCATGAGCAGCTGACCCCGCGCGAGAGCGAGGTGCTGACCTATCTGAGCAAGGGCTTCACGATCAAGGAGATCGCCTCGCTGATGGGCATCAAGTGGTTCACGGTCAATGACCACATCAAGTCCATCTACAAGAAGCTCAATGTATCGAGCCGGGCCGAGGCCGCGGTGCTGGCCAGCAAGCAGGGTCTGGTCTGAGCCCCCGGGCAACTGGCTGAGCACCCCTTCAGTCCATGTCCGCCCGCCCTCTTCCCCCCTTGGTGGTTCGCCGGGTACGCTGGCGTAGCCCGGTATGGCTGGCGCGATTTCTGGCCGAAGCCCTGTTGTTGGCCGGCTGGGTGCTGTTGGGCGTGATCCTGCTGCGGCTGGGGCGCGCCTCGGCCTCGGCAGCTCCGCCGGTGTGGGCGCAGGCCTTGGTCATGTTCGGAGCGCTGGCCGGGCATATGGTGTCGCGGCGCTGGTTGTGGCCTGTGGCTTCGCCCAGTGTGCGCCCCTTGGCCGAAATACCCACAGACAGCTCATCTGACAGCTTGCGTCTGGATGCGGCGGTCGAGCAAGGCCGAGGCGAAGAGCGTCTGCGCATCGCCCAGGACTTGCACGATGACATTGGCGCCCGCTTGTTGACGCTGATGTACCAGGCCCCCACGCCGGACATGGAGGAGTACATCCGCCACACCTTGCAGGATCTCAAAACGCTGACGCGAGGCCTGGCTGCGCCTTCCCACCGGCTGAGCGCCGCAGCGGCTGAGTGGAAGCGTGACCTGAACCATCGCCTGGAGTTGGCCGGCTGCGAGCTGGTGTGGGAGATGCAGGCGGACGAAGATGTGGACCTGAGCATGGTGCAGTGGTCGGCCCTGACGCGCATCCTGCGGGAGCTGGTCAGCAACGCGATCAGCCACGCCCATGCACGTCAGCTGCGCGTGAACCTGACGCTGGCAGGTAACCTGCTGACGCTGCGTGTGAGCGACAACGGCTTCGGGCGTGCCCCGGAGTTGTGGTCACACGGGTTGGGACTGGGAGGGGTACGCAAACGGGTCAAACAGCTGGAGGGCCAAGTGAACTGGCGCGAGCTCAGTCCGCAAGGCATCTGCTGCGAGGTGGTGGTGCCGAGCTTTATCGGGGCCGTACCCGCCGCTCAGCGGTCCCACTGAGGGGTGTTGCGCAGTACTTCGTCAACCGTGGTGATGCCCTCGGTCACCTTCATGATGCCCGACAGGCGCAGCGGGCGCAGGCCTTCCTTGGCCGCCGTTTTGCGCAGTTGGGCCATGTCCACCTGAGGGTGCAGGGTGTCGCGCACGGCTTCAGACACGGGGAGCAGCTCGTACAGGCCGACGCGGCCCTTGAAGCCGGTCATCCGACAGTCCAGGCAGCCCACGGGCTTGTAAGGCCGGAACTGCCCATTGAGGCGCCAGGGTTTGATGAACTCCGACAGCGTTTCGCCCGACACCGGCTCGTCGACCTGTTTGCACAGGGGGCACAGGGTACGCACCAGACGCTGAGCCAGCACGCCGATGACGGTGGCGCTGATGAGGTAAGGCGGCACGCCCAGGTCGGACAGGCGTGTGATGGCCGAGGCGGCGTCGTTGGTGTGCAGGGTCGAGAACACCAGGTGACCGGTGAGCGCGGACTGAATCGCCATCTCGGCGGTTTCCAGGTCGCGGATTTCGCCCACCATGATGATGTCGGGGTCCTGACGCATCAGCGCGCGCAGGCCATCGGCAAAGTTCAGGTCGATGCCGGGCTGCACCTGGGTCTGGTTGAACGAGGGCTCGATCATTTCGATCGGGTCTTCGATGGTGCAGACGTTGACCTCGTCGGTGGCCAGGCGCTTGAGCGTGGAGTACAGCGTGGTGGTCTTGCCCGACCCCGTGGGGCCGGTGACCAGGATGATGCCGTGGGGCTGGGCCAGCAGCTTTTCCCAGACCTGCTTTTCGGCCGGGGCAAAGCCCAGCGCCTCGACCGACTTGATCGTGTTGTCGGGGTCAAAAATCCGCATCACCAGCTTCTCGCCAAAGGCGGTGGGCATGGTGGACAGGCGCATTTCGACTTCGTCGCCGCCGGGGTTGCGCGTCTTGATGCGGCCGTCGAGCGGACGGCGCTTTTCGACCACGTCCATGCGGCCCAGCAGCTTGATGCGCGCCGTCATGGCCTGCATGACCGACAGGGGCACCTGGTAGACGGTGTGAAGCACGCCGTCGATGCGGAAGCGGATGGCGCCCATCTCGCGCCGGGGCTCAAGGTGGATGTCGGAGGCGCGTTGGTCGAACGCGTATTGCCACAGCCAGTCGACGACCTGGATGATGCCCTGGTCGTTGGCGTCGAGCTGGCGGTTGGCGCGGCCCAGTTCCACCAACTGCTCGAAGTTGTGCGCCACCGAATCGCCGGTTTTCTTCTTGGCGTCCTTGACGGAGCGGGCCAGGGTGTAGAACTCGGTGCGGTAGCGCTGCAGGTCCAGCGGGTTGGCCACGGCCAGCTGGATGGTCTTGCGGGTGTGGGCGAGAATCTCTTCCACCCAGGCCACGTCCAGCGGCTCACTGGTGGCAATGGTGATCTCGTTGGCGCCCACGTACACCGGCAGGGCCTTGCGGCGCTCGGCATAGGTGATGGACATGACATCGGCCACGCGGGCCACGTCCACCTTGAGCGGGTCGATGCGCAGGTAGGGCAGCTTGACCCGCTGGGCCAGCCATTCGGTCAGGGGCTCCAGCTCCAGCGCGGTGCCGGTGTCAGCGCGTTTGAGGCCCAGGCTGGCCAGGCGCACCAGCGGGTGCTGGGCGCTGGTGCCGGCGGCAAAGCGCTGCATGACGGTGTCAATGTCCTGCGGCGTGAGGATGCCGTCTTCGCCCAGCCAGTTCAGCAACAGGCGCCATTCCAGCGGCCCACGGTGGGTGATGGGGCCGGGCGCAGGGGCTTTGGAGGCTGGGGCAGACGGTGTCATGGTGTGGCCGCAGGCTGGAAGGGAGACAAGAGCTTGACCCATTTTTTGGTGGGCAGCGCCCAGCGGGCGTGTAAAGCCTCGGCGCGCTGGGTCAGCACCTCGCGCTCGGGCAGATCGAAGCCCTTCCAGGCCAGCACGATGGTGTTGCCGTCGGTAGTAGGCTTGAGCTGGGCCACGCGGTTCGGCCCGAAGGCCGCGCTGATGCGGGCGGCGCTGCGCTCAAAGCTCGCGTCACGGCCAAACAGGTTGACGGTCATCACGCCGCCGTCGTCCAGGCAACGCCAGCAGGCGCGGTAGAAGGCTTCGTCATCGAGCACGGGGCTGGCGGCCTCGTGGTCGTAGAGGTCAACGCTCAGGGCATCGAATCTGGCGACCTGATCGTCGCTGGCCACGTAGCGGGCGGCGTCGGCCTGGACCACGGTGAGGCGCTCGTCGTCTTCAGGCAGGTGGAACCAGCTGCGGCACACGCCGATGACCTGCGGGTTGATCTCGACCGCCGTGGTGGGCAAGCGCAGCACGCTGTGGCAGTACTTGGTGATGGCGGCGGCGCCCAGGCCCAGTTGCAGGCAGCGGGTGCCAGGCAGCTGCTCAGGGTCGCGCAGCAGCAACCAGGCCATCATGCGCTGGATGTATTCCAGCTCCAGCTTCTGGGGCTGGCGGATGCGCATGGCGCCTTGGATCCAGGGCGTGCCCAGGTGGAGGTAGCGCACGCCGCGCTCTTCGGAAATCGTGGCTTCGGCCAGGGTCGGTTTTCTTTTCACGACAGCGAGTGTGGCACAGTCATGGCCATGGTCCGAGCCCCCCGTGTGCATGCTGACGCCCTGCCCTTTGCCCCCTCAGCGCCCGCTGCGCTGGGTGCGTCGGGCGCTGACTTGCCACGTCTGCAGGGGCTGGCCCCGGTGGTGGGGCCCGGAGCCAAGCTGTTGGTGCTGGGGAGTTTTCCGGGGGTGGCCTCACTGACCGCGCAGCAGTACTACGCCCACCCGCGCAACCAGTTCTGGCCGATTTTGTCGGCGCTGTGGGGCTTGCAGGGTGACGATGCCTTGAGCGCCCTGCCCTATGCGGCGCGGCTGCCGATGGTGCAGGCGCGTGGCCTGGCGATTTGGGATGTGTATGCGGGCTGCGTGCGTGAAGGCAGCCTGGACAGCGCCATTGAAGAAGGCGAGCTCAATGACCTGGCCGGCCTGATTCAGCGGGTGCCCACCCTGCGCGCCATTGCGCACAATGGGGGTGAGTCGGCCCGCCACATGCGGGTGACGCAGGCCTTGGGGCTGCCGGTGTTCAAACTGCCCTCCACCAGCCCGGCCAATGCCTCGTGGTCGTTCGAGCGCAAGCTGGCGGCCTGGCGCGAGGTGTTCGCGCAAGCGGGCCTGCTGGACTGATGACATTCAGACATTGATATGGTGATTCAACGCAATTTCGAACTGCGCCTGCTGTGGCCCATCGTGCTGCTGGGTCTGTGCCTGTGGGGCTTTTTGAACCTGGCCGGCGAGATGATGGAGGGCGACCTGCACGCCGTGGACGAGTGGCTGCTGAGCTGGTTTCGCACCAGCGGCGTGGACGGCGCCGCCTGGGGCCCGCGCTGGCTGCCCGATGTGATGCGCGACATCACGGCGCTGGGCAGCCCCACCGTGCTGATCATGACCGTGAGCGCGGTGTGTGGCTACCTGATGATGGCCGGCCAGTGGCACATGGCTTGGCTGGCGGCGGGCTCATCGCTGCTGGGCTGGGGCGTGAGCATTGCGCTCAAGCACGGCTTTGCGCGGGCCCGGCCCGATGCGCTGTTTCACGGCACGCTGGCCGATGGCTACAGCTTCCCCAGCGGTCACGCGATGATGTCGGCGGTGGTGTTTTTGACGCTGGCAACGCTGGTGGCGCGGCTGGCCCCGCGTACCCGTCTGCGTGTGTATGCCATTGGCGTGGCCGCCGGGGTCAGCGCCCTGGTGGGTCTGTCACGGGTGTACCTGGGGGTGCATTGGGCCTCGGACGTGGCGGCGGGCTGGGCGGCCGGCGCGGCCTGGGCGGTGTTGGTGTGGATGGTGGCGCACCGCCTGCACCTGGGTCAGGAGCGCAGCCAATGAAGGGCCACCCATTCAAAGCCCGGCTGGGCTATGCGCTCGCTGGCCTGCGCTCGGCCTGGCGCTCGGAAAAGAGCCTGCGCACCCATGCGGTGGCCACGGTGCTCATCGTGATGCTGCTGGTGCTGACGCGGGCGCCCGCGCTGTGGTGGGCGGTGATGGCCTTGACCATTGGGGCCGTGGTGGCCAGTGAGTTGCTCAACACCGCCCTGGAGGCCCTGGCCGACCACCTGCACCCGCAGCAACACCCGGCCATTGGGCTGAGCAAGGATGTGGCGGCAGGGGCAGTGCTGGTGAGCAGCGTGGCGGCGCTGGTGGTGGGGGTGGCGTTTGGGTTAGATCAGGTGTGGCCGTGGGTAAGAGCGATGCTTTGATCGCTCTCCATCATCCAGCCACAAGCCCACGCCTGCGTCCGTACGCGATGGCAGCCAAGCCCATCGAAAGCAAAATCACGCTCGACGGTTCAGGTACTGCCGCGACGAGTCTGCCGGTGTCAATGACCAGCAAACGGCCCGTGCCATCGGCATTCCAGTAATTCCCATTGAGCGCCGCAAACAAGTAGCGCCCTGATGCGTCGACTGCCAGCTCCGAGGCTTCGCCGCCAATGGAGAACTGCCCCAGAGACAAGAAGGTCTGGGTGTCCCACATCTTGACGTTCCCAGAGGTGTTGACCGTGTACGCCACGGCGTCATCGGGGCTGAATGTGATCTCGCGGGGATAGGCGCCTGTGTTGAAGCTGCCTTCAATCTGCATGTCGCTGGTGCGATATTTGGCGATGCTGTAGCCGATCTGCCCGGCGCCGGCAGCGTAGGAGATGAAGGAGCCATCGTGGCTGATGGCGAGGTCTTGGCCATTGCTGCCGCTGGTGCCGCCGTGCGGGCTCTCCCACAGGAGCTGAGGGGTGTTGCCACTCACGTCGTACTTGTAAAGCGAGGCCGGCGACAAACCGTAGTCTGCGTAGTAGAGGGTGTTTTTGTCAGGGCTGATGGCCAGCTCACCCCCGTACACATGGGCGGACACATTGGGACCGATGCTGGCACCCGTCTCAGGATCGTGCTGAGTGAGCGAGGAGTCGGTCAGGACGTACAGGCGACCATCACGGCCCACTTCCACATCTCTCACCGAACCGGACACCGCCAAGCTGTTGACCAGTTGATTGCTTTGGGTGTCCATCACGCCCACGAAATTGGAGCTGCTGTTGGCGACATAGAGCCGGCTGCCATCGTTGGACAGCGCCATTCCTGTGGGATTGGAGCCGACAAAGGTTGTGGACAGAATGGCCAGGCTCTGGGTGTCAATGGCCACGACGCTGTTGAGCGAGGGTACAGACGCGTACATGGTATGCGTCGCGGGGTTCATCAAGAAACGCGAGACCGAGAAATCAAACGTTGCCAGGGTTTCGCCCGCGTAGGCCTGACTGTCCTGTGCGGCCACCAAACCCGCGACACAGATGACGATGGCACTCGCATGCCTGTTGAGTTGCAACACGATGGACGCTCCCTATTTTTTGATGATGCTGATGTGATGGTGAAGCGACTCGCATCTGCCATGCAAAAAGCCAGGGCGGAGTCGGCGCGAGTCTATGGAACTCACATCTGTCGGACAACACCGAACTGGGTGGTGCTGACGCCGCACAACGCTAGGTCAGGGAACACTTTCTGACCGTCTCCAGGGTGCGCGTGGTCACCTCGGTGCCGAAGGTTCTTTCGAGCAAGGTCATGAACACCGGCCCGGTTTCGTTGGGCACGTAGGCCGAGAACACTTCGGTGTTTTGCAGCTTGAGGATGCGGGCATGGCCGCGCTCAATGGGCAGGGCCACCGGCCTTTCACAAGGCCGGCGCAAGAACGTGACGATGCGCTTGGCGTTGGCCGGCAGCGCGAACTCGGCAAACGGGTCTTCGGCCACCAGCGACTGAAGAAAGGCCGACGGACGAACGATGGTTTGGAAGACGCGGCCCAGGTGCTCGGGCATCAGCGCTTCGGCCGCACTTTCCAATAGGGGTACGACCTCAGGGCGGGCCGTGAACGCCACATTGCCACTCGACAGAAGCGTCTTCACATCCGTGAAGCCGGCAGCCTCGAAGCAGCGCTTGAGGGCCGGCATCTTGCAGTTCATGGGGCTGACACCGCGAAGGAAGGCAACGTAGCGTGTCATGTGCGAAGGGGCGTTACGGCTGCGGCTGCGCCAACAGCTGGAGAGTGGACACACAGCGCGCCGATGAGAAGAACTGCTGCAAAGCGGCGTTGAAGCGGGCGACTTGAGGGGCCACCAAGTCGAATGGATCGGCAGTCATTGGCCAAAGATCTTGAAGCCCGCCAGCACCCACAGCGCCACCAGCACGAAATTGCTGGCGGCAAACACCAGAAGGCGCTGGATGACGTGGTTGTAGGTGAGGTGGATGAGGCTGTGCAGCACCCGAAAGCCGACATACGCCCAGGCTGTCATCAGCATGGCCGGCGTGGCACCGCCCGTGACATAGATGAGCACGCCGGCAACGTAGAACAACACCGGCAGCTCCAGCAGGTTCATGTAGTTGCGATTGGGCAGGCTGACGTGCGGTGGCACGCTGCCGGATTCACCGTGCTTGAAATCGTCGGCCACCACCTCGCGGCGGAAGGCGGCCCGAAATCGGGTGATGGGAATGAGCAGCAAGACCAGGCTGGTCCAGAACGCCAAGGCGAACAAAGGCTGGAGGATGTCGGAGTTGGACATGTGAGAGGCTCCCTGTGTGGTTGGTATTTGGTTTCGCTGAGGATCACAGCCCGCCGCGCGCCTGCACCAGTGATGCCATCTGGGTTTGCGCGTCATCGCCTTCTGACAGCAGGCCCTGCACGACGGATTGCTGGTTCTGCTTGGGCTGGTTCTGACTGACCTTCCACTTGCCTTGCATGCGGTGCACGCGCAGCTCGATGCCAACGATGTTGGCCAGCAGCTTGTCGGTGTAATCGCTGGGGGCATCGGCCACACGCCACGGGTGAGCTTGGCTGGCCTCGTGCTGATCGGTCAGCTCGGTGACGACTTGCCGCACCTGCTCGGGATTGTGGATGGCATGGAGCGAGCAATGGGCGTGCACCACGGCGTAGTTCCACGTGGGGACGACCTTGCCGGCCTCTTGTTTGGTGGCGTACCAGTTGGGAGAGATGTAGGTGGACGGCCCTTGGAAGACCACCAGCAGCTCTTGGTCAGACGGTACTTGCCACAGCGGGTTGTGCTTGGCGACATGGCCCACCAGCTTGCCCATGCCACCCGGTGTGGGCTGGAACAAAAGCGGCACGTGGTCGGCCGTCAAGCCGTCTGCGTCATGGCGAACGATGGTGCCCAAGGGGAACTGCGCGATGAGGCGAAGCAGCTCTGCAGGACGGTCTTCTTGAAAGTGGGCTGGGCAGTACATGGGGAGTGACGGCTGCACAAAAAGGAATGCGGGTTACTGGCCCAGGTACTGCTCTATGAGCCAACGGATGCGGTCGCTATCGGGCTCGCATTCGCCTGATTTGTTGATCACTCTGGCAGATGGCAGACCGCTTCAATGTTGTTGCCTTCCGGATCGATGACAAACGCTCCATAGTAGTTTGCGTGATAGTCAGGTCGGAGCCCGGGTGCACCGTTGTCTTTCCCGCCAGCAGCCAGGGCCGCTTTGTAAAAAGCATCAACTTGCGCACGGCTTTCAGCGCGCCAGGCGAGGTGGCAACCGGACGTTGCGGCTGGGCCACCATGTGGCGAAGGCCCGTCAATGAACCACACATCGGCCTTCTTGCCATCGGGTTCAGATGCGTCTGGATAGGCGAGCCCAAGCATGTTCGCGCCGTAATGGCCCTCGAAACAGACGCTGTAGCCCAGCGGCGCCAGGGCTGCGGCATAAAACGCCTTGGCTCGCGCGATATCGGTTACGCGGAATGTCATATGGTCAAGCATGCGGGGCTCCTGAAGTTGATGATGCGACGTGATCGGTAATTACCAAACAACTGTATGCCCATCCAGTCTTTTTGACAAGAGGACTGCTGCAGCTCAACTGGCATCGAAGCCCGCGGGGCAGAAAGCAGAGCTTTGCGCCTCTCGCGAAAAACTACGCCACACCTCGACCGTGCGCGGCAACCTCTGCCTGCCAACGGCTCAGATTCTGCTCGTTTGCAGGTTCCACGATGTGCCTGATGGAGGCAGCAATTTGTGGACTCTCGAAGAACTGCTCCCAGGTGACCAGGGTTCCGGTTGCAGTGGGCTCCAGCGTGATGGAGAGTTGAAAGTGAGGTTGGGAGATGTGATTGATCACAACGGCCCTATCCGGCTCGATAGACACCAAAGTGGCCTCGTTGGGGTAGTTGGTGCCATCGGGGCCGTGCATGGTGAAGCGCCAAAGACCTCCAGTCTTCAGCTCGAAGACCTCGAACGTGTTGCGAAAGCCGTCCGGCCCCCACCAGCGTGCCAGGCGCTCGGGCGCGGAGAAGGCCGCAAACACCTCCGCGGGTGACGCAGAAAACGCTCGGGATGTAATGAACGTAGACATGAGACCTCCACGCAAGACGGGTGCCGGCACACGTTGGAAGCCTGTGTCACGGGTGTACCGATTGACGAGTCTGCGGCCACGCTTGCCCGCAGGGGACATTCTCCGTTAGGTTGGAATGTCCACAAAAGTCAGACAAGCTTCGCGTCCACGTTGAACGCCCAGTTAGGCTTCATTTTTTGGCAAGAGAATAGAAGCATTAATATAGCCAAGATCGAATTTCATTAGTGGGGCTGTCGCGTACTTCTCTTGCAGGTATGCGAGTAAGGGGTCCTCGGACTTCCTGTCCAAGGCGCAATCAAGAATAAAGGCTGTCCCCTCAGCTTCCAGCGTCATTGGATCTTCGATTGCACTACCAAACGGTGCAAGTACAGCAGAACGCCGAAGAGATTCGTATCGTGGAGACAACGAATTTAGGCATAACTTGGCAGAAATGGATGTTCCATCTGTGTGGGCTACGACGGCCCCGTCAATGACAGCAGCTCGGCGAAAGAAGTCTGCATTACGAAAGTAGTAGCAGCGCCGATAGTGACTGGTATTCATCTCAAAAATATTCGTCCGCCCGTATAGCGTTGCTATGAACTGCTCGTATTTCCCTTCTGCACGCAGGCCAGTTGCCGTGAACCACATCAAGCGAAAGTCATGCGGCTTATCCGATGAAGACCGCAGTTGGCGAGATGCATCCCTGACCAAGCCAGAGAGAGTTTCATCACGTGAGAGCGGAAGCGCAGTGGTATGTATTTCACCGCGCTCAAGTTCTTCTGCTCGTTGTGCCAAGTAGGTAGGATCGTCTTCCTTCGCTTTCTCTTCTATAAGCACCCGAACATCGCCGAAACTTGCCAAAAAATCGGCCTCCTGCTTCTGTTCGGCATCTGATGTAGGTATGTCTTCAACATCAACTCCCCAGTGCCGGAGGAGCGCCTTTGCGTAGGAGAACTGCTGCATTTGATGAGGCCTAACGTCAGAATTAAGCCGAGCCGCGAAGCGGCGTCGGCTTGAATGAATTGTTAGGCATCGCGGATTCACATTCGAAGTGCAACACCTGTTTTAGAAGTTGGGGAGCTGGGATACTGCGGCTTCCTCTCTCCGGCCAGACAGGGGTTGCCACAT
>Ga0156231_1086_pt1 | contig 147230 bp, 121 predicted proteins | sample RifCSPlowO2_12_FD_107878 | JGI IMG/M metagenome (GOLD analysis project Ga0156231, IMG submission 107878) | Burkholderiales bacterium RIFCSPLOWO2_12_FULL_64_99
ACACCCCGGTGTCTGGCCAGGTCGTGGGCACTGATGCCGATGGCGACACCCTCGCTTACGCGCTGGGCACCGATCCGGTAAACGGTACCGTCACCGTTAACCCCAACGGCACCTGGACCTACACGCCAAACACCAACTTCAACGGCTCCGACAGCTTCACCGTCACGGTCTCCGACCCTGATGGTTCAACCACCACGGTCACCGTCAAGGTGGGCGTGATTGCTGTCAACGACGCACCTGTCGCCAACAACGACAGCCTCACCGCTGTCGAAGACACTGCAGTCATCTACACAGCCGCGCAACTGCTGGGCAACGACACCGATGTCGATGGCACCAACCTGAAGATCGCCAACGTCACAGCAGGCAACGGTGGCTCCGTGGTACTCAACGCCGATGGCACCGTCACTTTCACGCCCAACGCCAACTTCACCGGTGCGGCCGACTTCACCTACACAGTCACGGACGGCGCTCTGACCTCGGGCCCAGCCAGCATCACGGTCACCGTCAGTCCGGTCAACGATGCGCCGGTCGCCAACGTTGACAACGCAACTACCGCCGAAGACACCCCGCTCACCATTGACGTCCTGAGAAATGACACCGATGTCGATGGCCCGGCCTTGTCCATCAAGTCCGCCTTCGTCGATCCCGCTCAAGGATCCGTCAGCATCGTCGATGGCAAGCTTCTGTTCACCCCAGCGCCTAACTTCACGGGCTCTACAACCATCATCTACGTCAGCAGCGACGGATCCTCTGACTCGGCTCCGACTGCCGTGACCGTCACCGTCACCCCGGTCAACGATGCGCCTATCGTCACGTCGGACAATGCGACCATCTTCGAAGACTCCGTGGCCACAGGAAACGTGCTGAGCAACGACAGCGACGTCGAAGGCAATGCCCTCACTATCACGCAGTTCTCGATCAACGGCACAAATTACGCCTCAGGCAGTATTGTCAACATCACTAACGTTGGCACGATCACCATACAAACCAACGGCGACTACACCTTCACTCCTGCAGCCAACTGGAGCGGCTCTGTCCCATCCGTGATCTACACGACCACCGATGGATCAAGTTCCAGCACAGGCCTGCTCGCCTTGAAAGTCACGCCTGTCGTCGATGTACCGACCATTAGTGGCATCAACAACATCTATATGTTGATGGAAGGCAATACAACCATTTCAACAGGTTCAACCGACACCACAGTCAAACAATACGACTCGGGCTCGGGCGTCTCACAAGCAAACCTGGAGCTAGAGCTTGGCGTCGTCAGTGGCTACCTGGACAACCGATTTGACCCCAAAGGCCTGAACGTCAACGACTCGGGCTTCGTCGATATCATCGACGGGAAGGTCTCAGAATCGCACTTCAGCCTGCACACGGGCACAACGGTCACCTGGGACTACTCCTTCACAAATGGGGAAGACCTGATTTCAGAAGTGTCCGGTGGCTTCAATGACGTTGTCGTACTGCTGGTCACCGATCCGCTGGGCAACAAGCAATCTATCTTGGTGGATGCTTCAGAAGCAAAATTCCCGCAGAAAACATCGAACGGCTCCTTCAGCTACACCTCCACCATGGATGGTGCCTACACCTTCCAATGGTTGGTCTTGAACAGCGGAGACAACTACAAAGACTCCTCGCTGTCCCTCAACAACTTGCACTTCACCCTGGCAGGTGACACCACTCGCTACACGGTGCCAGTGGAGCTGCCCATCTTTGCAGCATTGCGAGACACAGATGGCTCGGAGACGCTGTCTGTCACCATTGGCGGCGTACCAGCGGGCGTCAAGTTTGATGCGGGGGTGAACAATGGCAATGGCACCTGGACCTTTACCTCCTCGCAACTCGCAGACCTGCATCTCTTGGCCCCTGAAAATTACCAAGGGACATTGAACCTGACGGTCACGGCCACCGCGACAGAATCAGCGACAGGCGAGACTGCGAGCGCATCACAAAGTTTCACCGTCACGATTGCCGAGACGACCAATACCTACACGACAAGTGGTGAAACATCCCAAACCATCGTGGGGACCAACAGCAACGACCTGCTCAGAGGCTATGCTGGCAATGACATCATCAATGCTGGCACCGGTGACGACATCGCTTACGGCGGAGCAGGGACAGACACACTGAACGGCGAGGCAGGGAACGACGTGCTTTACGGAGGCATCGGAAACGATGCACTCAATGGTGGACTGGGTCACGACATTTTGGTCGGTGGCAAAGGCAGCGACACCCTGACTGGAGGCGCTGGCAACGATGTCTTCCGCTGGGATTTCAGTGATGCCGGAAGCATGGGCACACCATCAGTTGACGTCATCACAGACTTCAACACCGCAGCCCTTTCCGCTGGCGGTGATGTGCTGGATCTGCGCGACCTGCTGCAAGGCGAGTTGCACGCAGGAACGAACGTTGGCAACCTCGACAGCTTTCTGCGCTTTGAAACCGTGGGTAGCAACACCTTGCTGCACATCAGCAGCACAGGGGCCTACGGATCAGGTGGCTACACCCCCACCAAGGATGACCAGACCATCACTCTGCAAGGTGTCGACCTCAGCAGCAGCAACACCCTCACCAACACCCAGATCATTCAGAATCTGCTCGCGGCGGGCAAGCTGATCACAGACTGACACGTCTCACTTGCGAAGTACCCAACCACAACGGCCCCTCGGGGCCGTTGTTCATGGTCACATCTTCACCACCGGCCCGGTCAATCCATCCATCCCCAATTGATACAACACCGGGATGTCGGCCGCATCGCTCACCCCTTCGGCATACACCTGCAAGCCCAGGCCATGCAGCATGCCCACGGTTGCCTGCACGAATGCCGCGCGCGCAGCATCCCGCGCCACGCCCTGAATCACCGAAGCGTCCAGCTTCACATAATCCAACCCAGCCTCGAACAGAAACTCGATGCGCGTCAAGCGCTCACCGGCGTGCTCCAGACCAATGCGAGCGCCCAGAGGCCTCAACTGCTTGCACAACTCCCGCACCAACTCGAACCGTTCCACAGCAGCGCTCTCGGCCACCTCCAGCCACAGCAACCGGCTCTCCTTGGGTGATGCCAACAACAAGGCACGTACGCGAGGCACGAAGCCACTGTCCAGCAACGATGCTGGCGACAGATTCACGCCCCGCGGCACCTGATCCTTGGCGATGCTCTCCAAGGCCAATTTCACCGCCAACTCGTCAATCTGCGACATCAGCGCCGAACGCAAGGCCATCGGCAACCACGTGGAGGCCACCTCGTAAGGGCCTTGACGCTCGATCTGAATCCGCATTGGGCACTCCTGGTGCACCAACTTCCCTCCGCGGTCCATCACGGGAAATGCCACCAAGCGCACCCTGCGCTCACTCAAGGCCTCCGTCAGGCTCACGCGCCAGGCATCCTCGCCCATCACCATGGGCAACACGTCATCCGTGTCTCCCAGCTCGACAGCAAACGCTCCGCGCGCCTCTGCCCGCGCCAACGCCGAGTCCGCCGCAGCCAGAACCTGAGGCTCTGACATGCCCCGCTTCCAGGTCACGCCACCCAGCACAAACGTGGCGTCCACCCCAGCGGTACGCAACACCTCCCGCCACGCCGCCACATACACCTCGGGGGTCACCGAGCGCAACGCATCCACGCCGCGCAGGCACACCGCAAAGTCACCGCCATTCAAGCGGCCCACGCACGAACCGCTTGAGGCCTGAGAGGCCGCCTTCAACGCCAGACCCAGCTTCTGCAACAAGGCATCGGTCTGCATGTGGCCCAGCGTGTGGTTGAGCCCCTGCAGGTCACTGACCCTCAGGAAATACAACACCCCGGCGCCCGCCCCCTCGTCATCATCCAGTGCACTGGCAAGCTGAGTCATGAAATGCGCACGATGCGACAGGCCCGTCACCGGATCGCAGTGCGCCTGCTTGCGCAGCATCTCCACCTGCGACGCCTGCTCATCAAACAAGGCCTTCAAGCGCAACACCACTCCGTTCATGGCCTGAGACAGCCGCGCCAGCTCCGGCACCCTCGGCTCCTTGACCGTGATGAAACGGCGCTCCATCAACGCTTGCGCCTGCCCCACCGTAGCCTCCAGAGGCTGGCGAATGCCTCTCACCCCGAACGTGGCCAACAAGCCCGACACACCGCCCAACAAAGCCAACCAACCAGCCGTCTTGATCGCCCCCTCCCACAACTGTGCATGCGCGAACGACGAATGGCTGACAACCTCGACCGCTCCCACGGCCCGCCAACCGTCCGAAACCTGCGCCACCCCAGGCGTAGACACCACTGGCATCAGGTTCACGAACCACGCTGGCACGGCCTGCTGCAGCCCGACTGCGTCCGACTCGCTGTTGACCACCACCTTGCCTGCGGCATCCTTGAGCGTGATCCGCTGGTAGTAGCCCGTATCGAACATCGCCATCACCGCCAACTCCATGGCGGTGGCGTCGCCCTTCTGTTGCGACAGGTTCAAAGCCAGTGCCTGCGCGTTGTCAGCATTCTTCATGCGCAATTGCGTCTCCAGGTATCCCTGTGACGAGGCCATCCACACCGCAAAGCTGCCCAAAAACGCCAGCAACAGCGTTCCCAACAGCAACAACCAGATCTGACGAATCAATGACATACCTGCACCATCCTCACCACCAGCCCTCGGCCTTGGCTTTCGTTAACATGTCGCGCCAACGTGACAAGCGGGCCGAGGGGTCGCCCGCACTCGAGACCCCCACCCCTTGCCACAGGCCTTCGGCGTTGAAACTGAACACCGGCGTCAGATCCGGCCGACGCGACGCCGGACGGATGTCACCGAGCAAATTGTCCAAAATCATGGGTTCGGCCATCGGGTCGCGGTAGTAGGCCAGCACCATGTGCGCCTGCGTGACCGCGCCAATCTGCGCACGCACGTACACCAGTCGCAACTTCGCGCTGGGTACACCCGCCGCCATCAGGGCGAAATACTTGGCAATGGCAAAGTCCTCGCAATCCCCCTGCCCCCGGTTCATCATCTCCAGCGGCGAGGCCCAATAGTCCACCTGCCCCCAGATGTCTCGGTCATCCCGGTACAAAATGGCACGGTTGAAGAAGGTGTTGACCCCCTTGAGCCGGGCCTCCTCCTCCATCCCCTGCGCTTCCATGATCTCCTGCGCCAGCACCTGAGCCCGCGTTGCCGCCATGGGCCCCAGACGCTGAGCTTGCGTCAACATGCGCTCCGCCGTCCAGGCATGGCTGAACATGCCCGCCAGCACCAAGCCTGCCGCGAGCGCACAGGACCGCGCACCTCGCTGCAGGATCGCCCACCAACGGGTCTGACGCCAGAACGACAGCAAAAACAAGGTCACACGCAAACGGAGGACTCAATCATGTTGTGCATCCAGAAAGCGGCCCCCTATTCCGGTGGATGGGGGTAAAAGCCTACAAACGTAACAATTTGTAAGAAGAGTTTGATGCCAGAATGATCAAATCATGACACAGCCGTTCTGTGCCATTGAGCCTTCAGGCCCCTGCTTTCGTGGCGCGGGCAGTGTTTGCGCACAAGAAACCGAGGATTTCGTGAACAACAAAACGATCAAGCTGAGCCTGTCTGCCTTGAGCCTGGCCATCCTGTCCGTCGCTGCCCATGCGCAGAGCACGCAACCCACCGGTCTGGCCGCCGCCGTGCAACAGGCCATCAACAACAATCCGGACGTCACCGCACGCCTGAACGCCTTGCGCGCTGCCGGCAACGAGGTCGATGTGGCCCGCGGTCAGTACCTGCCCAGTGTCGACCTCAGCGCCAGCGTCGGCCGAGACAGCGACCGCATCACCTCGCGCTCCCCCGCTTCGCAAAGCCTCAGCCGCACCGGTCTGGCCTTGAGTGCCAGCCAGATCCTGTGGAACGGCATGGCCACCAGCAAGGAAGTCTCCCGTCTGGGTCACGCTCGCCTGACGCGCTACTTCGAATTCCTGGGCGCCACCGAAGACACCGCCCTGGAAGCCACACGCGCCTACCTCGATGTCGAGCGCTACCGCAAGCTGGTGGTCCAGGCCGAAGACAACTACGTCCAGCACAAATACGCCTTTGACCAACTCCAGACCAAGTTCAAGGCGGGTGTGGGCCGGGGCGTCGATGCCGAGCAGGCCAATGCCCGTCTGGCCCTGGCCGAGTCCAACCTGACGACCGAGCAAGCCAATCTGCACGACGTCAGCGCCCGCTACCTGCGCATCGTCGGGGAGCTGCCTGCAGCCACCACGGGGGCCGTCGACAACCAATTGTCCAAGGGCATCCTGCCCGCCAACGTCGACACCATCAACCAAGCCCTCGCCAAGCACCCGAGCATCAGCGCCGCCATTGAAAACCTGCGTGCCGCACAAGCTCAGGTCCAAGGTGCCGAGAGCCGCTACCAGCCCACCGTCGAGGCCCGCCTGCGCACCGGCGTGGGCAAGAACTTCGATGGAGTGCAAGACCAAAAACGCGACAGCTCGGCAGAACTCCTGCTGAACTGGAACCTCTTCAACGGCGGCAGCGACAAGGCCCGCGTGCGCCAGTACGCCGACCTGCTGAACCAGACCGCCGACCAACGTGACCGCGCCTGCCGCGATGTGCGCCAGAACGTTGCCATCGCCCACAACGACATCCGCAAGCTGCAAGACCAGTTGGTGGCACTGGACCGCAACGTACTGGCCATCGAAAAAGCCCGCGATGCCTACCGCCAACAGTTCGACATCGGCCAACGCAGCCTGCTGGACCTGCTTAACGCCGAAAACGAGCTCTACACCGCCAAGCGTTCCTACGCCAACGCCGAGTCCGACCTGCAACTGGCCTATGCCCGCACCCAGGCGGCCAAACACAGCCTGACCAGCACCCTGGGCCTGTCGCGCGAAGCCGATGGCACCCAAGAACTGGTTCAAGACTGGCAGGCCGCCGACGATGCGGCACAGCGCTGCCCCGTCACCGCCATCGACGTGAAAGCCACCAGCCTGGGTGAGCTCGATGCCCGCGCCCGCAAGCTGGCAGTCCCTGCACTGGCTGCCGCACCTGTGGTGGTTACACCCAGCGCGCCGGCCCCCGACGCCTCACCGGCTGTGGCAACCGTTCAGCAACGCCTGCGTGACTGGGCTGACGCCTGGATGGCCAAGGATGTGGACGGCTACTTGAGCTTCTACGCCAAGGACTTTGCTCCCAGCCGCAGCACCTCTGCCAAGTGGATTCAAGAGCGTCGCCGCCTGGTCAGCAAGACCGGCACGATTGCGCTGACGCTCGACAACATCCAGACGCAAGCTCAAGGTGATGCAGTCGTGACGCGCTTTGACCAAAAATACACGTCCAACAACTACCAGGACCGCAGCGTCAAGGTGCTGACCTGGAAGCAGATCGATGGCAAGTGGGTCATCGTCAAGGAAAGCAACCGCTGATACCCGGCTGAATCGGCACCACCCCATGCAAAGCGCCCTGACCGGGGCGCTTTGTCATTCAGGGCTTGTCAACGATTTGACACACATGGATTGCACACTCGCGGCTTTCTTGTCCTGTCCTCATCGTGCGCACTCTCTTTTCCCTGCCGTCCCGCGCATGGCTTGATTCCCTGGGCACTCAACGCGGTCGCTGGCTGCTGGTCGTCAGCACCAGCCTGTCGCTGGGTTTACTGGCGCTGGTCTGGAGCTTCACCTGGCAACGCCTGGAATCTGAAAAAATGCTGACGCGGGCCAACGCCAACGTCCAGCAGCAAAACCTCACGGCCATCATTTCCGAGAACCTCGGCCAGGTTCTCGACCGTGGCAAGCTGATGGCCATCACCGCAGAAAGCTGGTTCGACGGGCATGAAAGCGAAGTGCCTGCGCGCCTCAGTGCGATGATTGCCGCCGACAGAATCTTCCTGCGGGTGGTGCTGTATGACAGGCAGCTTCGCCGCGTGTACGCCAGTTCACCGGGCGAAGATCCGCCCGCCCTCCACAGCGCCATGGGCCGCTTCCTTCATCCTCCGCAAGGGCAAGCCATGGCGCGTCTGGCCATGGCCCCGCGCCCTCAGGCCGATGAGCAAGCCTGGCAAATCCCGCTGATGATCCCCGTGCTGGGCAAGGATGACCGTGCCGCCGGGGTGCTGCTGGTTGTGCTCGACCTTGGCTACTTTCTCCAGCTGTACCAGCACATCGACATCGGACGCACCGGCCTGATCCAGGTCATCCGCCACGACGGCGAGATCGTGGCCGAAGCGCGCCAGGAGGGCCTGGTGCTACAGCGACAGGTGGCCCACGTCACGCCACACCTGCTGCCGATCAACCACCCCCAGGGCGCCATGGAAGCCGAGCTGTACCGAGACGGCCGCACCTTCCTGTCGAATTACCAGCAGTCCGATCACATGCCCTTGCGGGTCGTGGTCAGCCGGGAAATGAACGACATCCTGGCGCCGCACAAGGCCACCCGCAACCGCTTCCTGAGCCTGCTGTTGGTGGTCAGCACCCTCTTCCTCGGCGCCACGTTCTGGGTCACACAGGGCATACGCCGTCAAGGCCGCTATGCGGCGGCACTGGCGCAAGCCGACCAGAACAACCGTGCCTTGATTTCGCAACTGGAAGAAGAAAAGCGCCGCGCCTTCGTCATGGCCGCACACGACCCGCTGACCGGCCTGCCCAACAGGCGGATGTTCAACGAGCTACTGAACAGCCATTTGCAACAGGCCAAGCGCAACCGCAAGCACTACGCGCTCATGTACATGGACTTGGACCGCTTCAAGCAGGTCAACGACACGCTGGGGCACCATGTGGGGGACCTGCTGCTGCAAGCCGTCTCCGCCCGTTTGCGCTCACTCTTGCGAGAATCGGATCTCATCGCTCGCCTGGGCGGAGATGAATTCGCCATCCTGCTGACGGCCTTGCCGCGTGCCGACGATGCGGCGGTCGTCGCCAGCAAGATCGTCACCGAGCTCTGCAAGCCCTTCCCCAACCTGGATGGTCACGACATCGAGGTCAGCCCCAGCATCGGCGTCGCCCTGTTCCCTCGCGATGGCAACGACACTGACGCTCTGTGCCGCAATGCCGACGCCGCGATGTACCAGTCCAAGCGCGCCGGCCGCGCCCGCTACACCTTCTACGACGCTTCGCTGAACCCCACCGATGCCCGGCTCTTCAACCTCGCTCAGCGCCTGCCCAAGGCGATCGCAGAAGGTGAACTGGTGCTGCATTTTCAGCCCAAGGTCAACCTGTCCAACTACCAGATCAGCGGCCTGGAAGCACTGGTGCGATGGCAGCACCCCGAGCTCGGCCTGATCTACCCCAACGACTTCATTCCGCTGGCCGAACGCACCGGGGCCATTGTGGAGCTCGGTGACTGGGTGGCCGAGGCCTGCTGTCGACAACTCGCCAGCTGGCGGGCACAAGGTCAGCGTCTGGTTCCCATCGCCTTCAATGTCTCGGCCATCCAGTTGCACGACGACCTGCTGCCCGAGCGCATCGCACAACTGCTGGCCCAGTACAACCTGTCTGGGGAGTTGCTCCAGGTGGAGATCACCGAGACCTGCCTGGTCGAATCCATGGACGTCGCCAGCACCGTGCTCAACCAACTGGAGCAGCTGGGCATCCACATCTCACTGGACGATTACGGCAGTGGTTTTTCCAGCCTCGGCTACATCCGCACCCTGCCGATCCACTGCCTCAAGATCGACCGCGGTTTCATCCACGACATCCGCAACAGCCCGGACGACGCCGTCATCGTCAGCTCCATCATCACCCTGGCCCACAACCTGAACATGTGCGTGGTGGCCGAAGGCGTCGAGCTGGTCGATCAGCTGGTTCACCTGAAGACCGCGGGTTGCGATCAGGTACAGGGCTATTTCTTCAGTCGCCCGGTTCCTGCCGACAAGGCCAGCGAACTGCTCAGCCTCCCCTCTCTCGCCCCCTCATGAGATTCCTGGCCCCCGTCCTCTCACTGATCCTGCTGCTGTCCCTGCCAGCGCACGGGGCCGCCCCCCAGCCTCACTGCGAAGACCCACGCCCGCTGCGCCTGGCGCTGGTGCCCGTCAAGAACACCCAAACACAGGCACGGCAATACCGCCCCCTGATCCGGGCACTTGAGGCGGCCACTGGGCGCCGCGTCCACGCCGCCCCGGCCACCTCGTATGGCACCGTCATTGAAGGCCTGCTGGCCGGCGACATCGACCTCGCCGAGTTGGGGCCAGCCTCCTACGCCATTGCGATGGTGCGCGGTGCCCAAATCGACCCCGTTGCCTCCTTCAAGCTGCAGCCAGGGCCAGCCACGCCCAGTTCCCGGGCGTATCACTCGGTGCTCATCACCCAAAGCGCCCACCCCGCCAAGAGCCTGGCACAGTTGCGCGGCAGCACGCTGAGCCTGACCGACCCCGCCAGCACCTCGGGTGCGGTGCTGCCCCGCCAGGCCGTGCCACGCCTCACAGGCACCCAGCTGGAGGCCCACTTCTCTCGCGTCACATTTGCAGGCGCCCACGATCGCTCCATCGAAGCCGTGCGCACGGGCCGGGTCGATGCCACCTTCGTGGCCAGCAATGCCGTGGACGAGGCCGTGCGACGCGGCACGTTGCGCATGGACGAGATCCGCATCCTGTGGCGCTCCGACCCCATCCCCTACGACCCGTTCGTGACGCGCCGCAGCCTGTGCCCGGCCCTGCAAAAACAGATCCGCCAGGTGTTCCTGGGCGACACCCAAGCCTTGCAAGGGATGCTGAAAGAGCTGGGCATGACCGGCTTTGTGCCGGCCTCCCACGAGGACTACCGGGAGATCCGGCAGCTTTACCCTTGATCCGCCATCACTTGGCGATGCCGCCCGGGTAGCACAGCCCCCCCGTGATCTCGATCGTCGTGGCGTTGAGGGCCTCGTTCTGCACGCAGTAGCCGATCATGTCGGCGATCTCCTGCGGCTCGATCAGGCGATCGATGTGCACGTCCTTCAAGATGGCCTTGAGCGCCTCCTGGTTCATGCCCGTGAGCATCGGCGTGGCGGTGTAGCCCGGCGCGATCCCCACGCAACGGATGTCGCGGATGCCGCGCAGCAGGAACTCGCCCACGATGATCTTGGGCATCATCGCCACAGCCGCCTTGGCTGACGAGTAGTTCAGTTGCCCGATCTGGCCGATCTTGTTGACCGACGAAATCGGCACGAGCAAGCCCTTCCAGCCGCCGTTGACCATGGCCTCGGCCGCGTCACGCAGGGTCAGGAAGGTGCCGGTCAGGTCCACATCGATCACCGGCTTCCACTTGTCCATGCCCATCTTGCGAGACACCTTGCCCGTGGTCTTGTCCAGCGCCAACATGGTGCCGTCGCGGATGATGCCGGCGCACGTCACGGCAATGTTGAGCTGACCAAAGGCACTCACCGTGGCTTCGATGAAACGGGCCGTATCGGCCTCGCTGCTCACGTCGGCCTGCACGCCGATGGCTTCGCCGCCCATGGCCTTGATCTCGGCCACCACGCGGTCAATGTCTTCCTGCACCATGTCGACGATGGCGACCTTGGCCCCTTGCCGCACGAAATGCTTGGCAACCGCCTCGCCAATGCCCTTGCCACCGCCCGTGATGAGGGCCACGCTGTTCTTGATGTCCATGAACCGTTCCGATCTGATAACAATGAAATGACTGCACGAGCCTCACACCTTATGCGGGCTCCACCTCGACCATGATGACAGATGCACGCCACACGCTCAGCCGTGACAAACCGCACAGGCTGCGCGCTTGACGGTAGACTGTCCGCAAACAAGGGAAGTGACACAAGATGGCATGGACACGCACAAGTCGCTGGATGGTGGGCGCAGGCCTGGTGGCCGCAATCGCTGTGGCCGCCGGTGTTTACTGGTCAAGCCAGGCGGATGCAGACACGGGCCTGGTTCAGGTCAATGGGCGCATGGAAAGTGACCAGATCGTGGTCTCGGCGCGGGTGCCCGCGCGCATTGCCGAACTGCTGGTGCGTGAGGGCGACCAGGTCCAGGCCGGACAGGTCATGCTCAAGTTGCGCGATGAGGCCGTCGCGGCTCGCTCTGCCCAGGCCGAAGCTGCAGCGGCAGCCCAGCTGGCCCAGGTCCGTGCGCTGGAATCGTCCTTGAGCCTGCTGCGCAGCGAATCCACCGTCCTCACCCAGACCGCGCAGGCCGAAGTCACAGCCGCACAAGCCGAACTCACCCGCGTGGGCGTCATCGCCCAGCAAAGCGCCTTGGAGCGCGATCGTGTCAAGCAATTGGCCGAGCAAGGCTTTGTCGGTCCGCAGGCCTTGGAGCGCGCGCAGGTCGCCACCAAGAGTGCCCTCGAACAGTACAGCAGTGCCCGCGCCCAAGTGCAGAAAGCCCAGCTGAACCTGCAGAACGCCCGTCTGTCACCCCAGCGCATCCAGTCCCGCTCGGCCGAACTGCAAGCCGCCGTGGCACAGGCCGAAATGGCCCACGCCAAGGCCCTGGAAGCCGCGAGCGAGTCCAAAGAGCTGACCGTCACGGCGCCCGTCAACGGTCACGTGGTCGCCCGCTACATCAACCCCGGCGAGGCGGTGAACCACGGTGTGCCGCTCTACGCCATCGCTGACCTGTCCAAGGTTTACCTCAAGGCCTACATTCCCGAGCCCATGCTGGGCCGTATTCAGCTGGGTCAAGCGGCCCAGATCTGGACCGATGCCACACCCGACCAGCCCATCGACGCCAAGGTCGGCTACATTGCCAACCGCGCCGAGTTCACGCCCAAGGAAGTACAGACGCGTGACGAGCGCACCAAGCTGGTCTTCGAGGTCCGCCTCTACCCCACGCAAACCTCCCAGCTCAAGCTTCTGCCCGGCCAACCCGCCGACGGCATGATTCGCCTGAGCCCGGATGCCCCCTGGCACGCCCCCCGCCACTGAGCCCATGAGCCGCCAGCCCGCGCCAAGCAGCCTCCTGCCTGACGAGCGGCGCGCCGTGCGCCCAGTCGTGCGCGTAGACAAACTGGTCAAACGCTACGACCTGGTGGAAGCCGTTCGCGCGGTCTCGCTGGAAGTGAAACCCGCCCAGATCTACGGCCTCATCGGTGCCGACGGCGCCGGCAAAAGCAGCCTCATGAAGGTGATCGCCGGGGTACTCAGTCACGAAGAAGGCAAGGTGGAGGTGCTCGGCCAGCTCATCGACTCCGAGCGTCAGGCCGAGAAAGTCAAAAGCGCCCTTGGCTTCATGCCACAGGGCCTGGGCCTGAACCTCTACCCCACGCTGTCCATCGAAGAGAACATCGACTTCTTTGCCCGCCTGCGCATGGTGCCACCTGAGCTGTTGCGCGAGCGCAAAGAACGCCTGCTGGAGGTGACACGGCTGAGCGCCTTCCGCGCCCGCCCGGCCGGCCAGTTGTCGGGGGGCATGAAACAAAAGCTCGGGTTGATCTGCACCCTGATCCACGCACCGCGCCTCATCATTCTCGATGAACCCACCACAGGGGTAGACCCTGTCTCGCGCCGCGACTTCTGGCTGATCCTGGCGCAACTGATCCACACCGAGCAGATCACTGCCCTCATCTCCACGGCCTACCTCGATGAGGCCAGCCGCTTCGACCACGTCGCGCTGATGCACGAGGGGCAGATCATCCTCGAAGGCCCGCCCGACCTGCTGATCGATCGCAGTGACGCCACCATCGTGCAGTGCCCGGCCGAGGGTGCTGCACTGGCTGCACTCACGACCGCCTTCCCCCAGAACGAAGCCACCCAAGGTCAGGTCCGGCTGTTCGTGCCCCTGCGGGACGCCGCTCAGGCCCAGGCGCAAGTGCAGGCCACCTTGGTCGCCGCCGGCTTGCCCAAGGTCGAAGCGCCCATCGTCACCCGCCCGCAGCTGGAAGACCTGTTCATTGCCCGGCTCTGGACCGATGCCATCGCCGCCCGCTCCTACCTCCCACCCTCCACCTCCCGGGGCACAGCCGGCACCCTGGCTGATGCGCCTGCGCCGTTTCAGTCTCACGCAGTCGACACCGGCTGGGCCATCGACGCACAGGCCTTGACCCGCGATTTCGACCAGTTTCGCGCGGTCGATGGCGTGTCCTTCCAGGTCGGCTATGGCGACATCTTCGGGCTGCTGGGTGCCAACGGTGCAGGCAAGACCACAGCCATCAAGATGCTGACCGGCATCCTGCCTCCCAGTGCCGGTCTGGGCCGTGTCGCCGGCTCCGACATGCGCCATGCCCGCCAGGCCATCAAGGAACGCATCGGCTACATGTCGCAGGCGTTTTCGCTCTACACCGACCTGACGGTGGAAGAAAACCTGATGCTGTTCGCTGGCGTCTACGGCCTGCCGCGCAAGGTCGCCCGCGAACGCGCCCGCTGGGCCATTGAGCTGGGTGAACTGCATGGCTACGAACAGGTCGCTGCCATCAGCCTGCCCATGGGCCTGCGTCAGCGTCTGGCCCTGGGCTGTGCCCTGGTCCACCGCCCCCGCGTGCTCTTCCTGGACGAGCCCACCTCGGGCGTCGACCCGATTGGCCGCAAGCACTTCTGGAGCATTTTGCGCAAACTGGCCCGTGAAGACGGCGTCGCCATCCTGCTGACCACGCACTACATGGCCGAGGCCGAGCTGTGCGACCGCGTGGCCATGATGTACGCGGGCCGTGTGGTCGCCGACGCCCCGCCCGCCCAGCTCAAGCTGGATCTTCTGGCCCGCCGCGGTCAGCTGCTGGAGGTCACGCCGCGCAACGCCCTGCTGGCCATGCAGGCCTTGCAGGACGCTGGCTTCGACCAGGCTGTGCTCCACGGGCGCAACATCCACATCATGTCGCACCAGCCCGAGGCAGACCGCGCGCGCATCTTCAGCGTGCTGCGTGCGGCCCGCCAGCGCAGCGCCAACGTCATCCCCCGGCCCCTGACCATGGAAGACGTCTTCATCGACATCGTGCTCAGCCGCGAAGGCCAAGGCGCAAACGCTGACACCCACGCGCAGGAGGCTGCATGAACCTGCTGCGCGTGCGCACCCTGGTGACCAAAGAGGTCAGCGAAGCCCTGCGTGACCGGCTTTATCTCACCCTCGCCTTCTTCCTGCCCATTTTGCTGATGCTCGTGTTCACCTACGGCATGACCAGCAACATCGACAACGTCGGCGTCGTCATCGTCGACGAAGACCAGACCGCAGCCAGCCGCGAATACACCCAGCGCTTTTTGTCCACGCGGCACTTCAAGCAGGTCGAGGTCACCCACGCCCCCACCCGCGCTGACGCGGCCCTGCCCGCCTACCAGGCACGCCTGCTCATCTGGGTCGGCTCGGGCTTTGAGCGTCAACTCCAGAACGGCCAGACCGCGAAGGTGTCCGTGCAGATCGACGGCGCGTTCACCGAACCCGCGCGCACCATTGGCGGCTATGTCGAGGCCATCAACGCCCAGGCCAACCAGGACCTGCGCCAACGCTATGCGGCCGCGCAATGGGGCGCCCGCTCCAGCCTGACACGCCAGGTCACCCACCCCGTGCAACTGCAGACGCGCTACCTGTACAACCCCGAGTTGCGCAGCGTGGCCATGATCGCCCCCGCGCTCATGATGATGATCCTGATGATGTGCCCGCCCCTGCTGATCGCCGTCAGCGTCGTGCGCGAGAAAGAAAGCGGCTCCATCTACAACATCGCCAGCTCCACCGTCACCCGCGTCGAGTTCCTGCTGGGCAAGCTCATCCCGGTGGTCGCCATCGGCATGGTCAACGGCTTCATGCTCTGGGCTCTGGTCGCCTTCTGGTTCGACGTGCCCTTCCGCGGTCACGCCCTGTCCTTCACCCTGGCCCTGCTGCTCTACGTCGTCGCCACGTCCAGCATGGGCCTGCTCGTGTCAGCAGCGGTCAAGACCCAGCAGGCGGCCATCATCATCACCACCATGACAGCGGTGATCGCGTCCATGCAGTTCGCGGGACTGTTCGCACCACTGGAGACCGCCGACCCGGTCAACCAGTTCATCAGCCACCTCTTTCCAGCGGCCGACTTCCTGCGCGTGATCCGTGGCATCTATGTGCGCGGCGCAGGCGTCGAGGTGTTCTGGCCGGAGATGCTCTCCATGGCCGCCTACGGCGCCATCGCCCTCACGCTGGCTCACACCCTGTTCCACAAAAGGACCGCCACATGAGCCTGCGCCGCTGGCTCACCCAGGTGAGCGCCCTGATGACCAAGGAGTGGAAGCAGCTCTACCGCGACCGCGCCCTGCTGAGTTTCGTCATCTTCATCTTCACGCTCGACATCCTGCTGGCGTCTGGCGCACCCGCGCTCGACCTCAAGCAGACCCCCATCGGCATCATCGACCGCGACCACAGCGCCCTGTCGCGCGAGCTGATCTACAAGCTGCCGGCGCAGCAGTTCACCGTCGTCCCCATGGCCGATCAGGACCAAGCCGTGTCCCACGCCCTGGAACGCGGCGAACTGCGCGGCGTGCTCACCATTCCCCACGGCTTCGAGAAGGACCTGCTGCGTGCGCAAAGCCCGGCCCTGCAACTGGTGGTGGACGCCAGCGACGCCAACCTCGGGTTCCTGCTGTCGAGCTACACCGAGCGCATCCTGTTCACGCTCAGTGGTGAGCTCGTCGGCGGGCAGGCGGCCGCGCAAGGGCGGTCCGTGGTGCTGCCGCAGATCGACATCCAGTCACGCACCCGCTTCAACCCCAGCCTGACCGAGTCCTGGTACGCCACCCTGTCCGAACTGCTGACCATGGTGACCGTGGCCTGCATCCTGCTGCCCGCAGCCGCCCTGGTGCGCGAGAAGGAACGCGGCACCGTCGAGCAGTTGCTGGTGTCACCGCTGTCACCGCTGCAAATCGTGCTGGCCAAGGCCTTTGCGATGACCTCGGTGGTGCTGCTGGGCTCGCTGGTGGCCGTCGGGCTCGTCATGCACCAACTTGTGGGCGTGCCGTTCGTGGGCAGCCCGTGGGTCTTCTTCAGCCTGATCGCGCTCTACGCCATCACCAGCTCCGGCCTGGGCGTGCTGGCCTCCACCTTCGCGCGCAACTCCGGCCAGGTCGGCCTCATCGTCGTGCTGCTGGTCATGCCCATCATCATGCTCTCGGGCACCTGGAGCTTGCGTGAAAGCATGCCGGATTGGTTGCAAAACATGGTGGCCTTCTCGCCCATGACCTACTTCGTGGACATCGCCTACGGCGTGCTGCTCAAAGGCAGTGACATGGCGGTGCTGTGGCCCAAGGCGCTGAAGATGTCACTGCTCGGGCTGGCATTCTGGGCACTGGGCGTTTACCGTTTCCAACGCCAGTTCCGCTGAGTCGGCGCTTCCCGGCGATGTCCGCGCGCTGAAGCCCACTGCCTCTCACAATCACGTCATCGGCCAAGATCGCGTCACGGACGCTGCCGGGCCATCATTTCGCGCACATGGCGTGCCGGAATGGCATACGAAATGCCTGATGGCTGGCTCAAGGCAGACTCGCGCGCGCCCTTGAGCATCACCATGTTCACTACCCCCACCACCTCGCCGGAGACGGGGTCGAACAAGGGACCGCCGCTGTTGCCCGGGTACGCGGTGGCATCGAGCTGAAAGATCTGGAAGTTGCCTTCGCGCAAGCCCCGAATGGCCCGCTCGTTCAGCTGACCGCTCTGCGCCGAAGGCAGCCGAGCCTGTGTGATCGACGACACCATCGCCCGGTGCGTCACCGACGAAAACCCCAACGCCCCACCAATCGGAAAGCCCATGAAGGCCAACTCCTGCCCCTCCTTGACGCGATCCGAGTCCGCCAGTGACAAGGCCGGCACCGGTGGCCCATCGATCTGCAGCAGTGTCAGGTCATGGAACACGTCCTTGTCGAGCACCTGCGCGGCCCGCGTCTGAAACGTATCAGGGCCGGTGCGCACCTGCACCACCAGTTGCCCCTGCGGCGGGGCACTGCCAGGGGCTTGCAGCACATGGGCATTGCTCACCACCCAGTTGCCCGAGCCCACCACAAAGCCCGTGCCCCGCAGGCTGAAGCGCGGCGCCGCAGTCGGGTTGTAACTGCCCACGATCACCACCGAGGGCTTCACCTTGGAGATGGTGTCCGGCAGGGCGTTGTGTTGGGCCACCGCTGAAGCGCCCCACGTCACCAGCGTACACAGCAGCATCTGGCGCCCCCAGGGTGCCCATTTCGTGCAAATCGACATTCAAGCTCCTTGGGAGGGCGACCGCCACAGCTTTCGCAACAGGTGCAGCGTCAACAAGCCCGGCGGCATCCGCAGCCAATGACCGCGCAGGTACAGAAAACCACGGGCCAGCGGAGTCCACCGGTCGGCCACCAAAGGGTGAGGTGGGCACAACACCCGCGTGAACATCGCGTCCATCCACTTGAGGCGCCACGCCCCCGGACGTGCACCGTGCGCCTGATCCAGCCCTGCCAACACGTCCTGCGGCACCACGGTGCCCAAGATCATGCCCACATAGCGCAAGGCATAAAACAAGGGTCGCGTGAGCTGCAAGGCGGTGGCGCGCGCTACCAGATGTGGCCAGAAATCAGGCGCCGAGCCATGTTCGCGCAACAGGGCATCCAGGTCAACCAGGCCACGCATGCCCTGCTCGAAACTGCCCTCGTGCATCAAATGGGTGGCGCTGTGCAACACCATGTCGATCGGGGCCAGCACATGCAGGCACGAGCCCGGCTGCAAGGGCCGGGCTTCGCTCAACAGCAAGGCCGAGCTGGGATGGATGCGTGCCGAAACCGGCATGATCGCGTGGTGCACATCCAGCACCGTGCCCCGCTGAAGGTGCTGCATCGGCGGCAACTCGTGCATCCAGGTGCGGTAGTAGCGCTGGTCGTAATCCGACCGCGCCGAGCTTGCCCAGCCACCTAGCATCAGTGCCGCCTCTACCTCGGGCAAAGCGGTCTTCGGCACCAGCACGTCCACATCCGACACCACGCGCCCCTTGGCGGCATCCAGGTCGGCCGCCACATAGGCCGCGCCCTTGAGCAGCACCACCGGGATGTTCAACGAGCGCAACGCCAGCTCGATCTCCTGAATCTCGTAACCCAGCTCGCGGTGCTGGCGATCAGCCAGGCGCAGCGCCGACTCCAGATACTTGCGCGGCGCCTCAGGAATCTGATCCCATACCCCGTCGCGTTGAGCCAGAAAGCCCAGCCGCGCCGACAGGTCGGCCACCCGCGCCAGACGGATGACATGGTCCCACTGTTGCCCTGAGAACAATGCCATCTCCTGGGGCCGCTGCAGCGCACGCACCAGCATGACCTGCCCCGTGGTGCCGCCGCTCATGCGCTCAACCGGTCAAAACACGCCAGGGCCTCGTCGAGGTCGCTGTAGTGGAGGTCATAGACGTCGCAGCGCTCGACCACGTCGGCCAAGGTCTCGAACCCCTGCCGACCATGAACATGGTGGTTGAAACTGTTGCGATGCAGGTGCAGCAAGGCGTCGGCCTTGGCGCGCGCGCTCAGCGTCAACGGTGCGCCGGCCACATAGCGAGGAAAGATGATCCAGGCAGGCGTCGCCAACTCACGCGCGCGCGCCGTGCTGTCGGCCGACACCTGCATGTGGCACACCGTGCCCTTCATGGTGTCGAGCGCCACGGGCCCCATGACCGCACTCGGCGCCCGGCGTCGCATGATGTCGATGGACGCATTCTTTAGGCTGATGGGTCGGGGAGACGCCGTGAGCAAACCGGTGCGGGGGTCGAGCAAAGCCATCTCGTCAGAGAGCAGGCGCCAGCCATCGAGCATCAAGGCCGCGCACAGCGTGCTCTTGCCCGAGCCAGGTGGCGCAGGCAGGATAACGGCACGCCCATCACGCTCCAGCACTGCAGCGTGCAGGGTGATCCAGTTGTGGCAGTAGCTGGTGATGCACCAGTTGAGTCCCCACTCAAGGAATGCATAGGCCTCACCGTAGGCCAGGGGGGTGAAGGGTTGCTGCCCGTCCATCTCAAACAGGCACAGCGGGCGCGATGGGCGCCACTTGCGGCGCACCGACACATGAAAGTCCGCAAACTGACCGCCTTCGGTCCAGCACGCGTGTCCCGCGTACAAACGCTTGATGCCATCGGCCACGATCGGGATGGCACTGCGCACATGTACCACGAACGGATCCATGCGCAGATACAGACCCGACGAGCACAGTGCCGCAGACAAGGCATCGGGCAGCACCGCCTGAACCAGGCGTGGTGTCACGCCGACCGACACGTCACCACACCCATTGTCCTCAGGTCGTCCAATACCGAACTCACCAACGCGATGTCCGTGTCCTCTGGGGTCTCGCCGATCAGCAAACCGGCCAAATGCGCGGCGGTCTGAGCTGTTGTCTGGCCCGACTGGTCTGGCGAGTGATTCACCCGGTCCTTCAGCAAGGACAGCAACTGAAATGCCGACTCCGACACCTCATACAGGGCCGAATCGGCATCGTCGTACACCACGCCACCGTGCCCGATCCAGCCGCGCAAAGCGAAGCGGGACGAGTTGAACGCGTACTGCATCGTCAAACTCAAAGCACCTACTTTAACCACACACCCAACCGAAGCCCAACACGTCAGCCACAGCTGCTTCCGTCCGATTGTGACGATGGATTGATCAGGCAATCGCTGAAGCCCGTACCGGAGTACACGCGCGCGAAGTAATCACAGGTGTCGGACAACCCCCAGCGAACGCCGGCGGTGGGCTCCCAGCTACCGTAATTGCGCCAAATGTCCTTGCACCGCTGCTCGCTGATGTAGGAATCACTACCGTACTTCTTGGCCGACAAGTAACCCGCCGCCAGATACTGCGCCAGACGCTCCATGTCCGAGCGTTCATTCATCTTGAAAACCTGCTTCAAGGTCTTCTTGGCGATGGCAGGGCTTGGCGTCATTTCAAAGCCACAGCCACGCTTGTGGCTTCTGTCACAGCCATCCGGGCCAAACAGCAAGTCATCGCAGCCTTGGTGCTTCTCGCACTCGCTCATCGGAATGAACGATCCGGTGGTTTTCGCGTTGGGCGCCACACTGCCCCCCGTGGTCGTCAACGATGCGAAAGAGGAGGCACGAACCGTCACATTGGTGCCGCTGGTTGCAGCCAACACCATGTTGCCCTTGAAGGCCGCCACAACAGGCGCCGCAGCCAGACCAGCACGCACCAGCTTACGTCGACTGGTGTTGACTCCAGCGGGCGGCACGTCCACGCCTGTGGTCTGCGTGCGCTCGTTTTGCTGATCTGACATGGTGTACCCCTTGAAACTCGATGTATGTGCCCCGTGCCGCACACAAGCCGTGTCCGACACTGAACCTCAGCCTCAACTCATGCAATTTTCATACCGATTTTCGAACACATCGACAAGTACTTGATTTGCTTGAGAATCTACAGATGGCAGGCTGCAATTTCGCGAATCTGATTTCGCACTGTCAAAAATCTCGACAAGTCAAAGTGACTGAAGCATCTTATCGACTTCCGCCTGGCGGTTGAACTTGTCACCCACCTGTTTGAGCGCCTGCAAGTTGGCTTTCGCACTGGCCTTGTCGCCAGCCTGAATCTGGATCTGCGCCAGGTTGAACTTGAGCAAGTGCGCCTCTGGCTGGAGCTGCAACGCTCGCTTCTGAATCTCCAGGGCTTTGCTGACGTTCTTCTCCGAGGCCAGCAGCATCGCCCAGGTGTCCAAAATGGACGGGTTGTTCGGGGCCAGTTTGTCGGCCTTCTCTACCAGGCTCAAGGCATCCTTGCGACCCAGCTTGCCCGCCACCCAGGCCAGGTTGTTGAGGGTGAGCGCGCTGTTCGGCTGCAGGTCCAGCGCCTTCTGGTAGTAGCCGGCCGCCGCATTCAGGTTGTTGTCCGCCACCGCACGGTCTCCCATGTACAGCGTGAACACCACATCCTTGGGGTGGCTGCGCAGCCATGAGCTGGCCAAGGCGTCGGCCTCGCGCTTTTTCTGGGCCACCAGCTGCACAGAGTGCAGCTTGACGGCCAGATCCGAGGCATTGGGCGCCAGCTTCAACGCCTTCTCATACGCCAGGATCGCCGCCGCCCAGTTTTTTGCGGCGGCCTGTACTTCGCCTTCCAGCGCAAAGCCCACCGCTTCCTGCGGACGCTGCGTCTGTATCTCCTTGACCATCGCCAGGGCGTCGGGCACACGTTTGCCGCGCACCGCCAACTCGGTCAGACCTTGCTGTGCAGCCAGCAAATTAGGCTGAATCTCCAAGGCCTTGCGCAGGCTTTGAGCCGCCCCGGCGGCATCCTGGTTGGCCATGTAGACCCCCGCCATCCGCAGGTGCGGCAGCGTGGACTGAGGCTGCATTGAGGCCATCTTGCCGTAGCTGCTGATTGCCTGGTTGAACTCCTTCGCCGCCACCTGGGCCTGGCCCAGGCTGTCCAGCAACTCAGGGCTCTTGGGCAGCGCCGCGACGGCGTTCTGTGCGGCCGTCAAGGCCACCTTGGGCTCCTGATTGAGCAGGTGGTGTGCCACCAGAATCTGACGCGGCAGCAACTCGTTGGGGGCGACCTCGACCGCCTTGCGCAGCAAGCCAGCGATCTCGTCCTTGTTGACGCCCCGCAGCGTTTTCACGCGGGCCAAGCCCAAAATGGCCTGCACGCTGTCGGGCTTACGGGCCAGCAGGGCCTCAAAGCGCTTTTGTGCCGCGTCTGGCTGCTTTTGCGCCAGGTCCAGCTCGGACAGCGCACCGATCGCCGGGAAGAAGTCTGGCGACACTTCAAGTGAGCGCTCCAGGGCTTTGCGCGCCCCGGCCAAATCGCCTTTCTTCATCAGCACCTGCGCTCGCAGATGGCTGGGAATCGGGTCTTCTGGCGGACGCTTCTTCTCCAGTTGCGCAATGGCCTTCAACGCCTCGTCCAGCTTGCCTTGCCTGGCCAGCACGTTGATCATGGCCATGTCAGCCACCACCCCGGTGTCGCTGGCCGCAATGTCCTGCAACTCGCTGAAACCCACATCGGTCTGGCCCGCGGCCAGTTTGCTCACCGCCAGCGACGTGCGCTTCATCGGATCCTTCGGATCCAGTGCCGAGGCCTTCGCGAAATAGCGCTGAGCCAGCTCCTGGTCACCGTGAACCATGTAGGCCTGCCCGGCCGCCGACAGCATGGCGGGATCGTTGTCGATCTCGTCGAGGTTGCCAGGCAAGGTGGCAATCGCCTTGTCAACCTGTCCCAAACGCAGGTAGGTCATGACCAGCATGCGGCGCGCCAGCTTCAAGTCAGGCGCCGCGGCCAGCGCCTTGGACAGCATGGACTCGGCCTGGATCAGGGCATTGGACTGGGCTTCGATGGTGCCCGCCAGCTCCAGGGCCTGCGGACTGTTCGGGGTGGCCCGCAAAAGCTGTTGTGCCGCTTCACGCGCGCCCTTCAGGTCTCGCTTCTTCAATGCCAGCTGAGACTGCAGGTACAGCGTGTAAGGCGCCGTCGCCGCCATCTTCTTCAGCGCATCCATTTCCGTGGTGGCCTCGGAGAGCTTGTTCTGCGCCATGAGGACACGCACGATGCTGGCCTGCGCGTCCTTGTAACCCGGCTTGACCTTGAGCGCCTGCCGGTACGACGCCAGCGCCTCATCAGCTCGTTGCTGGCCGAACAGTTGAATGTCGCCTCGCAACTTGTAGGCCTCTTCATTCTGCGGCGCCACTTTCACGATCTGATCGATCTGCGCCAGCGCCCCTTCAAAGTCCTTGTTCGAGGCCGTCATCCGGGCCTGCAGGATCAGGGCGGACGCATGCTTGGGATCGAGCTTCAGCGCATCGGCCAAGCTGGCCTGAGCCAGATCGGCCTTGCCCTGTGCCAGCCACGCACCGGCCAGCAGTGTCAGCAACTCCGCCTGCGCGGCAGGATCCGAAAGCCGAGTCTGCGCATAGGTGTCGGTGAGCTTCTTGTGTTCGCCCAGGCTGAGCATCACGCGCGCCATCACCGGCACGATTTGCTCTTGTGCGTATCCGGCGTCCTGCGCCTTCTTCAACTCCGTCTGGGCCCCCGACGCATCGCCAGTCACCAGCAAGGACTTTGCCAACAGGAAACGTGCCTCAGCCAGATCAGGCTGAGCCTGCAGAGCGTTTTTCAGCTGGATGATGGCCGCTGCGTGGTCGCTCTTGGCCATGTAGTCTTTGGCGGACTGCATCAGCTTGGCGGGGTCGTTGCCACTGCAGGCCGCCAGCACCAATGTCAAAGTCAGCGCGGCCGGGAGAGAGCGAAATACAGAAGGTTTGTGCTTCATTTCAAGGTCCACTTCGAACACAGAGACTTACTTCAGACCGAGGCGGTGCATCAGGTCATACAGCGTGGGTCGGCTGACCCCCAGCAGCTCGGCCGCTCGCAGGACGTTGCCGTCCACGCGCGCCAAGGCGGCAATCACGGCCTTGCGCTCGGCCTCATCGCGCACGGTGCGCAAATCGAGAGAGCGATCGGCATCATCTTGTTCGACCGCAGCCAGACCCAGGTCATCGGCTGTGATCTGCTGCCCGTCGGCCATGATGCAGGCGCGCTTGATGCAGTTCTCCAGCTCGCGGATGTTGCCCGGCCAGGTGTGCTGCTCGATGGCGCGCACGGCATCGGCCGACAGCGTCAGCGAGTTGCGCCCACCTTCCGAAGAGAAACGCTTGACAAAGGCGTGGGCCAGCAAGGCCGCATCGCCCACGCGCTCGCGCACCGGCGGAATGTCGACCACGATTTCGGCCAGACGGTAGAACAGATCCTCGCGGAAGCGCCCTTCGGCGATCAACTGTTTGAGGTCCTGGTGCGTGGCGCAAACGATGCGCACATCCACCGGAATCTCCTGGCGTCCACCGACGCGCTCGACCACGCGCTCTTGCAAAAAGCGCAGCAGCTTCGATTGCAGGGGCAGCGGCAGGTCGCCGATTTCATCGAGCATCAAGGTGCCGCCATGCGCGGTCTCGATCTTGCCGACCGTGGTTTTGACCGCCCCCGTGAACGCGCCCTTTTCGTAGCCAAACAGCTCGCTTTCGAGCAGGTTGTCGGGAATGGCGGCGCAATTGATGGCGACGAACTTGTTGGCCTTGCGGCCACTGCTCTGGTGCAGGCCACGCGCCAGCACTTCCTTGCCCGTTCCGCTCTCGCCCAGCAGCATCACGGTGACGTTGCTGCTGGCGACCTTCTCGATGGTGCGGCACACACGCAACATGCCCGGATCGCGGGTGATCAGCCCCGCCAAGGCATCGGGTGGCTGCATGTTCTGCAGGCGACGGTTCTCGGCCTGCAACTCGGCCAGGCGGAAAGCGCGCTCCACCGTCAGCGTCAGCACCTCGGGCTCAAAGGGCTTGGCCAGGAAATCGTAGGCGCCCATGGCAATGGCTTTGAGGGCGTTGGCCTGGCCGTTCTGTCCGGTCAGCACGATGACCTTGGTGTCCGGCTCGGCTGCCAGAATCTGTTCGAGCAACTTGAAGCCCTCGGACACCGAATCGGCGTCGGGCGGCAACCCCAGGTCCATCGTGACCACCGAAGGCACGAAGCGGCGCAACTGCACCATGGCGCTGTGACGATCGTCGGCCGTCACCGACTCGAACTGGTCCAAAGACCACTTGATCTGCTTTTGCAAGGCCAGATCGTCTTCGACGATCAGCAATGTGTTTGCCTTGTCCGTGCTCATGCACCCTCTCCGCTGAGTATGTTGCCGGGTTGCACCACGTCCATCACAGGGAGCAGCAAGGTCACGAGGGTGCCCTCGCCTTCCTTGCTCTCGACCGTCATCTTGCCACCCAGTTCTTGTATGTATTGCAGGCTCTCGTACGCACCGATGCCCATGCCTGCCACCTTCGTCGTCTGGAAGGGTTTGAACAATCGGGTTTGCACGAATTCGTCACTCATGCCGACACCATTGTCACCGACCTGCAGGCTTGCATGGCTGCCAAATCGATGGGACTTGACCCAGACGTCATGACCTTGGTGTTCGGTCGCATCGAGGGCATTTTGAATGAGGTGACCCACCACGCGTTTGAGCCGCTCCACATGGCCCCGGGTGAAGACCTCGGGCTGCAGATCAAGACGCACGGTGCGTCCACGGCTCTCGGCCGACCTGGCCCATTCCTGGGCGATCGCTCCCAGGTCCACCCCAACGGCGCCGCCCGATGGCGCCGCCCCCTCGCGCAACTGCATCATCAACTGCTTCATGCGCTCCAGCGAGTTCTCCACCGTCATCAGCATGTCGGCCTGGAACTCGGGGTTGTGCTGCAGGCGCTTGGCGTTCTTCACCATCAGCGACAACTGGGTAACGATGTTCTTGAGGTCGTGGACCACAAACGCGGACATGCGGTTGAAGGCGTCGAACTTGCGAGATTCGAGCAAGGCCTCCGTGGCCTGCATCTGGGCCAGGAAACTCGCGGCCTGGGCCGCCGCCGTCTTGAGCAAGTCAGTCACTTCCCAGTTGAGTTCCAACTCCGTGCGCGGCTGCGCCAACAAGACAAAGCCCAACTGCTCTCCGCCAATGGGCAGGGGCACCAGCAACCAAGCTTGCTTGAGCTCCAGCAGCCAGTCGGGCAGGCTCAGCCCTTCATAGCGTTGCGGATGGCTTTGAAACTCCTTGACGTCGATCACCCAGCCCGTGCGCTTCATGAACTGCGCCAGCACCGATGTCAGCGGCTCCATCGCCGTGGACTGCGGCACGTTCCAGCGGGCCACCTGCACGAAATGGCTGTGCTCGGCGTTGAGCAGCCACAAGGCCCCCGCCGGGCTCTCCACCATGTCGGCCAGGCCACGGATCACATGCTGACTGAGTTCCTGAGGCTGGGTGTGGCTCGTCAAGGTGCGGGTGAACTTGAGCCACTCCTCGCGGTAGTCGTAGCGGTAGCGCAGAAAGTGCTTGCCCAGCCACACCCTCACGCGCGCACGCAAAGTGCCCGAGAGCCCCACCGCCACCAGCGCCACCACGGCCAAAAAGACCAGGGCCACTTGCAGCACCCGCCCCCAATGCCCGCCAAAGTAGCGCACGTAGTAGCCCAGCGACGAGATGAACAGCAGGTAAAGCCCGGCCATCATCAGCGTGGCCGAGTGGAACACCACCTGGCGTGACACCTGGATCTTGGAGATCCAGTTGCGATGGCGCGCGCTGGGCAAGATCAGCAGCGGCACCATCAAGGCGTGGACAAAACCGCGTGCGGCGGCCGCATCTTCGTCCATGCCGTTGAACAAGGCCGCTTCCGAGAACAGGTACACATCGAACAGCAGCGTTCCGGCCAAGCCCAGGCAGATGGGCTTGGCGCTCCAGCGCGCATCGGAGGGAAGGTTGCGAAACAGCTGCTCGATCAAAACCAACCCGAACACGGCCAGCACCGTCATGGGCATGAAGTGAGGCGTGAAGGTCGCCACAGCCGTCAAGCCGATCGCCACCCAGGTCAAACGGCGCACCAGCATGCTGCGATGGCCGCCATCGCTGCGGGCCTGGCCCAGCAAGTGCAGCACGAATGCAAACCACAGGCCGTAGCGCGCCACGTCCAGCCAGCGCGGCAGCCAATGCCACACGCCCTCGAGCTGCAGCAGGTACACGGCAGGCACGCTCCAGGCCCAGACCACCGAGGCCAGGGTCGCAGGCAAGATCGTCTGGGTGGACCGATGCCCCTCGGTTTGCTGCCCACGCTGCCACAGCAGGCGCAGCGTCAGAACCAGGTAAGCCAGGCCAGCCAGCGCCTGCCCTGCAACCATCAACAGGTCGGCATCCAATGGCATGGGGACTACTGCGCGCCTTTGCCGGTCAGGACCACACCCACGGTTTCAAACAGGATCACAAAATCCAGGAACAGCGAGTGATTCTTGACGTAATACAGGTCGTACTGCAGTTTTTCGGTCGTGTCGGAGAGGGAGCCTGCATAGTGATAGCGGACCTGAGCCCAGCCCGTCACGCCGGGCTTGACGCTGTGCCGCACCGCGTAAAAGGGAATGTCCCGGGTCAACTGTTCGACAAAATACTGGCGCTCAGGACGCGGCCCCACCAGGCTCATGTCGCCCTTGAGCACGCTGAACAACTGCGGCAGCTCATCAATGCGTACCTTGCGGATCACACGCCCGACGCGGGTCACGCGGCTATCGCCAGCCTGGGCCCACTGCGGCACGCCATCCTTTTCAGCATCGGTTCGCATGCTGCGAAACTTGACCACGTGAAAGATGCGGCCGTGCAAGCCCACCCGTTCCTGGCGATACAGGACGGGGCCGGGGCTGTCGATCCGGATGGCCAGCGCGGTGATGAGCATCAGCGGCAGGCTCAACAGGATCAGCACCAAGGCCCCCGCGATGTCAAAGCAGCGCTTGACGAGTGTGCGGATGAAGTCCTGGTTGAAGCCCTCGCCAAAAATCAAATAGCCTGCCGACATCGCATCCAGGCGAATCTGACCGAGCTTTTGCTCAAAGTGACGGGCGATGTCCACCACACGCACGCCCTGCAGCTTGCAGTCGAGCAGCTCACGCATCGGCATGCTGCCCCCCCGCCGCTCGGTCAAGGCCACAACGATCTCGTCGACGTCGTGGTCTCGCACCACATCCGTCAAACTGCGCCCGGCAGACACCCGCTGCACCTCAGGCACCGTGATCTCGCTTTCATTGGGGCTGGCAAAAAAACCGACCACCTGCACGTTGGGGTCGGACTGCTGCAGAGACTCGGCCACCGACCGCGCGCGCTGACCCGCGCCGTAGATCAGAACGCGTTGCACCGTCATGGCGTGCGGCAAGGTCTCGAACGACAACTCACGCCAGATCATGACCAAGGACATGGTGATCGCCAGCATGGCGAAGGTGGAGACGAGGTTGTAGCCCTGGTCAAGTTGCAACAGCACGACCAGCACGAAAGCGACGACGCACGACACGCCCCACGCCAGCACGGCGCGAGTGCGCATCACCCCTTTGGCGAACGAGCGGCTGTACTCGTAAAGCCCCAGGGCACCATTGACCCCCGCGAAGGCCAGCGCCACCACACCCCCGATGAACACCCCCTCGGCCATCACCTCCGAGGCGATGGCGTTCGGCCCGCGTTGCAGCCACAAGGAGATGGCTGACACCAACCCTATCAATACCGCTTCACAGACGACCTGCAGCACAGTGCGTCTGTGAAAGTAATGCCCAAACACCTTGATCATTTTTTATTCTTCCCTGTTCTTCACAACAGCTGTCAACGCATGACGTTGAAAACCATTTGTTACAGCTCATTCTAGGCAGATCTGTCGCGTAACACACCCCCCCAAAGCGACGATACGAGCAACAGGCTGCCAGTCAAAAATGACAACCTCGGCAACTCCGTCACGCTGATGACACAAAGCAGGACGCTGCATGACACCAGCCCCCCCAGTATCGGCAGCAACCATGTCTCACCTGTGAAACACCGAAAACATACCTGCCAGAGTATGCAAGCCATCAATATGACATGAGCTACCGATCCTAGCAGGCCGCGCTCGACCCACAACTCCATGAACAAATTGTCGGCATGCCAGGGGCGAAAATATCCCGTGGTCACAAAATACCAGCCATTGAAACCCTCAGAAAAATCCGCATGGTGCAAAACGCCCTGATTTGTGGCGTTCCGAATATCCCAACCCAACACCTCGACAGCACGGTCAGCTTGCATGACAGTCAAGGACGCCATGCCTTCACGGAAACGTGCGGCCCCCGTCTGCCCGTCCAACTCAGGTCCAGACAGAGGCCACACCAGCACTTGCGCCGGGCCGGGCTGCAACGTCCCCACAGCCTCCTGGCAGCGGATTTCATACAACAGATGCCGTTCACAAAGGCTAAAACGCAAGCGGGTCTCCGCCGCTGCGCGAACAGTCAGATGCACCACGTGCGGCCCGGGGGCCAAAGACACCCTGCGCGCCAACGCAAAGCGCCCCGCCAACTCCGCTGACGCCTTCGGCCCCTGCAATCGCACGGCTGGCGCTCCCGGCTCGACCGACCAAGACAGATAACCAGGCATGGCCGGCCCCGACACCATGGCGCTGTGACGCGCAGGCAAGCGCCCCTGCCCCAGCCCCCACCACCAGTCTTCGGGCTCTTTCAGCAAGCCGTACATGGACTGCCAGTGCGCCCAGCGGCTCTGAACGTCCACACTGGTGTTCGAAAGACGGTCAGAGGCAAATTGACCAGCGCCCACCAGGCACAATGCCTCTGCCAACAGGCCTGCCAGCAACCAACGTTGAGCCTGCTTTCGCCACACCAGCGCGTCTTGCCGGGCCTGGGGCACGCGCCGCCACAACCACCACATGACGACACTGCCGCCCACGAACACGCCGGCCAGGCCTCGCGAGTACGTGGTGACCACCACGTACACCAGCACCGCCAGCAGCGTCGCAGCCAGCGCCCACTGCCACGTTGTGCGCGCCCGCCACAGGGCCCACCACGCAAAAGGGGCCGTCAAAGCGAGGTAGACGTCGATGGCCCCGCCCCCCACATGCATCTCCCAGAACCAGGCGGTGGTGCGGTAGTCGCTGCGCAGATCCCACAGCCCGATGTACACCGCCCTCTCCCACACGGCCAGGGCACACACCAGGATCAGACCGATGAGCAGCCCCCCATGCAGACTGCGGATCGCCTGAGGGGGTGAGCGGCAATAGAGCGCCTGCAGCCAAGGCGCGATCAGCAACAGGGCCACCATGCTTTTGGCCACGCGCCAGACGTTGCCTGTACTGTCGTAGCCGTCCCACAGCAGATCGGGGGCGCTGGCGCCCGCGTCGAACCACCCCCGCCAGGCCGACACCGCCCAGGTCAGCAGCACGGCGGCCCACGCCCATCGCACGGCCCCCCCGACGGCCGACTGCATGCCGCTGCTCTTCGGGGGAGTCGCGACACGCGGCAAGGCGTGCGACATCCTCATCCATGCTTCATGTGCGTAGCCCCCGCCCAGAATCAGCAGCAGCAGCACGTCGAACTCGTCGGTCACACGCCAACCGCTCCAGATGCTCAGGCTGGCCATCGGCAACAAGCCCAGCAGGGTCAGCAGCCCCCAGTAGGGCCGTACCGCCGACATGATCGCCACACCTGCCGCCACCAGCACCGAGGGCAGCGACAGCATGGGATGGATGCCGATCAGGCCGAAGGCCAGCACCCAAAGGGTCAGCGCGGCCAAAGCTTGCACAGCGACAGGCCACGGGGTGCTGCGGCTCATGGCCACCGCCTCACACCAGCATCTCCACGCAAGGTGGGTGACCCAGGAATGCCTGAGGGCTGGCCGTCGCGCCATAGGCCCCTGACTGGAAGATCACGATCAGGTCACCCTCGCTCGCCATGGGCAGGGTCACCTTGTGCGCCAACACGTCCAGCGGTGTGCACAAGGGCCCGACCACGCTAACCTGCTCCAACGTCGACCCCGCCAGCAGATTACCCAGGGCCACCGGATAATTGCGGCGCAAGACCTGCCCGAAGTTGCCGGTGGCGGCCAAGTGGTGATGCAGCCCCCCATCGGTGACGAGAAAGACCTCCCCACGGGACACCTTGCGCTCGAGCACCCGGGCGACATAAATGCCCGCCTCGCCCACCAGAAAGCGCCCCAACTCCACCACCAGGTGCGCTTGCGGCCACTGCGCGTGCAAACGCTGCTGCGCGGCCAAAAGGGCCGCCCGCACGGGCCCCAGATCCAGCGACTGCTCACTCGGGAAATACGGAATGCCCCAGCCACCGCCCAAGTTGACCTGCCGCACCGGCCCAGGCAAAACCGACTGCAGCGTCAACAGCATGTCCAGCGATCGCTCAATGAGATTGGCCAGCAACTCGGCCTTGAGCACCTGCGATCCGGCGTACACATGAAATCCCTCGAACTGCAAACCCGCCTGCGCCACGCGCGCCAGAAGGGCCGGCACCTGCTCCAGGTCGACGCCGAACACCTGGGCGCCCCCGCCCATGCGCATCCCGGCACCACGCAATTCGAAGTCCGGATTGACACGCACGGCCACGCGCGCCGGAAGCTTCATCTCTGTAGACAGGCGCGCAAGCAACTCGACCTCACGGAAGGATTCGATGTGGAGCAATGCACCGGCTGCCACGGCCTGGCGTAACTCGCCTTCCCGTTTACCGGGTCCTGCAAAACTGATGTGCGCCGGTGCGCAGCCAGCATCCAATGCGGCAGACAATTCGCGCCCCGACGCCACATCCATCCCGTCCACCAGGGGCGCCAGGCAGGACAGCAACGCCTGCATGGGGTTGGCCTTGATGGCGTAGTGCAGTTGCACACCCACGGGCAGCACCGCCCGCACCTCGGCGACTCGCCGTTGAATCAGGCTACGGTCATACGCGTAGAAAGGGGTCTGCCCTGCGCGCTGGGCCAGCCGCTGCAAGGGCACGCCCCCCACGCACAACTGCCCCTCGGTCACTTCAAAGCCGCGCATCGTCTCTCCAGCATTGACGGTCAAACTTGCCATTGGGGTTGCGTGGCAGGGGCGAGGCCACCCACACCACCTCCCTGGGCACCATGTAAGCGGGCACCTGCTGCCTGAAATGACCCAGCAACTCGGCGGTTCGGCTCTCGTCAGTGCCCCCCTCGCCGAGGTCACCATGCACCACCAGACGGATCACACTGCCCAAGGCCTCGTCGGCCACCGGCACAGCAACGGCCTCACGGATGCCCGCGTGCGCCATCGCCACATCCTCCACCTCGGTCGGGCTGACCCGGTAGCCCGATGTCTTGATCATCTCGTCACGGCGCCCCACGAAATACAGAAAGCCCTCGGCGTCACGGCGTACCGTGTCACCCGAAAACACAGCCACTTCCGGTGCGGCTGCGCCCTGCCCCGCCCTGCCCACACCTCTCGGCAAGGGTTTGAAGCGCTCGGCCGTAGCCTCGGGCCGCTGCCAATACCCCAGGGCCACCAAGGGGCCGCGTTGTACCAACTCGCCCGGCTCATCGGCGTCACACAGACTGCCGTCGTCTCTGAGCACCAGCACCTCGGCGTTGGGAATGGCCTTGCCGATGGCGTCGGGGCGCTGACTCACCTCTTGGGGTGGCAAATAGGTGGCACGAAAGGCCTCAGTCAAACCGAACATCAGATAAGGCAAGGCCGAGGGCGCACGCGCCTGCATGGCCGACAACACCGAGCGCGGCAGACGGCCTCCGGTATTGGCCCAGTAGCGAAGGTGCTGCGCGGCCTCGGGGGGCCATTCGAGGGTGGTCAGTTGGGCGTACAAGGGCGGCACCGCCGTCAAACCGGTCACACGGTAGCGCGCCATTGCGCGCACCACATCCATGGGCAACAGGTAGTTCAAAAGCACCACCTGCGCGCCCACGAGGAAAGCCGTGGTGAGCTGGCTGAAGCCCGCATCAAAGGACAAGGGCAAAGCCGCCAGCAAGGTGTCACCCGCGTGGTTGCCCAGGTAGGAGGCCACGCTGCCGGCCCCGGCCAACAAATTGCGGTGCGACAACATCACGCCTTTGGGCAAACCGGTGCTGCCCGAGGTGTAGAAAATGGCGGCCAGATCGGTTTCGAGGGCTCGGTGGGGCACCTCGTCGTCGGCAAGCTGATTGGTGGCGATGGTGGTGGTGGCACTCACGGCGTCGGCCGATGTGTGCGCCACGTGCCGCAAATCGGGACACGCCTCGCGCAAGGCTATCCACGTTGACTGACGACTGGCCGGGCCGATCAAGACCGCCACGCCACAGTCGCTCAAGATGTGTTGAACCTGGGCTGGCTTGAGCAGCGGGTTGATGGGCACCAGCACCCCCTGCGCCAGGCTGACCGCAAACATCGCCGCGACCGTGTCAGGATGCTTGTCGGCCACCACGGCCACCCGCTCGCCGCGTTGCAAGCCCCACGTGCACAAGCCCTGCGCCCATGACGCAATGCGAGCCTGAAAGGCCGCATATTCCCAGCGGGTATCTCCGGATGTCAGGGCCACGTGCGCAGGCCAGCATTGAGCAGCACGCGCGGGCAAATCATGCAATAAAACCGGAGGAAGCCCCCCCCTGAAATCGGGCGCCAAAGTCATGAATTGATGTTACGGCAGAAACTCTAGAATGCAGGCATGGACCTCATGAAACATGTACTCAGGGTGCTCGACGATGCCCTGCATCTGCAGGAGCAGGCTTTGGCCTTTGATGTCAATACCCCCTTATTGGGGAGTTTGCCCGAATTGGATTCCATGGCGGCTGTGGCCCTGATCACAGGATTGGAAAATCATTTTGGCGTCACATTTGACGAGGCCGATCTGAATGCCGACACTTTTGCCACGGTTGGCAGTTTGTGCCGCTTGGTTCAGGCTTATGTGAGCCCACCCTGAACATGGCCGATCTGCCCGACGCCTTCTTCCTGCCCACGCACAGCGGATCGCTGTTTTGCCTGTATCACGCACCTCAAGGACCCGTGCTACGCGGGCAGGTGCTGCACCTGCACCCGTTTGCCGAAGAGCTCAACACCTGCCGACGCATCAGCGCCCAGTGTGCGCGGGCACTGGCCGCGGCGGGCTTCGCCGTGTTGCAGTTCGACATGTATGGGTGCGGCGACAGCGTAGGCGATTTTGGGGACGCCACCTGGACCGACTGGCTGAACAATGCCCACGATGCCCAGGAAGAGTTGCAACGACGAGCGGGGGAGCCCACCGAGGCGGCCCCCTTGTGGCTTTGGGGTGTGCGCAGTGGAACCTTGATGACGGCTGACATGCTCAAGGACATGAATGTGCCTTGCCATGTGTTGTGGTGGCAGCCGGTGGTCAGCGGGCAACAGGTGTTGCAGCAGTGGCTGCGACTGGATGCAGCCAAAGAATGGCTGAGCAAAGACAAAGAGCGCATCGAAGCCACGCCATCCCTCAGTGAACAACTCAAACGTGGACAGGATGTACATGTGGGTGGCTACCGCATTTCACCTGAGCTGGCACGCGAGCTGAACACGCTGCATTTGGCGCCCTCCCGCCCACAAACACCCGGGCAAGGCAAGCTCGTGAGCATGGACATCTCTGCATCGCCGTCATCCCCCCCTCCCGGAATCACACGTCAGGCGCAGATCTGGCAAGACCAAGGCTGGCAACCCCATCTGCAAAGCGTGACCTGCGGCACCTTCTGGCAGCAATTCAGCAGCACAGATCCTTCGGATCTGATCGACGCAAGCCTGGCCTGCGTCCGGTGAATGCCACCCATGCCAGCAACAGACATGTCATCCTGCACTGAGAGCCCCGTTGAGATCCTGACCCAGGCCTCCGCAGCATGGGGCATCGTGTCCGCGCCTCAGGGGCCAGCCTTTGAGACTGGGGTCATCATCGTGACGGGTGGACTGCAGTATCGTGCGGGCGCCCACCGTCAGTCCGTCCTGCTCGCCCGACAACTGGCCGCAGCGGGGTTCACGACCTTGAGGTTCGATCTGGCCGGGCTCGGCGACGCCACCGGCAAAGTGTGTGATTTTGAGGTCCTGGGGCCGCAACTCACTGCAGCGCTCGATGCCTTGACCACAAAGCATGACGCCGTGAAACGTGTGGTGCTCTGGGGCTTGTGCGACGGCGCATCTGCCGCCTTGCTTCACTGGCGCACCACCGCCGACCCGCGCATCGCGGGGCTCTGCCTGGTCAACCCGTGGGTGCGGTCAGACACGGGGTTGGCGCGAACACACATCAAGCACTATTACGGGCACCGACTCACCGAGTGGTCGTTCTGGCGCAAGCTGCTGGCAGGTGGGGTGGGGCCCAAAGCCATTGCGCAGTTGATAGGCACCTTGAAAACCAGCCTCCACAGGCAGGATACGTCACAGAGCTTCCAGCAAAGAATGGCGCTGGCGTGGCACAACTTCCCCGCCCCCATCCTGCTGCTGATCAGTGAACGGGACCTGACGGGGCGGGAGTTCATGGATCACGCTCGCACCGACAAGGCTTGGCAGGGCTGCCTGCAAATGGCCAACGTGCAGCAACACATCATGCCGGGCGCTGACCATACCTGCTCGACACAAGGCGGTCATGAACTGCTGGGCCAACTGACCCTGCAGTGGCTACTGAGTCGCTTCAGGAACTGAGGCTCTTCGGATCGCATCAGGGTTCAGGCAGCGTCGGTAGAGCTTGCCAGCAGAATGCCTCGCCCAAGCCATGCATCCGCGCAGGCGGGACCTGTCGAAGGCGATCAGGCCCACCCGCTCACGCCGATGTGACATCCAGTCCTTCTTGTAGCTGTCGTCTCCCGTGAGGTAATCGACCTCTCGCACGCCATCCACATCCATCACGTGCTGCATCAGCGCAGCCGTCAACACCGATCCCACCGAGAAACGCTCGAACCCTGCTTGGTACGCCAACTTGAAAATATGCGCTTTGCCGGCGGTCACGATCCAGACTTGGGCTGCGACAACCTCACCCTCAAGCCACAACAGCCCCAATCGCAACAGCCCTTGATCAGCGGCCATCCGAATCAGCCCGGGCATGAACGCCTCATTGGGCTCTGCCTCTTTCCAACTTTGCGCATAAACACGCTGATAGGCCGCAATGCCAAGCTCTAGCGCCGGTGACGGGGCCGTCAAGATGTTGATGTGCCACGTGTGCGATCGGTCCAATCTGCGCCGAGCACGCTCCACCGTGTTACGCAACTGTGCCGGGCGCTGCCGCCAATAAGCCTCAAAGCCACCGGCCTCGATGGGCAGGTACCAGTTGCCAAAGCAGAAGAACCGATCGACGCGGTAACCGCAGGCGTGCAAGCCCGCTTCCATGCCACGGATGAACACGCCATCGGCATCCAGGGGCTGCAATCTGATCACCGCACTGCCAGGCAAGCGCACCACAGCCTGGCAGAGCTGGCGCCAATCCACACTTTCACACACCCCATCACACCACACGGGCCCGAACAGAGAGCTGTAATAGTTGGCGAGACCCGTCAACGGATCTTCAGGCTTCGTCTGCATCAAATGCAAACGCAGCGATGGCCCGCCAAGCTCCTGCGGGGCTTCTACGACATGGTGCGCGTAGGGGCGCGACTCGAATCCGCACGACAGAAGATGATCAAACCAAGCTTGATTTTCAAACACACGCTCACCACGTCTCGCGCCAGAAAAAGTCTTGCGTTGACCGCATGGCCCGCAAGCCGCAATGCGGACGCTGAGATCAAACCGCCTCGGATACTGCCGCCCCAGTTTACTTGACCAGCGCACCGCGACCCACACCTTTGCTTGCTATCATGCGGGCAATAACACATAAAATTTGCGGCGCAAGATCGGGGGAACCCGCCCTGCTCCGCAGGCAGGGAAGCATGGACATCAAACCGCAGCTCAAGCCATTGAGCGATGGATTCAGGACGGACATCAATGGGTTACGTGCATGGGCCGTGATGGCGGTCGTGCTCTACCACTTTGGCGTGCCAGGCTTCCAGGGCGGCTTTGTCGGGGTCGACATCTTCTTCGTGATATCCGGTTTCCTCATGACCGGCATCATCGTCAAGGGTATTTCACGCGCCTCATTTTCGTTCATCGGGTTTTATCTGGCACGCGCCAAGCGGATCATCCCGGCATTGCTGGCCGTGTGCATCACCTTGCTGATGCTAGGCTGGTTTTTCCTGCCAAGCACAGATTACAAAACGCTGGCCTCGCACTCGGTTTACAGCCTGTTCTTTCTCTCCAACATTGAGTATTGGCTCAGCGCAGGTTATTTCGACGCAGAGTCTCATGAGAAATGGCTGCTGCACACATGGTCGCTCTCGGTGGAATGGCAGTTTTACATGCTGCTGCCCCTCATTTTGTGGGCACCGTGGAAACTCAGGCCAGGTAAACGTACACTGATTGCGGTCCTGACGCTGCTAGCCCTGATGTCTTTCGCTGCATCGGCGTACTACTCGTCCATTTACCCGACCGCCTCGTTTTACCTGCTGCACACGCGCGCTTGGGAATTGATCGCAGGAGGACTGATCTGGCTTATGCCGGCGGCACAACTCAGCCAGCGCATCCGCTACAGTTTGACGCTGCTCGGACTGGCCCTCATCGGGGCTGCGATCGCAGGCCTCGATAAAAATGTCGTCTGGCCAGGTGCTTGGGCCGCACTGCCCGTCATCGGCACCTCACTGGTGATTTGGTGCCAGCAACGGACCGCGCTCACCCACCATCGCATCGCGCAATGGCTGGGCGACCGCTCCTATTCACTTTATCTGTGGCATTGGCCAGTGTTTGTCACCTTGGTTCTGCTAGAGCAGCGATATGAGCCGGTGGCGCTCGCCGCTGGCATTGTGATGTCCATTCTGCTCGGGGCCTTGTCATACCGTTGGATTGAGCAGCCGACCAGAGTCTCGTTTTCCAGGTTTACGGCGACACGAGCATGGGTCAGCCTGATCAGCGCTGCCTCGTTGGCATCAGGGGCGGCCATTGTGGTCTGGAAGCTCAATGGTTTTCCGGAACGCATGCCTCAAGCCGTCGAGTTCACTGCAAACGAACAGAACAACAAGAATTCAGCATCCGAAGCGTGCAACATCAAGACTGGCACCAAACCCAATATTTGCGAGCACGGCGACCATCACAACAAAATCATGATCGTCGGCGACTCCCACGCGCAAGCCCTTATCTCATCCTTGACAACTGCCCTGCCAAATTACAGCATCTTGCAGATCGGCTATGGAGGTTGCCCCCTTATCGAGGGACTGAAGCGCACAGCTGATGCGACCAAAACACTCCCAGCCAAATACGATTGCACTGGCTACAACCTAGAGTTAAAGCGCGCAATCCATCAGTATTCGCCAGAAGTGCCGGTGATTTTGGTCGGTCGCTACGCCATTCACGCCTTTGGTTTGAACGAATCAAATCCGGCCCCACAGAAACCACAGGCTTATTTCGACAAAATCTACGACGCGGGCACGCCTGAATTCATGGCGGAATTGTCTGCCGCCCTGACGAAAACAGCTTGCAATCTCGCCAAGGAGCGGACCGTCTTCATGCTCCGGCCCATCCCGGAAATGGGAATCAATGTGCCTCGAGCCGCTTCCGTGCGCATCGCGTTTGGTCTGTCGCCGGAAATCAGCATTCCAAAAGAGAGCTACATGGCCCGCAATGCCTGGGTCTGGAAGGCGCAAGATACCGCCCGCGATCAATGCGGCATCGTGATCCTGGATGGCACCGACGCGTTCTGCGACGACACCCGTTGCTACGGCACCAAGAATGCCCGCCCGATCTACTTTGACGACGACCACCTGAGCGAATACGGCAACAAACTCCTGGTTCCTACATTCAAGCAGATTCCCAGTCATTTGCCGGCTCTGCGCCATCCCTGATGCGGCAGACGCATGCTCGACACTGAGAGTCAGTCGGTCACCATGCCACGCACATCCAAGCCCGCCTGGAACCAATGGCTGACGCTGAGCAGGCTGTATGCACTGCTCGCTGCTGCCACAGTGAGCGTAGGCATCTGCGGAGCTGCAGGCATACAGAGCGAGCCCACCTCAGCGATACGCAACGCCTGGGCACAGGTCAACGCTCCCCAGCGGTTCGAGAGGCTGGCGCATTCGTTGAGCCTGTCGGTGCATCGTCACTTGGGGAGCGACCTTGTGGTTCCTGCGGAGGCTTTTAGCCAACTGGGCAAGGGGCAACAGGCCTTCTCGTTGCCAACGCAGATCTATGCGAAGGACGGCCGGCCGCAGCCCACCCCTCCCACGGCCCTCGTTGGCGAGCACGCCACCTCGCAGCGCTTGGTAACCTCAAGTCGCACTCAAGTGGTCCATGATGGCGCAGAACTACAGCAGGCCACGCTCAAGGCCCAAGCAGGTGACACCATCTTGTTGGCCCCGGGCATCTATGTGCTGCGCAGCCGGCTGAGTCAACGCCAGGACGGTCGCCCGGACGCGCCCATCACGGTGCGTGCGCAACGCCCAGGTGATGTGCAAATCCGAATGAGCGGGGGCACGATTCATCAAACGCACGCCCACTGGATCTACGAGAACTTGACCATTGAAGGTCATTGCGGCCCAAGGGGGCAGCCTTGCGAACATGCTTTCCATGTTGTCGGCGCAGCGCGTCATGTGGTGATCCGCAACAACCTCATCCGCAACTTCTCTGCGCACATCAAGATCAACGGTGAAAACGGCCAGTTTCCTGACGGTGGGCTGTTTCAGTTCAACACCTTGAGCAACGGCAAAGCCATCGCGAGCGACATCCTGACCCCCTTCGATTTGGTGGGCGCCAGCCACTGGGTTGTCGCCGACAATCAGGTCAGTCATTTCATCAAAGCCACCAGCCACTATCCGTCTTACGGTCTGTTCATGAAGGGTGGCGGAGAAGGTGGGCGCATCGAACGCAACCTGGTGATGTGCGCCATCGGAGGAGATGTCTCTCATGGTGGCAGCAGGGTCGGCATCTCCTTGGGAGGCGGTTTGACGGGCCCGCGCTTCTGTCCTGATGGGCGCTGCCTTTTCGAACACAAAGGCGGTGTCATCCGCAACAACGTCATTGTTGATTGCAATGATGTCGGCATCGACAACAACCGCGCTACGCAGTCCGTGATCGCACACAACACCGTCATCCGCACCCTTGGCATCGGCCTGCGCGCCACGCCTTCTGACGCCACGGTGTATGGCAACGTCGCGGATGGCCCCATTCAGGCGCGTCAGGGCTCGACGATCCGCCTCGATCACAACCATCGCGGCGATGCACGTCAGTTCCCCTCGGGCTGGCAAAACCCTCCCGCACGCATTCCGACACACCGCCTCGTCTCAGACGATTTCTGCGGACGCCCTCGCCCAGCCACAACCTTGCCTGGTGCCTTCCATCAAGCCGGTGGATGCCAAGATGTGACGCCCGCGCCATGAAAGTCTCTTCATGAATACCTTGCTTCACCAACTTCTGATCACGGCCGCCACGCCTCGCCGCGTCGGGCTTTATCGGCTGATGAAGGCGCGCGCTGCCTGGACGCCAGATCAGATCCGCACCTACCAGGAGAAGAAGCTCAGGGATGTCATCGCCTACTGTTGGCGGCACATCCCCTTTTACCGCGAACACTGGCGAGGGCACATTGACGACCCGCGCGAAATCCGCACCATTGCCGACCTGCATAAGCTGCCCTTGCTGACCAAAGACCAGGTGCGTGAACACCTTGACGCGCTGATCACGACCGACCCCAAAGTCAAGAGCACGGAAGCCCGCACAGGGGGCAGTACGGGCAAGCCCATCATCTTTCGCATGACCTACCACGACGAGCAACTGGCGTGGGCGCACATGTACGTCGGATGGTCGTGGGCGGGATACCGCATCGGCGATCCCTTTCTGATCGTGGGCGGCGAGTCGGTCGGCATTGGTCTGGGCGACAAGCGCACGCTGGCTGACAAGGTGATGAATCGCTGGGTGACCAGCGGCTCGAACCTGACGCTGGAGCGCACTCGCGCGCTGACCCAACAGCCCCATTTCCATCAAATACGCCTGATCTACGGGTATCCGAACTCCATCAAGGAGTTGTGTGAATACCTGGTTCAGTTGAACATTCGCCCCGCATCACTGCGCGGCGTGATCTGCACGGCCGAGGTCATGTTGCCCGAGGTGCGGCAACGCATCCAGGAGGTGTTGGGCGTCAAAGTCCTGGATCAGTACGGCCTCAACGATGGTGGCCTGCACGCCTGCGAAGGACCAGAACAGGACGGACTGCACCTGTCTTTCCATCGGGGAATTCTGGAGATTCTGGGGGACGATGATCAGCAGATCCACAGCCTGAAGACGACCGGGCGTGCCGTGGCCACCTTGTTCTCGAACCCCGCCATGCCCTTCATCCGCTATGAAACGGGTGACAGGGTTCATTGGCACAGCTTCGAGCCCTCGGCGTCGGGCGTGCACTGGCCACGCATTGGCCCTGTGGATGGCCGCACGGGTGATGTCCTGCATTTCCCCAGTGGGCGCAAGGTACCGATGCCCGGCCTGACCCTGGTGATGCGCTGGATGGCAGGTCTGAACAGTTATCAGTTCATCCAGTCCGCCGCCAACGTGATCACGGTGAGACTGGAACGCGGCCCCTCGTTCACCATGAGCGAAGAAGATGTCCGTCGCTTTCTCAACGACAAGATCGGCACCGAAGTCACTTGGCAGATTGAATGGGGCAAGCCTGAGCTGACCCAGAACGGCAAGCTGCTGATCATTCGCAATGACTGGCTGAAGCGCCAAACCCAAGTGGAGACAGCCAAGGCATGAGCCCCCCGCCCCCAACCGTCGTCAAGGACGCGAAGGCCTCCTTGATCAAAGGCGCCCTGTGGTCACTGGGCATGCGCTGGTCCATAAAGGGAATCGGTCTGCTCAGCACCTTCATCATGGCGCGTTTCCTGGCGCCTCAAGACTATGGGGTGGTGGCGCTGGCCTTCCTGGTCGTCGGCCTAGTCGATGCGTTCCTGAACGCGGGCTCCAATCAGGCCCTGGTCCGCATTGGCAACCCCAACCACGACCAAATCAACTCGGCCTGGACCTTGCGTGCGATGCAGGGGGTGCTCATGGCCGTCGTGCTGACCGCGCTGGCTCCGTTGGCCGCTCAGTACTTTCACGAGCCCAGGGTGCAGAACGTTCTGTGGATCGTCGCCGCCGGGATGGCCTTCATGGGCTTTTCCAACATTGGCATGGCCCTGGCTTACCGCGACCTACAGTTTGGTGTCGAGTACCGCGCAGCCGTCACGGCCAAGCTGAGCTCGGCGCTGGTCACGCTGGCCACCGCCTTGTATTTCGGTGACTACCGCGCCTTGGTGTGCGGCATCCTGGCCGGCTATGTGTGCGAGTTCGTCTTGAGCTACCGTCTGCACCCCTATCGGCCGCGCTGGTGCACGTCTCGCATTCCTGAAATCTGGGCCATCTCAAAATGGTTGCTGACCGCCGGGATCGGCAACTTTGTGCTCCGGCGCACCGATCAGATCGTCGCCGGACGGGTCGGCACCACTCGGGAATATGGCCTGTTCACAGTGGGTGCCGACATCGGTCAAATCCCCACAGGAGAGCTTGGCCCAACCCTGACGCGACCGCTTTTTCCCATCCTGGCGTCCATGCAAGGTGACCTGGAGCGAGCCAAAAGCGCCACCTTGCGCACGCTCTCCTCAGTGAACTCGGTCACCATTCCTCTGGGCTTTGGCTTGGCCGCCGTGAGCCATGAGGCGACACTCGTCCTACTTGGGCAGCAATGGCAAGAGGCTGCACCGTTTGTGGCTGGTTTTGCCATGATTGGGGTCGTGCAATATCTGACTGGGCCGCTCACCACCTTGATGAACGTGGTGGGGCATGTCAAGGTGCACAGCAAGGTAATCTGGATGGAATTCGCCGCCTTTGCGCTGCTCGCGGCAGCGCTGACGCCGGAGTACAAGCTGATCGGGCTGATCGTCGCACGGCTGATCAGCGGTCTACTGCATGCGCTCATGATCATCGCTGCCACGCACAGGTATCTCCAACTGCCAGCGGGTACGGCGCTGAAGACTTACCTGCGCCCCGTAGTTGGCAGCGTCGCCATGTACGTCATGCTGACGTCATTCAGCGTGAGCAGCATCGCGCCCATCGAGTTGATGAGCAAGGTCATCTTGGGCGGGGCATTTTATGTAACCTGGATGCTCTCCACCTGGGCGCTGGCGGGCAAGCCAGATGGCATCGAAACAATGGCAACATCCTTGCTCACCCGCGTCTTGACCAAGTGGAGGACACCGTGAACACCTACGGCTTCATGCTGGTCAAAAATGAGGCAGACATCATTGCCCAAACCCTGGCATCCTTACGGCGATACGGGGGCTTCAAGCACATTTTCGTCTTCGATAACGGTTCGACCGATGACACCTTGGCCATTGCCCGTGGCTTCATCGGACCCGACCTGAGCGTTGCGTCACTGCCAACACCGTTCAGCGACAACCTGAAGTTTGAAACCGTGTACCAGCACCGCCACCTGATGCAAGACGGCGACTGGTTCGCCATCCTGGATGCCGATGAGGTTTACGCCGAGCCACTTCAGCCCGTTCTGAATGCAGCGGCCCGTGAGGGCGCCAACTTCGTCGAGTGCCAGTCAGCCCAGTTTTACTTCACCGACGCTGAAGAAAACTACGGCTTCGACCCGGCCACACCCGCCATCCAGCAGCGCCGTCATTACCTTGTCAACTACGGGGAGCCCCGTGTGTTCCGCTATGCGTCCGGCACGACACTCACGGCCGACGCCGTCAAGCAACGCGCCCCGGGTTTGACCAAAGCGTCACGGCAGTTTTTGATTCACCATTTCCAGTTTCGCTCTGATCAGCAGACCCAGAAACGCATCGACATCCGCAGACAGAACAACCAGCACTCGAACAACTGGGGACACATCAACTCCGACCAGTGGCGAGACTACCTGGTGCCGCATCAGCACCTGCACCGGTACGACGGCGAGATCCGCTACGGCTTGCCTGCCAACGCGAACCTGTACAAGATCAAAGACAACGCGGCCTACACCATGGCCAACCTGAAATGGTTGCAACGGCACGGTCATCTGACCCCCACTCAGCAGGGCTTCATGTCTGCCGGCCTGCTCAAACGGATCATTCACAAGGTATGGTGAACACACAACGCAAACGGGTCTGCATCAGCATCCTGAACTGGAACAACGCCCAGGAAACCGTCGAATGCATCCACTCACTCGGCACACTCAATGACGTGGACGTCGAGGTCATCGTGCTGGACAACGGCTCCAACGATGACTCGGTCGAGGTGCTGTCGCGCACGACAGGTATTACCTTGATGACGTCGGATGTGAACCTGGGCTTTGCGGGGGGGCATAACCTCGTGATGCGTCATGCCCTTCAACACGATTTCGACTACGTCTGGTTGCTGAACAACGACGCGTGTGTTGAGCACGGTTGCCTGTCCAAGCTGTTGGCTGCCATGGAGGCAGACCCGACCATCGGGGCAGCCAGCCCGGTAATCCGGGACAAGGCCACACCTCATCAGGTTCAGCACGCCCTGAGCCTACTCAATGACACCGGCACGGGGGTGGTCGAGTACCCTGACCTTCAGCAAGCTGCCCTCATGCAACAAAGCCATCCACAAAAGGTCATCTTGTGGGGCACCGCGCTGCTGCTCAAACGCAGCACCATCGAACAGGTGGGCCTGCTGGACGACAAGCTCTTCGCCTATTCAGAAGACACCGATTACTCCCTGCGCTGCATCCGTCACAAGCTGAAGACGCATGTGGTGCTGGATGCCGGCATCCGTCACGATGCGCCGCCGCATCCCCGCAAACCCCATTACTACTACTACACGCAGCGCAATGCGATCCTGATGTGGCGAAAGTACGTTGGAATGGCTCAACTGGCTCGCGTGGTCCGCTGGAACGCCAGGCTCGCCCATGACCAGCTGAAACGTCTGCAAGGTAACCCTGCAGCGCAGACCGCGATCAAGCTGGGCATCTGGGATGGGCTGACGGGCAAAGGCGGAGCCTACCGCCCCCAGCGCACACTGCGCCCTCATCAGAATTTGATTGTTCAATCCTTGCTGACGCTCGCATGACCAAAGTACTGATCAGCATCCTGAACTGGCATGGCGCCGACAAGACCCTCGACTGCGTGCAATCGGTGCGGCGCTCCATCCTGCCCGGCACGCTGCAATGTGACATCCGCGTGGTGGACAACGGATCTGGTTCTGTGCAGGTTGATACCTTGAAAGCGGGGCTCCCATCTGACGTGGAGTTGGTCGTGAACCCGGTGAACACCGGATTCACTGGTGGACAGAACCTCAACATTCGCCATGCGCTGGCACACGGTTACGACTACGTTTTCCTGCTCAACAACGATACCGTCGTGGACCCCAAGGCGATTGCAGAAGTCATCCTTGAAATGAGCAGTGATCCACGCTGCGGCGCGGCGTCCCCCGTGATTGCCCGCCTGGGCAACCGCGACATTGTCGATTTCTGTGGTGCGATTCATGAGTGGCGCAACATCGACACGTTGCGGCCGTCGTCGCAGGCAGAGGCTCCCCGTTTTCTGGCCGACCACGCCGACCAGGTCTGGGCTGTCGGCACCGCGTTGATGCTCAAGGTTGCTGCGGTGCGTGAGGTCGGTGTGCTGGACGAGCGCATGTTTGCCTATTACGAAGACGATGACATGGGCGCCCGGCTCATCGCTGGTGGATGGCGCACGCGGATCGTCTTGAATGCGGTCGTCGAGCACGCCTGTTTTGATGGCGACATGTACCAGCGCCAACCCTATTTCTTCTACCTGATGACGCGCAATGCGATCTTCTTCGCCCTCAAGCATGTGCCGAGTGGCTACCGAAAGGGACTGCGGCTTCGCTACATCGATCGCTCCCTCGTGATGGCCGAGAAGCTAATGTCTCAAGGGCAAACAGACAAAGCGCGCGCTTGCATGCTGGGGCTGGCCGATGGTTTGGCTGGACGCGGTGGCCCGCCGGTGCTGGACCGCCCCGTTCCCCTGTGGATTCGTGCGCTGCGGCCGCTGAGTCGCGCGTGGAACGCCCGTCGCTGAGGAAGGCCATGCTCGTATCTGTGGTTGTCGCCACCCGTAACCGCCCGGAGCTGCTCCGTTCGACCTTGCAGGCCCTGAAAGCGCAAACGCATCAGGCGCTGGAGGTGGTCGTGCTGGACGATGGATCCTCCTCGGCCACACGTGCGCACTACGCCAGCTTGTGGCGTGACCTGGATGAGCGCTTCCACCTGGTGCAACAAGGGCAGGACGGGCAACGTGGTCAAGGGCCTTCCGCCTCGCGTAACCAGGCCATTCAGCATGCGCAAGGCCAGCTTGTCGCGTTCTGCGATGACGACGACCTCTGGATTGACAACGAGCATCTCGCCCGCGCCGTCGCTGCCTTCGGGTCACATCCTGAGTTGGACCTCTACATCAGCAATCAGCGCGCCGTTTACCCAGACGCTTCCGTTCGGGAAGACTGGCTGCCTCGGCTGACTGCGCGGCGGGCAGACATGCCCGCACTGGCCGAAGGATGCCATCGGGTCACGGCTGAACAGCTGAGCCAGTGCGGCGGGTTTGCGCACCTCAACATGCTGTTGTTGCGCCGCACGCTCCTGCTGGAGGTGGGCGGGTTCTGGGAAGGGGTCAACTACGAAGAAGACCGAGACCTGTTCTGGCGCTGCGTGGACCGCGCCCGAGTGATGGCGTATTGCCCAAGGGTGACCGCACAGCACCATGTGCCAGACCGGGGCAAACAGAACAACGTGTCCATGACCGTGCCCCCCACCGATCGGTGGTTGATGGCCGCCATGGTGTGCCGTCACATTGCCATGTCGGTGTCCAGCCCTTACATTGTCAAACTGAGTCTGCAGCATGAAGGAGACCTGCTGCGTCACCTCTCCGAACACAGCAGTCAAAATGGGCGTCATCCGACCGCGAGACTTCTGGCTTGGCAGGCTCTGGGAGCGAAGTTCACCTGGAAGTGGGCGCTTTACTGCGTCTGGCTGCAAGCAAGGTCTCTGATATCCCTTTTCCTCCCGTCCCGGTAACCGCATGGCGCAAGCAGCAAAGAAAGTATTGGTCATCGGCGATGACACGCGAAGTTTCCTGGCCTGCGTCCGCTCACTGGGGCGTCAAGGCCTGGAAGTCCATGTCGCTCCCAATACGCTGCAGTCGCCAGCCTTGGCCTCGCGCTACATCAAGCAGGTTCACATCCTGCCCTACTACCTGGGAGATGGGCAGGAGTGGCTGACGGCCACACGCGCCCTGTTGGAAAACGAGCGCTTCGCCCTTGTCCTGCCCTGCGAGGAGCGCAGCCTGCTGCCCTTGATTCGGCATCAACACGAGTTTCCGCCCGAAACCCGTCTGGCCATCCCCAACGAACAAGCCCTTGAAGCCTTCTTCGACAAGGTTCGAACACGCGAGTTGGCCTCACGCTGCGATGTGCCGGTGGCGCAGGCGCACCTCTTCCATGCCGAAGGACCACTGCCGCAGACCTTTCCGCTGGTCGCAAAGTACCGCAAGTCTTACAGCTGGCCAGACCTGTACGTACGCACCCAGGTCAAGATTGTGAAGTCGGCAAATGAGCTGGCGCAGTGGCTGCAGGCGCATCAACCCGCTGACCAGGAGGTGTTCTTCGAGCACCTGGTGCCCGGTGTCGGGGTGGGCGTGTCGGTGTTATGTGACCGCGGCGAGGTGCTGCAGGCCTTTGAGCATCAGCGCGCGCACGAGGTGTCAGGCAGCAGCTTTTATCGCAAGAGCATGCCGCTGCATCCGGAGCGCCTGGCGGCCGTGCAACGCATGGTATCGGCCATCCGCTACACCGGCCTTGCCATGTTCGAGTTCAAGGTAGATCAAGCCACCGGGCAGTGGCACCTGCTGGAAGTCAACGCGCGCCCCTGGGGCTCCCTGCCCTTGCCTGTGGCTTGGGGGATCGACTTCCCCTATCGCCTCTACCAACTGCTGGTTCTGGGTCAACGCACGCCATCCGTCACTTACCCGGCACCACGTTATGCCCGCAACTTCATGTCGGACCTCTGGCAGTTCAGGATGACGAGCAGCGAACTACGGTCTCATCCACTGGCCATGGCGAAACATGCTGCCGGATGGTTGGGTGGATTGCTGCGCATTCTGGTCAATCGGGAGCGGCAGGACACCTGGGTGTGGGACGACACCGGTCCCGCTCGACTCGAGTTTCAACAGCTGCTGGCGACGATCAAACACAAGCTGCAAGGCGACGATGTACGCACTCGGCGGGCACTGCCAGCGCTCACGCTGGAGCGTCGCCCTCGTCTGCTCTTCCTGTGTCAGGGCAATATTTGCCGCAGCTCCTATGCCGAGAAGAAGGCCCGCCAACTGATTGAGCATGCCAAGCTGAACGTGGCCGTTGACTCCGCTGGCATGCTGCCGCGCAACGCGCGCCCAGCGCCACTGGTGGCACAAGAGGCGGCACGCCAGCAAGGCGTGGATCTGAGCACGCACGCCTCCAAACACGCCTTTGAGCCCTTGCTGCGCCAAAGCGACTGGATCGTGATCTTCGACGACATCAATCGCCAAGCCTTGATCGAGCGTTATCCAGATCTGGAAAACCGACTGGTGTACCTGGGCGACTTTGCGTCCGCGCCTGACCGGCAGATCCTCGACCCCGATGGCAAGGATCTGGACACGTTCCTGCAAACCTATCGACGCATTGATGCCTGCCTTCCAGCCCTGCTGAAGCAGGCACATCAAGCCACGCCTGCCCACGAATCAGCATGCTGAACCTACAGGCTCACCAACCCCTCTCACTGCCCCCTTCCACTCGCCCGGTGCTGACGGTGGTGGTGGACACAGAAGAAGAGTTCGACTGGTCTCAGCCCTTTGATCGCCGCAATGTGGGGGTGAGCTCGATCGCAGCCCAGCCTTTGGCGCATGAACGTGTGTTCGACAAGCATGGTGTGGTGCCCACGTATGTCATCGACTGGCCCGTGGCGACCACGCCATCGTCCATCGCGGTGCTCAAGAAGCTGATGGACGAGGGGCGTTGCGAGATTGGCACCCACCTGCACCCCTGGGTGTCTCCGCCCCACATCGAAGAGGTCAATGTCTTCAACTCCTATGCCGGCAACCTGCCGCGTGAGTTGGAGTTCGAGAAGCTGCGCCTGCTGACCGAAGCGATCACCACCCACTTTGGCCGCGCGCCCAAAGTTTTCAAAGCCGGACGCTATGGCGTGGGGCCCCACACGGCCGAGATCATCGCCGAGTTGGGCTACACGGTGGATGCCAGTGTGGTGCCGCATACCGATATGTCGGCAGATGGTGGCCCCGACTTTTCAGAGCATGGTCGTGATCCATACTGGTTTGAGGCCAAGGGCGACCGCCTGATGGAGCAACCCGCCACGGCGACCTACTCGGGAATGCTGCACCGGCAAGGCCCTTGGCTGCACAAGCTGCTGCTGACATCCCCAGCCAAGGCGGCGCGCCTGCCAGGCATCGCCTCAAGACTGGGCATGCTGGAGCGCGTCAAGATCACCCCGGAAGGCTACAGCCTAGAAGAACTGAAGCGCGCCACCCGCTGCCTTGTGCAAAGCGGGGGACGGTTCGTTGGATTGACTTATCACAGCCCGTCGCTGCAGCCTGGCCACACGCCGTATGTGCGCACGCAAAGCGATCTGAACCAATTTCTTCGCACACTTGACAGCTACATCGAGTTCTTCAAAGACGAGTTGAATGGTGTGGTGATGTCATCGACGGGCTATCACGCTGCTGCGGAATCCAACAGCGCCTGAATTGCGCACACTCAACCGGACACGCCGACATGAAGATCACTCCCACGCTGTCGGTCACGTTGAACTTTTTACGTTTCATGGCGGCCCTGATCGTCGTGATCGGCCACATGAATGTGCTGGAATACAGCAACTTGGGCTTGGAGGTTGGGAAATATGGTCACACCATGGTTGTGCTGTTTTTCGTGATCTCCGGCTACATCATCGGCCGAACCACGATTGACCAGAATCCGGACACCAAGACGTATTTACTCAACCGAGCATCTCGGATCTACATTGTTGCGCTACCCAGCATTGCGCTTTGCTTCGCGGCCAGCTTACTGATTCCCGGCATCAACGATGCGAATGCCCCTACAAGCACATCGCATCAAATCATCCTTTTCCTGAAAAGTATTTTCTTCCTGAATCAATCGTGGGGAAGCTTTGAGAACCCGCCGCTCAATCCACCGTTCTGGAGCCTGTGCTACGAGGTCTGGTACTACGTCATATTTGCAGCTTTTTACTACCCCAAAACCAGAACCTCTAAATTGTTACTTGGTGGACTGGCCTGCATGATAGCGGGACCCGCCATTCTGGCGCTCATGCCAGCATGGCTGTGTGGCCTGGCTTTGGTATACATAAAGTCAGATCACATTAAAAAACCGTACCTCGTCATTCCAGCAGCCGCGCTGGCGATCGTCTTGATTGTTGAGGCAGAGTTGGACCTCCAAATAAAGAATCACATATCCAATCTCATACCCTCAGTGTGGCACCTTGGATTTGCAACCAAATTCCTCACAGACTACATTTTGGCCGTCTGCTTCGGATTGGTTCTGCTCTCAGTCGGAGCAATTCAAGTCAGATCCAGCGTCACCAGCGAGAGAGTCCTGGCCAATCTTGCCGGATTTTCATTCACGCTCTACCTGTTCCACGACCCCATTCTTCGCATCATGCAGTCGTTCACCGGGTTGAAGAACGTCAGCACCCTCACTCATCTTGCAGTCCTATCGATGGTGGTGGCATTGTGTTGGCTGATCAGTCTAGCAACTGAAGCGAAAACATCATCCTTCAGAAGACGGCTTAAGAAGTTGGTTACTTAACCTCGGAAGCCTCGCCCACCGACACTGCGTCACACTGAATGAGAAAAATGGAGGCGAATGTCGGAATCCATGGCCATGAAATCAACTGAACATCAATCAACCACCATCTTGGCAAGAACGTCCTTGGAGAATTGATAGGAAGCAATTGGGGTCAAGTGCCCGAAATCCCAGGTCGTCACCCCTTCAGCCACATCGTCGCCATAGTAAACAAGACAGCCCTTCTTGCCACAGAAGTAATCGATCAAGCTCACGTAATTCACGTGAGGCAACGATGAAGTCTCCGCTTTCAAGCGCTCATCCAACTGAATCACACCTTTATCTAATCCAGAGAAGGTATGCCGCGGAGGATTTGCCACAAACCTGGAAGCAATGACGGCTGGCAAGCTTGGCGACCAATGCGGGGTCGGCCCTGTAAAAATCACCTTCCTAACGCCCACCTCTCGCAAAGCGCGCGAAATCTTGTCCATGCCTTTTGAGGTGTGCTTCAAATTTTGCCCAACGATCACCACTTTCGGCTTGAGCTCTTTGATTTTCTCAAGAGCGAACCAGTTCGACTGCTGGCAATAATCAACTTTACTCTCGACAGCATCAAGTTGAGCAACACAACCAGAGCTGGCCACTTGCAGAATATCGTAATCGCCCGAAAGTGATTCACGAAGACCATGATTTAGTTGCTGAGCGTGCGAGTCACCCCAAATGAACACCAACTGATCGCTACTCTTCCCACTGGCATAGCACTCCGGCGATATAGATTCACGCGGCACATTCGTCGACCTCCCTGTCTGGTACTTTGCAATATCATAAAAATTACACTCATGGCGATATTTCTCAACCAAACCCTTCTTAACGTCATACTGCCAATCTGGGGATGCGTTTGCAAAATAATCCAGAAATACTTTTTGCACCTCACTGGTTTGCCCCAGATCGCCGTCTTTGTGATAGCCAACCATGCCCAGCGCGGCAAAAAACACCGTGCCGACCGAAGCGAAAATAAATACCCTCGCGCGACCAAAAAACATTCGACTCCTGAATGGAGCCTCAACATACCGCCAGCCAAAATAAGCCAGAATCATCGACAAAACAGACAATGAAAGAAAAACAAACTTGTCATGCTCGGTCACTCCCCGATGCCTGGCAAAAGCAAACAACGGCTGATGCCAAAGATATGCGCTGTAACTCAGCAGCCCCACCCCGACGAAAGCCTTGTTACCGATGAACCTACCAACAATCGTTTTTTGACTGGCAAACAATATGATCAGGGCCGCGCCAACCGTTGGAACCAGAGCGAAGAAGCCAGGAAATGGGACTGCCTTGCTGTAAGTAAAAACAGAAAACAGTATCAACACCAATCCGAACCAGCCACAAAACTCAGATGTGCCTCGTGAAAAGACAGCGCGATCAGCCGTTGACAGATAGAAGGCGGCAAACGCGCCGATGAGCAACTCCCAACCGCGTGTTGGCAGCAGATAGAAGGCTGCGGCAGGCTCAGTGACAGATGCCCACTGCGCCAAAGCGATTCCAGCCAAAAACGCAGCAGACAGCAGAAGCAAGGTCCACCGTTTGCCAAATCTCCAGGCAATCATCAAGAACAGAGGAAACAGGACGTAGTACTGCTCCTCAACGGCCAAACTCCACGTGTGCAAGAGTGGCTTAAGTTCGGCCGCGGTATCGAAGTAACCGCTCTCACGCCAGAATAATACATTGGACGCAAAAAACGAAACCGCAACAAGACTCTGTGAAAAGTCTTTCATATCGCTTGGCAACAACCAGAACCAAGCAAACGGAATACAGACAAGCATCACGAGAAACAGCGCTGGCAGAATGCGCCGGGCTCGTCGCTCGTAAAAATTAACTATCGAAAATTTGCCTCGCTCAAGCTCTGAAAGAATGATAGTAGTGATCAAGTATCCGCTGATCACAAAAAACACATCAACGCCTACAAAGCCACCACTGAATGTCTCGAAACCTGCATGGAACAGTATGACGGGCAGAACAGCAAGTGCTCTCAGTCCGTCTATCTCTCGTCTGTATTCCATTATCTTTTCGCCGCTTTCTGAAGTGCCCCGTTCGGTGCCTCATCCAAACCCATTCGATGTCGCCTGCGCCTCTCGCGACTGGACGCCGGTCGCGCTTCAATAGCAAGGTGTCGCCAAGCCAGCCACTGCATCATCGCCAAGCCCACGCACATCAAACTTATCGCGGCAACGAAACGCACAGCCAAGGCAGCGCCTTCGACATAGTGATCCCGGTCGGTGCTCAACAGGAACTGGAAGGCAGAAAACACCTTGCCGTATTTCAGGATCGTGTGTTCTGCGCCCCACCAAAAACACAATGACGCCAGCAGCGCGCCGCCCACGGCCAAGCTGATCAGCATCCCAACCTGACGACGCGTGCTGAGCGCCGCAGAGAGGGCGCTGCCCGACATACACGTCAACATCAAGCCGAGCACCAGCAGGCTGGCAGACAGGAAGCTGGCATGGTCGGCCACCAACTCCGTGAGGTTGTCGGTCGCAGCCCATTGCACCACAACCGTGTAGAGGGGCCACGCCAGAGTCAGGCTCAACATGAACCAGCACAAGAAGTAAGACAACCTGGCAGGTTTGAGAATGCTCTGCACCAGCAGCACCGCCCCGACCACCTGCAACAACAGGCTTGTGTGCAAGGCCATGTACCGGCCAGACAGCTCCCACTCCCCTGGCCACCCCAAGGTGGGGGCGCCCACAATGTCGTGGATGGACTCCAAGGGCACACTGAGGCGCAGCAGCCCCCAGGACAAGATCGCGTGTCCGATCAGGAATACCGGGAACATCACCAACCACACGCGGCTTGGCAAAGCGTCCAGCAGAAACACCCCATTCACCATGCTGTAGGTCAACACGCACAGGGCGACCACCGCAAACGCCCCGCGCCCACCGGATGGAATCAACTCTCGCAGGTTGTAAGACACGGCTGATGAGGTCAGTACGACGCCCAACACCAGGGCAAATACCGTCAAGAAGGCCATGTGAGCCAGCCAAGCAGGTGAACGTGCGTGTCTCACCCCAGTACGCGTCGCCCTCGTCGCACTGGCCTCCGCCATGCCGGCGGACTGGACGTCGGTCATACCCGGCACGGCAATCCAGCGTGCAATTTGGTAGCCCAACCACGCCCCACCGAACTCCAGCACGGCATCGGTCACATCCGCTACCTTCCCAGGTAAAGCCAGCTGACCAAACTCGACGACAAACGCCAACAAAGCCAGCATCCCTAAGTGCAAGCGCACCATTCCGGGCGAAACCTTGACACTCAGCGATGCGGCAAATCCCAGAATCAGCCCCGCAGGCAAGAAGAAACCAACCTTGCGCAGCAACTCGTTGATGGCATGGAATTCCGAGCCAAAGTAATAGGTGTAAAACGGTACCCGGGTGAACGCGGCAGCGACATCGGCGCCGCTCAGGTCCGCCACACGAAAGTGAAACGGAAACCAGAAAACGCACAGCAGGAGCACAGCCCAGGCGCCCCACACTGCGAACCAATGACGCTGGATCAACGACGCGATGGTCGGCCACGATGGTCGTGTGCGCCGCAGTAGTAACGCCCCTCCCAGGGCACCACACGCCCCCAGCAGCACATCGGTGACATCGGTCGTGCGGCTGTAAACAAACAACTGCAGCGCCTCAATGCCAGCGGCGGCCAGCAAACCGAGCCAAAAGATCTGACGGAAAGTACGCGCTGCCTGCAACGCCCACAGTGCACCCACCGGTGCCCAGATCAACAAATCCGTGAGAAGACCGTAGAGCGTGATGGACCATCCATCTTTCAGACCGTAGAAGGGTATGAAGATGACGCGTCCCTCTTTCCACTTATGGAACATCTCCACCGGGCTCAAGGTCAGGTCCAATGGCATGACATTGAAAACCAACAAGATGAGCAGATAGCTGCGCAACAAGATGCTGGCGCGGTCTTGCGCCTGCTGTGCTCGCCAGAACCCGTCGAGCCAAGCATGTACCTTTACGCCTGCGAGGAAGTGCAAGGCCGTACCGACGATGCCTCCGAGGCCTTCGGCCAGGATGTCGTTTTGCGACACCGTGCGCTGAGGGAAGAACAATTGGGTGAACTCGATACCCACCGCAAGAGCCCATGCAGACAGCGTCAACATGCCTGCGATGAGAACGCGCCTGAATGTACCTGCGGAGCCGTTCAAGACCAAGCCCGCCAGAAAGGTCAGCGGAATGAACAGGAGAAAGTTGGCAACCCAGTCCGCGCGGGAGTGGATGCCCAAATCGAGGAATGGGATGTTCCTGAACGCCTCCATCGCATCGGTCCACCCGCGATCCACAAAACGCAGAGGAACCAGGCTGCCGTAAATCACAAACAGGACATACAGCAGGAAGATCCAGATCTGAAGGGACCGAGAGTCATGCCGAGCGCGATGGGATGCGGTCATGTTCATGATCCCTGCAGGACGTCAGGCCACGGCACTGCGAATGCGCCCCAGAAACCTGTTGGCCTCTTTGAGATAGATGCCTTTGAGGTAACGATGGGGACCGATGAAGTGCACGAATGCCGTCGTGTGGTCGATCTTGTTGGGGGTTGTGTATACAGGATGAGGCAAAACCTCGGAACCAGGTATATTGGCCACCACAAAATTGGACGCGAATTGCTCGGTACCCCATTTGGCCCAGGCATCGCCCACTTGTTGCTGCATCCGCTTCGACAGCGCGACGAGATCATCGGGGGAAAAAGAGCCGCGTCCGAAGCCCGCAAAACCGGAGCACCCCCTGATGTAAAACTTGCCGGGGTTCCCCGCAGCTGCTGCGGTCAGAAGCGCCGCTTCACACACCAACTGGATATGAGGCGATGCATACGTCTTGCAATGTGATTGCGCCCAGCGGCTGACTTCGGTGACACTGACTTTCGCCTGCAGATCGTACGTACCGATGGTGAAAGAGACATTCTTCTTGAAGCAGTCCACGACATGATCTATGTCTGCCAGCGTCATGGTGTCGGCATCCAGTTGGATCACATAAGCCTCGCTGACGTAATGAGCGATCGCCATCAATCGCTCCCACGTTCCGCCAACGGGCACGCCAGGGCGCTCAAACTCGTGTGCGCGGTGGAGTTCTATCTCGGGAACCTGCTGCCTGAACATGGCCTCATCGCTGGCGTCGATGGTCTTATCGGCAACCACCACGACCCTGGACGGCAGCAAATGCTGAGCAAACGACTTTAATGCCAGCAGGTAAGGCAGCACATCGCGGTGATGCACCATGGACAGCAGCATCGGCCCCTCCTTACCCAGGACCAAAGGAGGTGTGTTCATCACGCCCGCTGCGGCTTTGTTGAACTGCCTGACATCCCATCTGCGCCGCAGATTGTCAAAATAGTACGATATGTTCATGAGTGGCAACCTGATGACTCGAAGCAAAAGGAATCAGATGAATTCGACCGATTCATGGAAGACCTGAGGCAATCGTTCCAGGCGACGCATGAATTCAGGACTGCTGCGCCCTATACTCCGAGCATAAGAATAAACCTTGGACCCTAGCCTGCTGGCATAAATAGACACAGAGCTGACATTCAGATAAAACTCCGCCCCACCTGTCAAAGCCATCTTTTCCAGAGACACCTCGCCCGCCAACTCCTGCACCTCATGCGCAGGAATTTTTTTCTTCAAATAGGCAATCAGGCGATCTGAAAATTCAGGCTTGACATATTGATAAGGATGGCGCTTGAGGTAAACAATCTCACTCTCACCCAAGCGTTCAGTCAGTTTCTCCAACAACTGGTCAAAGCCCGCCATGAAATCATGTTCGGCCACCACCCGGGTCTCGACCACAGAGTCCAGCACAATCACTTTCCGAGAACCTGGCGGGGGAATCACCTCATCTCCTACGCCCGGAAATGCGAGATCAACAACAACCTTTTTTGCAAAGCCAGGAAAGGCCTTTTCAGATGTGCAATACACTGAAAGATAGTCATCTTTGCAAAAAAATCGATCTTTGAAGCGTCCCAGATAAAAAACACGTGATAGCAATATCTGCTTCCACCCGAGTATGGCGGGCGGCACCACGTCATTCATCTTATCTACCGAGAAGTAGGACCACAAGCCCTCCTCCATCAAACTGTAGCCCCGACACCGGGGGTGAGACACGGCCAAGTTTGCAAACTCTGAATACGTATGAGGAAAATAACAAACAAATTCGGCGGGGGACAAATCATCAATGAACTGTCGGATTTTTCGAAAATGACGCCAACCCCGCAGCGGGTTCTTATAGATCAGAAAATATTCATCCGGCAAATCCAGAGGGGCCACTCTGATGCCGTCCTCGCTGGTTTCAAACTTTCTGTCCAGCAAGAACACCACGTCATTCGGCGTAATGCGCTCCCGGCGGATGATGGCCCAAGCCACCTCGCGGGTAATGTGACTGTGTATCAAAAAGATATGTTTCATGCGGCAACCCCATGATCGATACGGCTGTTAGCTTGATGGCCCGACTGACTGCGCCGGCATCGATCCGCCATGCTTGCCTACCAACTGTCTCGCAGTCAACTCCTCGTACAGCAACTTGCCCAGTAAGACGGCGCCCTCTTTGGTCAAATGACCACCGTCGTAGGAAATCAACCGCCCATTCGGCAGGAAGAGCGGGCACGAGCCTTGGGGGCCACACAGCAGACCTGACACGTTGACAAAGCGGGCTGTGCCCGCTGCCTCCTCCACGATCCGATTCACGTCCCGATGCGTTCCCGAGACCTTGTTCTGCCTGGCATACCTGTCCGGCAGCGGGATTGACATCAGTCGCTTGATGTCGATGGCACCAAAGCTCTTGGAGCCGAAGACGATGAACTTCTCACCATATTCCTTTTTGAGGTTAGTCAGGCTTTCCTTCAGCAGACCCGCCTCCCAAGGCGCCCATGCCGACGCAACCCAGACCACATCGCTCTGACGAATCAGGCCATCGAGGGCCTTGCCCTTGTACCAGCCATCGTTGTCGCACAAGAAGGGCTGTTTCTGAGTAATGTCCTGATGGAAGTCGCGGTCGAGGTGCAGATTGCCGCAGCCAGCCGTGATCTGGTGGGTGGAGATCTGCACCTGAGCCGCAAGCGGGCTTTCGTACACCGCATTGACCAGATCCTTGGCAAAGCTGTCGCCCACGACAAGAATCTTCAAGCGTTGATCGTTGGCCTTGAACGGCACATGCTGCAGGTCATCGAAGCGCTTGCGCACATACGCGCCATAGACACCGGGCGATACGCTGGCCAGATACCGATCCTCCGGCGCGAGGCGTGACACAAAGCCGTCCGAGGCATGGGCGACCGCCCCGAGCATGGCCACCGCGCCACATCCGGCGAAACTGAAACCAGCGATTTGCTTGCCCGTGATGCGCCTCCCATGGCGAAACGGGGTTTCAACGAAACGCCAGCTGCCGTACGCCAGGATCAGTGCAAACAAAGAGAGCCCGCCATACAAGACCGCGTGGTGGCTTGGCAACCCGGCGTGCTTGGCAAAAGCAAACAGGGGTTGGTGCCAAAGGTAGGCGCTGTAACTGATCAGGCCCACGCCGACAAAAGCCCGTGAACAAAGTACCCGGCCCACCCACGTCTGCGGCCCGCAGTACACGATGATCAATGCGGTGCCCACGGTGGGCACCAGGGCATAAAACCCCGGGAATGGCGTACGCTGGTCAAAACCAAAAATCGCGTACAGCAGCAATCCAGCGCCAATCAGCGCGGCGACATTGCGCGCCGCCAGCGAGACCTCCTTCTGCGCTGGACGAGACAGATAAAAAGCCACCAGGACCCCGAGAATCAACTCCCAAGCACGCGTAGGGAGCAGAAAAAAGGCGGCGATGGGCTTGTTGAGCGCCCCCCACTGTGCCAACGCCAAGCTGCCGATGGCCACCACGACCAAGAGGGTCGTCAGCCACGCCCTGCCCCAGCGCCACGCCAGCATCATGAACAGGGGGAAGAAAAGGTAGAACTGTTCCTCAACGGCCAGACTCCAGGTGTGCAACAGCGGCTTCAGCTCTGCCGCCCCCTCGAAATAGCCTGTCTGCGACCAGAAAAGGATGTTGGACGAGAAGGTCATTGTTGCGACCAGACTTTGGCCGAATTCCTTCATCTCGCTGGGCAACAAGAAAGCGTAAGCCGCCGGAATACATACCGCCACCACGAGCAGCAGTGCGGGAAGGATCCTTCGGGCTCTTCTTTCGTAAAAGTGAACGATGGAAAAGCGATCAGCCGACATCTCGGCCATCACAATGTTGGCGATCAGGTAGCCACTGATCACAAAAAACACATCGACACCGACATAGCCGCCCGAAAAAATCTCGAATCCCGCGTGAAACAGAATCACTGGAATGACGGCCAGTGCTCTCAACCCATCTATTTCTCTTCTGTATTTCATTCCACCCCCCATTCGGTCAACGTGCTCGACCAGCCGCCAGCCTCAAATCTTGCTTCTGAGCGATCACCATTGACCCTTTCCCACAGGCTCACGGCAGGTCGACCTCTTTATCCAGCTCGGCTTGCATGACCGTCGGCAGCAACGACAACATGACAATCAGGAAATAGACCAGCTCGAAATACGCAAGACTGACCCCACCACCGGCAGCCATGAACGCGACCAACGACAGGCACCCGGCGTTGCTCAAATCCAGCGCCCACAAACCACGCTGAGTCTTTGCGTAAATGCGTTTGACGCGAAATCGCGCATAAAAGGCCGATGTCAACAACCCCAGAAACAAGAAAAGTCCCACATATCCCAAGTCTCCCAACACTTGGAAGTAGATGCTGTGCGCTGCCTTGGGGCTGTACTTGCTCATATCGACCACAAACAGGCTCGGTCGATCCTTGTGTTCGTCCCAGATCCAGTAGTTCTGCACTGCATTGAAGCCACCGCCGAAGACAGGGTGTTCGTTGGCAATCGATGCACTGACCCGCCAGGCCGCCACACGGTTCATGAAGGAGTCGTCCTCACCCGCGGTCTGGATGGATTCAATGCGATCAAACCACCGCTCTGGTGCCATTTGCGCAACCCCGAACGCCAAAACCGCCACCACAACCAGAGAGCTCAACTTACGGTGACTGATCAACCAGTACCAGAAGCCCAACACAGCCAAGGCCAGAAAGCCACCGCGCGAGTTGGTGCCGATGATCGTCATGATGGTCACCACCACGCCGAATACAGCCACCAACTTGGCGGACTTTTGCGCACTGTATCGGTAGAGGTACATCAGCAGAGGAACCAACATCGCCATGCCCAAGGCGTAGAGGTTGTTGTCCGTGAGACTGGAACTGGTGACGCCCACGACGTTGTGGGTACCGCCCGACACGATCACTTTCAAGCCGTCTACGACCGCATGAAAGCCCAACCCCAAGGCCAGTACCACCAGGGTCATGTGAATTCGCCAACGCGAGCAGAGAAAGAAGGGGGCCATCAACGCAAGTGCCATGCCCTTCCAGAACGTCTCTACACGGATCTCCAGAAGTGGGTTGGGCTGCAATGCAAATGCGGCGGACAACATGCCGTGCACAACGAAAAACAGAAGCAAAACGGTGCTGGCATTCCATTGGAATTTCCCGCGGTCCTTCACGCGCCCCATCATCAACAGCAGCGCGGCAATTCCTGCGAACACGAACACGTATCTGAAGCCCTGCATGAACCCGTACAGGTAGTTCGCGGGCGACATCAACGTGGTGAAGATCCAAAGCAGGAAGGCGATGAAGCCATCCATGAATGCCATAGGCACCAGCCCCAGCATGATGCCGAACATGAAGAGGTCTCTCACTTCTTGCCCTTTGCTTTTTCTTCTTCGTAGGCAAACAGCCCCAGGTCAGCCGGGGTTCGGCCCTGCTTTTTATTGAACTTCACGATCACCCAGCAGCAGTACGCCAGCAAGAGCACATCAAGAGCAAACAGCAAAGATTCCATCGTCAGTTCACCATGTGTGGATCTTTGTCCATCGTGCGGAACACGTCCAGCAAGACCTGTACACGATGAGGCCACGCATTTTCTTGGGCGTACTGCCGAATGCGCGCAGCGTTCCACTGTGCCCTCAAGGCTGCCTGCAACGCTTTGCTCAAAGCCTGCGCATCACCGAAGGGCACCACCTCGCCCAATTCTGACCGACACACCACCTCGCGGTTCCCCCCCACATCCGTGGTCACCACGGGCACCCCGCAGGCCATGGCCTCCAGAAAGACATTGGCCCAGCCTTCGGCACTGGTCGCCAACACAAACACATCGGCCGCACTCAACACCTCAGCCAACGCATCATGCGGCTTCGGCCCTAGAAACCTCACATGTGGGCCAAGACCCAGCTCGGCCACCATCTTCTCCAGCTCTGCGCGGTTGTCTCCCTCGGCGCTGGCGCCGCCCACGATGAGGTAGACCAGATCGGGGTAAGTCTTCAGCAACTCCGGCAGCAGCGGAATGACACGATGGAACCCTTTGCGCTCGACAAGCCCACCCACAGAGATCAGCACCTGAGCAGTGGGTGCAATGCCGAGCTTAGCGCGAGCCTGGTCTTTGGGGTGTGGCTGAAACTTGCTGATGTCGACGCCATTGCCCACCACCAGCGTGCGTGCCGGATCAGCACCCAGCTCCAAGGCCACACGCTTCAACTCTGACGACACCGCGATGAGACGTGTCGCCCTCTGGAGCGCCTTTTTCAAGGGACCCACCAAGGCCGGTGTGCGCGCGTGACGGGCCTCGGTGCCACGCAGGGTGATTGCCACGGGCACCTTCAGCCATCGCCCCAGCAAGGTGGCTGCGTAACCGTCGGGGTACGCGAAATGCGCATCAATGATGTCTGCTCGGCCGGCTTGCCTCAGGCGTTTGACCATCGCATACGTGCTCAGGGCCATGAACACCCCATCCCACTGCTTGAAGACACCTGGAATGGAAAAGTAGCGCGGATACCAGACGTCCACCCCGTCTTGCTGCTGATGCGCAGGGGGCCTTGGGCGGAAGTGCGGCTTGAACATCCGCAAGACCGACTGGAACGGAAACCAGGGCGTTGGCGCGACAACCACGATGGGCAGATGCGCCCCCACCCTGAACATCCTCTCGCGCACAAAGACACCCGCGTTCGGTTGCACAGGACTGGGAAAGAGGCTCGAGTACACCAGCAGTGCCGGTCGCGGGGCCTGGTCTGACATCAACGCCACACGCCCTTTGTGTCGATCACCACCTTGTCCTTGATCAGCTCACGATCCAGGTCCATGAACTCCTCATGATCGACCAGCAACAAGAGAATGTCAGCCTTCTGGAGCGCCGTCTTCAAGTCGGTCAACGGGAAAGGCGCTTTCGCTGGGTCCACATTGGGATCGCAGGCCAGGATCTCCCCGATCTGTGCTTCTCGCAGGTGTTGAACGATCTCCAGCGAAGGCGATTCGCGCATGTCATCGATGTTGGCCTTGAAGGTCAGGCCTAGACAGGCAATCACAGGCTCCTTGAAGCGCGCGGCTTTGACACGCACCCGCTCGATCACCCAATGCGGCTTGTCGTCGTTGACCTCACGCGCGGTGCGGATCAGGCGCGCCTCCTGCGGTGCGCTGGACACGATGAACCACGGGTCCACCGCAATACAGTGCCCACCCACACCGGGGCCGGGCTGCAAGATGTTGACGCGCGGGTGACGGTTGGCCAGCGAGATGGTTTCCCACACATTGATGCCCAGCTTGTCGCAGATCACGGACAGCTCGTTGGCAAAGGCAATGTTGACATCGCGGAAGGAGTTCTCCACCAGCTTGGACAGCTCGGCCGTCTTGCTGTCGGTCTCCAGGATCGCACCGTTGCAGAAGGTCTTGTACAGCGCCTTGGCCTTCGCCACCGCGGCCTTGGTGGTCCCGCCAATGATGCGGTCGTTGTCCACCAGTTCACGCAGGATGTGCCCCGGCAGCACGCGCTCGGGGCAATGGGCGGTGTGCACCTTGCCCGCCAGTTCCGGACGCGCCTCGCGCACGATGCGCTCGATCAATTCGGTGGTACCCACGGGCGAGGTGGACTCCAGAATGATGAGGTTGTCTTCACGCAGATAAGGCACGATCGCGCGGGTCGCTGCTTCGACGTAAGACAGGTCGGGAGCCTTTGGATTGCCTTCGTCGACCTTGAAGGGCGTGGGCACGGCGATGATAAAGGTGTCACCCTCTTCCGGCACCAGCGAGGCACGCAAGTTGCCGCTGTTGACGGCCGAACGCACCAGGATATCCAGGTCCGGCTCGATGATGTGGATACGACCTGAATTGATGGTGTTGACCGCCGACTCGTTGACGTCCACCCCCACCACGGTATGGCCCTTGGTGGCCAGCATCGAAGCCGTGGGCAGGCCGATGTAGCCCAGGCCCATGACGATGATTTTTTGAAGTTCGCGTGCCATTCAAACTCTCCCTTGCATGTTTTGTAGTGTGTTCACGATGCGCGCCACAGCCCGCCCGTCGCCATACGGGTTGTGCGCGCGTGACATCGCCAGATACGCGTCCGAGTCGGTCAGCAGGTGCTCGCATTCGCGCACGATGGCGTCGCGCGAGGTGCCCACCAGTTTCACCGTACCGGCCGCCACGGCCTCGGGGCGCTCGGTGGTTTCTCGCATCACCAGCACCGGTTTGCCCAGCGATGGGGCCTCTTCCTGCACACCGCCCGAGTCCGTGATGATCAGGTGACTGCGGTTCATCAGATAGACGAAGGGCAGATAGTCGACCGGCTCGATGAGGTGGACGTTCGACAGGCCCCGTGCGGCCAGGATGTCGTTGACGGGTTGGCGCACATTCGGATTCAGATGCACCGGGTAGAGGATCTCGACATCGGGATGGCGCTCTGCCACGTCAGCCAGGGCATGACAGATGTTCTGAAAGCCCTCGCCAAAGTTTTCGCGGCGATGTCCGGTGACCAGGATCAGCTTCTTGCCGGCGTCCAGAAACCGAAAGCGTTCGGCCAGCTCGGCCTGGATCTCCGCACTGGTGTTCAACTTCTCGACCACCGCCAACAGCGCATCGATGACAGTGTTGCCCGTCACGTGAATGGCTGCGGCCGGCACCCCTTCTGCCAACAGATTGGCCTGGGAGGCCGCGGTGGGCGCAAAGTGCAGGTCGGCCACCGCCCCAGTGATCTTGCGGTTGATCTCTTCCGGAAAGGGCGCGTACTTGTCGCCCGTGCGCAAACCCGCTTCGATGTGTGCGACCGGAATGCGCGCGTAGTACGCGGCCAGCGTGGTGGCCAGGGTGGTCGTGGTGTCGCCATGCACCAGCACCCAGTCTGGGCGCTCGGCAGCCAACACCGGCCGCAGCCCCAACAAAATGTTGCTGGTGATGTCGTACAGGTCCTGGCCGGGCTTCATCACGTCCAGATCGTGTTCGGGCGTGATCTCGAACAGGCGCAAGACCTGATCCAGCATCTGGCGATGCTGCGCGGTCACACACACCACGGTCTGCATACCAGGTGCTGCTTGCAAAGCCTTGACCAGTGGCGCCATCTTGATCGCCTCAGGTCGCGTGCCAAATACCACCATCACCTTCATGCGTGGCTCCCGTCCAGAATGCTTTCATACGGCGCCTGGTAATTCGCGACGCTGTTGCGCCAGTTGCGCACCGATTCGACAAATTCACGGCCGTTGGCCTTCATGAGCGGCCAACGTTCAGGGTGGGCCAGCATGTCCACGATCGCCTGTGACAGGGCTGCGCGGTCATCGGCCTTGAACAGCCAGCCATTTTTGCCATGCTCGATGAGCTCTTTGTGACCACCCACGTCGGACGCCACAAACAGATGTCCCTGGGCCATGGCTTCCAGGGGCTTGAGGGGGGTCACCAGCTCGGTCAAGCGCATGGAGTGGCGCGGATAAGCCAGCATGTCGATCAGGTCGTAGTAACGGTTGACCTCGGCATGCGGCACCCGACCTGTGAAGATCACGTGCTGGGTCAAAACCAGAGACTGCACCTGGGCCTTCAGAGCAGCCTCCTGAGGGCCGCCGCCCACCAGCAACAAGCAGGCGTTCGGGTACGCCTTGATCACATCGGGCAAAGCGGCCACCAGCAGGTCCAGCCCTTCGTAGGCGTAAAACGATCCGATGAAACCAATGACCGTTCTGCCCTTCAGGCCCCACTTCTCCTGCAGGGCCGGATCGGCAGGCTGTGCCAGCTGAAAGGTCTCCACGTCCACCGCATTGGGAATCACCGTGACATGGCTGGCCGAAATGCCGCGCGCCACGATGTCGGCCCGCAGCCCTTCGCAGATGGTGAACACGTGATTCGCCCGTCGGATGGCCGAGGTCTCCAGCGCCCGTGTCAGGCGGTAGCGCAGGCTGCCCTCTCGGGTGGTGCCATGGTCCACCGCCGCGTCCTCCCAGAAGGCACGGATCTCGTACACCACCGGAATCTCCAGCTTGCAGCCCACACTCAGGGCCGGCATGGCGTTCAGCACGGGCGAATGCGCGTGAATGATGTCTGGTTTGATCTGGTTGGCCACCTCTTCGATGCGGGCTTCCAGCGCGCGCATCAGCTGCCACTCGCCCATCACAGGCCAGTTCACCCCCATGCCCTGGGCGGTCGGCGTGCGGAAAAAGCTCAAGCCATCCACCGTTTCTTCCGCCACAGAGCTCACACCCTGCTTGGGCGAGGTGACGTGGAAGGTCTCCCACCCCAGCGCACGCTGCTCGCGCAGCAAGGCGGCCGTCCGGAAGGTGTAGCCGCTGTGCAAGGGAATGGAATGATCAAGAACGTGAAGGATGCGCATGGTCAACTGCTTTGGAACAATCTGTCGTAATGGCCGACCATGGCATCCATGCCAAAGTCGCGCTGCGCCTGAGCGCGTGCCGCCAGCCCATGCTTGCGGGCTTGTGGCGGGTTCAACATATAGTGCATCAAGGCCTGCGCCATTGCCTCGGCATCGCCCGAGGGCACCAGGCGACCGGTGAGGCCTTCGGTCAGCAGGTCGGGCGTGCCGCCCACCGCAGTGGCCACCGACGGCAAGCCGCAGGACATGGCTTCCTGCAAGGTGCATGAGGTGCCTTCCGTTTCAGACGGCAGGGCAAAGCAGTCCAGCGACTGCAGCAGCGTGGCCACATCGGCACGCGCGCCCGGCAGCCAAGCCAGATGAGTGACACCCGCCTCAGACAGAATACGCTCGACTTCGGTGCGCAAAGGCCCCTCGCCCACGATGACGAGGCGAGCCTGCTCGCGCGCAGCCGGATACAGCTCCAGCAAACGCACAAAGGCCCGTGCCAGCAGCGGCTGATTCTTCACGGTCTGCAAGCGCCCCACTGTGCCGATCAGCCAGTGTCGTCCCGGCTCGAAGGGGCAGCCCTCAGGCCTCACCTTGACGTCGGGCGGCAATGAAAACTGCGCGGTGTCCACCCCGTTGGCAATCAGCGTGCGACGCTCTGAGGGCACGCCGATACGCTGATCGAGGTACTGATCCAAGTCCTGCGACACCGAGACATAGTGGCTCACAAAAGGCCGGTACAGCTTGCGCAGGCGCTGGAACTTGACGTTCTGCCCTTTGGGATCACTGGCGTCCCAACCATGCTCGGCATGGATGCGCACCGGCACACGCGCCAGCCACGCCAGCGGCACCACTTCCAGCGCAGCCAGGTTGCAGGTGTGCAGCACATCGGGCCGGTAGCGGCGAAACAGCCGGTAAAGCGCCGGATACAGCGGAATCGCATGCCCCGCTGGCTTGTGCAGGGACACGCGCTCGACGCCCGGCGTCTGGATGCGGTCCACAAAGTCGCCCATGTCGGTCAGCGACACCAGGCAATGCTGGTACTGATCAGCAGGCAGACGGTTGATCAACTGGATGACAACGTTCTCCAGCCCCCCCATGTGGAAGCTGTAGACGAAGTGCATCAGACGAAGGGGGCGGCGGGGAGACCGTGCGCGCATGGCTCAGCTCCCCTTGGCCGCCGGATGACGCCGGCGCAGGAAGGTCAAGAACCAATACACCCACAGCCTCGGATGCCAGAACGAATGTGACAAGGCCTGAGCAAAGGCACGCCGCGCATGCACGGCCTGACCGTGCCAGAAGTGCAGATACCCATGCCCGAAGGCGATGCCGAACAGGCGACGCTGAAGCTGCGCATCGGAAACCGCACGCCCATCGGCACCGCGCGCGCCATGCTGTGCCAGCGTGCGCATGAGGATGGTGTATTCGGCATTCTGAGGCCAGGGCTGCCGGGTGATGCTCTGCGCATGGATGCGATACCAGGCCACGCAGTCATCAAGCTGGTCGATGCGATGCGCACGCGACAGGCGCAGCCAGAAGTCGTAGTCGGACCCCGTGTGCAGGCTGGCATCGAAGCCCTGGACATCGTCGATCGCCGAGCGGCGCACAAGGGCCGTGATGATGTGCACCACGCTGTCGAGCAACAAATCGGCGTACAGATCGCCTTTCAGGGCGGTGGTCTTGAACGGTTCGGGCTGCTGGCGCCAGCGGGTGGCGGCTTGCTCATAGGCGGCGCGCGCGGGTGGCTCGGCAAACCGGCGCTCGCCTGTGGGGGTCTCCCAGCGCATGAAACGACCGAACACGGCGGACACGTCTGGGTGAGCCTGCAGATAGGCCACCTGGCTCAGCAGCTTGCCGGGCAACCACACGTCATCGGCGTCCACAAAGGCGATGTACTCGCCCCGGGCCTGCTGCAGGGCCAGATTGCGCGCCGCAGCCGGCCCTTGCTGGCTTTGATGGAGCACGCGCACCACGTCACCATAGGTGGCCAGCAGTTGGCGTGAGTCATCGGTGGAGCCATCGTCCACTGCGATGACCTCGATGGCCTCGTAGCCTTGCCAGAGCACGCTGCCCAGCGCCTGCGTCAAGGTGGCCGAGGCGTTGAACACCGGCATGATGACCGTGACCAAGGGTGGCGCCAACACGTTCTGCCTCACGCGGTCTGGTGGCTGACGCGCAGGAACGCATCAAACATGATCAAGGCCCACAGCGCGTCCGAGTAGTCGGCCTGGCCTTTGAGGTGCCCTTGCACCATGCGCTCCAGGGCGTCACGCTGAAAGTAGCCGCTGTCGAGCATGCGATCGCTCAGCACCGACTCGCTCATGCGCTGCGCCAGCGGACCACGCAGCCAGCGCGCCAGCGGCACCGAAAAGCCCATCTTCGGTCGGTACAGCACGTCGTGCGGCAGCAAAGGCTCAAAGGCCTTCTTGAACACGTACTTGCCCTCCCCACCCTGGATCTTGAGCGAACTGGGCAAGGTGGCCAGCCATTCGATCAGTTCGTGGTCCATCAAGGGCTCACGCACTTCCAGCGAATGCGCCATGCCTGCGCGGTCCACCTTGGTGTTGATGTCGCCCACCAACCAAGTCTTGTAGTCCAGGTACTGAATGAGGGCCAGCGGGTCGTCGGTGTTCGCCTTGGCCGCGTGCTGGCGAAACAGGTCCACCGTCTGATATCCGCCCAAACTCTGTTGAAACGCCTCACTGAACAGCGCGCGACGCTGCTCGGTGCGCAAGCGCGACATGCTGTGCTGATACGCCTCGGCCGAGTCCATGGCCAGCGCCTGGAACGTGGTCTTGGCCCGCAGCGGACGGGGTGCCCAGTCGGCCTTCGGGTACCACCGCCCCAGCGGACCGAACACCGATTGGCGCACACCCAGCGGCAAAGACTGGCGTGCCCGCTCCTCGCCCAGGTGCATGCGGTAGCGGCGATAGCCGCCCAGGCTCTCATCGCCCCCGTCACCCGAGAGGGCCACGGTCACGTGCTTGCGAGCCATCTGGCACACGCGGTAGGTGGGCAAGGCCGAGCTGTCGGCAAAGGGCTCGTCGTACAGGCGCGCCAGGGTGTCGATCAGATCGAAGTCGTCGCTCTGGACGATCTCCAGCCGGTGGTCGGTGTGGTAGCGGTCGGCCACCATCTGAGCAAAGGCCGACTCGTTGAACTGCGGGTCGTCAAAGCCGATGGCGCAGGTGCGCACGGGCAGCTTCGACAGGCCCGCCATGGTGGCCACCACGGCGCTGGAATCGACTCCGCCCGACAAAAAGGCGCCCAATGGCACATCCGCGATCATGCGCAGGCGCACCGACTCACGGACGCGCTCGCGCAACTCGGCTTCGGCATCGGCCAACGAGATGGGGTTGTCCAGGGTGAAGTGCACGTCCCAATAGGGCTGCGGCGTGGGCAGACCGGCCTGCCCGCGTCGCCACGTGAGCGTGTGCGCCGGCGGCAGCTTGTGGGCCTGACGGTAGATGCAGCGAGGATCGGGCACATAGCCCAGCGCGAAGTAGTCTTCCACGGCCTGCGGGTCGATCTGACGCTCAAAGCCCGGATGCGCCGTGATGACCTTCAGCTCCGAGCCGAACACCAGCGTGCCATCGGGCAGCAAGGCGTAGTGCAGGGGTTTGACGCCCATGCGGTCGCGCGCCATGAACAACGTCTGCTGTTTCTGGTCCCAGATGGCGAAGGCGAACATGCCGCGCAGGCGGTGCACGCACTCTGGCCCCCAGGCCATCCAGGCCTGGACGATGACCTCGGTGTCGCTGCGGGTCCGAAACACATGCCCCAGGGCTTCGAGTTCGGTGCGCAGCGACTGGAAGTTGTAGATCTCGCCATTGAAGACGATGCCGACGGTGCCATCGACGTTGAACAAGGGCTGCTGGCCGGTGGCCAGGTCGATCACCGACAGGCGGCGGTGGCCCAGCATCAGCCCGGGCTCAAAGTAGAGGTCGGCCTCGTCCGGCCCACGATGTGCCTGCACATCGTTGATGCGCTGCGCCAGCGTGGGGTCGAACGAGCGTCGCCCCTGGGTGTCAAACAGCCCTGAAATACCGCACATGGTTCACTGTCGAGATTGGGTGGCGCGCAAAGCGGTCAACAAGGCCCCGCCCTGATCGCTCACAAAAGCCTGCAACACAGCCTTGGCCGCATCAGGGCCGACATCCTGGGCCGCGTCCTGACGGGTCGGGGTGTAGATCACCACGATGGCACCGTCATCGCCCTGCCCTTTGAGTTTTTGCCAGGCGCCCCACAGCTTGGCCTGGACCGGACTGGACGTGACACGCCCGTCGACCCAGAAAAACTGCCAGGCCACCAGCCGCCGCAAGTCGGCATTCAAGACCGAGCCTTGCGCACGCAATTCCGCGCGTTGCACGGTGAGTGGCTCGCGCTCAAGCTGAGTGCTGGCGGTACCGCCTGACACCTGCGCCCAGGCATCATCCTCGCTGCGCACCAAGACGTTGGTGGAACTGACCTGCTTGCGCTCGTAGTTCTGCGCGCGGTAGTAAGCCACGTGCAGGCCGACGCGCTCTCCCGAGGGACTCACCCAGCCAGAATGCGACATCGCATTGGCGGCGTCGTAAGCCGGCACCCAGTCGGCCGGTGGCAGCGTGGCCCGCCAGCCCGCTTGCGCGGCCAGAGGCTGCAGCTGCACCATGCCTTGATGGACCCTCCCCTGCAACTGCCAGTTCAGAGCATAGGGCACACCCAGCACAACCAAAGCCAGTGCAGCACTCCGCACCCAACGCGCACCCACCGACTCGGTGGCGAGCTGGGTCGAAGGTGTCGCGGCCAATGCAGCCGGCTCACGGTCCGCCCAGCGTGCACCGATCATGAACATGATCGTGATGACCACGCCAAAAAACACCCAGCCGTAGACCAAGTGGTCCACACCCGTGGCAATCGTGTTGCCCGACAAGTGGCCGAGCATGACGATCATGTACGCACGCAGCCAGTTGGCCACCAGCGGCACCAGAATGGCCACGCCCACGAACAGCAAACGCTTGCGCAGGCTTTGGTAGTTGATGTACGCAAACAGGCACCCCACCGTGAACGAGGCCACCAGATAACGGATGCCACTGCAGGCTTCGACCACCGACCAAGCCCCACTCGGGATGATGAACTGCAAGCCCTCCCGATACACAGGAATGCCACTCACGCGCAGTGCCTCCACCGTGAAGTCGGCGGTCCACTCCATCAACTGCGGCAGCATGAAGTCGCCCACCGGCACCGCAAGGAGCAGATAGCACAGCGGAAAAAGCAGCGCCCTCGTGACCTGCCAGCCCAGCAATGTGGGCACCGAGAACACGATCAGGGCCATGAAGGCAAACTGCGTGACCGCGTTGACTGCCACCAGATCCCCGGCCAACCACAACAAAGCCGCGCCCAGCATGCCCAACAAGCCCAGCACGGTCGGGCTGGGCGTCATCGTCGCCAACTGCGCGCGCTTGCGCCACATCAGCCACAGGGCAGCCGGGGGCACGACCAAGCCATGCGCGTAGGTATCCGAACGCCACCAGATGGTGGCCATGGCAGACGCCGTGGGCCAGTACAGCAGCAGCACGAGCGCCCACAGCGCCAGGAGCGTCAGCAAGGGCGTTCGCCACACCGGGTTCTTGATCATGCGCTCCCCTTCCCGTCTGACGCTTGCGGTGGCAACCAGGCATCCAGCGCCGACAGATGCGCCTCCCAGCTGAAATGCTTCAGCACAAACTGCCTGGCAGCGCGCCCCAGTTCGGCCGTCTTCTCAGGAGAGAGCAAAAGCAAGTCGAGTGCCTGCACGAACTCTGGCGCAGTGGAGGCGCGCACAATACCGAACTCGAAGCCAGCACCGATCGCATCGGCACACGACGGGACCGTGACCACGGGTTTCTCCATCGCCATGGCCTCGAGGATCTTGTTCTGAATGCCTCGCGCCACCCGAAGAGGCGCGACCACCGCTGCTGCGTGCTGCAAATACCCGCGAACGTCAGGCACCGTGCCCGTGACCACCACCTGCGGCCCAGCCAAGGCCTTGACCTGGGCAGTGGGGTTGCGTCCCACGATGTAAAAACGCAGTTGCGGCCAGCGTTGCGTCAGCTCAGGCAACATCTGCTCGACAAACCAGCACACCCCATCGATGTTGGGCCAGTAGTCCATCGCCCCAGTGAAGACCACCGGCACCTCGTCCGCCGCGAACGGCGACACGCTGTCAGCCTGGGGGCTGAAGTAATCGGCGTTGACCCCATTGCTGATCGCTTGAACGCGGTCGGCCACCTCGGGCGCCAGCGACTGGAACAAGGCCGTCTCATTCGGCGTCACGAAGAACGACTGCCTGGCCTGCCGGGCCACATCGCGCTCGTACGCCAGCAAACGGGCGCCCTCACGACGGTAAAGCCAGGACAAGGGCCAGCGATGTTCCGGCGCGTACTGCGCCCACTTGGACGAGTCCACATCGACAAAGTCCACCAGCATCGGCACCTGGGGCAGCAAGGGGATGGCGAACTGCGCCATGACACCCGAGAACACCACGGTGGCATCCAGCTTGTGCTCGGCTTGCACCTCACGCACCCAACGATGCAAGCCCGCGTGGCGGTAGTAGGTTTCGGAGAGCGAGCGTCCTGTCAACAGGCCGCGGGCGCTGAGCACCTTCGTGCTGCGGGGGTTCAACTGCTCGATGTACAGGTTGGGACACAGGGCCTGAAGTGCAGGCACATGCGCGACATCTTCCGGATCGTCGATGAACGTGCCCAGGAACACCCGGTGATCCCGCTGCAAGTGGCGCAACAAGTGGTAGGAGCGCACCTTGTCGCCCTTGTTGGGCGGGTACGGCATCCGGTGCACCAGATACAGGATGTTCGCCATGTCAGCCCAGATTGCGCACGATGAACGGGCCCAGCCAGTTGGCCAAGCCAATCGGCATGCGCCGCCAGGTCTCGATCAGGAGCTTGTACTTGGCGTTGGACGGGTTGTTCTGCGGGATGCTGTCGCGCTTGTAGAGGCAGTATTCGTAGTGCAGCGGGATGGGCTCGAAACCCCAGTTTTTCTTGAAGGCATACGGTCCGGTGCCTTGCTTGCTGCGCCCATAGTCGAACACCTTCAGTCCACGCTCGCAAGCCCGGCGCATCAGTTCCCAGTACTTGAAGTCGTTGGCGGCCAAGTCGCGCGCCGCCAAGTCATCGCCCGCGTAGTAAGGCAGCGCCTCGTCGCGGAAGTAAAAGGTCAGCACACTGCTGAGCGGCTTGCCCTCGGCGCTGGACACCGTCAGCACCTCGCAATCGGGCCCGAACACGTCCATCAAACGCTGGAAGTAGCGCTTGGACAGGGCCGGCGTACCGTGACGGTGCACGTTGTCGGCATACAGGTCAAAAAATCGGTCCACATGGGGATCGACTTGGGCGGTCAGCCCATTCTTGATGCCCTTACGCACCATGGCGCGCTGCTTGCGCGGGATGGCCTGCATGTTTTCATCTTCCGTAGGGAGAATCTCTTTGCGGAAGGTGACGTACAAGTCTTGCGTGGGCCATTCTGGGTGACGGCCGGACTGCAGGTAGCGCATCTCAAGGTGGTCCACATCCAGGCTTTGGGCCAGGCGCATGGCCTCGGTCTCCAGCGCCTCGGCGGCCGCATCGGAATGGGCCACGACACCGCCATACACCGCAAAGGGCAGACTGGTCAGGGCATTGCCGAACAAGCGGCTTTTGACCTGGGCCAATGGCAGCACGCCTTCGATGACATCGCCCCGGTGGGCATACAGAAAATGCGTGGGGTGGCGGAACACCTCGGCCATGATCTGTTGCCAGCCGGCCCGGTGAAAGAACGTGGCCTTGGGGTGCGCGAACACGAACGCATCCCAACGCTGCACCCAGTCGGCTTGTCGCGCATCCAGGCGCGACACCTGCAAGCTCATCACCTCAGACACGCGGCACCCCGCTGTGAGCTGGCTTCAGGAAAATGTGGTCCATGCGGCCCCATTGAAAATCTTGCAGCAGGCGCTGCAGACGCTGCTCCATGCGCGGGATGTTCACATAGTGGCGGAAACGGGTGCGCACGTCGATGCCAGCCACACGCGGTTGCGCCGCGTCGATCTCCCACGGGTGGAAATAGAAAATGGCGGGTTGCTGGTCGTTCTGATTGACCTGGCGCAGCATCCAGCGCGAGAGCGCATACGGAAACAGGCGGAAATAGCCACCACCGCTGGAGGGTAGATTGCGGTTGAACATGCGCAAAGTGGTGGGGGGCACCTCGATCAGGTCCTCGCGAATGCGGTGTGCGAACCGGGGAGCATCAGGCATGCCGTAATGGTCATGCTTGATCGGATAGATGCTGGAGCTGTAGCGGTAGCCCTCTTGCTGCAGCACATCAAGCGCCCACAAGTTGCCCTGCCCGATCGAAAAACTGGGGGCCCGGTAGCCCGTGACCGCCACCCCGGCGATGTCCTCTAGCAAGTGCTTGGCCGTGCGGATGTCGTGCCCAAACGCCTCGGGCGTCAGGTCACTGACCCGCTCGTGACCGTAGCCGTGGCTGGCCACCTCATGGCCCTCGTCGGCAATGCGGCGCACCAGTTGGGGATAGCGCTGGGCGATCCAGCCCAGTGTGAAGAACGTCGCCTGAGTGTTCTGCGCGGCCAGCATGTCGAGGATGCGCCCGACATTGCGCTCCACCCGGCATTCCCGGGCATCCCAATCGGCGCGCTGGATGTAGGGCGCAAAGGCGGACACCTGGAAGTAATCTTCGACGTCGATGGTCAGCGCATTGACCAGAGGGACCTTCGGCGTGCTCACGATTGCCCCTTGCCGGTGGCGATTCTTTGCAGTGCCGACAGGATCTCGATGCTCAAGCGCTCCTGGCGCAGCACGCTGCGCTCGATGCGCAGCAGATGGGCGCTGAGCTGGCCGGCCGTCAAACGCGAAAGCTGCTCTTCCAGATCCTGCAGATCGCTGCTGTCGAGTTCGACATCCACGCCAACTGAGTCTTGACGCAAAGGCGGCGCCGCCTGAAGCACCGCTGCCGCCGACACCTGCTCAAACGGCGGGGCGGTCAACTCTTCCTGAATTTCAGCCAACACCTCGTTGAGCACAGGCACGGTGAAATGCGTGACCTCGGACAGGAAGCCATGCAGCATCAAACGGTCGCACAAGGCGTTGATGCGACGCGGAATGCCGCCCGTTTGCTCGTAAATCGTCGTGAAAACGTCTGCGTCGAAGGTGGGCTTGTCGATCGCTCCGGCACAACGCAGACGGTGCTCGATGTAGCCCCGTGTTTCTTCGCCGTTCATCGGCCCCAGGTGGCAACTGGCCGTGACACGCTGGCGCAACTGCAGCATGTCGGGGCTTTGCAGGATGTTACGAAACTCGGGTTGGCCAATCAGGAAGGTCTGCAGCAAAGCCTGCTTGCCATGCTGAAAATTGGACAGCATGCGCAGCTCTTCGACCGCCTGAGGACGCAGGTTCTGCGCCTCATCAACGATGAGCAGGCAGCGCTTGCCCTGGGTCAGCTGTGTGATGAAGAAGGCTTCTAGCGCCATCAGCAACTCGGCCTTGGAGGCATCACGCACCTGCACCCCAAAAGCGGCACCCACCAGCCGCAAGGTGTCTTCGGCGCCCAGCTGCGTGCTGACCAGTTGCGCGGCGACCATGGTGTGGGCATCGATGCTGTCGAGCAGTCCGCGCACGATGGTGGTTTTGCCGGCGCCGACTTCGCCAGTGATGACGATGAACCCTTCAGCGCGCATCACCCCGTATTCAAGGTAGGCACGTGCGCGGCGGTGAGGCTTGCTGCCGAAGTAAAAACTGGGATCGGGGTTGAGCTGAAAGGGCTTGCTGTTCAACCCGTAGAAAGCTTCATACATGGTCAGAAACGGTGAAGGATGTTGCCGACCAGCGCGCTCTCGGAGTACGGATTCAGGCCACTGTTGGAGTGGAGTCGACGCACCTGGACGCTGCCGGAGGTACGGCGCCCCAGCTGGGTGGTGATGCCCAACGTCAGTGTGTACTGGGAGTTGCGTTGGGTATCCAGATCGCCCTCGCTGCGCTGTAGCGCGTACGACGCATTGGCTGAGGTCACTGGGGTCAGGCGATGGGCGTACAGAAAGCTCAGCGTGTTGGTCTTGATCTGCGAGGTCGAATCGAAGTCGTCGCCCAGCGTCAGGTTGTTCAGCAATCGGCTGCTATGACCGCGGGCGTAACTCACGGTGAAGGTGCCGCGCCGTGCCGTCATCAGCACCGAGAGCTGTTGCCGACGCTGCAAGGTGGCTTGTGACACGAGGAAAGACTGGCTGACCAGCAGGTCACCCGGCAGGCCCCAACTTTGCAAGTCAGCCTGCACCAACTGCGCCCGCTTGACCGGATCAGGCTCCAGCGTGACATACAGGGCATCCAGCAGGTCGTACAGCGTGCCCAGCGTGGCATTGACATTGGCATTCGGCGAGGTCGAGACGTCACGAACATCCGACACGCGAACGACCGTGCGCGCCGCACGGTGCTCGAAAGACAGGTTGTGGCCCCTGCCGAAGTAACGGTCGTTCACGCCCGCCGACAGCGTGGTGCGAGCGGATGGACGCCAGATCAGGTCCACGCCGTAATTCGAATAGCTCTTCTTTGTATTGTCGGGCGTGAGCAAGTCATTGCTTTCCCGCCCAATGGTCAGACCTGTGATCCACTGTGGCGACCAGGCGTAGGAAAACCGCCCGGTCACGGTGCTGGACTCGGTCGTACGGCCCGAGTCGTAATCGACTTCCTGCTGATCTGCCGACAGCGACCAGCCGGCCGAGCCGACCTGGCGAGAGAGTCGCCCAGCCCAGCCCTGGGTGTCAGAGTCACCGCGAGCGTTGGACTTGGTCTTGGTTCCCTGCACGTTGTAGCGTGCGTCGTATTTCACACCGTAAGGGAACTGCCCTCGCACAGACGGCGAGACGCGGTAGGTCGCGGTCTGGGCCTGGTTGGCGTTCGTCGTTGACGATCCGGCCACCGGACCAAAGGCAGAGATGAGTTGCTGCGATACGGTGGCAGACGCATCGACAAAAGCCCAGTTATCGATGGCATTGATCTGCGCACTGGTGTTGAGTCGATGCTGGAGCTTGTCGCCACCCGTGTCTTGCATGCGGTACAGGCCGCTGAGGTTGTAATCGAAGAACCCCTTGACACGCGCCTGGTTGGCGACCACCCGGACACCCGGCGTCACCTCGAGCGTCTGCTCGCTTTGCTGCTGCCCGGCCTGGAGGCGGGCGTTGTCAGTCGCCGTGACACTGAGGCCGATGCGCGGCTCGACCCAGAGAGAGGCTTGCTGTGACGAGTCAGACTGTGCCCAGGCCGTACCCAGTGCGGCGACCGCGGCACCGCAACACCAGCGGTGCCAGCGTTTCATGATTGCACCTCGGCTTCGGCCGCTGGTTCGCGCTGCCCTTGGCCATATCCGTACCCATAACCGTAGCCATAGCCGTAGGCTTCCTGGTCAGAGCTGCGGGCCTGGTTGAGTACCATCAGCTTGACCGGGCATGACTCGATCGTGGAGAGCGCATGTTTGACTTGGGACTGGAGGGTCTTTTCGGCTTGCACAACCATGACGATCTGCCCCATGTGGGTGGCCAGCACGCGAGACTCCGTGGTCAGAAGCAGCGGAGGAGAATCGAAAATGATGATGCGGTCGCTGTAGCGCTTGCCCATGTCGTCCACCAGATCGGTCATGGCCGCACTGGCCAGCAATTCGGTGGCCTGCGCGTGGGGCGAACCACTGGGCAACAAGGTCAGGTTTTCGATGTTGGTACGCAGCAGCACCTGCGACATCTCCAGCTTGTCATCGACCAGCAGGTCCAGCAGACCCGGCCCGGGCGGCAAGCCCAGCACCTTCATGATGGAGGGACGTGCGACGTCGGCGTCCACCAGCATCACGGTGTGGTCCATTTCCATGGCCATGCTCAAGGCCAGGTTGACGGCAGTGAAGCTCTTGCCTTCCCCCGGCATGGAGCTGGTGACCATGATCAGGTTGCCGCACTGGACGACCGATGCACCCTTGCCCGTGGCGTTGTCAATCAGCGGGCGCTTGATGACGCGGAACTGGTCGGCCACCATCGAGCGTGGGGCAGTGGGCGTGACGAAACCGGCCGCGGTGAGGCGCTCAAAATCGAGCTTGACGGCCTTGCTGCCCACTGGCATCGCCGCGCGCGGGCGGCTTGGGGAAACCGCCTCGGTGGCGGGTTGAACCCGGATGGGCTCGGGTACAAACGCAGGCTCCGGCGTAGAGACAGGCGACGAAGACGCCGCTGGTGCCGCAGGCATCTGGGCGCCGGCTTGTCGGAGTTGTTCGAGCCGCTGGGCTGCTTTTTCAATGGAATTGGACATGGTCAATCAACTGAAGGAGCCCATTTGGTAAGCCAGGGTGGCCATACCGACTGCAAACAATGCCACCAGCGCCAGCAAGGCGCCCGCAAAGCGCTTGAGGCTGCGTTGCTCGGCCTGATGATGGACCGGGCCGGTGACCAGTGACACCACGCCCAACAAAGGCAACTCCGTGGCGGACCGCAAGGCCGAAGCTTCGAAGAAGACTGGGCGCAACTGGCTGATCAGGAAGGTGATGCCCAAGCCTGCGGCCAGGCCCGCCAACAGCGCCAGCGGCAACAACAGCAGGCGATTGGGCGCCACCGGCTTGTTGGCCGCGCGCGGCGGATCGATCACGCGGAAGTCGGCAAAGTTGGAGGCGTTCTCCAACTGGCCTGAAAGGTTGGCCGATTCGCGGCGCGCCACCAGGTCGTTGTAGTTCTTGCGGTGGATCTCGTAGTCGCGGTTGAGCTGGGACAGCTCGGCCTCCACCTGCGGCGCCACCTTCATCTGGTCCTTGGCACGATCGGCGCGGCCAGCGTATTCACTCACACGGGCCCGCAAGGAAGCAACCTGTAACTCGGCGGCCGCCAAGGTGCGGCTGTACTCCATCACTGCGGGGGACGACTCGACGAATACGGACCTGGGTGACGATGCCGCAGCCTGGCGCAAGGCCGCAATCTCACGGCGCTTTTGCTCTTCCAACTCGCGAATCAGTCGACGTGCGTTCGTCACATCCGGGTGCTGATCGGTGAAACGCTGCAGCAAGGCGTCAAGGTTGCGCTGCTGAGCATCAATGCGAGCGTCGATCTCCGGGGTGGCGATGGGCGTGCTCGGGTCGGACAGCTTGGGGGCCGCAGAGCGGGCCAGTTCAAGCTGACGACGTGCGGCGTCGCGTGCGCTTTCGGCCTCACGCAGCTCCAGGCGCGCCGCGCTGAGCGAGCTGGCAATGTCGGACACCCGTCCTGCTGCATCCATGTCGCCTTGCGTCTGCATGGCGATGTTTTTCAGCCTGAACTCTTTGAGGCGGGTTTCGGCCTCGATCAGCTTGCCTTCATAGGCCTTGATCTGCTCATCCAGGAAACGCCGTGCAGTGTCTGAGTCAGTACGCGATGCGCCCATGCTGGACTCGACGAAGATGGTCATCAAGGCCTGCACCACGCGCTGCGCACGCTCGGGCGTGTCATCGCGGTAGGAGAGCGTGTAGAGGTTGTCGCGCCCCGCCATGCGAATCTGGATGCTTTTGATCACCTCGTCGATGAGCGCTTCCTGGTCGGCTTTGGAGCGTGTACCCAGGTCGAGATCGGCCGTGCGGATCAGCTTCTCCACCGTGGGGCGACTGATGAGGGTGCGGCTGAGCATGGCCACTTGCTGCTCGACGTTGGGCTGAACGGCCAATCCCGACATCAGCGGACGCAGGATGGTTTGTGTGTCGACGTACACACGGGCAGAGGCCTCGTAGCGGTCCTGCATCAGGAAGACCAGCGCCGCCCCGACCAAAGCCACCACCCAGCAAACGGCCACCCCAAGGCGCCGATACTTCCACATCCCCCGGAGAATGGTGGAAAGTTGTTTTAAGAGTTCATCCATGCAGACAACGCAGACGGTAAAGGATCAGGACATTGCTTGAGTCAACGCGCACTCAGAACCAGCTCTGAGGAATGATGAGAATGTCCCCTGGCAACACCTCGACGTTGGCCGAAATGTCGCCGCGCTTGAGCAGATCGTTCAAGCGCACCGTATACCGCTTGTTGCCCTCGGCAGCGCGCACGATGGTCGCGTTATTGCCGTCCGCGAAGTCCGTCAGACCGCCGGCAGCGATCATCACGTCCAGCACAGTCATTTTTTGCTTGAAGGGCAGGAACTGCGGCTTGGCCGCCTCGCCCACCACGCGAATCTGCTCGCTGTAGGGGCCCACAAAGCTGGTGACGATGACGGTCACGACCGGGTCACGCACCAATTTGCCCAGCGCTTGCTCGACATCGCGTGCGATCTGGGTCGAGGTTTTGCCTTGGGCAACCAATTCGTCAACCAGAGGCGTGGAGACCTTGCCGTCGGGGCGCACCGGGAAGGAGCCCGAGAGCTCAGGGTTACGCCAGACGTTGATGGTCAGCGTGTCGCCCGGGCCGACGATGTAGTTGTAGTCGGGCGAAGCAGCAGCGGCTGGCGCGGCAGGGTGCCCGCCAAGGCTGCTGCAACCGGCCAGAACGACCGAACCCAAGACCAGGGCCACAGAACCCGAAAAGGTCCAACTTCTGGATGTCAACAGCTTCAAGGCAAGCTCCCACGATTTGTAAGTACCGATAACCGGTTTACTGGAATGTAGCGCAGACCGAGGCAGACATAAAGAAACTTGACCGTCCACCCCCGTATTTGCCCTGACGCACCCCTCATCAGGGGGAGGCAAACGCTGCGGAAGATTGAATGTGTCAAAGATATTACAGCCAACGCCCCCCAAAACGACTGCCAGAAATACGCCGCAAATAGCTATTGAAAATATTCGCAAGATAAAATCAATCCCCCATATTAGGGGTGTCGGGTGGTGCAGCAGGGCTGCGGGGGCGCCCTCCACTTGCCCCCGCCCGAGTTCGCTAAAATTGACAGCTTATGTATCGCATCCTTCTGGTCTGCCTGGGCAATATCTGTCGCTCTCCCATGGCCGAGGCCGTGTTCCACGATGTCATGGCACGCCGCGGTCTGGCATCGATGCTGCAGGTGGATTCGGCGGCAATCGGGCGCAGCCACCTCAAAGAAAAGCCCGATCGGCGCGCCATCGCCTGCGCCTTGAGCCAGGGCTACCGGCACATCGAACAGGTCCGCTCACGGCAGATCAAGGCACAGGACTTTCTGCAGTTTGACCTGATTCTGGCGATGGACGAGAGTGTGTTGCGGGCACTGCAGCGGCAATGCCCTCAGGAGGCGCAGCACAAGCTGGATCTGTTTCTTCGCTTTGCCGGCCATGAGGGCGAGCAAGAGGTGCCGGACCCGTATTACGGCAACGCTGAGGGCTTTGCCAAGGTATTGGGCCTGTGCGAGGGCGGTGTGAATGCGATTTTGCAAAAGCTGGACCTTCAGCGGTGATACCCCGGAAGGAGATGGCCTACAGGCCGGACGCCCGCAGCCCCAGCAACACCAGCACCAGCGCCGCAAGCACCACGGACAAGGTCTGCCAGAACACGACAGGATGGCGCTCGATCAGCGCAGGCGAGCGGTCGCGCTGATAGCGGGCGCTGGGCGAGCACAGATCCTGAACGAACTCCGAGAGGGCTTCTTGTCGCCTGTTGGGGTGAGGGTGCAAGGCCCGCTGCAAGACGGCATCCAGCCAGGCAGGCAGGTCCGGCCGGCGGCTCCGCAGTGAGACGTAACGCAAGCGCGCCAGATCGGCGGGGGCGCGCAACTGCGTGACCTGTAGCCCGTAGGGCAGATGGCCAGTCAGCATCTGATAGCTCAGCACCGCCAGGGAGAACAGCTCGGAGGCTGGACTGCCCTGCCCGCCCACGAAATACTCGGGCGCCGTGTACTGCAACGAGCCGACGATGGCGCGAGGCTGGGCGTCGGCCGTGCCTTCGGTCAAGCCGGCGACGTGTGTGGCACCCAAATCAATGATCTTGACGGTGCCTGTGCGGTCGACCATCAGGTTCTCGGGGCGCAGGTCCTGATGCAGCATCTCCTTGCGGTGGAAGGCTTGCAGGCCCTTGGCCACCTGGGCGATGAGGTCGCGCACCGTGTTCAGATCGGGCGTGGGGTGATCGGTCATCCATTGCGCCAAGGTCTGGCCTTCGATGTATTCGAGGGCAACGAACAGGTGCTGCCGTGGGCGATCGGAGACGATGGCCTTGACCACATGGACGCTGTCGAGGCGACGCGCGATCCACTCCTCAAGCAGGAAGCCGTCCAGGTAGTGGGCTTGTTCCCGCAAGTCAACCGAAGGTGTCTTCAGCACCACCTGTTGGCCGCTGTGCTGGTCAACGGCCAGGTGCACATGGCTGCGCGAACTGGCGTGCAACTCCCTCACGATGGTGTAGCCCTCGAAGAGGGCTCGCGGTTGGAGCGCGGGGGGCAGTCTCAAGCCTTCGCGTTGGGTCGGAAGCTGCGTTGCGGAAACGTCTGGCAGTGCGTCGATGCGCACGAGCTGGACCGTCAAATTGTCCTGGCTGCCTCGCTGTAGTGCGAGGGTGGTGAGTGCCTCGGCGGCCTGATCCAGATCATCCGGGTGCTGGGCCAGCACGGCGTGCACGGCGGCGACATCAAGGTGTTCGTAGGCGCCGTCGGTGGCCAGCAGATAGACCTCGCCGACTTCCAGGGGCCAGTTGCGGTAATCGATTTCGACGGCGGGTCCCGTCCCCAGCGCCCGACCCAGATAGGTCTCAGTGGCGGAGACCCGCATGCGGTGGTCTTCGGTGAGTTGCTCCAGCGCGTGCGCATGCAGGCGGTAGACCCGCGTGTCGCCCACGTGGAACAGATGGGCGCAGCGGCCCTTGAGGATCAGGGCGCTGAAGGTGCAGACGTAGCCTCGGTCTTTGTCGAAGCGGGCATCGCTGCGCAGGGTCTGTGCGTGCAGCCAGGAGTTGCTGGCGTTCAGCACCCGCTGCGCAGCGCGCCGCACCGACCACGCCTCGGAGGTGCAGTAGTAGTCGTCCAGAAAGCCCCGTACGGCTGCGGCGCTGGCCACGTGGCTGACGGCGCTGCTGCTGATGCCGTCAGCCAGGGCGATGGCCAGGCCTTTGGTGTGGAGGTGCGTTGCCGTGGGCGTGGCCGCACCATGGAAGTCCTGGTTGACGGCCTTGCGCCCAGCCTGCGAGTGCTGGCCCAGCGTGACGCGCAATGTCGGACTCATGATGTGCCAGATATCGCGCCTGGATCAGGCGGCCACGCGCTTGGGCAGGGTCTTGTAGTGAGTGGCGTACAAGGTGGCGCCCACAAAGGTGAGACCGCCCACCAGGTTGCCGATCACGGTGGGGATTTCGTTCCAGATCAGGTAATCCATGATGGTGAAATTGCCACCCAGCATCAGGCCGGAGGGGAACAGGTACATGTTGACGATGGAGTGCTCAAAGCCCATGTAGAAGAAGACCAGGATGGGCATCCACATGCCGATGACTTTGCCTGATACGGAGGTGGACATCATGGCGGCAACCACGCCGGTGGAGACCATCCAGTTGCACATCACGCCACGGATGAACAGGGTCAGCATGCCGGAGGCGCCGTGTTCGGCATAGCCCAGGGTGCGCCCCTCACCGATGTGGCCGATTTTCTGACCGATGGCGTTGGGGGCCTCGCTGAAGCCAAACGTGAAGATGATGGCCATGAAGAAGGCCACCGTGAGCGCACCAGCGAAGTTGCCGGTGAACACCAGGCCCCAGTTGCGCATCACACCTCCCCATGTGGCGCCCGGTCGCTTGTCGAACACGGCGAGCGGGGCCAGGGTGAAGACGCCGGTCAGCAAATCAAAACCCATGAGGTAGAGCATGCAAAAGCCCACAGGGAATAACAGGGCGCCGAGCAGCGGGTTGCCGGTGTTGACACTGACTGACACGGCAAAAGCCGCTGCGAGTGACAGGATGGCACCCGCCATGAAGGCGCGAATGAGGGTGTCACGGGTGGACATGAGCAATTTGGATTCGCCAGCGTCGACCATCTTGGTCACGAACTCGGCAGGGGCAAGGTAGGCCATGGTGCGTCCTTGAAACGGAGAAGACAAAAAGAAGACGGCGTCCGACACCACACCTGCCTCGGGCAGGTACAGGGTCAGGACGCCGTCATCCAGACAGGCAAGCCATCTTCAGCTTGATGACTGTTGAGAACGCAGGTTCTGTGCCAGCTTTTGTGTGGGGGCACCGCACCGCGAAGCCGCCAAGTTGGTGCGCAGCCGATCAGTTTTGGTGCGTGTCGGTGCGAGGTCCGAAGACCAGTTCAGGCAGGGCCAGCGCGGCCTCGGCCACGTCCACCAGTTTGCGGTTGTGGTCCATCGAGGTCTTCTGCAAGGCACGGAAGGCCGCGTCTTCGGTCAGGCCCATGCGCGCCATCAGGGCCCCTTTGGCGCGTTCGATGAGTTTGCGTTCGTGCAGTGCGCGTCGTGCCGTCTCCAGCTCGGACTCCATGTTGGCCAGTCGGGCCGTTTGAGCCTGCAGCAGCTCTTCCAAAGAGGAGACCTTGGCGGCGTCAGGCGCGCTGGCGGCGGTGTCACTCACGCTGTCTGATGTCGAGCCCAACACCGGCGCCGCATCAGGTTGCTCAGCGGTGCTGAAAAAGCGACTGACTGCGTGGGTGTGCGGCGGCGGGTTGTCACGCAGTTGCCTGAGCAGCCCCTCCGAGTCCCGCAGGTCCTGCTGGGTGGCGTCGAGCTGGGCGGCACAGGCTTGTCGCAGTCCTTCGACGAGTTCGACCTCACACTGCCACAGCGCGGCAATGCGCACGCTGGCAGCCTCGAACCAGCTGTCGCTGAGGCGGGCGTCGAGCACGGTGCCGTGGCGGGCGGTGCACAAGGTGCGGCGCAGGCGCTCCAGCATGGCCACATTGGGCGTCAGCTGCTGCTGTTGCCACAGGGCTTGCAGGGCAGGCTGCGCAAACTCTTCAAACACTTTGAGGCTGTGCTCCTGGGCATCGATGAGTTTGACGATGCGCAGCTGCTGGGCCTCGCTACAAGCACCCGAGGCGAAGAGTGCGGCACCCACGGCACGTTCCTGGCCGGCAGCCTCCTTGCCCTGGATCAGGTGAACCAAGGCCACCAGTTGGCGTGAGATGCCCGGATGGGGCGCCGCATCGGCCAGTTGGTAGATCAGTTCGACCAGGCCGGCGATCACGCGGCTGTACGCGGCCACGGCCTCGTGTGCAGTCGGGATGCGCTGATCGATCTGCAGGCGCAGCGCGGCCAGAGCCTGCAGGTCCAGCAGCACCCAGGCCATCAGGGACAGCGTTCGAGCGGTGGCGCCTTGTGTGAGCAGGCCTTGCTCATGGAACAGGGTGAGCAAGCTGGCTTCAATGGGGCGAACCGCCGCGAGCGCCGCCTGCCGCTCAGACTGAAACCGCTGCCCGGCTGAGGCGAGGTAAATGCTGGTGACACCGCGTTCGCGCTGCAAGGCGTCGATGAGCTGACCGACCACCCCGGCGAGCTCGACCCGCTCGACCAGATGCCGCACGGCATCGAGCTCCAGTTGTTTGGCACGCAGAACGAGGTGAGAGGCGGACAGGGTCATGAGCGAGCAGAGGATTCACGGACACGAGAGCGGCAGGGGGACTCGGCGCTCAGACCAAGGCCACCCTCACCTGACCACCGTCGATGCTGACACGGTGCGCCTGCACCGAGTATGCGGGGGACTCCAGGCATTCGCCGCTGCTCAGATCGATATGCTGCTTGTACAACGGCGAGGCGACGACAATGCGCCCGCCCAGGCTGCCGATCAGGCCCCGTGACAGCACACTCGCGCCGGTTTTAGGGTCGACATTGTCAATGGCATAGAACTGGTTCTGCCCCACGCGGAACACGGCGATGTGACGCCCTGCCACCAAGGCGCACACGCCGGTGTTGGGCACGATGTCGTCCACTGCGCACACGGGCGTCCATGGGTCCGATGTGGTCGAGGCGTCCGTGGCGGGCGGGAAACTCAAGATGGCTGCGTTCATGTTCTTCTCCTTCCGGTGACGGGGCTCAGGCGGTGATCTCGTCGGTCTGCGTGGCCGTGGCGTGTTCTTCGGGGCGGGCCGGACGGATCTGGCCACGCTCCTTGACGAAGACAATGCGTTCGTCCTTGGCATCGCTGTTGACGAAGGAGCGGAAGCGCTTGCGCACCTCGGGGTTGGTGACCGCGGTCTTCCATTCGCACTGGTAGGTGTCGACCACGTTCTGCATCTGGGCCTCCAGCTCGGCCCCCAGGCCCAGGCTGTCGTTCAGGATCACGTCCTTGAGGTAGTCCAGGCCGCCTTCCAGGTTGTCACGCCAGGTGCTGGTGCGCTGCAGTCGGTCGGCGGTGCGCACGTAGAACATCAACACACGGTCGATCATGCGCACCAACTCGTTCTTGCTCAGATCGGACGCCAGCAGCTCGGCATGGCGCGGCTTCATGCCGCCGTTGCCGCACACGTAGAGGTTCCAGCCCTTCTCGGTGGCGATGACGCCGATGTCCTTGCCCTGCGCTTCGGCACATTCACGCGTGCAACCCGACACACCAAACTTGATCTTGTGCGGCGCACGTAGGCCCTTGTAGCGGTTCTCCAGCTCCACGGCCAAGCCCACGCTGTCGCCCACGCCGTAGCGGCACCAGGTCGAGCCCACGCAGCTCTTGACCGTGCGCAGCGACTTGCCATAGGCATGGCCTGACTCAAAGCCTGCGGCGATCAACTCCTCCCAGATCAGGGGCAGCTGCTCCACGCGCGCGCCGAACATGTCGACCCGTGCCCCCCCGGTGACCTTGGTGTACAGACCGTACTTCTTGGCAATCTGGCCCACGGCGATGAGGCCGTCGGGCGTGACCTCGCCACCGGGCATGCGCGGTACGACCGAGTAGCTGCCGTCTTTCTGGATATTGCCCAGGAAGTAGTCGTTGCTGTCTTGCAGGCTGGCCAGGTCCTTCTTCAGGACAAAGTCGTTCCAGACCGACGCCAGGATGTTGGCAGCGGTGGGCTTGCAGATATCGCAGCCCAGGCCTTGGCCATGCTTGGCCAGCAGCTCGTCAAAGGTGTGGATGCTGCCCACGCGGATCAGGTGATACAGCTCCTGGCGCGAGTAGGCGAAGTGCTCGCAGACGTGGTTGTTGACCGCCATGCCCCGCTTGCTCATCTCGGCCTTCATCACCTGAGTGACGAGGGGCACGCAGCCGCCGCAGGTGGCACCCGCTTTGGTACAGGCTTTCAGGTCGGCGATGGTGGTGACGCCCTCCCCCACGGCGGCGCAAATCTGCCCCTTGCTGACGCTGTTGCACGAGCAGATCTGGGCCGTCTCGGGCAAGGCATCCACGCCCAGCCCGGGCTTGGCCTGACCATCGCTGGACGGCAGGATCAGGAACTCAGGCTTGTCAGGCAAAGCGATGCCGTTGAGGGCCATTTGCAGCAAGGTGCCGTATTCATCGGCGTTGCCGACCAGCACAGCGCCCAGCAGCTTCTTGCCGTCTTCGCTGACCACGATCTTTTTGTAGACCTGATGGATGTCGTCGTTGTAATGAAAGCTGCGGCTGTGCGGTGTCTTGCCATGGGCATCGCCGATGCTGGCCACGTCCACACCCATCAGTTTGAGCTTGGTGCTCATGTCGGCACCGGTGAAAGCGGCCTGCGCATCGCCGGCAATGTGGCGTGCGGCCACGCGGGCCATGTCGTAGCCGGGGGCCACCAGGCCGAAACACTGTTCGTTCCAGGAAGCGCACTCCCCGATGGCGTAGACGTTGTGATCGCTGGTGCGGCAGTGATCGTCGATGACCACACCGCCGCGCGGGCCGATGGCCAGCACGCACTGGCGGGCCAGGTCATCACGCGGGCGGATGCCGGCCGAGAACACGATCATGTCGGTCTCGTGGTAGCTGCCGTCTTCAAAGACCATGCGGTGGCGGTGCTCGGCTCCGTCCACAATTTTCACGGTGCTGCGGCTGGTGAGCACGTTCACGCCAAGCGCCTCGATCTTGTGGCGCAGGATGCGCCCACCGCCTTCGTCCACCTGCACGGCCATCAGGCGCGGCGCGAACTCGACGACATGGGTTTGCAGGCCGAGGTCGCGCAGGGCCTTGGCGCATTCCAGGCCCAGCAAGCCGCCGCCCACCACCACGCCGGTGCGGGATTTGGCGCCCGCCACCTTCATGGCCTTCAGGTCTTCGATGGTGCGGTAGACAAAGCACTTGTCGCGGTCGCGCCCGGGGATGGGGGGAACGAAGGGGGTAGAGCCGGTGGCCAGCACCAGCTTGTCGTAAGGCAGCACCTCGCCATCGGCGGTGGTGACGGTGCGGTCGCGGCGCTCGATGGCCACGGCGCGAGCTGCCAGTCGCAGCGTGAAACCGGTGCGCTCGAAGAAGCCGGGCTCGACCACCGACAGGTCTTCGGCCGATTTGCCGGCGAAGAATTCAGACAGGTGCACCCGGTCATAGGCTGGGCGAGGCTCTTCGCACAAGACGGTGACTTCGGCGTTTTGCAGGCCCGCCTCATACAGGCTTTCCAGAAACTTGTGACCCACCATGCCATGGCCGACGACGACGATTTTCATATGCACTCCTGCGAGACGTTAAAGGTGGTGTCACCGGGACAGGCGAGCGTGTACGCTCAAGCATGCCCAGGCCAGTACCAAGCAAATCAAGGGGAACGGACAGCCAAGCTGTCTGCATGGCTCCAGCGCATCAAACCGATGCCCGCCGTCGTTAGCGGAAGCCATGTCCGTGCACTGAGGCGACACTACCTGCGGGCACGCTGTGGGGGCAGCAATATGCGTGCCACCACGCCGTCGTGACATCAGCGGAGGAATGCGCCGTGAACCGGGGCGAGGTCCGGGTGTGCGCCGCCCCATCCTGGGTCATCGCCGCCCAGCGCACGAAAGCGGTGCACGCCGCGCCGTTTACCATGGCGCATGGTCTACGGCATCACTGATCTCACCACCTTCGTCATTGGCACCATCGTCATCGTGCTCTTGCCCGGGCCGAACTCGCTCTATGTCATGACGGTCGCGTCACAACACGGTGTGGCAGCGGGCTACCGTGGGGCGCTGGGCATTTTCACGGGAGATCTGATCCTGATGACCCTGGCGGCCACGGGCGTCGCGTCTCTGTTTCAGTCACACCCGGCGCTGTTTGTGGGCTTGAAGTACGCAGGAGCGGCCTACCTGGCGTTTCTGGGCTGGGGACTTTTACGAGCAGGCATCAAGCGGTGGCGCGACCCGGTCGGCAACGTCGATGCCCAGCCCCCGACCCCATCGGCATCCGGGCAGCCCTTCCGGGTGGCCTTGCTCATCAGCCTCATGAACCCGAAGGCCATCTTGTTCTTCGTCTCCTTCTTCATCCAGTTCGTGTCACCGGCCTACCCTCATCCGTGGCTGTCATTCCTGGTCCTGGGCGTGATCGTTCAGGGGTGCAGCATGGTGTACCTGTCGACCCTGATCCTGGGCGGCAGTTATCTGGCTGCCGTCTTCCGTCGCCGTCGCAAGCTGGCCGCGTTGTGCACCGGCAGCGTGGGGGGCCTGTTCATCGGATTTGGCGCCAGATTGGCCGTGGCCGGCCTGGGCTGAAAACAAAAACGCCCCCGGTCCGTGGGGCTTCCACCAACCGGGGGCGATGACGCGGTCAGCGTCAGGTGATGCGGTGCATCAGCGTTTCACAGCCACAGAGGCTTGCGAGCCGAACACCCCCTTGACCACCTGCCACACCATGGCCAGGGCGCCGACGATGAACACCACGTCACCGAAGGTGCGCACCCAACGCAGGGTTTGCATGATCTCTTGTTGCATGAAGGCTTCGCTGCGGGCGTACCACAGGCCTTCGCTGACGCTGGCGTGGAACTGCAGGAAACCGATCGGGAGCAAGCTGGTCGCGATCATCAGAACCAGACCGATGTTCAACCACCAGAAAGCGGTCTTCATCAGGCCCTCGTCAAAGCGCAGGTTCGGACGAACATAGCGCAGCACCAGCAAGGTGAAGCCCAAGGCGAGGAAGCCATAGACACCGAACAGGGCGGCGTGAGCGTGCACGGCTGTCGTGTTCAGCCCCTGGATGTAGTACAGCGCGATGGGCGGGTTGATCATGAACCCGAAGACACCGGCACCCAGCATGTTCCAGAATGCCACAGCCACAAAGCACATCAGCGGCCACTTCACGCGCTCCATCCACTCGGCACGCTTTTGCAAACGCCAGTGCTCCCACGCTTCGTGGCCGAGCACGATCAGCGGCACCACTTCCAGCGCACTGAAGGTGGCCCCCACCGCCATGACGGGCGTGGTCGTACCAGAGAAGTACAGGTGGTGGAAGGTGCCGGGCACACCGCCCAGCATGAACAGCGAAGCCGAAGCCAGGCTGGCAACCGTGGCCATGCGCTTGGACACCAGACCCATGCTGGAGAAGATGAAGGCCAGCGCCGTGGTGGCAAACACTTCGAAGAAGCCTTCCACCCAAAGGTGGACGACCCACCAGCGCCAGTACTCCATCACCGACAGGTGGGTGCGCTCGCCGTATGCGAAACCTGCACCGTAGAACAGGCCGATGGCGATCACCGAGGCAGACAACAAGGCCAGCAGATTCTTGTCGCCAGGCGCACGCAGGGCGGGCACGATCGCGCGCAGCATCAACGCCAGCCAGAAGGCGACACCCGCGAACTTGCCAATCTGCCAGAGTCGGCCAAGATCGACGTACTCATACCCTTGGTGACCCAGCCAGAAGTTCCACTCCGGCGGCATGATCTGCGCAATGGCGAGGTAGTTGCCGATGAAGGAGCCCACCACCACGACGACCAGCGCCCAGAACAGCACATCCACACCCAGTTTCTGGAACTTGGGATCCTTGCCGCCATTGATGATGGGCGCCAGGAACAAGCCCGCCGTCAGGAAGCCGGTGGCAATCCAGAACAAGGCGCTTTGGATGTGCCAGGTACGCAGCAAGGTGTAGGGGAACCACTGGGACAGCGGGATGCCGTAAAAGTCTTGCCCTTCTACCGTGTAATGCGCCGTGGCGCCACCCAACAGAACCTGGAACCCGAACAGAGCCACGACCAGGAACAGGTACTTGCCCAGGCCACGCTGCGAGTCGGTCAAACCCACCAGGCTGAGCGGATCACGCGCCGGTGCGACAGGTTCTTCTTCATCGTGGTCGCTCAGGAAAGCCCAGGCCCAGACAAGGAAGCCGACCCCTGCGATGAGCAAGATCACGCTGACGACCGACCAGATGAGGTTCTCCGCCGTCGGCTTGTTGTCGATCAGCGGTTCGTGCGGCCAATTGTTGGTGTAGGTTGAATCCAGACCCGGACGTTCGGTGGCAGCCACCCAGGAAGTCCAGAAAAAGAACTGCGTCAACTGCACGCGGCGAGCGGCATCCGGCAGGGTGCCCTCCTTCATGGCGTAGCTCTTGCGCGTGCTTTGCAGCGAAGGATCCGAGCCAAACAAGGCGTCGTAGTAAGCCGCCGTCTTCTGGACAGCGAGTTGACGACGTGGACTCAACACCAGAACATCGTTGACCACATTGTTGTTGCGGTACTCGGTCTTCAGGCGTTGACGCAGCATGGCCTGCTGGTCTTCCTTGAGCTGATCAAAAGCTTGACCGAACTCATCTTGCGCAGCCAGATCGAGCCAGGTGGTCAACTCACGATGCAGCCAGTCTGCGCTCCAGTCAGGTGCCTGGTAGGCGCCATGCCCCCAGATCGAGCCCAACTGCATGCCGCCCACGCTTTGCCAGGCGGTTTGGCCATCAAGGATGTCTTTCTCGGTGAACAACACCTTGCCATCGGCACTGGTCACCTGGTCGGGAATCGGGGGCGCCTCGCGGTACACCTCACGCCCGAACCAGCCAAGCAAGCAGAACGTGACGCCGAGAACCCCAATCAGGGTCCACCAAAGCTTGCGATAGTTACCCATGTTGACGTCCTCCTTCGCATGCGCGCGGGGTCCGCGTGCAACGATCAAGGGTGTCGGGTCGGGGACTTGTCATGTACTACTCCTTATGAGACGAGAAATGCGTGTCGGACCCACAGAGCGCAAAACCCGTGCCCGCTGATGATTTGTTTAAAATCAATCACTTACATTAGCGTCGGGTAGAATTTACCGTGTCAAAATATGGTTAAAATGACCTGATATGGTAGATTTCACCACCCTTCAAACCACGCTATTGACCGATCTGTCGAGCGAGCTGCCTGCGGCCCTGCGCTTGCAGCGCTTGGTGGTGGGCGTGCGCGACGCTTTCGCCTGCAGCGCCGTCGTGCTCTTGCGGCTGGACGGCGACAGCCTGCGCCCTCAGGCCGCGACGGGCCTGGTTCACGAAGTGCTCGGCCGCAGCTTCACGATGGGCAAGCACCCGCGTCTGGCGCAGATCATGGCGTCGCGCGAGCCAGTGCAATTTGCAGCCGATTGCGATCTCCCCGACCCGTACGACGGCCTGCTGCAGGACAGCCCGGATGCGCCGCTGCCGGTGCACGACTGTCTGGGCATGAGCCTGTTTCTGGATGGCCGCTTGTGGGGTGCCGTGACGCTGGATGCCCTCGAGCCCGACCATTTCGACGCGCAGACGCTGACGTCATTGCGTGCCTGCGCGCTCTACATCGAATCGGTGCTGCGGGTGTGCCGCCTGGAGCATGATCTGCGCAGCCTTCGCCTGTCACGCCCTGAAGGGGTCGCCGGCGAGAGCGATGCACCCAGCTCCATCTTGGGCAGCAGCCCAGTGCTGCGGCAGCTGCTGGACGAGTTAGGCGTGGTGGCCGACTCCGAGCTGCCAGTGCTGCTGCAGGGCGAAACCGGCGTGGGCAAGGAGCTGTTTGCCCGCTGGCTGCACCGCCATTCCCCCCGTGCGGACAAGCCGCTGGTGTACGTCAACTGCGCAGCCTTACCAGAGACGCTGGCAGAAAGCGAGCTATTCGGTCACGCCAAGGGTGCGTTTTCGGGTGCGGTGCAGGATCGCCCCGGACGTTTTGAAACCGCCAACGGTGGCACCCTCTTCCTGGATGAAATTGGCGAGTTGCCGCTGTCGATTCAGGCCAAGCTGCTGCGCGCATTGCAAAACGGCGAGATCCAGCGCCTGGGCACGGATGAGCCCCGACATGTGGACGTGCGCGTGATTGCGGCCACCAACCGCAAGCTATGGGAGGAGGTACGGGCTGGGCGTTTTCGGGCTGATTTGTACCACCGGCTCTCGGTGTACCCGGTGCACATCCCGCCCTTGCGCGAACGCGGGCGGGACATTCTGGTGCTGGCCGGACATTTCCTGGAGCTGAACCGGGCGCGGCTGGGATTGCGCTGCCTGCGTCTGTCACCGGATGCCGAGAAAGCGCTGCTGACGTATGGGTGGCCGGGCAATGTGCGCGAGCTGGAGCACGTGATCAGCCGCGCGGCCTTGAAGGTGCTGAGCCAGGCGGAATCACGCACGGAGTTGCTCAGCATTGAGGCACCCTGGCTGGGGCTGGATGGCAACGAGGTCGCGGCCAAGGCCGCGGAGACGCTCGCCCCCGTGCGCGACCTGGGTCCGCTGCAAAGCGCGGTGGACCGGTTTCAGCGCCAGCACATTGAAGAGGCCCTGCAACAGAACCAGGGCAAATGGGCCGCCGCCGCACGCACCCTGCAGATGGACCCGAGCAACCTGCGCAAGCTGGCGCGCAGGCTGGGGATGGTGTGACACATCAGGCAAGAAAAAACCCCAAGTAAATCAATTACTTGGGGTCATGTCTTGGCGGAGAGGGCGGGATTCGAACCCGCGGTAGGGATTAACCTACACACGCTTTCCAGGCGTGCGACTTAAACCGCTCATCCACCTCTCCGAAGCCCTCAACTATAGCAAGTTTTTCGCAGCCGCATTCAGTTGACAGCGACTTTCTTGCCATCTTTGTAGACGTACAGCGTCATCGCCGGGTTCTTCAGGTCGCCTTGCGGCTCAAACGCCACCCTGGCCGTCACACCCTGGTAATTGGTGGCGGCCAGCTTCGGCCCGTAAACCTTGGGGTCGACGGAGTTCGCGCGCTTCATGGCGTCAACCAGCACCATCGTCGCGTCGTAGGTATAGGGCGAGTAGACCTGGAACTGCTTGGGGAACTTGGCGTCGTAACGCGCACGCCAGTCCTTGCCATTGGGCATCTTGTCGATGGCCGCCCCACCGACCGCACACACCACGTTGCTCAAGGTGCGCGCACCGCTGGCCAGGTCCTTCAACTTGTCCGTGCAGATGCCATCGCCGCCGAACAGATAGGCCTTGCTCAAACCCAGTTGCTGCATCTGACGCAACATCGGGCCGGCCTGTGGGTCCATGCCGCCGAAGAAGATGGCGTCGGGCTTGCGACTCTTGATGGCCGTCAAAATGGCCATGAAGTCCACGGCCTTGTCGTTTGTGTATTGCTGGCTGACGACCTCGATGCCCAGGCTCTTGGCCGTCTTGGCAAACACGTCGGCCACGCCCTTGCCGTAAGCGGTACGGTCATCAATGATGGCCACCTTCTTGACCTTCAACACCTGAGACGCGTGTTGCGCCAGACCCGCGCCCAAGGCGTTGTCATTGGCCAGCAGGCGGTACACGTTCTTGTAACCCAGTTGCGTCAGTTCGGGGTTCGTGGCCGAGGGCGTCACCATCGGCAGGCCGCACTGGCTGTACACCTTGGCAGCCGGAATCGTGGTGCCCGAGTTCAGGTGACCGACCACGCCGTTGACCTTGGCGTCGCAGAGCTTTTGCGCCGCAGCTGTGCCCTGCTTCGGATCGGCCGCATCGTCTTCGGCGATCAGCTCAAAGCGCACCTTCTTGCCGGCAATCGTGACCCCTTGCGCATTGAGTTCCTCCACTGCCATGCGGGCGCCGTTCTCGTTGTCACGCCCGTAGTGCGCCTGGGGACCCGACACCGGCCCGACGTGACCGATGCGCACCACCGTTTGCGCCTGCGCCGAATGCGACAGCACCGCCGCCATCACGGCAGACACCGCCAGAACCGAACGACCCACCTGGGGGAAAGACGCCATGGAGAACTCCTTGTGAAGGTAACAAAGTCAGAAAAAAGCTCAGGACACCTCAACGCGGGCGCAACTTGGCCAGCTCCTGCGCCACTGAACGCGTCACGACGTCGCGCATCGTGAGGCTCAGCTCATCGCGCATGTCGCGGATCAGTGCCTCGGTGTGACGCGCCAGAATGGGGGTCAAGGCCTCGCGCAGCCGGAACTCGAGCATGCTGTCAACGCGCCGCTGCACATCCACCATCACGCGCTGCACGATCTGCTCGTGGGTCAACTCGGCTGGCTTCACCGGCATCGACGCCACGACTTCGGACGTCAGCACAGGGTCACTCAGCAAAGGCACATCACTCAGATCGACCGGAGGCTGCCCGAACTCAGGCGCGGACGCCTCACCGTCCGGGTGGTTGGGCAAGACCAGGGTCTTGAGAGGCACCCAATCCTGCGCGCCACCTTTCTCCGGCAGGTTGCGTGTCACGATCATGTGAGGTGGCTCCTCACCCGGAGCAGGTGCAGGCGCCGGATCCGTATCAAGGTGCAAAGGCTCGATGACTTCGGTCAAGGTGGGCACCTGCGGCAGATGGGGGCGATCAGTCTCGTTCATTCTTTGACCTCGTGGGGGTTCACCTGCCAGCCCTTGGCAGCATAAGATTTCCAGCGCAGGCGACCTTGCTGGCGGTCATTGGCCTCGTTGGAGACGATCTCGAACAAGCGCGCAAAACGTTCACAGCCTGCTGGCAGCGTCTGCCCGATGTTGACCAGCACGCCACGCTCACCGGGTGCCGTGGCCGGATCAACGGTCAGCCAGATGGGCGTGCTGTGCTGTCGAACCGGCAACGACCCTTCCGACTGTGCCAGCACATGCGGCACGAACTCACGGTCGTCGAACACCCATAGCTGTCGATCCAGGGCTTTGAGCGAGACGGCATCGCCCGTCACCACCACCTGGGCGCCCGTGCGGTAAGCCTTGCGCAACAGGCGGCAGGCATAGGCAAGCTTGTCGGAGATGCCGTGGTGAAACTCGACGATGCTCATGTCTGACCGACCTCTATGCTCAAGCGCGACCGGCCGCAGGCCGACGCGCCGACTTGGCGGCAACTTTCTTGACCGCAGGCTTGGCCACTTGCTTGCTGGCCACTTTCTTGGCCGCTTTGGCCGGCAACGGCTGGATGGCGGCCGCGCCCGCGCTGGCTTGATTCAGGATGAACTGCGTCAGCAGCCCGACCGGACGGCCCGTGCCGCCCTTGGCCGCACCCGACTTCCAGGCCGAGCCGGCGATGTCCAGGTGTGCCCAGCGGTAGGCCTTGGTGAACTTGCTCAGGAAGACGGCAGCCGTGATCGCCCCGCCCTCGCGTCCACCGACGTTGCCCAGGTCGGCAAAGTTGCTCTTGAGCGACTCGCCGTACTCTTCGTCAAGCGGCATGCGCCAGGCGGTGTCCAGGGCTTGCTGACCGGCGCCCAGCAGGGCCTGGGCCAGCTCGTCGTCGGCCGAGAACAGGCCGCTGTGCTGGTGTCCCAGGGCGATCACACACGCACCCGTCAGGGTGGCAATGTCCACCACGGCGGCGGGCTTGAAACGCTCGGCATAGGTCAGCGCATCGCACAGGATCAGGCGACCTTCGGCATCGGTGTTGAGCACCTCGATGGTCTGGCCCGACATGCTGGTGACCACGTCACCGGGCTTGGTGGCGGTGCCGCTGGGCATGTTCTCGCAGGTGGGGATCAGGCCCACCAGGTTCACCTTGGGCTGCAGCTCGGCAATGGTGCGGAAGGTGCCCAGCACGCTGGCAGCACCGCCCATGTCGTACTTCATCTCGTCCATGCCCGCGCCGGGCTTGAGCGAGATGCCGCCCGTGTCAAACGTGATGCCCTTGCCCACCAGCACCAGCGGTGCGTGCGAGGCGGCCGCGCCCTGGTAGCGCAAGACGATGAACTTGGGCGGCTGGGCCGACCCGTTGGTGACCGACAGGAAGGAGCCCATCTTGAGCTTTTCCAGCGCGGGGCGCTCCAGCACCTCAACCTTGATGTGCTTGTGGGTCTTGGCCAGTTGACGCGCTTCGTGCGCCAGGTGAGACGGCGTGCAGTAATTGCCCGGCAGGTTGCCCAGCTCGCGCGCCAGGGTCACGCCATGGGCCAGTGCCTCGCCTTGTGCCAGACCTTGTTTGACGGCGGTCTGCTCGGCCGCGGCACACAGCAGGGACACCTTCTTGAGCGCACCGGCCTTGGGCGCGCTGGGCTTGGTGTGGCGGAACACATAGGTGGCATCGGCCACAGCCAGTGCCAGCGCCTGGGCGTGCGCCGTGGTGAGGGCCAGACCTTGCGCGGCGGCGACAGCGGTGTGGGCGGCACCCAGGTCCTTGACCGCCGCCAGGCCCTTGGACACAGCGGCCTTGAAGGCCTTGGGCTCGGCATTGGCGGCCGCGCTCAACACCAGGCGCGACGCTTTCACGCCTGCGGGTCGGTGCACGTACAGCGTCTTGCCGGCCTTGAGGGCGAAGTCCTGCGCCTTCACGGCGTCGTCAATCAGGCGGTCGAGGGCGGCGTCGCCCGTGTGGGCCAGATCAGGCGTGAGCACCACCACGAGGGCGTCGGCACTCACCTGAGACAAAGCGGGCCCTTGGGCCGAGATAGCGCGGTAGTCCATGCTGTGCAAGTCCATAATGGACAGTTGAAATCAGATCAGAACAATGTTATTCGATTCCTCCGTACGCCGAGAACTCTGGCGCAGCTTTATCGGCACCCTGGTGGTGCTGCTGACCGTGGTGCTGACCATGTTGCTCATCCGCATCCTGAGTCAGGCCACGCGGGGCGCTTTTGCGCCTGCTGACCTGAGTCTGGTGCTGAGCTACACCCTCATCGGCCAGTTGCCCATCATGGTCGCGCTGGCCTTGTTTGTGGCGGTGGTCACAGTGTTGAGCAGGTTGTGGCGAGACAGCGAAATGGTGGTCTGGCAGGTCAGTGGGGCCAGTCAGTTCACCTTCATCAAGCCACTGCTGAAAATGGCGTGGCCGGCCATTGCCCTCGTGGCACTGTGTACCCTGGTGGCACGGCCCTGGGCCCAGAACCAGACCGAGGTGCTCAAGCAACGCTACGAACAGCGCTCCGACATGGCCCGGGTGGCGCCAGGTCAGTTTCAGACTTCCGCCGACGGCAAACGTGTCTTTTTCATTGACAGCCACAGCGATGGCCAGCAAACCGCCCGCAACGTCTTCATGGTGATGACGGACAAAGGTCAGGAGTCGGTGGTCACGGCGCGCGAGGGCTTGTTGCAGCAGGATCAGGGGCTGCGCTACCTGGTGCTGGCGCAGGGCGAGCGCACCCAGACGGACTTGACCACGGGCGAAAAGACCCTTTCTCACTTCGCCACGGCACGCATCGCCGTGGGGGAAGCGCCCAATGTCGCGCTCAAGGTGCCCGAGCCGCGCAGCATGTCCACCCTGACCTTGCTGGCCATCCCGACTCGCCAGGCCCAGGCTGAACTCACGTGGCGCCTGGGTCTGATCTGGGCCACCTTCAACATGGTGCTGGCCGGTCTGAGTCTGGCGGCCGGCAATGCGCGGCGCAACAGCAGCTGGAACCTGGTCTACGCCCTGTTGGTGTTCGTGGTGTACTTCAACCTGCTGAGCCTGAGCCAGGCATGGGTAAGTCAAGGCAAGCTGCCCTGGATACCGGGCCTGCTGCTCATCCACGGCGGTTTGACTGTGGGCGCCTTGCTGATGATCTGGTGGCGGAATGGGGCCGTGCTGCCAGGGCGCCACGTATCCCGGCGCGCCCTGGTCGTGACACGAGCTGAGGGCGTGTGATGCACACCGTTCGCAAACTGATTTACAGCACGGTCATCAAGCACGTGTTTGGCGTGACGCTGGCCTTTTCGGCCCTGTTCTTCTTCATCGATTTCGTCGATGAGATCCGCAAGTACGGTGCGATCGACTCGCTGATCAGCTGCCTGTACATGCAGGGGCAGCATTTCTACGACATCTTCCCGATTGGTCTGCTGATCGGCTCGATCCTGGCACTGGCCGGCATGGCCCGCACCAGCGAATTCACCATCTTGCGTACAGGGGGCCTGGGGCCCGGACGCGCCCTGAGTCTGTTGGGTGTGCTGGGTGTGTCTGCCGCCGTGCTGATGGTGGCGGTGGGCAACTCCGTCGTTCCCTGGACGGAGCAGCAATTGACTCTGCACAAAGCCCAGATTGGGCAACGCGGCACGCTGAAATTGGGTGGCAGTGGCACCTGGTTGCGCGAACGTCGGGATGCCCCCGGCGATGCGTCTCGCACCATCACCGTCAACGTGGGCTCGGCCGTCAGCGATGTGGAGTTTGGCGCCGTGCGCATCTTCGAGTTCGATGAACAAGGTCGGCTGCAGCGCCGTCTGTTCGCCCAAGAGGCGCGCATCCGGCCGCTGGGTGGCGGGGTCTCGGCACAAGGCTCCATCTGGCAACTCAAGGGAGTGCAGGAGACGGTCTGGTTGTCCCATGAGCAGCAGATCGATGAGCAGACCGTGCGCGCAGGGGCGCGCCTCGTGCGGGAGACGCAACTGGCGTCCATGGACTGGCAGAGCAGCCTCACGCCCTTGGTGGTGTCGGCCTCGGTGCTGCCGCCCGAAACCATGTCGACCTTTGCGCTGTGGCGCTACACAGAGCACTTGGCCAGCAACGCCCAGGCGGCCCAGCGCTACGAGATCGAATTTTGGAAGAAGAGCTTTTACCCCCTGGTGTGCCTGGTGATGGTGGCCCTGGCTCTGCCCTACGCCTACCTGCACGCGCGCAGCGGCGGCATGAGCCTGAAAATCTTCGGCGGGGTGATGGTGGGCATCAGCTTTGTGCTGGCCAACCACATCTCCAGCCATCTGGGCCTGCTGAACGACTGGGAGCCCTGGCTCGCAGCTGCGGCGCCCAGTGTGCTCTACCTCCTGCTGTCCATGAGCGCCTTTGCGTGGCTCGTTCGCTACCGGTGACCCCTATGACCAAAGATGGCATCTTGTTGTTTGCCCATGGCGCCCGTGACCCTGCCTGGGCCCAACCCTTCGAGGCGACCGAGCGTGCCTTGCGCGTACGTGCGCAAGCGCAAGGCGCCGAAGTGACCCTGGCCTTTCTGGAGTTCATGAGCCCCACCCTGCTGGAGGCCGGTGCGCAACTGGCGGCCCAGGGCTGCACGCAGGTGACCGTGGTACCTCTCTTCCTGGGTGCCGGCGGACATGTCCGCAAGGATTTGCCACGGCTGATGGCCGAGATGGCGGAGCATCACCCTCATGTCCAATGGCGCCTGAGCGCCGCCGTGGGCGAGACCGACATCCTGATCCAGGCCCTCTCAGAGGCTGCCTGGTCCCTGGCCCACCCCTCCTGAACCACCATGAACCTGCACCAGTTCAAGTTCGTCCACGAGGCAGCGCGCCGCAACCTCAACCTGACGGAAACCGCCAAGGCGCTGCACACCTCTCAGCCTGGCATCTCCAAGGCCATTTTGGAGCTGGAAGAAGAGCTGGGCGTGGACATCTTCGTGCGGCATGGCAAGCGCCTCAAGCGCGTGACCGAGCCGGGCCAGCAGGTGCTCAAGTCGATCGACGTGATCCTGCGTGAGCTGGGCAACCTCAAGCGCATCGGCGAGGAGTACGCCATGCAGGATGCGGGCACCTTGTCGATTGCCACCACGCACACCCAGGCGCGTTATGTGCTGCCCGAGCCTGTCGCAGCCCTGCGCAAGAAGTATCCCAAGGTGTCGGTGAGCCTGCACCAGGGCACGCCCGAGCAGGTGGCACAGATGGTGCTCGACGAGGTGGCTGACATCGGTTTGGCCACCGAGTCACTCAATGATTTTTCCGAGCTGGTCACCCTGCCCTGCTATGAGTGGCAGCACGTGGCCGTGATGCCGGCCAGCCACCCGCTGGCTTCGGTGCCCCGCCTGACGCTGGAGCACCTGGCGGCCGAACCACTGATTTCGTATCACCCGTCTTTCACCGGGCGCCGTCGCATCGACCTGGCCTTCGCCCAGCGCGGACTCAAGCCCAATGTGGTGTTGGACGCCATCGACGCGGACGTGATCAAGACCTACACCCGTCTGGGCCTGGGTATTGGCCTGGTGGCCGAGATGGCCGTGAAGGACGACCCCGCGATGAACATGCCAGGCAGCGAGCTGGTTTCACGCCCGGTGGGCCACCTGTTCGGGCCCAATGTGGCGCGTCTGGCTTTCAAGCGGGGCGCTTACATGCGACAGTTCGTGCTGGCGTTTGCCGAGCTGATCTCGGACCGGCTGACCCGCGCCTTGATCATGCAGGCGATCTCGCCGCAAGCGGGCCAGACGCCCAGCATCGATTACGGCTTGTGAACGCCGCTGCGCAGGTCGACGTCCAGCTCTGACAAACCGGGCAGGTCGATGTGCTCGACTTCCTGCTCGTTCGCGGCGGCGGCCTTGCCCGACACCGTGACGTCCCCGTAAGACGAGCGCGCCTTGTCGCCAGTGGCGAGGTCATCCAGATGCAGATCCAGGCTGAGCGTGGGCTGCACAACGGCGATGGCTTTGATCGGCCGGGTGGCCATCAATGGCTCCACTTCGTCCTCATGCGCCGACAGATCGAACGGGACGGTGTCAAGCTGACCACGCGACTCACGCGGCTCACTGGCCAGGAGATCGACGCGTGGCCGCTCGTCGTGATCACGCTCAGACAGGTCGCGGGCCACGGCGTACAAGAAGAGCAGTTCACGATAGGCTGGCAACTCGAAGGTGTCGGCTTCGTTTTCCGGGTGGGTAAGCGACTTCTCAAGGACGTCCATGGCCTTGGCGGGCACCGGCCACAGCGCCTGCAAACGCTCGACCACCCCTGGGTAGTCGACCAGTTCGTGCCCATGCTGCAGATCGGCATCCCAGGCGGGGGCGTGAGCGTTGAAGCGCTGATTGAAGGCGCCCTGAACGCGCTCGTAATCCGCGCGCTTGCCCAGGCGCTGGTAGATTTCGAGCAGTTTCAGGAAAGGCAAGGGGCTGGCGGACACCGAATGAACGTGAGACTCCAGCAGGTCCAAGGCCGCGTCGTCCTGCCCGAGCACCACAAAGAAATCAGCTTGCTGTTCCAGGTCGATCAACTCTTCCACCGAGACTTCACGCGTGGCATCGAACGAGGCTTGACGCGCCGACGCCATGGCCTGCGGGTTCAGCTGGGGCGCGGTCGCCATGGCTTGGCGCGACGACACCGCTGCAGCGGTCGCCACGGCGGGTGCCACGCGGGCCGATGCACGTTCGATGTCCGACTTCGGTGACGCTGCCACAGCCTGATGCGGGGGGACAGTTGCAGGAGTGGTTGCTGCCGCGATGGGTGCGGTGGCAGGTACGGCCACAGGTGCCGTGGTGAGCGTTGCAGCGTGCGGCGCCGCTTCTGGCGCCTCTCCCTGAGGCTCCTGCATCTGCGACTGCCACCAGGCTGCTTCTTCTTGTTGACGGCGACGCAGCTTCATGAACAGTGCAATGCACAGGCCGAGACCCAGCAGCGCCAACCCACCCACGAGGTACAGCAACCCCGAGCGCTCGCCTTGCACACCCGTCTCGGCGGCTGGCGTGGGCGACATCGGCCCTGCAGTGGCGGGCTGCGAAGCCTGCTGCTGCAGCTGCGCAAGCATCTGCTCTTGCGCGAGCAGCTTTTGTCGGTCACGCGCGACTTCCTCTGGCGAGAGGTTCATGGCTTGCCACAGGGCAGCTGCGGCAGCGCGACGCTCTTGCACCTCGGGCGAGGCAGCCTCGTCGGTGGAGGCCAAGGTGTCCAATGAGCCAGACATGCGCAGATCAGGGCGTGCGGCCGCGTCAGTCTCCACGGGGTCCAACACCAGGCGTCCCGCCGGCGCGACAGTTGCGACAGCTTTCGGGGTCAAGGACAGGCTGGTGCGAGGAGATGCCGCCGCATCGGCTTCGGTGACCTGGCGCACGGTGGGCGTCTTCGCGCCCCCGCGTGGGGCCTTGGCCGGACGGGCCGTGCGCTTGGCCGCATCGCGACTGGGACGCGTCGAGGAGGAAGTGGCAGCACTCTGTGCAGGTGCCTCGGCCACCGCCGGCGAAGCAGCGCGCGAGGCAACCGCCGGCTCGGCGTTGCTGGCCGACGGGCCACTCACAGGCCCGTTGATGCGGCTCACGGGCAAGGGGGTCATGCCCGGGGGGTCGGCGAGCGCCACGAACTGGCGGTTGATCTTGGCCTGACAGCCCGCCGTCAACTCGTAGGTGACGATGGGCTCGGTGATGGGGGTCGTGGTGCGCACCTGCACCGTGGCCTCGCGGCTGTTGGCGCCCACCAGAGACACCTGAACCTGGGTCGATGAGAGCTTGCTCTCGCCGTAGTGCACCTCGACCTTGACGCAGTCGGCATCCAGTGTTTCGCCAGCTTCGAGACGAAGCGGCACACTGACCCGCAAAGGTTCGCCAAGGATGGCGCGACTGACTGGACGTCCGAAGCCCATGCCGTGGGAAGTCCCAGACGCCAAAGCGAGCGTCGCACCAGCAAGTGCTGCGGCCGATACCCGCTTAAAGTTGTTCATCTCGGTGCATCATGAGGCCTAAGAATTCACTCTAGCATGAACATCCTGTGACACTCATCACGGGAAGCCCTGTAGTGGGGTGACACCCACACCCGAAACCTGCGGGGTAAATACCCCATGACCGTCATCCTTGAAGATTCCCATGAGCACTGAACTGCAAACCGAGCGCCAAGGCGACACCCTGGTGATGACCTTGTCGGGGCCCGCCACGCGCAACGCCCTGTCTCCGCAGGTGTACGCCGCAGGGGTTGAAATCCTCAGCATGGCCGAGTCCAGTCCGGAGGTGCGCGCGGTGGTGATCACCGGCGCTGGCGGGCACTTCTGCGGCGGCGGTGACCTGCAGCGCTTGGCGCACAACCGTGCGCATGACCTGGCAGCGCAGGCCGGCAACATGGATGCGTTTCATCAGTGGATCGAGGCGCTGCGCGCCTTCCCCAAGCCGGTGATCGCCGCCGTGGAGGGCGTGGCCGCCGGCGGCGGGGTGTCGGTGGCGCTGGCGTGTGACCTGATCGTGGCCGGTGAGAACAGCCGGTTTCTGACGGCGTACAGCAAGGTGGCGCTGTCGCCGGATGGGGGCGCGAGCTGGCACCTGGCGCGCGCCCTGGGCCGCAGCCGTGCCCTGGCCCTGCTGTGGCTGGGTGACACGCAAACGGCGCAACAGTGGGCCCAGTTTGGTCTGGTGCATCAGATCGCACCAGCGGGCACCGTGTTGGAGGAAGCTCTGAAATTGGCCGCCCGTCTGGGCGAATTGGCGCCCGATGTGCTGGCCAGCATCAAGGAGTTGGTGAACGACGCGTCACAGCCTTTGCGCCCGCACCTCGACCAGGAAAAGCACCATTTCCTGATCAACCTCAGCAAGCCTGCGGCCGGTCAGGCCATGGAGGCGTTTCTGAGCGGTCGTCAGCGCAAGGGCTGAGCCGTCACTCAGCCCACCAGGCGCGCCACCACCTGCAGGCGTGCCGCCAGCTTGGCGAACAAGGCGCTGACCAGCTTCAACTGAGCGTTCTCAAGGGGTTGCCCGCCCATGCGCGCCGTCAAGATGCCGCGATTGAGGGTGACGACCAATACGAGGGAGTCCGACCACCAGGAGGTGGCGGCTTCTTCTAGGGCATGCACCGTGTCGGCGTCCAACCAGTGCGTCATCACGGGTTCGGCATTGGCAAACAGAGCGAAACGCCGCGACAAGACCGACTCGTCGGGCAGGCGCACAGAGGGGTGCATGGCCAACCAGCGCATCTCGTCGGGCAGCGTGTTGTCGATCTGCGTCTGCATGGCGTTGGTAAAACGGCTGAAGACGTCGGACTCCAGCGTGTGGGCCAGCACCTTGGAGACCAGGATCATCTGCACGTCACCGGGGATGCCGGTTTCAGCGCGAAAGCGCAGTTCCTTGCCGATGATGTAGGGGCGCTGGGAGCTGCCCCACTCGGCCCGCCAGCCTGCGGCCGCCTCGACGACGTGCCCTCCGCCGGTCTTGCCCTTGACATGCTTGAAGGCGTGCCCTTCGGCTTTGGCCCATGCCAAGAGCACACGGGCATCATCCGATTCGACGTGATCGGGATCGATCAAACGCTTGAGGGCATCAAACATGAGTGGCTGATCCTGAGGTCGTAGAAGGGATCTGGTCGCAGGAGGATGTCTGATGACACCCCAGAGACCGCTGGTGACGAGTGTAATTCACAGGATGGTAAACGAACACGTCGCGCCAGCGCCCCATCCCGGGGGCGCCTCAGTCGTGTTCGTGCGTGCTGCGCCCGCCCAAACGGGCAATCAGGGGCGCATCGATGCCATCGAAGGCGAGCACGACACCACCGCGACTGGCCGCAAAGGCCTGCGCGGCCTCGCGCGAGGCGAAGGCTGGCAGGTTGCCGGCACGCATCGGGCCTTTGGCGGACGATCCGTGCACATAGAAAGCCGTGCGGGCGTCGATCCACCGCGACGTCGGAACCATGCCGTCCTGGCTGACCGGCAGCCTGCCGGCGTCGGTGACGTACTGCGCCACGATCTGCTGTGCTTGGCGCCCGGAGCCATAGCGTGCCATGTCGTGCAGATACATGAACAGGCTCAGCGGCGAATCGAAGAAGTGGGCATCACCATCGTCAAAGATGATCTGCGCAGCCCAATCTGGCGCGCGCGCCGGAAACATGCCGCACACCGGGCAGCGCGCCTCGGGCGGCACCGTGCGAGCCTGCGTCGGCCCCAGGCCCGAAGCCGGGTCGTAGGGCGTGGTCGGCGCGACCAGGCAGAGGTCTGCCTCCAGAGCGACGTTCTGGGCCGACGCAAAGGGGCTCCACACACCCATGCGCCAGAGCACGGCGATGGCCAGCCCGAGCCCAAGCACCAGGCTGCCCCCCAGCCACAGGCGTGTGCGCGACCGGTTGCGGCGGCTGTCGTGTGACGGGGCAGTGGACATGATGGGGTACGGCAGGAGACTGGGGCAGATGTGCCAGGCTTACATGCGGGTGTCGTGCAAGGCGCCGCCGCTGAGGTCCACCATGTCCGCTTTGATGTCGGTGAAGCGCAGGACCTTGCCGCCGTACTCGGTGGCAAAACGGCGGGCGTCGGCCTCCTTGGCAAAGCTGGCGATGGTGGGGCCCATGGAGCCGTGTCGCTTGCTGCCCAACACATAGAGAGCGGTCTTGGCATCAATCCAGTGCCCTTGCGGCTGGTTCCAGTCGGTAGCCCCCATGTCCTGCACGTAGACAGCGCGCACGGCACGCACCTGCTCACCGGCCAGCAGGGTGTTGAACAGTTCAACGGTATCGCAGAAGAAACTGGGCTGAGCCTGCCCTGCAAAGTGGACCTGCGCTTTGGGACCGGGGTAGTCGGCCAGCAACATGCCATCGAGCTCGCAGCTGGTGGCGCGGTCGATCTCGACGGGTGCCAGCGACTGGGTTTCAGCAGCCTGATCGCCACAGCCGGTCAGCCCGCCCACGGCGCTCAGGGCCGCCAGGGCAGCCAGGCCCAGCACCCGCCGGCGATCCGGGCAGGCGTGAGCCGGGGCCGCGTCGCGGGCACGGCCGCGGCAGGAACAGCGGTACATCATGGTTTGAATCTCCAATTGGCCAGAATGAGGGGGACGGCGATCCAGAGCAGCATCACGCCGCCCATGATGGCGGGACTGCCTAGCGATGTCGGGACGACACTGGCCAAACCGTAAAGGGTCCGCACGTCCTCGAGCGAGAACACATTCAGGATCCGGAACACGTCGGCCGGATTGAGCAGCAGCAGCCAGGCAAAGGCGTCCCCCGCAAACTGCCCCCCGGTGGCCACGAGCAGGCCCAGCACCAGCAAATCGAACACCAGCACAAAGAAGAACCAGGTGGCGATGGCCAGGCCCGACGCACGGGTGCGGTCGCGTGCGAGCACGGACAGCAGCACCGCCAGGCTGAGAAAGGCCAGCCCCAGCAGCACCGAGCTGAGCATGAAGCCCGCGTAGTGGTAAAGCCCTGCTCCGCTCATGTGCTTGAACAAGAGCACGGCGACCAGGCCGAAGCCGGCCACCGTGGACACGGTGAGTGCCACCGCCAGCCCCAGATACTTGCCCAGCAGCAACTCCAGCCGCGTGATGGGCAAGGCCAGCAGCAGGTCCAGGGAGCCACGCTCGCGCTCGCCCACGATGGCGTCGAAGCCCAGCAGCAGTGCGATCAAGGGGATGAGGTAGATCACCAGGCTGACCAGGCTGGCAATGGTGAACTCGATGGAGCGGAACCCCACCGTGCCTTGTTGTGCGCCACCAAAGTAGGCAATCACCAGCGAGAACACGGTGAACACCAGCGCAACGGCCAGCACCCAACGGTTGCGCATGCGGTCGTGAAACTCTTTGGCGGCAATGGTGAAGATCGGGGCAAATTCCATGGGGAGTCGGTTCCGGGTGTCGTGGGCACGTGTCAGGCAGAAAAGCCGAAGAACACGTCTTCCAGCGAAGGTTCGAGCAGTTTGATGTCGCGCACGCGATCACCCAGGGACGTCAGTGCTGCCAACACCGCCATCTTCTGCTCACGCGGACATTGCAGGCGCAGGCCGGTGGGGATGGACTCAGGCGCCAGGGTGGCGAGCGGCGCCAGGGCCTGCAAGGCGGCAGGCACATCACTGGCGATCATCTCGATCTCGAATGTCAGAGGCATCCGGGTTTGCTGGCGCAAGGCCTCGACACTGCCCACAGCCTGCACCCGGCCCGCAGCCAGAATGGCCAGGCGATCGACGCGTTGCTGCAACTCGGCCAGGATGTGCGAGGTGATGATCACGGTCACGCCTTCGGATTGCAGGTCACGCAAGGTGGCGTAGAAGTCGCGAATGGCTTGCGGGTCCAGGCCGTTGGTGGGCTCGTCGAGAAAGAGCACCTGAGGGGTGCCCAGCAAGGCCTGCGCAAAACCCAGTCGCTGACGCATGCCCTTGGAATACTCCCGAACCGGTCGCTTGCCTGCGTGCGTCAGGCCCACCCGATCCAGGATGGTGGCGCACTGTGCCATGGGCGCGTGCTTGAGCTTGGCAAAGAACTGCAAGGTCTCCAGACCGTCGAGGTTGTCGTAGAGCACCACGTTCTCGGGGAGGTAGCCGAGGTGACGGCGCGCCGCGCGGAAATGGCGGCCGGTGACGGACGCGCCGCCGACCAGGATCTCGCCCTGGGTGGCGGGCACGAGGCCCAGCATCATCTTGAACAGCGTGCTTTTGCCCGCACCGTTGTGCCCGATGATGCCGAAAATCTCACCGCGTGGGATCGCCAGGTCCACGCCATCGACCGCATGCAAGGCACCGTAGTGCTTGCTGACGCCACGCAGCGAGATGGCCATGTTGTCACTGGCCGGGGAAATGCTTGCCACGCCATTCACTCCATTGTTGGTTGCCAGGCTGCATGCGCGGGTGGGGATCCACCACAGAGGGCACGCGCAGCACCGGAAATTGCTGCCCGACCAGCCTGAGGGCCTGGACGGCCGGACTGGCCAGCAGCAACTTGATGGCGGGGTAGCGCCAAGTCAGGCGGTCCACCATGTCGTTGGCTTCGTAAGGGACATCACCCCGGCCGTCGCCATCGCGGTCCCAGCCCACGTAGTTGCTCCAGTGGTTGCCGCCTTGCGTGCCCCAGCGTTCGTCGCGGGCACCCACGTAGCGGACCTGCTCCCGGTTGGAGATGAAGTCGTTGCCCTCGACCTCGTTGCGGGTGGAGCCGGCCGCCAGGTGAACGCCGACCACGTTGTCGACCACCAGATTGCGGTTGAGCTTGATGTACTCCACGTCATAGATGAAGAACCCGCGGCTGTTGCCGGCCACGATGTTGTCCTCGATGACCGAGTCTTGCATGGTGCGCAACATGATGCCGTGGTCGGAGTTGCCCCAGGCACGGTTGCCGCGCACGACCTGATTTCGCACCTCCATGAGGGCCAGGCCACCGCGGTTGTAGTAGGAATCGTTGTCCTCCCACAGGTTGTGGTACGAGTTCATGTAGTGCGAGCCATAGCGGCTGTGGTGCAGCCGGTTGCCACGAAAGACCGCGTGGTGCGACACGTCGACATACAGGGCGTCACGCACAAAACTGATGTTGTTGTGAAAGATGCGCGCATTCTGGGTGTTGTACAGCTGGATGCCATTGCCGCGCTGCGACGACCCGTACTCACGCTTGCCGGTGATGGTGTTGTGCTCGATGAGCACATCATTCGCCTTCTCGATCCACAGCCCGAACAGGTTGTAGGTGAGATCGCAGCGGCGCACGATGGCACGGTGGGCGCCGGGGTAGAGGTAGATCCCGGCGTTCTGGTGCTTGAGGCTGTCGCCCGAATCGCGCACGATCAGGCCCTCGATCACCACATCGGGCGACGTGACACGGATGGTGTCGCCCTCGTTGCCCCCACTGAGGGTGGGACGATCGAGGCCACGCAGCGTGAGTGGCTTGTCGATCAGCAGGTTGACGCGGTACATACCGCGCTTTACCTCCACCACATCACCTGGCGAGGCCTGGCGCACGGCTTCGGCCAGGTCTCCCCCGGGTTGGACGGTGAGGGTGGCGGCCTGTGAAGCGAGCATCAGCCCACCCCACAACGCCCACCCCGACACGCAGCGACCAGCGAACAGGAACCAGGTACGCGTCATCACAAAGACACGCCCATGGACTTGAGTGCGAGGAACAAGGCAGCCCCGATCAGCAGATTCTTGAAGCCCACGTAGCTCAACATGTCCATCACGCCGGCCACGCGGTAGTGGTCGCGCCACCAGGGTCCATCCTTCACGTAACGGCGACCCGAGAGGCGGATGAGCACTTCGTACAGGCTCCAGCCGAACCACCACGCGATGATGGCGCTCGACGACAAGCTGCCCACGGCGGCCATGCCCCAGGCCACGGTGGCGGCCACCGCGAGCGACAGACCTGCGACCTGCAGCGCCCGCTGGCTGCGCCAGCCTTCGGTACTCCAGGGCCAGATGTGGTCGCGCAGTTCCAGGAAGAACCAGGCCACGAAGCCCACCCCACGCTTGTGCGCGGGCAAGGTCGGATCGGTGGGCATGCGGGGGTCCGGACCCTGAGCGGCCTTGGCGCTGATCTGGTCAGCGTGACTGGTGGCCGGGTGAATGGGGATGAAATAGCCATTGACGCCAATGGGGGTGATCTCCAGGCCATCCTTCTCGCGGCGCTTGCGCTCCTTGGCCAGGGGTGGGCAACCCTTGGGGTCGGTGTACAGGATCATGCAGTCCAGGCAGTGCAGGCACTCGCGATGGTCGATGCGGCCATCGGCGTCAATGGCCTGAGCCCCGCAGCCCACGGCGCAGGCCTTGCAGCTGTTGCAGTCCTGCTTGCGCTTGAGACCGAACCAGCGGAAGGTGCTGGGCATGGCCAGGGATGCGCCCAGCGGGCAGATGTACTTGCAGTAGGGTCGTTCGATGAAGATCGACACGCCCAGAATGGCCGCCACGAACAAGCCGTAAGGCCAGGAGCGGTTCATGACGCCCACCAGGAAGGTGGTCTTGAACGGCTCGATCTCAGACAACTTTTCCGCCAGGCCCATGGAGAACATGGACACCGTGAGCAGGAAGAAGAAGACGGCGTACTTGAGCCACTTCAGGCGGTCGTGCCACTTCTGCGGCACTGGCCTTTGGAAGCGCTTCAAGCCCAGCGCTTTGGCGACCTTGAAGATGGATTCCTGCAGCGAACCGAAGGGGCACATCCAGCCGCAGAACAGGCCTCGGCCAAACAGGAACACCGTGACGATGATGAAGATCCAGAACAGGAAGATGAACGGATCCGACAGGAACAGCGACCAGGTCCACTGGAACAGCAGCGCATGGAACCAGGTCAGCACCTGGGTGATGGAAGGCTGGGCCATCAGGCCAAAGCCGATCCAGGCCATGCTGATGGCCCAGAAGCTGTATTTGAAGGCGTTGACCGGCCACTTGTTCTTGTGCGTGGACAGGCGGGTGAGTTTTTCGCGGAACGCGTAGACCACGGTGACCGCCACCAGCACGAAGGCAAACAGGGCAATCTGCCAGGACTGATTTTTCCAGACACGCACCCAGGGTGCATCGGGCTCGACGACCTTGGGGCGTCCGCCTTCAAGCACGTCGTCGGGCAGCCAGTACTTGGACTCGAACACGGCAAAACTGCGGTGACCGGTGGCCCGATCCACGCGGTTGCCGAGAAAAGCGAGCTTCCAGGGGTAGGACGCGGAGAACGACTTCGAGCGAATCACGAAGATCGCCGACTCGGTGTAACGCGGCGCGCCCGCAGCTTCCAGGCCGTAGAGGTTGAACGAGTCGAGATCACGGAACGTGAAGGAGTCGGCGCCTTGTTTGACCTGCACGCGGTCATAAATGCCGCCGCGCACGAAACCCGAACCCTTGAACGATTCGGCACCCGCAGTCCGAACCAGGAAGAAGGCGCTCTCGGTGTCTTGCAAACGTGAGCGCAGGCTGTCGTAGCCGTTGTCACCCAACAGGCTGCGACCCAGGTCGGGGTGATTGAGGTCGCCGAACCACAGTTCGATGAAAGGCTCGGGGCCACGTGGCAGCCCCACCTGCTCGGGCGTCACGACGAGGCGTTGGACTGCCCCCATCTGCATGAGCTGTGCCCAGTCATAGCGCTTGCCCGTGACGGCGAAGCGCGCAGGGTCCCGCACGGTGGGCTGGATGATGCCCGTCTGACGGGCCACGGCGGCCCCCGACATCATCACCACCTGGTTCTGTGCGATCACCGTGACCGTGGCGCCTGAGATGGCGTCCAGACCGATCACGTCTTCTTCGGGGCGAGAGGGTCCGACCTCGAGCTTGTCGGCCACAGATTGGCCCAGATACTGATTGTTGAAATTGATGAGGGCCGATTCCGGGATGCCCAGCAGCAAGATGGGTTCGGAGTGCTTGAGCACCTTCACGCCCACGAAACGACCAGTGAGGTCCATCCCGATCAGCGTCACCACCGGTTTGCCCGAATAGGCCGGGGTGTCGGTGATGTCGGTGGACAGCATCACATAGCCCATCAGCTTCTTGTTGGGCGCGTTGCGGTCGTACGCCTCAACATAGGGCGGCTGGCCCTTGCGTTCAGAAAAATGGCTGGCGCCCGGGAACACCTCGGCACAGGGTAGCAAGGCGCACATGTCCTTGGCGGTGCTCAGGTTGGCAGGCAGCTCGGCTTCGTAAGCGCTCGCCATGACGCGCGGCGCAAACAGAGAAAGAGTGAGAAGTAAAACAGCCCAGAAGGCTTTGATCCGCTGGCCAAATTGAAGCATGGCTCATTCCAGTTGCGCAGGTGCCACCGGCAAGGCCGGCGACACCTGCATGGGTCCGCCTATCAGGCCTCGACGATCATGCGCGTGCGCATCTCAAGGTGCAGGGCATGGCAGAAGTGGGTGCAGTAGCACCAGAAGATCCCGGGCTGGTCGGCCATGAAGGTCACCGACTTGGTCTCCAGCGGATTGACGATGAAGTTGACGTTGTACTTCGGAATGGCGAAGCCGTGCGTCAGGTCTTCGATCTTGTCCAGGTTGGTCAGGATCAGGGTGACCTCGTCACCCTTCTTGACGGTGAACTCACGCAGACTGAAGGCCGGCGCTTGCGACGTGATCCTGACCGTGACCTTCTTGCCGTTGCGGGTGACACCGGACTCCTTGGGGTCCTTGGTCGCCAGCGGGAACTCGTCGAGGTCATACACCTGCTTAGGCTTGAGCAGATCGCGCTTGAAGATGATGAAGTCGTGCGGCTCGCCGCGCACCGGGTGGTCGGCCAGCAGCACCATCTTCTCGCCCGAGATGTCGATCAACTGCTCGTTCTCCGGATGCAGCGGGCCCACCGGCAGGAAGCGGTCCTTCGAGAACTTGCAACCCACGGCCAGGTACTTGCCGTCGGCCGCGCGGGTTTCAGACTGCGAGGCGTTGATGTGACCCGGCTGGTAGTGCACGTCCAGCCGATCGACCACATACTTGGCGGCCTTGTCACCGGCGTGGAACTTGATGGCTGCGTCCACATTCCACTTGACCACCTGGCTGTCCAGGAAGAGCGTGGTGTAAGCGTTGCCGCGACCGTCGAAGGCCGTGTGCAGGGGGCCCAGGCCAATTTCCACTTCGGCGACGATGGCCTTGTCGAGCTCAGCCAACTTGCCGTCGAACCAGTCGAGCACCTTGCTCAACTCGATCACCGTGGCGGTGGGCGAGAGCTTGCCGGCGCAAATGAAGTACTTCGCATCGGGGCTGGCGTTCACACCGTGCGGGTTCTTGGGAACGCTCACGTAGGCGGTCAGGGCGGTCTTGGGGTCCTTGTTGCTCTCACGTGTGCCATCGACCACGGGCACCTTAGAGGTACCGACGGTCGTGAACTTACCAGCCTTCACCGCCTCTTCGATGCGGGCGATGTTGAAGAACAGGCAGGCGTCCCGCTCGGACGACATCATGTCTTCGTAGTGAACGCCGTTTTCGATGTTGTACTGGTTGGTGGCCGCCAGCTTGCCATCGTAAGAGGTGGCGGTCAGGTCGCAGTTGCCGTCGATCAGGACCTGCCAGCGCACTTCCATGCTCTCGGCGTCCACGCAGGTGAACATCGAGCGGTACTTTTCGGGTTTGTCGATGTCACCGCCGTTGTTGGGCAGCGGAATCGCGAACTCAGCGCCGCAGAAGACGCGGGTGGTGTAGTTGATGGCCGGATCCACCGGGTCGGCCTTGTCCGGGAAGATGCCGTGGAAGCCTTGCACGTTGGGCAACTCGGTGATCTTGTCGCAGACGAAGTAGTCAAGGCGAACACGCGCGATGCGGCTGTTGATCTTGTCGTTGATCCAGGCGTAGCGACCGTCGTAGTTGCCGTCCTTATAGGAGGCATGGGTGTGGTGGGTGTCGGCCACCGTGTAGCGCAGGTGACCATCGGGCTTGGTGCCCATGATGGCTTTGGATTCGTTCGTGACACCCCAGCCCACGAGGGCGTCGGGCACAAAGCAGGGAATGCGGTGAATTTCGCGTCCGGACGGCAGGCCCAGGATGCGCATGTCGCCGGTGTGGCCGCCGCTCCAGATGCCGTAATAGGTGTCGAGTTCGCCGGGCTTGAGGTGAGTGCTGGAGTTGGCGTGCGCAGCAGGAGCCGCCGCCGAGGTACCGGAAGCCGCTGGCGCTGTCTCAGGCTTGTCGTTGCAGGCCGCAACGCCAAGCGTGAGGCCCGTCAACGCGGCGGTGTTGAGGAATCGACGGCGCCCGAGGCCGACAGCTTCCGTGCTCATATCGTCTTTCTTGTGGCTCATGATGACCTCTCTCAGGTGTGGCTAAGGAAACGGGGGGGGGGCTCGCGCAGGCGGCAAAGCCGCCGTGGTGACTGGCGTGTCGACCAGATTCGGGAGCGCAAGTTGGGTGTGAGTGGCCTGTGGCGCTGGCAACGCGCCAACCGGGGACGGCGGAGGCGCTGCGCTCATGAGGCACAGGCCGCAGTCCATGTCAGGAGACGGGGATCCCGGGCTGCTGTCGCTGGCGTGCGCGAGCAAAAAGTAACCGCCCGACCCGGAGCAAATCAACTCCAGGGAGAGCGGTTGAACGAGTGGTGCAGCCATGACCACCCCCATGCCCAGCAACACCCACGCAGCGATCAACGATCGCAGGCGTTTGAGTGTGTGGAAGAGGGTCATGGCGGAGGCTGTGCCTGCGTGGTGTTGAGCTTTCGCACCGCAAGGCGGGCGTCCATGTTTAAATGTTCACCTCAGATGATTCTTTGGACTTTGACCAGAGTCAAGTGAGTCTTACTGAAGAGTGTCCAAGATGCGTCTGGTACTAACCCCCAGACACTTTTTGAACGATCGCGTCACCCTAGGCGCATCGAAACTGCAACGAAAGGCTGTTCATGAACTACGTATCTCTCACGATGGCACTGGCTGCCGCGACCCTGGTGCTTGCTGCTTGCGGCAAGAGCGAAGCGCCTGCAACGGCCACGGCGCCAGAGCCCACACCAGCCCCCGTGACCCAAGCGCCTGCGCCCGCTCCTGCCCCCACGGCTGAGAACGCTGTGGGCAAGAGTGTGTATGGCAAGACCTGTGCGCTGTGCCATGCCGCAGGTGTGGCGGGCGCACCCAAGCCGGGTGACAAGGCAGACTGGGCGCCGCGCATTGCGCAGGGCAAGGACCTCCTGTACAAGCACGCCATGGAGGGCTTCACAGGTAGCAAGGGCGTCATGCCGGCACGCGGTGGCTCCACCACACTCACCGATGACGAAGTGAAGGCTGCTGTGGATTACATGGCAGATCAATCCATTTGACAAGCAGGAGGCTCGCGATGAACACGGATCTGCGCATGCCGATGGGGGGAGGCGGACTGTCTCGGCGGCGTTTCGCCCTCGCCTTGCCACTGCTAGGCGCTTGTGCGCTCGCTGCGCCCGGTGACGCCCTCGCCAGCGCGGATCCCCGGGTACAGCGTGCGAACCGGGTCATGATGGGCACACGCGTTGACATCGTGACCGTGGCAACGGGTCAGCGCGACGTGAGCACCTTACAGATCGCCATGCAACAGGCCTTCGCCGAGATGGCGCGCCTGGAGGCGCTGATGAGCCGCTATCGCAGCGACAGTGTCGTGTCGCGCATCGGCGCTGCCTCGGGTCAGCGGCCCGTGAACGTGGCACCGGAAGTCATGTCCGTGTTGCGGCAAGCACAACGGCTGTACCGGGGCAGTGCCGGTGCATTTGACCCGACCATCGGCACCCTGCGTGGGTGGCATTTCGAACCCGGCCAGGAAGCAGCCCCCTCGCCTGCTGAGATCGCCCGGGGACTGCGTCTCGTTGATGCACGCGCCTTGGTGCTGGATGACGCAGCGGGCACGGCGTACCTGACCCAGCGAGGCATGGCCCTCGATCTGGGCGGTGTGGCCAAGCTGCCGATCTTGCAAGCTGGCCTGCAGGTTCTGGAGCGGGCTGGCATCGCCCATGCCCTCGTCAACGGGGGCGGTGATGTGCTGGTGCTGGGGAGCCTTCAAGGACGGCCCTGGCGCGTGGGCGTGCGCGACCCGGCTGCACCAGCGCAGCTGCTAGGAGCTCTGGAACTGGAGGGCCGTGGCGTGGTGGCCTCGTCCGGCGACTATGAGCGTGGGTTCGTGCGTGCGGGCCGCCGCCTGCATCACATCCTGAACCCGCGCACAGGCTGGCCCACCGAGGGTGTGCATGGCGTGGCCTTGCTGGCGCGCAACGTGGACGCGGTCAACGGCTGGGGAGCCACACTCATGGTGCGCGGCCCGGCCCACGCACCTGCGTGGCACGCACAGCACCCGGAGGTCGAGGTCATGGTGGCGCACGCCGACGGCAAGCGCTGGTGCTCCCCTGGCATGACGGCCGCACTCAAACCCACCGCCACGGTGCGGGGCTGAATGCCGATTTAAGGACATCAGCACGGCTGATATGAAGTGGCCCGCCAGGAGGGAGTCGAACCCCCGACCGCCCGCTTAGAAGGCGGGTGCTCTATCCAACTGAGCTACTGGCAGCCTGAGCCCGCGAGTTTACGTCATGCACGCCAGCGCGACAGCAGCAAGGCGTTGCTCACAACACTGACGCTGCTCAAGGCCATGGCCGCACCGGCGAGCATGGGGTTGAGCCCCCCGAACGCCGCCAGCGGTATGCCGATGATGTTGTAGCCAAACGCCCACGCCAGGTTCTGCCAGATCTTGGCCGAGGTTCTCCGTGAGATGTCAAGCGCAGCGGGCACCAGCGTCGGGTCGCCACGCATGAGGGTGATGCCGGCGGCGTTCAAGGCGACGTCTGCGCCGCCCTGCGGGTTGGCCATCGCCATGCCGACATCGGCCGCAGCCAACGCGGGCGCGTCGTTGATGCCGTCGCCCACCATGGCGACCACCTGCCGGGCACCGCCCTGCCCCTGTTGCAGGCGCTGGATGTGATCGGCCTTGTCGCCTGGCAACACTTCGGCGATGACCTGCTGGATGCCCAACTGGTGGCCGATGTGCTCGGCCGCACTGCGGTTGTCTCCCGAGATCATGACGGTGCGAACGCCGAGTTCGTGCAATCGCTTGACCGCAGCAGCCGCCTCGGGCTTGAGCTCGTCACCGAAGGCCATGAGGGCAATGACCTGCCAGGCCGCCGGTGCGGGGCCTTGACGCAGCAACCACGACACGGTGTGGCCCTGGGCGTGCCAGGCGTCCAGCTTGTCCGACCATGGGCTCAGGCTGGTGTCCGGGCACAGCTCACTCATCCAGCGGGTGCTGCCCAGAGCCCAGGTCTGGCTGACGCCCGTGCCATCCGTGCCGGAGGGCAGCACACCCTGGATGCCGCGCCCTGCGACGGCCTGCAGGTCCTGCACGGCCGGCAGGCTCAGGCCCTGGCGAGTGGCCTCGTCGAGCACCGCGCGGGCCAAGGGGTGTTCGCTGCCGGTTTGCAGGGCCGCCGCCACTTGCAGGGCCTGCTTGCGGTCCAGTCCCTGGCCATCGGCCACCTGCCAGTCCACCAGCAAAGGACGCCCCTGTGTGAGCGTGCCGGTCTTGTCGAAGGCCACCACCTGCACGCGGTGAGCGACCTCCAGCGCCTCAGGGTCTTTGATGAGGATGCCGTATCGAGCCGCCGCGCCGGTCCCGGCCATGATGGCGGCAGGGGTGGCCAGGCCCAGGGCACAGGGGCAGGCGATGACCAGCACGGCCACCGCACGGATCAGGGCCACTTCGCCGCCCACGCCCGCCCACCACCAACCCAGGGCGGTCAGCAGGGCAATGCCCAGCACGGTGGGCACAAAGACGGCCGACACGCGGTCGACCACGCGCTGAATGGGCGCCTTGACGGCCTGCGCTTCGACCACACGGCGAATGATGTGCGCCAACATGGTCTGGCCGCCGACGGCGGTGACGCGCATCAGCAGGCGCGCCTCGGTGTTGATGGCGCCGCCGGTAAGGGGGTCACCCGGGGCCTTGCTCACGGGCAGGGGCTCGCCGGTGAGCAGGGATTCGTCGACGTGGCCGCTGCCCTCGATCACCACGCCATCGGTGGGGATGCGCTCGCCAGGGCGCACGATGAGGACATCATCGACCAGCACCTGCTTGAGCGGCACCTCGACTTCGCCTTGCGGGCCTTGGCGGTGAACCGTGTCGGGCCGCAGGGATTGCAGGGCGCGGATGGCGGCGGTGGTCTGGCGCTTGGCGCGGGCCTCCAGGGCCTTGCCGAGCAGCACCAGGGTGATCACCACGGCGGCAGATTCGAAATACAGTTCTGGCGCGCTGTGGGCGGCATGCGGGTCGGTGCTGTGGCTGTGGCGCCACCACAGCCACATCGACAAGCCCCAGGCGGCCGAAGTGCCCAGCGCCACCAACTGGTCCATGTTGCCGCTGCCGGCTTTGAGGGCTGCCCAACCCGCTTTGTAAAAGCGTGCGCCCAGCAGGAACTGCACCGGGGTGGCGAGGGCGAACTGTACCCAGGCGGGCCAGAAGTGGTGGTCGCCCCACAGCATGGGCAACACCAGGGGCAGGCTGGCCACGGCGCCCAGCAGCACGGCCCCCCAGACGTCCCACCAGGGTACGACCTCTTCCACGACCGTGTCGTCGGCGTGCTGAACCTGGGCGTGGTAGCCCGCGCGTTCAATGGCCGCGAGCAGGGTGTCAGCCTGGGCCGTGGCGTGGGACTCGTCCGGCGGCACAGCCCATTGAACCGTGGCCATTTCGGTGGCGAAGTTGACCTGCGCCTTCGCCACGCCCGGCACCTTGCTGAGGGCCCGCTCGACCCGGGTCACACAGGCGGCACAGGTCATGCCGCGTACGGCCAATTGCACCGCGTGGTCTGCGGCAGGGCCCGCCCCTGCGCTGGGCGCAAGAGAGGAAACTTCGGAAGCAGGCATGGCGCACATATCGGGTTCGCTTCACAATGGTGTCCATATCATCCTCTGAAAGGATCTTGGTCATGACAACCCCTTCCAATTACCAGCTGCACGTCACGGGCATGAGCTGCCAGCACTGTGTCAAAGCCATCACACAGGCGGTGCAGGATCAGGATGGTGAGGCGCAGGTGACGGTCGACTTGCCACAGGGCCTGGTGACGGTGGACACGGTGCTCGGCGAGGACGCCGTGCGCGAGATCATCCGCGAAGAAGGCTACGGTGTCGCCTGATGGACGCGCCCCTGCATGAATCTCAGCTGACCGCCTGCGGCATTCGCACCCGCGTGTTACAGAGCGGCGCGAATTTGCGTGCCACCGAGGCGGTCGTGTTCGTGCACGGGAACCCCGGCTCCGGGGAGGACTGGTCCGACTTGATGCGTCGGCTGTCACCGCATGGCCGTTGTGTGGCGGTGGACATGCCCGGCTTTGGCCAGGCCGACAAGCCTGCGGACTACCCCTACTCGGTCGAGGGCGGCGCCACCTTTTTGGGCGAGGCTTTGAAACAGCTGGGCGTGAGTCGGGCTCATCTGGTTTTGCATGATTTTGGCGGCCCCTGGGGCCTGATGTGGGCCGCCATGTCACCGCTGTCCGTAGGCAGCGTCACGCTGATCAACACCGGCGTGCTGCTGGGATACCGCTGGCACACGATGGCGCGCATCTGGCGAACCCCCATCCTGGGCGAGTTGCAGCAGTGGCTGACCCACCGAGCGGGGTTCAAGTGGGCCTTGCGCCAGGGGTCACCGCGCGGTTTGCCCGATGCCTTCCTGGACCGGATGTACGATGATTTCGACGCGGGTACGCGCCGAGCGGTCCTCAAGCTTTACCGTGCAACCTCAGAGCCGGGTCAGCGCGCTGAGCTGCTGGCGCAGTTGTTGCGACCGCATCCGTGGCCGACGCTGGTGGTGTGGGGAGTCGCCGACCCCTATCTGCCCGTGGCCATGGCCGAGCGGCAAAAAGACGTGTTTGCCAAGGCCGAAGTGGTGCTGTTGCCTGACAGCGGCCACTTCCCCTTTGCGGATGACCCGGAGGGAGTGGCCCGGGCCGTGGTGCCCTTTCTGACGCAGCAGTTGAGCCACAGCCACCATCCATGAGCAGAAACAGGAACCCAAGGACATGAGCAAAGACCGGGACAGTCAATGGCAACAGCAGAAAACCGATGAGGTCTCGACGTTCGAACACTCGGGTTTCACGCACTCCAGCACGCTGGACTCACGACTGGGCGAGGACAAGCGCACCCCACCACCGTCTCGCAGCAGCCGTCGCCATGCCAATCGCAAGCCGTCCTGGGTGCTTTTGCTGATCCTGATGGTGGTGCTGGCAGGGGTAGCGGTGCTGAAGGTGATCAGCTATCTGACCTGAAGCTGCGGTTAAAACCGCGCGGGGGTCATTTTTTGGTTCGGCTCGGTCGCTTGGGTTTGCTGTCCTTCAAAGCCGTTTGCTGGTTGACCTGATCCAGCCACAGCAGCGCCTCCATTTGCGCCAGGAAGCGCCCCAGGTAGTCGGGCGAGAGGCTGCGCATGAGGGTGAGCGAGCGCAGCATGAGCCGGTGTGAGTTGAGTGGACCGGCATTGTCCGGACCGCGGTGCACGGCCTGGACCACCTGCTGGTCAGCCGCGATCTTGATCCAGACCTCGCTGAAACCGCGCACACTTTTCAGGTCGGAAGCATTGCCGCCCTCCTCCGGGTCTGCGTGCGACACCTGAGCTTGGGTGCGCTCCTGAATGTAGCGGTTCAAGCGGGTCAAAGGCGCCGCATGCGCCGAGGCCAGCACGGTGTTGGCAACTCGCGCACCTGCGGCTTCGCCCTCGGATGAGGCTGCGCTGGCAACACGCTGGACGTAGTCTGCCACCGCGACATGCAAACGCTGCGTCAGGCGCTGTCGCACCGCGTCGGGCTGCGTGGCCAGGCGGCGTTCAAGCACCTCCAAGTAATGGAAGCGAGCCGGATCAAGGTGATGGGCACCCGCTTCGCGCAGCGATGCCAGGGTAGGCTCACTCATGGCGCTTCGGGCTCGGCGGCTTGGTCGGCCTGCGGCGGGAGGCTCGGGGACTGAGCCTGAGTGGAAGCCGGAGTAGGTGCCGTTTTGGGCACCGGCGCCATTTCCACCCGTCGGTTCTGCGCCCTGCCCCGCTCATCGGCATTGGGGGCCACGGGTTGCTCGGCACCGAAGGCGGCGGCAAAGACTTGAGACGAGGGCATGCCTTCGTCGATCAGGGCGCGGGTGACGGTCAAGGCGCGCTGAGCGGACAGCTCCAGGTTGTCGGTGAAACGGCGGTTGCCATCGCGCAGCAGGGTGTCGTCGGTGAAGCCGCTCACCATCAACATCTCCTGGCGTTCGCCCAGGTACACGCGCAAGGGTTCCACCAGACTTTTGAGCAGCTGGCGCCCATCGGGCCGCAACTCGTCCGAGCCCGCGGCGAACAGCACACTGCCGCTGATGCCGATGCGGCCATCGTTGAGGGTGACGCGACCGCTGGCCAGCGGGCCGGCCAGGGCGTGTTCGAGCGCCATGCGACGCTGCTCTTCCTGCTGACGCTTTTCGACCTCCTGCTTGAGGCTGCTGACGAGGTCCATCTGCACCACGAGCATGCCCACCAGGATCAGCACGAAGGCGCCCAGCAGGCCGGACATCAGGTCACCGAACACGGCCCAGACCGGCGCCGTCTGCTCGACGGCATCGTCCCGGTCGTCAAGGTCCATCATCGGGCACTCCCTTCAGCGGAGGCCAGGGCCTTGCCATGCAGGCGACGCAGGTCTTCGACGATGCCTTGTTGCGAGCTGATGCTGAGGTCGATGACCTCACGGGCCTGGGCCACGTAGTAGGCCAGCTGTTCGTCGCTGCGCGTGAGGGACTGACCAATGGCGCGCTCGATGCCTTGCAGACTGCCGATCAGCTTCTCGTTGGTGTCGCTGAACAGGCTCACGCCATGCGCGAAGGACTCGCCCAGGCTGGACAGCTCGACGGCGCTGGCCGCCACATGGGCCGCCACCTCATCGACCTGACCGGCTTGCTGGCTGAGAGCGCCCGCGAACTGGGCGCCGGCTTCTTGCAGCACGCCGGTGGCCGAGCTGACCATGGACTCGATGGCGGCGCGCTGTTGACCCGCGGCTTCGTTGACGGACTGCAGCAAGGTGCCGAGCTGCGCCATCATGGCGGTGCGCTCGGACAGGGCGAGGTTGTCGCGCTCGCTGATGTGGGCCATGTCGCGGCGCAGCTGCACGATGACCTCGGAGGCGGCCTGCGGCACTTCGGAGGCGGTTTGCAGCAAGCGGTTGAGCGGAGCTTCCAACGAGGTGCCCAGGGTGGCGAGGTGCTGGGCCACAGCGGCCTGCAGAGCGTCCAGGCGCTCGACGGCGGCACGGCCACGCTGCGCTTCTTCATCGCGCAGGGCCTGCAGTTCGGTGCGCCAGACGGTGCTCAACTGGTCCATGCGCTCGCCTTGTGAGGCGATCCATTGCTGCTCTGAGGCCAGGCGGGCACGCACCAGTTCTTCCGATTGGGCCAGCAGTTGCGTCACGCCGGCCAGGGTCTGGCTGACGTGCTGGCTGGCGCGCTCGGTGATCTGGCCGGCGGCGCTCTCCAGCGTCTGGCAGACGGCCTGCTGTTGGTCCAGCGTCTGGGTGCCAACACGCTGCCATTCGGCGGCCAGCGTAGCGGCCGTGGTGTCCATGGCCTGCTGCCAGGCGGCCAGGCGTTGCTGCTCGGCGGTGGTTTGGGCGGTTTGTGCTTGCGAGGCGGTGTCCTGCAACGAGGTCAGCACGTCGCGGGCACGCTGGGCGAAGGTGTCGTTGAAACCCTGCAGGGCTTGCTCGAGGCCGGCCACCAGCGTCTCGTGGGTGTGGGCCTGGCTGTGCTGGGCCGCCGTCCAGCTGGCGGCCACCTGAGCGGCCTGTTCGCGGATCTGCGCCGAGGCTGCTTCCAGGGCCTGACACACGGCCTGTTGCTGGCTCACGGTCTGAGCGCCGGCCTGCTGCCATTCGCCCGCGAGCGTGGTCGCCAGTGTGGCCATCGTGCCTTGCCATTCGGCCAGGCGCTGCTGGTCGGCCTCAGCCTGCGCCGCCTGCGCTTGCGAGGCGGCGCTGTGCAGCGACGTCAGCACGGTGGCGGCGCGTTGCTCGAAGGTCTGCGTGAAGGCTTGCAGCGCGCCATCCAGCCCCGTCAGCAGGTGCTGCTGGGTCTGGCTCTGGTTCTGCAGGGCCGAGGTCCAGGTGTCGGCCACCTGGCGGGCGGTGCCCTCCCACTGCGTGCTCAAGCCGTTGAGCTGGGCCTGGGTGGCGTCGATCAGGCGCTGGTGCGTGCGCTGCGATTCTTGCGCGATCTCGCTCATGGCGGTCTCGACGACGGGCTTGAGGGTGTCGCTGGCGGCACGGGCGCTGGCGGTGAGGCTGTCTTGCAAGGCGGTGCCCACGGCCTGGGCCAGGTCGGTGTAGGCGGTGGCGGCTTCACGGTGGAAAGCCTGTTGCTGGGCCAGCAGTTGCGCGTCGAGCTGTTCGCTGCGGCGCTCCAGCCCGGTCATCAGGGACTGCAGCCGATCGACCAGCACCGGCATGGCATCGGCCTGCGCCTGCAGCGCCTTGAAGGTGGCATCACGCTGGTGAGCCGCTGACAGGGGGCGCAAGGTGGTGGCGATCTGGGCGTCGAGTTGGCGTGCGACCTCGATGCGCTCACGACGGGTCAGGGCCGACATCAGGCCCAGCAGCGCCGAGGCCGCGACCCCGGCCACCGAGGTGCCAAACGCCAGGCCCAGGCCCTTGATGGGCGCGGCCAGAGCGGCGCGGATGGCCTCCAGATTGGCCGAGCCTTCGAGCGCGAACACGGCACCCTTGAAGGTGACCACCATGCCCAGGAAGGTGCCGAGCATGCCGAGCATGACCAGCAGGCCCACCAGGTAAGGGGTGAGCGCCGGGCCCGGCATGGCCACCCGCTGGCCTTCGATGCGCGAGCGCACCGGGTGCTGCAAGGTGGGGTGCAGGCGGGACAGCCAGGCACCCAGGTCACTCAAATCGGGTGGGATGTGGGCCAGCGCCTCGCTCAGCGTGGCCGTGGCGGCACGAAAACGCCGCAGTTCCAGGGCGCCGAGGACGTAGACCCCGCCGATCACGGCGGTCATGGCCAGGGCCATCCAGCTCGCCCCCACAAAGCCCCAGCCGACCCAGCCCACGGTCACCAGACCGATGCTGAAGATGACGGTCATCATGAATTTGTTCATTGTGATTCGCTGCTCTCGCTGTGTTCGCTGTTCTTGTTTAGCTCATTGCCCGCGTTCTGGGCGGCTTCCATCAGGCCCAGAATGGGGTGCAGACGCTGGTGCAACTCGGCCAGCATCATGTCGCGCATGTCGCGCTGAAAGGCAGCAATCCAGCCGCCGGGTTGTCGCCAGCGGATGGGATCATCCTCGCCTCCCTGCACCGCGACCGTCTGTTCGTGTTGCTGCCGCCAGTGTTCCAGGCGCCGCTCCAGGTACACCGGCACGCTGGTCCACAGCTTTTGCTCGCGGGCGCCCAGCATCTGCTCCATCACGGCATCCAGCGCCACCAGCTGCCGCAAGGCGGGCGAGCCTTTGGAGAGCATCTGGCGCACCTGGACTCTCAAGGCCCCCACGGCGTTCTCCATCTGCTTTTGCAAACTTTGGTAGCGTTGGTAATGGGGGGCGTACTTGGACTCGGCGCGGGCGTCGTCTTCTTCGAGGGTGTGCAGCAGGGTCCGGGGGGAGGACGGCAGCGGGGTGTGGGGCGGCGTCACCTTGGCGGTGATCAGGGCGGTCAACTCGGCCTTGACCTGGTTCACCAACTGGGCCACCGCGCTCGCGTCCACCGCCTGTCCGCGCAACTTGGTCTGAGACGGGTAGGACTCGATGGCCTGTAGCGCGCCATCGAGCTTGACGGCATCGAAGGCGCTCAACCAGTGGCTGAGTCGCTCGGCCACGTCCTGACGCGCCGACTCGCCATCCACCTGCGCCCATTCCTGGAGCAAGCGGACGAGTCGTGAACTGCCGAGACGGTGCTGCAAATCCAATCCTTCCATGCCACGCGCAGGGGTGGCGGCCTTGTGATGCGACGACGGGCGAAACCGCGTATTTTCGTTCAGGACGGAGGCGGTGGTGCCGCATGCGTGTGCGGACACTGTGCAACGGGTGGCGTGGCCCACACCCTTGCAATACTTCAATGATCGTTGTATTATTGCTGTATGGAACAACGCACAGCCACCACCGTCTTCGAATCCCTGTCCTCCGGGGTCCGTCTGGATGTGTTCCGACTGCTGGTTCGCATGGGTCAGGAGGGCATGGTCGCGGGCGACATTGCCGCCAAACTGGGCGTGCCGCCGACCAACCTGTCCTTCCACCTGAAGGCGATGGCGCACGCCGGTCTGGTCACGGCCACCCAGGAGGGGCGCTTTCAGCGCTACCGGGCCAACCTCACCTTGATGTCGGACCTGATTGCCTACCTGACGGAAGAGTGCTGCGGCGGGCAAACCGAGTTGTGCCCGACCGTGAACGCGTCCAACATCTGCACCCAGTGCTGAGAACGAGGGGCCGCCATCATGAAAGTCCTCCCAATGACCTGGCAAAGGCTGGTGAACGACGCGGGACAGACCTGCCCGCGTTGCCGTGACACCGGTTCGGAGGTGCAGGCCGCCGTCGAGCGCCTGCGGCAAGCCCTGGCGCCCCTGGGCGTCGAGCCTCAGTTGCAGACTCAAGAATTGAGCGAGGCCACCTTTCTGGCCGAGCCGGTCGTGTCCAACCGCATCCTGATCAACGGCGAGCCGATTGAACACTGGCTGGGGGCGCAAACCGGCACCAGCCCGTGTTGCGAGCAATGCGGCGACAACGAATGCCGCACCCTGGCCATGGACGGCCAGACCTACGAGGTGATTCCGCAAGCCTTGATCGTGCGCGCAGGGCTGATTGCCGCCACGCGCATGTTGGATTCAACCCTGCCCTCTTGATGCGTGGCACCGACAGCGGCCATCCCTCGCTTTTTATTTTGATTGTTCAAGGAGTCTGAAAATGAAATCGATTCAAGTGTTTGACCCCGTCCTGTGCTGCAGCTCCGGCGTCTGCGGTGTCGAGGTCGATCAGGCCCTCGTGAGCTTCGCGGCCGACATCGATTGGGCCCGCCAGAACGGCGCCCAGATCGAGCGCTTCAACCTGGCCCAGCAGCCCATGGCCTTTGCCGAGACGCCCGCCGTCAAGACCTTCCTGGAGCTGTCTGGCCAAGAAGGCCTGCCGCTGACCCTGGTCGATGGGCAGATTGCCCTGGCCGGTCGCTACCCTTCGCGGGACGACCTGGCGCGCTGGGCCGGCATCACCGCTTTGGCGGCCACAACCGCTGCCGGTGCTTGCTGCACGGGCAGCCGCTGCTGCTGAGAACGGAGTCCCCCATGCTGTTTCTGGACCAGGCACCGCGCTTTCTCTTTTTCACTGGCAAAGGCGGCGTGGGCAAGACCTCGCTGGCCTGCGCCACGGCCGTGCGTCTGGCCGAGGCCGGGCGCCGTGTGCTGCTGGTGAGCACGGACCCGGCGTCCAACGTCGGGCAGGTGTTCGGTGTCCAGATCGGCAACCACATCACGCCCATCCCGGCGGTGGCCCACCTGTCCGCGCTGGAAATCGACCCGCAGGCTGCGGCGCAGCTCTACCGCGATCGCATCGTCGGGCCAGTGCGCGGCGTACTGCCCGACACGGTGGTGAAAAGCATCGAAGAGCAGCTCTCGGGCGCCTGCACCACCGAGATCGCCGCCTTCGACGAGTTCACCAGCCTGCTGCTGGACTCGCCCCTGACCGCTGATTTCGATCACATCGTGTTTGACACGGCCCCCACCGGCCACACCATCCGCCTGCTGCAACTGCCAGGCGCGTGGAGCGGCTTTCTGGAAGCTGGCAAAGGCGATGCCTCGTGCCTGGGCCCGCTGGCCGGGCTCGAAAAGCAGCGCGTGTCGTACAAGGCGGCTGTGGATGCGCTGTCCGACCCTCTGCGTACCCGACTGGTGCTGGTGGCGCGCGCCCAGGGCGGCGCCCTGCGTGAAGCGGCCCGCACGCACGATGAGCTGGCGGCCATCGGCCTGTCGCGCCAGCATCTGGTGATCAACGGCCTGATGCCAGAGCGCGAAGGCGCGCACGACCCACTGGCGGCTGCCATCCAGGCACGCGAAGCTGCCGCACTGGCCGACCTGCCCCCGTCCTTGCGCGAACTGCCGCGCGACGAGATCGAGCTCAAGGCCTTCAATCTGGTCGGTCTGGACGCCCTCCAGCACCTGCTGTCCGACCAGGCGCCACCCACCGACACGACCCCGGTGGCGCTGCCGCCATCCCTGCAGACGGCGCGCCTGTCGTCGTTGGTAGACGAGATGGCGCAAGACGGGCATGGCCTGATCATGCTGATGGGCAAAGGCGGCGTGGGCAAGACCACGCTGGCCGCAGCTGTGGCCGTCGAGCTGGCCCACCGCGGCCTGCCCGTGCACCTCACCACCTCCGACCCGGCCGCGCACCTGACCGAAACGCTGCAAGGCAGCCTGGACAACCTGACCGTGAGCCGGATCGACCCGCACGAGGTCACCGAACGCTATCGCCAGCAGGTGCTGGCCACCAAGGGCGCCAAGCTGGACGCGCAAGGCCGCGCCATGCTGGAAGAAGACCTGCGCTCGCCCTGCACCGAGGAGATTGCCGTCTTCCAGGCCTTCTCGCGCATCATCCGCGAGGCCGGCAAGAAGTTCGTGGTGATGGACACGGCGCCCACCGGGCACACCCTGTTGCTCCTGGACGCCACCGGCTCGTACCACCGCGACATCGTGCGCCAGATGGGCGACACGAACGTGCACTTCACCACGCCGATGATGCAGCTGCAGGACCCCAAGCAGACCAAGGTGCTGCTCGTGACCCTGGCCGAAACCACCCCGGTGCTGGAGGCCGCCAACCTGCAGGCCGACCTGCGCCGCGCCGGCATCGAGCCCTGGGCCTGGGTCGTCAACAACAGCATCGCCGCCAGCCAGCCCCAATCGGCCCTGCTCAAGCAGCGCGCCCGCAACGAGCTGCGCGAGATCGACCTGATCCGCTCCCAACACGCGCAGCGCCACGCCATCGTGCCGCTGCAACAGCAAGAACCGGTGGGTGTGCAGCGCCTGCTGGCTCTGTCTGAACTTTCTCCCCTTCCCGAACCCACCCCTTCTGGAGCCTGACATGGCAGACAAGATCTACAACGTGCTCTTCGTGTGCACGGGCAATTCCGCCCGCTCCATCATGGCCGAGAGCCTGCTCAACGGCATGGCAGCCCACCGCTTCACAGCCTGGTCGGCCGGCAGCCAACCCAAGGGCGAGGTGCACCCGCTGGCCCTGCAGGTGCTGGCTCACCTGAACCTGCCCCACGATGGCCTGCGCAGCAAGAGCTGGAATGAATTCGCGGGCCCCGACGCCCCTCAGCTCGACTTCGTGTTCACCGTGTGCGACAACGCCGCCGGCGAGGTCTGCCCGGTGTGGCCCGGCCAGCCCGTGACGGCCCACTGGGGCGTGTACGACCCTGCTGCGGTCACCGGCACCCCGGCGCAGCAACTGCACGCGTTCGAAGAAGTGGCCCAGATCCTGAAGCGCCGTATCGACTTGATGCTGTCACTGCCCGCTGAGAAGCTGGCCTCGCTGTCCATCCAGGCAGACCTCAACGCCATCGGCAAACTCTGACGCGCCCACGCCCACCATGACCACCCACGTTCTGATCCTCTGCACCCACAACTCGGCCCGCAGCGTGCTGTCCGAAGGCATGCTCAACCACCTCGCCGCCCAGCTCGGCAAGGATGTGAAGGCGCACAGCGCTGGCAGCGCGCCCAGCGGTCGCCTCAACCCCTTCGCCATCGAGGCCCTGAACCGCGCGGGCATCGACACCTCGGCCTACCGCAGCAAGAGCTGGGACGAGTTCACCACACCCGACGCGCCTCCGCTGTCCATCGTCATCACTGTGTGCGACAGCGCCGCAGCCGAAACCTGCCCGGTGTTCTTCGGGGGCAATGGCCACCCGGTCAAGGTGCACTGGGGCTACCCCGACCCGTCCAACGCCGAAGGCGGCGACGATGGCAAGCGCCGCGCCTTCGAGCTGACCCGCCAAGCCATTGGCTACAAGATGCTGCAACTGCTGGCCCTGCCGCTCGATGCGATGAGCCGCGACGCACTGCAAGCCGCACTCGACGACATTGCGCGCAGCTGAACCCCACACACACGGAGTATCCAAATGGGATTGTTTGAACGTTATCTGACCGTGTGGGTGGCCCTGGGCATCCTTGCCGGTGTGGGCCTGGGCCTGCTGACCCCTGAGGCTTTCCAGGCGATTGCCGCGCTGGAATACGCCCAGGTCAACCTGGTCGTGGCCGTGTTCATCTGGGTGATGATCTACCCGATGATGATCCAGATCGACTGGCACGCGGTCAAAGACGTGGGCAAGAAGCCGCAGGGTCTGATCCTGACCCTGGTGATCAACTGGCTGGTCAAGCCCTTCACCATGGCTGCCCTGGGCGTGCTGTTCTTCCAGTACATCTTTGCGCCCTGGGTCGACCCACAATCGGCCAGCGAGTACATCGCCGGCATGATCCTGCTGGGCGTGGCCCCCTGCACGGCCATGGTGTTCGTGTGGAGCCAACTGGTCAAGGGCGATGCCAACTACACGCTGGTGCAGGTGTCGGTCAACGACCTGATCATGGTGGTGGCGTTTGCCCCCATCGCGGCCTTTCTGCTGGGTGTCACCAACGTGACCGTGCCTTGGGAAACGCTGGTGCTGTCCACCGTGCTGTACGTGGTGCTGCCCCTGATCGCCGGCATGGCCACCCGCCACATGCTGGCGCGCCGCTCCAGCCATGCGGTGGCCGACTTCACCGCCCAGCTCAAGCCCTGGTCCATCGTGGGCCTGATCGCCACCGTGGTGCTGCTGTTCGGCTTCCAGGCGCAAACCATTGTGGCCAAGCCCGGCGTCATCCTGCTGATCGCCATTCCGCTGACCTTGCAGACCTACGGCATCTTTGCCATCAGCTACCTGGCTGCACGCTGGATGAAGCTGCCCCACAACGTGGGCGGCCCCGCCTGCCTGATCGGCACCTCCAACTTCTTCGAGCTGGCCGTGGCCGTGGCCATCTCGCTGTTTGGCCTGAACTCGGGCGCCGCCCTGGCCACCGTGGTGGGCGTGCTGGTAGAAGTGCCGGTGATGCTCACGCTGGTCGCCATGGTCAACCGCAGCAAGGGCTGGTATGAACAAGGACAATGCCCAGCATGAGCGACACCATCATCTATCACAACCCCAAGTGCGGGACCTCCCGCAACACCCTGGCACTGATCCGCAATGCCGGCATTGAACCTCAGGTGATCCTGTATCTGGAGACCCCGCCCAGCCGCGCCCAACTGGTGCAGCTGGTTGCCGACTGCGGCCTGAGCGTGCGCGAGGTGCTGCGCGCCAAGGGCGCCTTGTACGACGAACTCGGCCTGGCCGACCCGAAGTGGACCGATGACGAGCTGCTGGACTTCATGGTGGCCCATCCCATCTTGATCAACCGGCCCATCGTCGTCACGCCCAAGGGCACGGCCCTGTGCCGCCCCTCTGAGAAGGTGCTCGACATCCTGCACCAGGCTCAGCAGGGCCCGTTCACCAAAGAAGACGGCGAGGTGGTGATTGACGCCAAAGGGCAATATGTGAAGGACTTGGCGAAGCCATGATGTCCGATCGGGTGTGCGCATGTTAGGCTCAATCTGACTGAGTCAACCGCTTCATCGCCCCCTGCAGGAGGACACATCCATGTCAGGCATTGCCTTCGTTTCCGCGCTTTCCGTGAAGCGCATGGCCACACGTCTTCTTGGCCTGGCTGTTCCCCTCCTGCTCACAGCCTGCGCCGTGGCGACCGACCCGGCCGACTACCAGCCACCGGTCCAACCCACAATCACGATCAACACCATCCCGAATGGCGCCGACATCTCGATCCAGGGAAACTACGTCGGCGTCAGCCCTCTGGCTGTGCCCGCCCCGGATCAGTACCGCAGTGGCGAGCCCTGGCGAATTGAGGTGCGCCTGGCAGGCTACGAAGCCAAGAACGTGGTGATGGGTAACTATCACCCGCCGCAGGATCAAGTGCTCACACGAATGGTTGAGTCGGCATCGATGATTTACTCGGCACCGGTCGGCACCAAGACGATTCCGGCGTACTACACCTTCCCCAATCGCATCGACATCAAGCTCTACCCGCTGCCTGGCACCCAGGTGCCCGCTGCGGTTGCCCCTGCAGCCGCGGTGCCCGCCGGTGTGCAGCCAGCTGCCAGCGCGCAACCCGGCCAGCTTGCCCCCCCGGCGTTCACCCCACCGGCCACCACCTACCAGGCCAAACGCTCCTACAGCAATGGCGACACCTATGTGGGTGAGTTCCGTGCCGGCCAACTCAATGGCAAAGGCGTGTACCAGTTTGCCAACGGCAACCGCTATGAAGGCGAGTTCCGCGACAACCACATGCAAGGCAACGGGACCTTCACCTGTGCCAATGGCAAGACCATACTCGGCCCCTTCAACAAGCTGCAACCCCTGGGCCTGGTCATGAAATGTGACTGACCGCTTGCCATGGCTCACGCACACGCTCCTCATCCACGCCCCCACGAACGGGCTGACCTTGAACCCGAGCAGCCTGCTCGGCGCATCTGGTTGAGGCGAAGCCTCGGCACCACAGCGCTGGTCGGACTTTCCTGGGCACCTCCTGCCCGCGCCGACTGGACCGATGACGTCACCACCATCAGAAAGTTCGCTGCCCGAGGCAACTTCCTGGCGGCCGAAGAATTTGCCACGCAGAGCCTGAACCGAGGGCCCGGCGGTTTCCTGTTTGCGGGCACGGGCACCTTGATCATCCATCACTGGCGCGCCCGCTTGCGCCTGCTGGGTGGCGACACCCAAGGGGCCATTGCCGACTCCGACAAGATCATCCAGGCCGACTCCTCGTTCATGTCACCCGACGCAGGTTATGCCCAGCGCGCCATGGCCAAAGCGGTTGCACGCGACGCCAGCGGCTGCGAGGCCGACTTCGCCCGGGCGATCGAGCTGGGCCGTTCAGGCTCGATGTCGCGCTTCCGTGTCTACAGCGCCATGGGCGAGCGCGCCGTGGCACGCCTGCTCCTCAATGACTTCGCGGGGGCCCTGAAGGACCTTAACGAGGCCATTGACGGCGACCACGACACCCGGATGATGGCCACCCAGGTGGCGATCAAGAAGACAGCCTGGACGCATCTGCGTCAGGCGATCCCCTTTCTGGAGACCGGCGATCTGGTCCAGGCCACGGTCCCGATTCGTGCAGCCGTTGACGTCCTGCTGAAAGCGGCCGCAGAACATTTGGGCAGTGACTTCCTGACCCCGCAATTGCTGCTGATGCAGATCGAACTGTGGCTGGCCGAGCGTCAAGCCACGCAAGCCGCGCCGGTCACGGCACCCTGATTTGATCCGGGCATCAGCCTGCCCCTGACTCAGAGACAAGACCATGCCTTACCTGCTGCAAGTTAACTTCCCCTACCCTGCCCCCTGGGGAGATGAAATGACCCAGGCCATGACCGGCCTGGCGCAATCCATCGCCCAGGCGCCGGTCTGAGACATGCAAACCATGCGTCCGTCTCTCGCGGCGACTCAGGCGTCCTGACGGATCTGACTCCACAAGGTTGACATGTCCGCCGCCTTCCGCATCAGCCTGATATACCTGCTGCTGGCCAGCGCGTGGATCTGGCTATCCGATTCGTTCGCGTACTTGCTGCCGATCCCTGACCGCTGGGCGGCCCATGTCCAGTCCATCAAGGGCGGGCTGTTTGTCGTGCTCACCGCCGCCCTGCTCTACTGGTTGATCCGCACGGAAGAGCGTCACCAGCATGACCTGCAGGCAGAGCTGCGCCAGACCCGCGTCAAGCTCGAACACTTCGTGGATGCGAGCACCTCCGTCATCTATGCCTTCGAACAAAGAACCGCCGCCCCCCGCTTGTCGCTGAGCTACGTCAGCGCCAACATCGAACGCCTGACCGGCTACGCACCAGATTACCTGTACCAACATCAATCGATCTACTGGGAGCGCTTGCACCCCGACGATCAGGAGATGGTGCGGGTCCGCCTCAAACGATCCATGCAGGAAGGAGCGGGCTTCACCCTGCAGTACCGCTGGCGGCACCTTGACGGCGCTTATCGCTGGATCGAAGACCGCTCCAGCATCAGCCGCAACCCGGACAGTGGCCTCATCGAGCTGATTGGTAACTGGCGAGACATCACCCAGTTGAAACAAGACCAGCTCCTGCTGCAGATCACCGAAGAACGTTGGCGTTTTGCCATTGACGGCAGCAACCTCGGCTTGTGGGACTGGGACGTCACGGCGGGCACCGTCTTCTTCTCCACCCGCTGGAAAGCCATGCTGGGGTTCGAAGAGCACGAGATTGGCGACCAGATTTCGGAATGGTCAGACCGCGTGCACCCGGACGATCTGCCAGCCGTCCAGGGCGCCTTCCAGGCCATGCTGGCCGACCCCGACGCCTACTTTCGCAGTGAACACCGAATCCGCTGCAAGAACGGTGATTACATATGGATTCTGGACCAGGGCAAGGTGGTGGAACGCGACGAACGCGGCGGCGCCCTGCGTGTGATTGGCACTCACACAGACCTGACTGAGCTCAAGCGGCGCATGGCCGCCGAAGAGACCATTCAGCACCTCACCCAACACGACACACTGACCAACCTGCCCAACCAGTCCGTCATGCGAGACAGGCTGGGTCGGGCCCTGGCCCAGGCAACGCGCAATGACGAAGCCCTGTCCGTCATGTTCATGGACCTCGACCGTTTCAAGAACATCAACGACTCTCTGGGGCCAACCGCTGGGGACGCCTTGCTGGTGGCCGTGGCCGAACGGCTGACCGAAAGCTTGCGCCAGCAGGACACGGTGTCGCGCCAAGGCGGCGACGAGTTCACTCTGCTGCTGCCGGGCGTGGATGCGGAGGGTGCGGCCCACCTTGCGCAAAAGCTGCTGGCAGGTTTTGCAGAGCCCTTCCCAGTGGCCGGACAACTGCTGGTGGTGGCCCCCTCGATCGGGATCGCCATGTACCCCAACGACGGCCAGGAGGTGGATGCGCTGCTGCAGGCCAGCGACTTGGCCATGTACCGGGCCAAGCGGGAAGGCGGCAGCACCTTCCGCTTCCACACGGCCGACATGCACCAGCGCGTCAGCAAGACCCTGTACCTGGAAAACGAGCTGCGCAAGGCCCTGCGTCGAGAGGAGCTGTTGCTGCACTTCCAGCCTCAGGTGTCCTTGACCACCGGTCGGGTCGTAGGCTGTGAAGCCCTGGTGCGCTGGCAGCACCCCGAGATGGGCTTGATGCCGCCCGCTGAATTCATTCCGGTGGCCGAAGACTGCGGGCTGATCGTGCCCATCGGGGACTGGGTCTTGCGGACCGCCACCCGACAGTGCCGCGCCTGGCAGCAAGCTGGGCTGACCGACCTGGTGGTGGCGGTCAACGTGTCCACCGTTCAGTTCAGACAGGCGGACTTTGCCCAATCGGTTCAACAAGCACTGGTTGCGGCCGACCTGAACCCGCGTTACCTGGAAGTCGAAATCACCGAAAGCGTGATGGCAGACGATCCGGAGCGCGCCATCCACACCATGTTGCAGCTCCACGAACTCGGCGTGCAGCTGTCGATTGACGACTTCGGTACAGGCTACTCCTCGTTCTCCTACCTCAAACGTTTCAGAATCCACAAGCTCAAGATCGACCAGAGCTTCGTGCGCGACCTGAACACCGACAGCAACAGCGCCTCCATTGCCGAGGCCATCATCTCGATGGCACACAGCCTGGGGCTGTCTGTGATCGCAGAAGGCGTGGAAACCGAGGCTCACGCCCGCTGGCTGGCCGAACACCGGTGCGACGACGCACAGGGCTATCTGTTCGCACGGCCCATGCCTGCGGATCAGTTCGTGGCCTGGCTCGCCAGCCCGGCAGCCAGTGAGGCGGCGATCAAGGCCAGCACCTGAGGCGGTAACATCGCTGCCCTGCGGTCATCTGGCCGCCAGCGATTTGCCTGATGGGTTCCCACATGACATTCCAACACCTCCGAGCTGAAGTACTGGCCGGGGTCACCACCGCCTTTGCCTTGGCGCCTGAGTGCATTGCTTTCGCACTGGTTGCGCAGCTGCATCCCTTGATGGGTCTGTATGGCGCTTTCATCATCTGCACCCTCACCGCCCTGTTCGGGGGGCGGCCCGGCATGGTCTCGGGTGCGGCCGGCTCCATGGCCGTCGTGATCGTGGCGCTGGTGGTGCAGCACGGCGTGCAGTACCTGCTGGCCACGGTGTTGCTGTCGGGCATGCTGATGGCAGTGTTCGGTTTGCTCCAGCTGGGCAAGCTGGTGCGCATGGTGCCGCACCCTGTGATGCTGGGCTTCGTCAATGGCCTGGCCATTGTCATTGCCATGGCACAGCTGGAACACTTCAAGCACGACGGTGCCTGGCTCACTGGCGCACCGCTGTACTGGATGGCCGCACTGGTGGCCGTGACCATGGGCGTCGTCTACCTGCTGCCCCGGCTGACCCGCGCAGTGCCCCCCGCACTGGTCGCCATCATGGGCGTGGGCCTGGTGGTGTCCCTGCTGAACCTGCCGACCCACACTCTGGGCGACATGGCCCACATCGCCGGCGGCCTGCCGGTGTTCACCTGGCCCGACATTCCCTGGAACCTCGAGACACTGCGCATCATCGCGCCCTACGCCGTGTTGATGGCCCTGGTTGGCCTGCTGGAAACCTTGTTGACCCTGAACCTCACCGACGAAATCACAGAGAGCCGCGGCTACCCCGATCGGGAGTGCGTGGCGCTGGGCGCGGCCAACATCGCATCGGGTCTGTTCGGGGGCATGGGCGGCTGCGCCATGATCGGGCAGACCGTCATCAACCTGAACTCCGGCGGGCGTGGGCGCCTGTCGGGTGTGGTCGCTGGCGTGATGATCCTGCTGTTCGTGCTGTTCCTGTCGCCCTTGATCGAGCAGATTCCCTTGGCAGCATTGGTGGGGGTGATGTTCGTGGTGGCGCAGCAGACGTTCGCGTGGGCCTCGCTGCGTGTGATCAACAAGGTGCCCTTGAACGATGTGCTGATGATCGTGGCCGTGACCGCCATCACGGTGCTCACCGACCTGGCCACGGCGGTGCTGTGCGGCATCGTGCTGGCAGCGCTCAACTTTGCCTGGCAGCAGGCACGCGCGCTATACGCCGACAGCCACATCGAACCCGATGGCAGCAAGCTGTACCACGTGCATGGCACCTTGTTCTTCGCCTCGGTCACGTCCTTCCTGCAGCAGTTTGATGCGGCCAACGACCCGCAGCACGTCACGCTGGACTGCGCGCACCTGAGCTTCGTTGATTACTCGGCCATTGCTGCGCTCAAGACCCTGCGTGAACGCTATGCCAAGGCCGGCAAGCAACTGAAGGTGGTACACCTGTCCGCACGCTGCCGACAGTTGCTCAGGCGCGCCGGGGTTCAGGCTGTGACGAGGTGAAATCTCCTGCACAGCAGGGGCTCATTGACGGCTAAACGCCTGGGGGAAGCTTGGACGCCATCATCGTCCTGCGGTCGAGCTTGCGGCCATCGACGATGAAGGTGCCGTCCCCCACAGCGTGAACAGTGCGCCGCTCCTTGCGCTCGGTATCGACGTAGGCGGCCACCCCGCTCAGCACCACGATGTTGTGCGGCTCGATGATGTCGGTGACCTTGCACTCGATGTTGGCAAGACACTCCTGGATCAAGGGTGCCCCAACGAGCTTGGCCTGCACCGACGTGAGTGCGAATTTGGCAAACTTGTCGGTGTCTGCCCCTGTGCACGTGCCGATGCCCACCATCTTGTCCAGCAGGTCGACCGTGGGAATGGCAATGACACATTCGCGATGCTTGTGCAGCGCAGCGTACGAGTGATTCCACGCACCCGTGGTGATCGCAAACACCGGCGTGAAATCCATCACCATGGTCCAGGAGATGGTCATGATGTTGAGCTTGTCCCCATCACGCGTGGTCACGAGGACCACAGGCCCCGACTCCATCAGTGTGAAGGCCTTGCTCAGATTCAAGGCATGCATGTGAGCACCTCCGAATGGTCTTGTCCATGACGTGACCCAGCACAACCGAGGCCAAGTCACGAACGGGATCCCTGTCATCCAGCGCAGGGGATGGCGACATTCCTGCGAACGTCATCACTTAGCCACGAATGCCTGAGATAAGCAAGAGTCGGCAGATGGCACCTGGCCCCTGCTGAACCTTGGCCCCCCTTCAACTTACCGGAGGTGGCTTGAATGTTGCATGCAGTCAGCGACAGCATCGCTCTCTGTTCCAGAGACCACGCTTGCCTGATGAACCCGCACCAAAATCATGCGCCCCCACACAGCTCTGACCGCTCAGAACTGGGTGTGACACATCGGCTTCGACATTGGCTTGGCAAATGGCTGGCGCCACAACCGTCACCAGAAGACGTCCAGGTCGACGCAACACCCCCGTCATCTCCAACGATCAGCCTGGCGCTACAAGGTGGAGGCGCACACGGCGCCTACACCTGGGGCGTGCTGGATGCCTTGCTCGAACACCCCGATTTGCAGTTTCACGCCCTCAGCGGCAGCAGCGCGGGCGCCATGAACGCGGTCGTGTTCGCCGACGGCTGGCTCAAGGGGGGGCGTGAGGGAGCGCGCCAGGGGTTGGCGCAGTTTTGGGGCGACATCGGCAAACACATGCCCTGGGACTTCATGAGCCAGCGCTCAGGTGACTCTGTTGGCATCTCGCCATTGGGCAAAGCCCTGTCTCGCTGGGCCAGTTGTTTCTCGCCCTACCAGCTCAATCCGTTTGACCTCAATCCCTTGCGCGAGTTGCTGACGTCCCAGATTGATTTCGAAGGTCTGCGCGCACACAGCCCTTTCAAGTTGCGCATCGGCACCACGCAGGCAAACACGGGCCGTCTGCGCCTCTTTCGCGAACACGAGCTGACGGTGGAAGTGCTGCTGGCGTCGGCCTGTTTGCCCAAGGTTCACCACACCATCGAAATCGATGGCATCCCGTACTGGGATGGTGGCTTCTGCGCCAACCCTCCCGTCTTTCCTCTGGTGCTCGACAACGAGATCAACGATCTGTTGATCGTCTTGCTCAACCCCTTGGAGCGCCATGACGTGCCAAGAACCCTGGACGAGATCGAGGCGCGCATGTCCGAGCTGGCCTTCACCGCCCACCTGATGGGCGAGTTGCGCATGCTGGCACAGGCGCGCGCTTGTGCGTCAGCCCAACCGTCATCGCATGGACCGTGGGAGCAGCGCTTGCTGGACATGCGCTTTCACATGATTGATCCCAGCCACCTGGAGACCTTGCACCAGAGCGACACCAAGTTGCTGGCGCATGGCCCGTTTCTGGAATTCTTGAACCAGCGCGGGCGCGAGGAAGGCCAAGCCTGGCTGGCAGGCTGCGTGGGCGCGGTCGGTCACCGGTCCACGATTGACCTGTCGACGCTGGTCGACTGATCCAGCCTGGGTTTCACGGCCTAGAATGAACCGCTCAACGAACCAGGGCGTGAAACATGGATTGGATGCTCAAGCTGCTCCACGGTGGGGCTGGTAGCCTCGCCTCCTACTTGGCCGCACACGTCCTCTTGTGCCTGCTGCCCGCGTTTTTCATCGCGGGTGCCATGGCCGCGCTCATTCCCAAGGCCAGCATCACCCGTTGGCTGGGCCGCACGACGCCGGCGTATGTGTCTTACCCCGCCGCCGCCTTGGCCGGCTCACTGATTGCGGTGTGCTCCTGCACCATCGTGCCTTTGTTTGCGGGCATCTACCGCAAAGGGGCGGGCATCGGGCCCGCAGTCACCTTCCTGTTCTTTGCGCCCGCCGGCAACGTCATGGCGCTGGCCTACACCGGCAGCATCCTGGGGCCGGAGTTTGCGATGGCCCGGGTGGTCCTGTGCCTCCTGTTCGGGATCGGCATCGGCTTGCTCATGTCGCTGATCTTCTGGCGGGACGACGCCACGCACGACGCCGAAACCGATGATGCCTTCGCAGACCAGGCCCAGATCGCACCGGCGGCCTTGGGCGTGTTGCTGTCGCTCGTCGCCCTCCTCATTGCGGGCACGCTCAAGCTGTGGCCCTTGACGAGCACCGTCGGCACCGTCACGCTGCCTTTGAGCTGGGCGCAGGCCTGGCAAGACACGCTGTTCGCTTGGGTGCCGTTCGATGCGGCCAAGGGCGAGGAAGGCGTGAGCTTGCAGGGTTCGGTCTTGATTGCTTTATTGATCATGATTGCAACCACCGCCTGGAAAGGCATGGAGAACATCATGGACGGCGCCAACCGCTGGACCTGGGTGGCGATCGGACTGGCAGCCACGACCTTGTTGGTGGCCGCCGCACGCCTGACACCGGTCCCCGGGGGCCTGGAGTTCGCTCTGACCGGTCGTGTACTGGGCGTTGGCCTGACCCTGTGGGCCGTGTGGCACTTTGCCAGACAGCTGCCAGCCGATGACTGGCAAGCCTGGTTGTGGGAAGCCTGGCGCTTCGTCAAACAGATCTTTGTGCTGCTGATCGTCGGCGTGTTCATTGTGGGCATGGTGCGACAGCTCATTCGCCCCGAATGGATCGAAGCCGTGGCCGGCAGCAACACGGTGCAGGCCAACGCCGTGGCGGTGGGCTTTGGCGTGTTCATGTACTTCCCGACCCTGGTAGAGGTGCCGGTGGCGCGCATGTTCCTGGACCTGGGCATGCACCCCGGCCCCTTGCTGGCCTACCTGATGGCCGACCCCGAGCTCAGTCTGCAAAGCATGTTGATGGTGGCCGCCGTGATCGGGCGCACCAAGACGGCGGGTTATGTGAGCCTGGTGGCCTTGTTCAGCATGTGCGCCGGCTTCATCTACGGTTCCTGGATCGATGGCGCCATTCTTCAATCCATCGCGATGGCCTTGGGGTTGTTCTCGTTCGTGGTGGCGGCCAGCTACTTCTGGTCGCGCGCACGCGGGCCAATCAACCCTCAGGCCTGAGGTCCCCCCTTCTTTGTTCAGGAGCGTTCACATGTTGACCATCAAGATCCTTGGCTCGGGCTGCGCCAATTGCAAGAAACTCGAAGCGGTCGCGCGTGAGGCCGCCACCCAGGCCAATGTGGAGGCCGAATTCATCAAAGTCACTGACATGAAAGAGATCATGGCCTACGACGTGATGTCGACGCCGGCACTGGTGATCAATGAGAAGGTCGTGAGCAGCGGCCGCATCCCCGCCACTGCCGATGTGATCAAGTTGCTGACGGCCGCCTGATCGCCTCGACACCGAAGAGGCCGACGCCCAAGGATCACCCGTGGGTCAGATCGAGGCCTGGTTGACCCGCTTCATCAAGGCCTCGGCGCTCTCTTTGCGCTCGCTGTAACGGTCGACCAGGTAGGCCGACACATCCCGCGTCAGCAAGGTGAACTTGACCAGCTCTTCCAGTACGTCCACCACACGGTCGTGGTAGCTGGACGGCCTCATGCGGCCATGCTCGTCAAACTCCATGAAGGCCTTGGCCACCGAAGACTGGTTTGGAATGGTGATCATTCGCATCCAGCGCCCCAGCACGCGCATCTGGTTGACGGCGTTGAAGGACTGCGAGCCGCCACACACCTGCATCACCGCCAGCGTCTTGCCCTGCGTGGGGCGGACAGCGCCCATGCTCAACGGGATCCAGTCGATCTGCGACTTCATGATACCGGTCATGGCACCGTGACGCTCGGGTGAACACCAAACCATGCCTTCGGCCCAGTTGCACAGCTCGCGCAGCTCCTGCACCTTGGGGTGGGTCTCGGGGGCATCGTCAGGCAGCGGCAAGCCGCTGGGGTTGAAGATCCGAACCTCACCGCCCATGGCAGTCAGCAGCCGCGCGGCCTCTTCCACCAACAAACGGCTGAACGAGTGCTCGCGCAGTGAGCCGTACAAGAGCAAAAAGCGAGGCGCGTGTGTCGAGGGCTGAGCCGGCCGCAGCTGGGCCCAGTCGGGTACGCGAAAGTTCTCGGCGGCAACCTGCGGGAGGTCGACCAAAGTGGGGGTGACGTCAGACACGTTGCGGGACTCCTGCATCTCAGCCCGTCGCCAAAACACTGGCGCTCACGACCCTCTGCTCCAGGGCAGTTTACATGCGCGCCAACAAGGGTCAACGGGCCCCAAGAGACGTCACCTCGTCACGTTTCTGACTTGGGGGTGTCATCAGAAATTCGCATCGACCGCAGAACATGGCACTCAGCCCAACAGAGAAGGCACCGGGCATGCGCATCTACTCAAAGCAGCCTATGACCACCCACAAGCCTTCGTTGCCTCTCTCTGCACTGTTGGTCAACGACCCCAGTGACGCCGCCGCGCATGTCGAGCGCATCGGCATGGCCTTCCGCCACCATGTGGACAAGATCAGCCACGCTCACCAGGACCGACTACAGAAGTGGTCTGACGGCCTGATCGAGTGGCAGCAAAGCGCGATCACCTCGGCCATCGCGGGGCACACCTTCCAGCAGGTCAGCGAGTACGCCGTGGATGCAGCTCAGCGGCTGATCCTGACTTTGGACGTGCTGCGCGAACGCGGGAACAACGATCGCGCACACGAGGCAGCTGGCACGCCCCCGGTGCTGGACTACCAGTACGAGGTCATCGTCGACGGCCGAGACCTGCCTCACCCGGTCAACTACCAGCTGCTGCGTATCCAGCCCAGCACAGGCGTGGAAGTCTTCGACTGGAAGCGCCCCTACATGATCATCGACCCGCGCGCGGGACACGGTGCGGGCATCGGAGGGTTCAAGCCTGACAGTCAGGTGGGCGTGGCCCTGCGCGGGGGACACCCTGTTTACTTCGTGGCGTTCCGCCAGCATCCGGAACCTGGGCAGACGCTGGCCGACGTGATGCGCGCCGAGGCCGAGTTCCTGCGCGTGATCGCCCGACGCCATCCCCAGGCCGCCAAGCCCGTGGTGGTGGGCAACTGCCAAGGGGGCTGGGCCACGCTGATCCTCGCCGCAGCCAACCCGGACATCACCGGTCCCCTCGTCATCAATGGCGCGCCGGTGGCCACCTGGTCGGGTCAGGTCGGCGAGAACCCCATGCGCTACAACGGCGGCTTGCTGGGCGGCGCGTTGCCGGCCTTGCTGATGTCAGATCTGGGCCACGGCGAGTTCGACGGGGCACATCTGGTATCGAACTTCGAGATGCTCAACCCGAGCCGGAACTACTTTGGCAAGTACTACGACCTCTTTCGCAACGTCGATACCCATCGCACGTCATTCCTCGAGTTCGAGCGCTGGTGGGGTGGATTTCACTTTACCAACGAAGCGGAAATCCGCTGGATCGTCGAGCAGTTGTTCGTCGGCAATCGACTCGCACGAGGCGAGGCGCAGCTTGAGCCAGGTCGACACCTGGACCTGAAGGCGATCCGCTCACCCATCATCGTGTTCTCCAGCAAGGGCGACAACATCACGCCGCCCCAGCAAGCCCTCAACTGGATCGTTGACACCTATGTGGACGAGCATGAAATCCGCATTCGAGGCCAACGCATCATCTACATGATTCACGACAAGGTAGGCCACCTCGGCATCTTTGTCTCATCGTCGATTGCCCGCAAAGAGCACACCGAAATGGCGTCGACGCTGAAGACCATTGAGGCCCTGGCGCCCGGTCTTTACGAGATGAAGATCGAGTCGCTGGACCGTGACGAGACGCAGGAGCACTTCACCGTCAGCTTTGAAGAGCGCAAGCTTGTGGACATCGTGAGCGTCGTGGCCAACGATCGCGTCCAGGAGCGGGACTTCGCGGCCGTGGCGCGCTTGTCAGAGCTTGGGACAGATGCCTACGAGATCATCGGGCGTCCCGTGGTGCAAGCCATGGTGACCCCACAGACGGCCACGACCCTGCGGGATGCCCATCCATCGCGCGTGGGGCGCCGCGTGTTCTCCGATGACAACCCCGTGATGGCCTTGATTGCGGCGGCCGCCGACAAGGTCGGCCACACGCGTCAGCCCGTGTCTGGACCGAACCTGTTTGTGGCTGGCGAACAGCTGGTCGCACAGGCCGTCAGCCAAAGCATGGACCTGTGGCGAGATCTACGCGATGCGGCTTACGAGAGCACATTCCTGTCCATCTACGGCACGCCCTTCATGCACTGGCTGGGGCGCTCCCACGCCAATGAGCGCACGCGTAAAGATCCCAATGAGCTGCGTCACCTGCCTGAAGTGCAGGCCATGTTGCTGGGGGTAGACAACGCTGGATTCGAGGCAGCGGTCATCCGCATGCTGATCCTGCTGGCCGAATCGCGCGGTTCGGTGAGACGTGATCGGTTGGAGCGGTCGGCAGAGGTGTTGACCACCCACGAGCCCTTCGCCTCGCTGGGTGGCGAGAAGCGGGCCGCCTTGATCCGCGAGCAATCCATCATCGTGGAGTACGAGTCCCAGGCCGCACTGAGCGCCTTGCCGCGCTTGTTGCCCTCTCTCCGGCAGCGCCAGGAGGCTCTGGCGTGTGTGCACTACATCGTCGGTGCGCGCGAAGAGATGGAGCCCCACTCGCTGGCCATGCTCGAAGCCATGGAACATCTGTTGGCCGATCCCGCTCGGATCCAAACGGATGACTTGATCCAGGTGGCCGCATGAGTGGAACGATTGCTCATCATCCCAACGATCCACTGCCCAAGGTGTGGGATGAAGACAGTCGCATTGGCGACATGCTCAAGGGCAAAAGAGGCTTGGTCGTCGGCGTGGCCAATGCCGACAGCATCGCCTTTGGTTGCGCCACCAAACTGCGGGCGTTCGGGGCTGACATCGCCTTGACCTACCTGAACGACAAGTCCAAAAGCTATGTGGCGCCCCTCGCCCAGGAGATCGAAGCGGATCTGCTCTTGCCGCTGGATGTGAGCCAGCCCGGTCAGATCAAGGCTGTGTTCGACCGCATAGCGCAAGAATGGGGCTCGCTTGACTTCGTCATCCACTCCATCGCCTTTGCACCCCGTGAGGACTTGCACGGTCGCATCATCGATTGCTCACGCGAGGGCTTCCTGCAAGCCATGCAGATTTCCTGCCACTCTTTTCTGGAAATGGCGCACCACGCCGAGCCCCTCATGCGCCCCGGCGGCGCACTGATCAGCATGAGCTATCACGGCGCCGACAAGGTCGTGAACCACTACAACATGATGGGCCCGGTCAAGGCGGCACTGGAGTCCTCGGTGCGATATCTCGCGCTCGAGCTGGGCGAGAGAGGCATCCGCGTGTTTGCCGTATCGCCTGGACCGATGCGGACACGCGCAGCCTCCGGTATCGGCCACTTTGACGAGATCCTTGACATGGCCGTGACGCGCTCGCCCGGTCGTCGCCTCGTCGACATCTCGGAAGTCGGACGCGTCGTGGCCTTTCTGGTCGGGGGCGCGGCCTCCGGGATGACGGGCGATGTGATTTATGTGGATGCGGGCCTGCACATCATGGCCTGAGCGATCGCTGTCAAAGGGATGGCGCCACCAACGTTGACAAAGAGAAGGACCAAACATGTACGCCATCAAGCGGGTCAAAGCATTCATCGCGGCCCATCCCCACGACCCTCAGGCAGCGCTGCTGACGGACGTCATGCAGGCATTGCGGGACGAGACGCCTTTGTCACTGGTGACGCTCTATGACTCAGAACTCAAGGTCTTTGAGCTGATGCTGGACCTCATCAGGGAGTGGCGACTGGATCGCTATTACGCCAACACGTGGCACTTGTTGGATGCCGATCCTTCCTGCCCCGCGCCGGCTGTGGTCGCGTGAGGCCATCACACGTTGTAACTTCAGCCAGAGAGACGGCCATGACATTGAATCCCGTCAAACGATCCACGGTGCAGGCAGTGACATATGAGGTTTTGCCGATCACGGGCTTGGCCTATCTGGTGGACGACGAAAACCGGACGTGGACGCTGACACGCCAGGTGGGCGGTCCGTTATTTGATCAGTTGCAACCGGGAACGTCTTGCCACCTCACTCTGGAACATTACCTGCTGTTCACCATTGTGGGAGCGTGTGATCCCTTGGAGCCGTCCGGCTCGCACGTGGCTGAGGCTTCGCAAAGCATCACATCTCACTGAGCGCGGCGCTCAGGGTAGAAAAACAAAACGGGTCAGCACCAAATGATGCTGACCCGTTGAATTCAATGGTCGGGGCGGTGGGATTCGAACTCACGACCCTCTGCTCCCAAAGCAGTTTACGACCAAATCCACAAGGTTCAGCAAGCGCCAGAAGATCAAGGCAATCCATTATAAATCAATAGCTTGCATCATCATCTTGTTCAACACCAACCTAACCAATACACTAACAGCCGGATTGATGTAGTCACCAAGTAGTCACCATAAGCTTGATGACAGAACCGATGAGGCAGTTATGGCGTTGATCACCGACAAGGGAATGCAGGCGTCCGCCACTGATGCCGATCAGTGGCTCACAGAGGGTCTTGCAAAAGGAAATGGGGCCTTCCTCGGCCGGATCACCCGTGGCGGTCTGCGTACTTTCTACTACCGCTACAAGGGCACTACCGGGCAAGTTCGACTACCAATTGGCCCCTTCAGCGCCAAAGGTGACGGTCATTCCAGCTTCACTGTTGCCCAGGCTCGGGCACGCGCTCTGGCTTGGTCAGCTCTACGGCGAGAAAAAGGGATCGTCGACCTGCGTGAGTACCTCGAAAACACCCAGAAGCTCGAGCAAGAGCGCCTCAACGAAGAGCTGCGCCAACAGCAAGCGGCCATCGAACAGGCCAAGCAGGAAAGCCAACGCCTTCTGTCAGTCAATCAACTGTTTGAGCGCTGGCGCACCACCAGCTTGCAGCCACGCATTGGGGCTGACGGGCGACGTGAAGGCCGGAAGGATGGGGGCAAACTCGCACAACAGCAGTTTGACCGCTATGTCTCACCAAAAATTGGCACAACCCTGCTTCGAGACTTGACTAGAGCAGATCTCATTGGTTTGCTAGACGAGCAGCGAAGCGCTGGAAGGCATCGGACAGCCCAGATGATGTGGGCGGACATGAGGCAGATGCTAACCTTTGCGCTTGATCGGCAACTCATAAACAGCGACCCCCTGTCCGGGGTGGAAAAGGCACGCATTGTAGGTAAGGCTACAGAACGGGACCGCTTCTTGACCGAGGCCGAGTTGAGCCTTTTAGACAAACAGATCCTTGCATCCGGTCTAGCATTTAGATCTTCATGCGCCATCTGGCTAACGCTTGCCACTGGAGTCCGGGTCGGCGAACTCGTTGGAGCTATTTGGTCCACCGCCCTCCCCGACTCCCCACTTGAAAGAACCCAGCGCATTTCCGCACTTCAAGATGTTGCCAACCTTGATGGTGCCAAGATTGGCATCGTCGATCAGGACTCCCGCACGTGGTACCTGCCAGACACAAAAAATCAGCGAGATCACTCAGTCCATCTGTCAGACTTTGCACTGAAGGTCCTGAAGCAACTCTGTCAGGTTCGTGAGCATCTTAAAGATGGTGATCCAGGCGAACTAAGCCCGTGGATCTTCCCTGGTGAAAACAATCGACTTCCAATCAAGCGGGCGAGCATTGGCAAGCAAATTGCCGATCGGCAAAAAGATCAAGGCAGTCGCCTGAAACAAAGAACGAAGGCGCACGACTCCTTACGACTTCCCGGCGGCCACTGGACCATGCACGATCTGCGCAGGACCACCGGAACAATGATGGCAGAGTTGGGTGTCAGCGGCGATGTGATTGATGAGTGCCTGAACCATGTCATCGAATCGAATGTGAGGCGCCGATACGTCAGGACCCGCCGTCTCGACGATCAACGTAAAGCATTCGACCTGATTGGGTCAAAGCTCACATCAATCGTCACCGCAACATGATCAAGATGACCGATCTAGCGTAGTGTTTGCATGAGTGACTACTCAGATGCAGCGCCATGACCACTTGTCATCAACTCCACGGTATCGCTCAAAAAACAGGGGTGACGCTGGAAGACGTTCTTCATCATTGCAAGTCACTCGAAGTCGACCTGTTCTTCAAGGTCCCTGAGCACTTAACAGTATTCGTTATTGACTCAAGAAGGCACCCGTCCGGGGACGCCCAAATCAACCACACATTGAACTCCAGTTACTCGCCTGCCGAGCCTAGACCTGAAATTCATTTTCTTTCGATCACACGCGCCACCTTAGCAAGCCTGACCTCGCAAACAGAATTACATGCCTCCTCAAGCCACCTCGGATTAGCCGACAACGGGAAACTTACCACTCCTAGTTGGAGACATAAATTTGAGGACCTAATAGCCTATGAATTAACTGGATATTACAAAGCAATCCCGATCTTCGGACTCTTACCGTCGCAACTCACGCACAAGGTAAGCTGGAAAGGCTCATTAGACCTCAGAAACGAACATAGACCTGAATCCATACGCGTAGAGGCAAAACATCTCCACATCACAAACGAAGCATTCGAAAAAATCAAATCAAGAATCGCACAAGTACCTGAAAGAAAAACTTTCAAAATGGAACGCAGAGAAGGTGTTTTCTCGGAAAAACTCTACCATATGCACGTTGTTTTTGAAACCCTCTGGACGAATGTCAGGGGCAGCAGACTGCCGCGCCAAATTGAATGGCGAACAAATGCGAAGAATAAACTAAAAGAGTTCTTATCGGTTACCGATGCCTCAGTCATGGCATGTCTGATCTGTCCCAGCGATGCTGAGTACACTGCTGCACAAAGCACGGACAAAAAACCAGGGTCAGGCTTTCCCACAGATGCATTCATGGCCTTACATGATACTGCCCTGAAGTATTGGGACACGAACCCCTATGCAAAAATCAAGAAAGAGGATTTGATCGAAGCACTTTCTGAGAAAGGACTCAAATCCAATTGGGCTAAATGCGGCGCGGTGGTTATCAACGTTAGGGAAGGTCTGCACAAATGAGTGCTGACCATGATTGGGTGTGCTGACATGACCGCAATGGCGGCTGAGCGCACCTCTGGCAG